>LWDU01000009.1_pt1 | contig 155790 bp, 127 predicted proteins | sample 727161 | NCBI WGS metagenome assembly LWDU01 (sample SAMN04566230, study PRJNA314399) | hydrothermal vent metagenome | isolation source: deep sea hydrothermal plume seawater | place: Mexico: Gulf of California, Guaymas Basin | collected 2004-07-11
AGTCGCATCGCTTAAACGATCGGTTTTTTATGACTAGCTTTTGGCGCGTTTACTCCGGCACTTTACCCCGGGTAATTACTCCGACCCCAATTATTAAAGCTTCCGCATGCGCTTTGAGCGCCCACGCTGTATCGTCGAAAGCCAGTTTCACCCAGGGTCCTGCAAACCGCATTACATGAATGCCATTGTCGCCCAGAAAAGCATCGGTGGACCAGTACCTGCATCTGTTATCACCTAGCTCTTCAATAAACTGATCGCGCCGGGCAGGGTAAGGCCAGGCTTCGTCATCGGGCAGCTCCCATGAAATCTGCTTCTGCGGCACTATCGCACAGATGTATTCGCAATTATCAAAAAACGTATCCGGTTCGGTGTAGCTTTTTAATTTCATATTGACCGGCGCGCCCATTTCCAGCGATGAGCTGCACTCAACACAAAAAGGATTCCAGTCAGGATAGCTTGGCATGTCGAGCAGGATATCCCACACCAGCGACGCCGGAGCGTTGATCTCCACACGTATGGATGTAAGTACGGCTTGCGGGTCTTCCCATAGATGTGCTGTCTTACTCATATTGATCTGCCTTAATGATCCATCGAATAGCTATAGCGTGACGACTTCTACTTTTGGAACTGGTTGTGTCTGGGCACTGGTCCATCTCCATAACATGGTGCCACATGGATGGCCGGTGGTCCTGATCCAGTTAGGATGACCGGGGTCTTCATGCGCTACAACAATCTTCACCCGTCCATCAGATTCTGGAACAGCGGTTTTATTGTTAAGATGAATCTGATGATGTCGGTAATCCAATGATTCCATCCACACATTATTTAATTGAAAATTCCATCCCTCGCAGGCGGGTATTTCGCTGGTAATCTCCAGTTTCTGGTGGGCGCTGAGTTCCCACCAGCCATGCAGATAATGAATCGTGGGATCACCACCTGCCCTGACGAAACGCGACTGATCCGATGTGCTGAGCCGATTATTGTTTTTGTTCCGGAAATCAAGAGCCCATTCTACAAACGTTCGCGCTGTGCCATTAATAAAAGCAGGAGCGAGTTGGAGCGCTCTTGATGCTCCCGCTAATGTAATCGGCGCAGGTGGAACTGAGCAATCAATTGATTCTATGGAAACATTAGCAAGAATTTCATCGGTCCGATCAAAAAAGGTCTGCCTGACAATCAAGATGGACGAGTCTTCTTCAAGGGGCAGCCAGTTACCTCGAGTTTGATGCCTGCTGACTGTTATTTCAAATGACCCGTCTGAAGCGATTTCCATATCACCGCTGTCCAACTCGCCAGTCGAGGCCATGCTGCCGTCAATAGCATATCGATTGGCTTTGGTGGCAAAGCTTAATATCGGTACAGTGCCGCGATAACCATGAATACGATAGCTGTGTGAACCATTAATGGTCGCATTCTGATAATGGTTATCTGGATTATCAGCACCTATTTTGGCCGTCTCATGGGATGCCTGATAAAAGGTTGGATAGCTGGCATCAGCATTTTCAAGGTGCATCTCCAGGCCAATTCGTAAAAGACGACTCAGATAGCGCACACTTTCAGCTTCGTCCATTTCAGTCAAGACAAGATCGGTATCGAAGACAGCACTGCCGGCTGCTTCAAGGTCACGGCAGAAAGTCTGCCATATCTGTCGGGCATCCTTCATCTTAAGGTGCCATGTATTCACCGCCGTTGACATCCAACGTGGCCCCAGATACAACCTTCGAATAATCAGAAACAAAATAAAGCACAGATTTAGCGCAATCCGGCTCTGACGGAATGATGCCCAAGGCGATCCGTTTGGTAATCTCGCCGATCACCTCATCTCTGTCACGACCACTTTTTACCTGAGCGTCAATGTAGTGGTACACCGGTGCGCCGCCGATCCATCCCATTCTGGCCGCATTAACGCGAATATTGAATTGACCGAAATCAGTCGCCATATGCCGGGTCAGCACACCTAGCCCTCCTTTGCTTGCTGCATAGGCAGCCTCACCTGGAAAAGGATTTACTGTTGCCATGGTCGAGACATTCACTATCGCCCCGGATCCTGCCGATTTCATGGCAGGCAGGGCGGCCTGTGCCATACGTAGCGCACCGACACAATTCACATCATAGACTCGCGCCCACTCTTCCGCGTCAGCCTGATCTGCCGTTGCCCAGTTACCATGGTTATAGGCGCTATTAACAAGTCCGTCGATAGTGCCAAAAGCGTCTACAGTTGCTTGAGCAATAGCGTCACACTGCAACTGGTCTGTCACGTCTGTCGCAACAGCGATTGCCTCACCGCCTGAACTGGTAATTTCATTAACCAGCTTTTGCAAAAACTCAATATTACGGGCGCCAAGCGCTACCTTTGCGCCTTCCTGAACAGCAATCTTTGCCATAGACTGGCCTAGGCCCGGTCCAACACCGCTTATCAGAATAACTTTATCCGCTAGGAGCATGGCTAATACCTGTAGCTTTGTGTACCTGGATCGTCCAGAATCTCTGAGAGAGTGTGAGGAAATATCATTCTGCTTTCTATGTCTGTTATTGGCAACTGATTTTACGGATATTGCAGCGATCAAATCGATAGCCGACCAATAAACCCATGAACCTACCCAATCGACAAAGCCTCATTGAGGAAGCATCTCAAACAACCGAACTCAATGATTTTGGCAATACCTGGTTTTTCGATCATATTGATCACCTTATCGCAGCACTTAATACTGAAGCTCGCCTGACTACAGAAGGCAGCTATGGTGCTCAGGCAATGATTGTTGGCGCACTGTCGAACAGATTGCGCCATATCGCCTTGATCAAGGCGCACCCAGAAATTCTGGAGGAAGACGTGCAGGTAGCGGTAATTGTCACCGGACTGCCACGTACCGGCAGCACCATGCTACATCGTATGCTGGCTTCGTCGAGAGGTATGACCGGCGTACGCTGGTATGAAGCGCAGAATTATGCACCTTTCCCTGGAGAAACACGCGCCGATGCCAGCCAGCGCCTTGACGCGGCGAGGAACATTCTGGATTTCATGCTTGGCAAACTGCCTGAACTCATGTCCATTCATCCCATGAGCATTGATCAGCCCGATGAGGAGGTCATTATTCTCGGCCAGTTGTTTTCCAGTACCATGGCCGAGGCGAGCTACTACGTGCCTTCATACGCCAGATGGCTGGCATTACAGGATCCAAAGCCTGGTTACCAGGATTTGTACCAGATACTGCAATCACTGCAATGGCAAGACCCATCACGAGAAGGTAAAGCCTGGATCCTGAAGACTCCCGGACATCTGGTCGCACTGGATACGGCCATGGCAACCTTCAACACAGCAAAAATTGTCATGACACATCGCGATCCCATTGCGGTTATTCCGTCCTACTGCAGCATGGAAGCAAGTTTATACAAACTGGCATCCGACACAATCAGCCATAAAATGATCGGTGAATATTGGCCAGATAGGCTCCATGCCTGGCTCGAGCAATTCATGCTGGCCAGAGCAGGAAACGATAAAAACCGATTCATCGATGTATTGTATGAAAACCAGCTACAACACCCCGAAAAGGAAGCTGCGAGAGTGCTGGAACTGGCGGGTATTCCAATAGGAGATGATTTTCACAACGAAATCAAAGAATGGATTGAAACGAACCTGCGCGAACATCGAGCCCCCCATCGCTATGACCTCGCCGATTTTGGCTTGGAAAAGAAGGCCCTCAGCCAGCAGTTTGACGACTATAGCAGCAGATATTTACGCCAATAATGTAAAAACTGCAGGCAAACAATCAGCGCGGAGTGCTATAAGCAGGGCAAAGACAAGCGGGTTTTGAATTTCAATCAGGTTAACCAGCAGTTCCATGTGCACGAGTTCATTTTGGTGCATACTAAAGAGTGAATTTCGCTATCCAGATGAGGTTCAGCTGGCCTACCAGGGTCAGCTGAAAGTCAAGCATACAAATGAAGGACTACAATGATTAAGGGGATTCACCATATCGCAATCAATGTGCCGGATTTTGATCTGGGTCTGGCTTTCTATCGGGATGTCATTGGCTTTGAAATCGTCGAACAGGGACAGATCCAAAACATGCCCCGGGCTGACCGTGCGGTGGGCTTGCCGAATATATCCGCAACCATGGCAATGATGCGGGCAGGGAGTTGCTTTGTTGAGCTCTGGAGCTATGGTCATCCCGAAGGTGAGGATAAGACAGCCCGCCCTTGTGACCTGGGCTATCCGCATATTGCCCTGGAAGTTATAGACATACAATCCGAACACACTAGACTGGAAAATGCCGGGATGACCTTTGTTGGGCCACCGGTGGATTTTGGTGATACCAGTGCGGTGTATGGTCAGGATCCCTTCGGCAACGTCATCGAAATTTATGAGATTCGCAACCCAGAACGAACCCAATTAGCGCATTTACGGACAAGAAACTAAACTCCATGAATACGGCACTTACCATGCTGCGCTCTATTACGCCGTATATTCATGTCAACCAGGAACATAGAAATTATGGATTTTGATTTTTCTAACGAAGATAGAATGATTCAGGAGCAGGTACGACGTTATCTGCAGGACCAATGCCAGTTAAATCGTCATCGCTCAGTATTGGATGGCAATGAAACTCAGGCCCTTGATGTCTGGCAGGGCTTGGCAGCCATGGGTGTTCAGGGAACGGCCATTTCCGAGGACTACGGCGGTGTTGGTGCGGGATACCTGCCACTGTGCCTGGCCGCACAGGAAATCGGCGCTGTGCTGGCACCCATCCCATTTTCATCCTCCATCTACCTCGCTGCTGAAGCCATTTCCCTGTTCGGTTCAACAGCACAAAAGGAGCGCTTTCTCACCAAATTAGCCTCAGGCGAGATCATCGCAACCCTGGCGCTGGTCGAAGATCACCTGGAACCGAGTCCGAATCAGCTACAAACCAAATTCAAGAACGGCGTATTGAGTGGATCAAAAATGATCGTGCCTCATGGCATGATCGCCAATATAGCGATCGTCGTTGCGAGCGGGGACAGCGGACCACAGCTGGTGATTGCAGACTTAACAGAGGTGCAGCGCACCCCGGTGCAATCGGTTGACCCTACTCTGGCAGCAGCCAGCCTTCATTTCAATGGAAATTCAGTAGAAGCCTTAGGCGTTGCTGGTAACGGGTGGGGGCAACTTCAACAATTACTGCATCGAGCCGCTGTTCTGTTTGCCTTTGAGCAGTTAGGTGGTGCGGAGCAAGCATTGAATATGGCGGTGGCTTATGCCAAGGAGAGATTCGCCTTTGGTAGGCCCATAGGCTCGTTTCAGGCACTCAAGCACATGATGGCGGATATGTATGTCGCCCTCAAACTAGCTGAATCCAATGCCTATTACGCCGCCTGGGCACTCGAAAATAACGCCCCGGACCTGAACCTTGCCGCTGCTACAGCACGGGTTTCTGCAACCCAGGCGTTCCAGTTATGTGCCCGAGATAACATCCAGATCCATGGTGGAATGGGATTCACGTGGGAATTTGATTGTCATCTTTACTATCGCAGGTCTAACTATCTGACCCTGGCTCTCGGTGGCCTGACGGTGTGGGAAAACAAACTAATTGAGGCCCTGCCACAAGCAGTGGCTTAGGAGAACAACAATGGATTTTAGCGATACACAAGCAGAAGCGGCCTTCAGAAAAGAAGTCAGGGCCTGGATTGACGATCACGCTCCCCGGCACCTGGCCGAGTCCCTTGCCGGCAGTGGTTTCGGTTCGACCCAAACAGGTGAGTTTGATCCCCTTGAAGAAGCCAAAAAATGGCAGAAAATCAAGGCTGACAACGGCTGGGCCTGCCTGCAATGGCCCAGGGAATATGGTGGCCGTGGTGCAACACCCATTGAAAGCGTGATCTGGAACCAGGAAGAAGGCGTTTACAGTAAGCTCAGCGGGACTTTTATTATCGGTCAGGGCATGTGCGCGCCTACCATGATGGCTTATGCCAGCGAGGAACATAAACGCCGCTATCTACCAAAACTAGCCAGTGGTGAGGATGTCTGGTGTCAGCTGTTCTCGGAACCGCAGGGTGGTAGTGACCTGGCTGGGTTACGCACAAAAGCCGAGAAAGAGGGTGATCAATGGAGGATCAATGGCCAGAAAATATGGACATCCGGGGCTCAATACAGTGATTACGGCATATTGATTACGAGGTCTGATCCGGACGTCGCCAAGCACAGGGGCCTGACCATGTTTTTCCTGGATATGCGCTCCCCCGGGATTGATATCAGACCCATCAAACAAGCCAATGGCGATAGCGGCTTCAACGAGGTGTACTTCGATAATGTGCTTATCCCGGATCATCAGCGCCTGGGCCCTGTCGGTGATGGCTGGAAGGTTGCCTTAACCACCCTGATGAACGAGCGCCTGGCTATCGGCGGCGGTATCGCCACCGGATTCCCAGAAATTAAAGAACTGGTGGACAACCTCACCATTGCCAGTGGTCCAGCCATTGACGACCCGGGTGTGCGCTCAAAACTGGCAGACTGGTATGCCAAGAGTGCTGGCCTGAAAAATACCGGAGCACGGGCAATTTCAGCACTTTCAAAAGGTGAGGTCCCAGGCCCGGAAAACAGCATCGGTAAGCTGGTGGCAGGAACCATGATGCAGGATATCGCCAAGTACGCACTGGATCTGCAGGGCCTTGCTGGGCTGGTAACTGATCCAGAAATCGCTTTAAGCCAGGCCAGAATCCAGGCAATGCTGATGCGCTCGCCAGCGGTAAGAATCGAAGGCGGAACCGATCAGATCCTGCGAAATATCATCTCCGAGCGGGTCCTGGGCTTACCTGAAGATATGCGTGCAGACAAGGGCCTCCCCTTTAACAAGATTCCATCGGGCAACAGCCAGGGGTCTTAACACCTCTGCACCCATCCCGGAAACACCCTAAGGAGCCAATATGTCGGAACCCGATAATACCACCGGACCGCAGGTCGCCCTGATCGTCGGCGGCGGCCCCGGCATCAGCGCCAGCTGCGCCAGGCTTTTTGCCAGCGAGGGCATGCGTGTTGCCATAGCAGCCCGGAATCCAGACAAACCAGTACTGAAAACATTAAGTCAGAACCAGGACGTTAAATGCTATCAATGTGATGCTTCACAGGAAGATGCTGTTGAAAAACTTTTTCAGCAGGTCATCCACGATCTTGGCGTTCCAAGCCTGGTGGTACACAATATCGATGGCCGAAGCGGTGATATTTTCCGCAAAGGTATAGATGAAGTAGAACCGAGACTGGTCAGGGATACGCTCAATAACTCTGCATTCAGCGCATTTCTGGTCGGCCAGCAAGCGGCTAAATGCATGCTCTCAAACCCTGTTGTTAACCAGGGACACAGGGGTACAATCATCTTTACTAATGCCAGCGCTGCCATCAAAGGCTATCCTCGAAGCGGTGCCTTCGCCATGGCCAGTCACGGCAAATCCGGTCTCGCTCAAAGCATGGCGCGCGAGCTCATGCCAAAAGGCATTCACGTTGCCCACGTACCCATCGACGCCGCTATTGGCTGGACCCAGGCAGATGGTACACGCAGTCACCGTCGCGCTGGGGCAAATGTCGAAGACAACCAGGCAGACCCTGACGCTATTGCCAAAACCTATCTGCACCTTCACCAACAGCCTCGGTCAACCTGGACCTTCGAGGTGGTACTGCGGCCGTGGCTTGAAACCTGGTAAGCCAGCTAATCGTCCCATTCAAGTAATGAACGATTCTGGCCACTACACGATCTTGGTGTCTTTCCTTCCCCAATAACGATCCTTGAGAAGCCTTTTGTAAAGTTTTCCTGTCGGCAACCGCGGTAGCTTCGCCTCAAAATCAATGCTCCTTGGGCATTTATAATGAGCCAGCTGCTCTCGGGCAAAGGCAATCAACTTATCTTCTTGAGCAGTGCCTGTGCTAATGCCTTCAGCCAGCTGTACCACAGCTTTGACTTCTTCTCCCATTTCTTCATTGGGCACGCCGATCACAGCGACATCAGCGATATCGGCATGCATAATCAGGGCATCTTCAATCTCCTGGGGATAGATGTTAACGCCACCCGATATAATCATAAAAGTAGCCCGGTCGGTCAGGAATAAAAAACCCTCTTCATCGACATAACCAATGTCGCCCAGCGCACTCCAGTTTTCATGCTGCGGATGCTGAGCATCTTTTGTTTTTTCCTTATCCTTGAGATACTCGAAGGGTAGCCGGGGGAGTTCAAAATAGACGAGTCCTTCTTCTCCAGGCTTACATTCAGAGCCATCTTCATTACAGATATGAATAATGCCGAGCACTGCCTGGCCCACCGTGCCGGGTCTGTTAAGCCACGCTTGCGGGGTCACGTGGGTGATTCCATTGATCTCAGTTCCGCCGTAATACTCATAAATAATCGGCCCCCACCAATCAAACATCTGCTGTTTGACCTGCCGAGGGCAGGGTGCCGCGGCATGAATCGCTATCTTGTGACTGGACAAATCAAAGTTTGTCCGCTCAGCTGGGTCCATTTTTAACATGCGTGAGAACATGGTTGGCACCCACTGGCTATGCGTTACTTTAAATTTCTCAATCGCCTTCAGGGCACTTATTTCATTGAACCCGGGCATCATGATCACCGTTGCCCCCAATGCCTGAGCAGAACTACAGAAACTCACCGGCGCAGAATGATACAAGGGTGCAGGTGATAAATAGACCGTATTTTCATCAAAACCCCACAGAGCTTTCTGCAAGCCGCCAACGGTATCGGCGCTGTCTGAGATTAATTTTTCGGACAAGGGCCTGAAAATACCTTTTGGTCGACCGGTTGTGCCTGAACTATACAGCATAAAAGTGCCGGCGGGCTCTTCATCAAGGGGGGCTGTGGTGTGCTGCGCCAGCGCTTGTTCATAATCGTCAAATCCAGCCAGCGGCTCACCCGTCATCAGCCACTGCTTTACCCTTGGACACTGCGCCGGGAAATCACCAGCAACTTCCCCCAGATAGTTTGAAGTCACAACGACCTGCGATTCGGAATTATCTATGATATAGGCAGCTTCTTCTGTGGTCAGGTAGCGATTGACCGTTGTCAGATACAACCCGGAGCGCATGGCAGCCCAGACCATATCAAAATAACGCATATCATTTTCCATGAAGATGGCGACATGATCACCGCGTCGCAAGCCCTGGGACCACATCAGTTGGGCCAGTTGATTAGACCTGTCATCAAGGGCCTGGTAGGTTACTACTTCACCCGTTTCCGAATGAATGATGGCCGGTTTATCCGGGCAGATCTTTGACCAATGTCCTGGGTACATAATAAAACTCGTTTCTCTGGATTAAGATAACAACATACCTCTTTCAGTTTCATTGATCAAAATATCTCACCCTGGAGTGGCAAGTGGTCTCGCAGTCACATCGACTATGCTATCAGGAAGCCATTGAAGTCCTACTGGCTTATCCAATCGTTACCCCTGACCAGCCATGTTAGTATCACTATCATCAATATCGAGAACAATTGCAGCGAACAAGTATCGATAGACTATGTAGACAGAGTGCCGAAGATACCCATGCTGACAAGGTTAAGCCGATGCTAAATCGCTCAATCCTTTCGCGAATTCCCGGGCTGCGATTGACACTTGTTCTGACAATCATTGAGGTAATTTTGAGTAAGAATCTGAGACCAAATGTAATACACCGCTTTGCCCTTTCGGTCACACCGGCAGGTCAACGACTATGCCATCTGTCCTTGATAATAGCGTTCAGTGGTGTGCTCATCAGCCCCATCACATGGGCCGACTGGCGTGCAGCCAATCAAAACATTATTCACAAGGGCGTTCAGGCAGTACTGATGTGTAATGGTCTGTTCACCTCCCATCGCAATCTGGCGCAAGTGTTTGACCAGGAACTGGCCTACCTGGCAGCACCGCGTTTTGAGCCTCCCCTGGGTCATGCGGGCGCTGGTCCCTACAGCATCAACCACCAACTGAAATCGGTCACCGTTGGCACCAATGCGCCTGCTACGTCAGTCAGCGCGGTATTTTCAGACGGCTTTGGCTGTATCGTGCTACCGCCCGGGGTGTTGCCTACCATTGAGGTCAAGAATAATCTGCCCCGACATCCAATGGCTGACAAACCACTTGAAGTCAGTCATCGTCCCTGGCCAGAGGGTGATCTGACCACACCTTCAATGCCTGACCAAGTGGATAATACTGCACTTGCCCGGGCAGCTAACTGGTCTTTTCAGCGTCCCAGCGCTGAGCAGGTCACCATCAGCCTACTGGTGGTTTACCAGGGCCAGCTGATCCTTGAGCAGTATGCCGAAGGTTTTGATCAAACCACTCGAACCCGAACCTGGTCCACCGCTAAAAGCATTGCGGTCACCCTACTGGGTATGATGGTGGATGCAGGTGAACTAACCCTGGATAGCCCGCTGGCCGTTGATTGGCTGCCTGAGATTGACGCCCCTGAGCTAGACCCTCGAAACAAAATCAGTCTGCGCCATGTATTGAATATGTCCAGCGGACTCGACCCAGTAGACAGCCTGGGGCAGGAATATATCTCGGGTAGCGGTCTGGGCTACTGGGCTGGAGACAGCACAGCGGAAGGCGCACGTCGACGTGGTCTGGTGCGACAACCCGGCAGCTACTGGGATTACGAGAATTACGACACGCTGCTGGCTATCTACGCGTTCAGGAAATTGCTGGGCAGCAACGAAAACTACTGGTCTTTTCCAAGACACAGGCTGCTGGACCCTCTGGGCATGGCCAGTACCCTGTTAAGCGTCGACCGTTTCGGCGACTTTGTACTGAGTAGCCAGGTGTATACCAATGCTCGAGATTTAGCGCGATTCGGTCTTCTCTATCTGAATAATGGCGTCTGGTCCGGTCAACGTCTTATTTCAGAAGCCTGGATTGATTTTGTAAGAAGCCCGGCACCAGCGGCCACGAATCGAGGCGGTCGTTACGGTGGCCATTGGTGGCTCGTGCCGAAATCGCGCACCGATGTCCCAAAAGATGCTTATGCCACCGCTGGGAACCGAGGCCAGTTTGTGATCGTTGTGCCGTCTGAAGATCTGGTCATTGTCCGCCGTGGCCTAGATTATGGTAGACAGGGCTTCGATAAATGGGATCTTTTAAGAGAAGTGCTCAAAGCTTTTCCATAGATCCACACCGGTCTCGAGAAGATAGAGAAGCATGAATGCATGATTAAAGCGGGGCAGAGGCCTTTCGGGTCATTTCCGATCTCTTTCAAACAGAACGTCGCGGCTTATCTGATCAATACTTGTTAGGCCCATCATGGCCATATCGCGGACAATTTCGGACTTTAGAAGCTGGACAACTCGGCTCACACCCGCTTCGCCTCCAGCAGCCAAACCATAAAGATAGGGCCTCCCGATAGCAACCGCCTTCGCCCCTAACGCCAAAGCAGTGATGATATCCGTACCACGCCTGAAACCGCTATCGATAAACACCTCTAGACGATCGCCCACAGCATCGACGATGGCCGGCAACAGTTCAATAGATGACGGTAATCGATCCAGTTGACGCCCACCATGATTGGAGACAACAATACCGGTTGCACCAATTTCAGCTGCTCGGATTGCATCTTGGGGTCTGGTAATGCCTTTAATAACAAATGGGCCATTCCATTCTGCTATAAGACGAGCCGCATTATCCCATGTGAAAGATCGATCCAACTGACTCGCAAACCATTCCGCAACCGATCCAAAATCATTTTTCGTCGCTTCGTCCAGAGCACTTTCAACATTTGGAAATGTCCACGCTGGGGTGGTCATATAATCAATTGCCCATTTCGGTCGGGTGCCAACTTGCCAGACCGTACGAGGCGTAACCTTAGGCGGAATCGATAACTGATTGCGGAGATCTCGTTCGCGATTACCCGCCACGACGGTATCAACCGTTAGGTACATCGCTTGATAACCAGCGGCCTTAGTGCGTTGGACAAATTCGCTGTTCAACCCAGGGTCCTTAAAGACGTACACCTGGAAAAATCGAGGACCCCGTGCCACCGCTGCGACTTCTTCAATACTACTCATTGCAGAAGCAGCGATTCCATACAACACATTTTCATCCGCGGCTGCGCGTGCTACGGCAACTTCGCCTTCCGGATGAAAGAATCTCGATGCACCCGTTGATGACAAAATGAATGGCGCAGCTGTCTTCATACCCAGTATAGTCGTGCTGGTGTCTATATTACTGACGTCCTTGAGCACTTCAGTGAGAAGACCATATTTTGCAAATACTTCCCGGTTGTTGTGCAGCACCCATTCATCGTCAGCCCCGCCACTCAGATAATCAAATATAAATTTTGGCAGTTTTGATTGCGCCAGCTGACGCATCTCATCGATGTTGAATACTCTATTTAGCACAGCCATATCACTTTTACTCCAGGTGCTGAATTCAAACAATAACTAAGACTCAGGCGTCTGTCCTGTCATTAGCTGCATTCAATAATTCCCAATGGCGTACTCCCGGACCGATCCGGTGCCTGAATGAACCTTGTTTTCTAGTAAAATGACTGCTGAGATAGGCTCTAACCGCAAACGAGGAATAGAAATGGACTTTACCAAATACGAAACCTTAAAATTCACGCGCAACGACAGGGTACTAACCGTTGCGCTGGACGGGGTAGGTCCAGTGAATGGTGTAAATGAACAGATGCACATCGAACTCGGTCGAGTGTTCCATGATCTGAATAACGATCTTGATAGCGACGTCATCGTGCTAACCGGCAGGGACAGAGCATTTTGCGCCGGTGCCGACATGCGATTTTTCGATGAAATGGTAGAAGACCCCCGAAAATTTCGAGGCATTTTACCGGATGCAAGACGCATTATAAATGGCATTCTTGAACTCGAAAAACCATTGGTGTGTCGAATGAACGGCGCGGCTGCAGGCTTTGGCGCATCCATAGCCTTGCTCAGCGATATCATCATCGCAGATGAGAAGGCCAAAATTGGCGACCCGCACGTCAAGGCTGGCCTCGTTGCGGGTGATGGTGGCGCGATCATCTGGCCACAGCTAATTGGCTATGCACGGGCAAAAGAGTTCCTCTTAACTGGCAGGCTAATGACCGCCACTGAGGCCGTGCAGATGGGATTGATTAACTATGCTGTACCCGGGGATCAGCTTGATGCAAAAGTCGATGAAATCGTGCAGGAATTATTGTCGAGCCCTCGATGGGCAGTGCGATACACCAAAACCGCGATCAACATACCTTTGCGCGACCTAGCCACTAAGATAACAGACGCCGCTGTCGCATATGAGATGTACACTAATTTACTGGATGATCGCAAAGAGGCCGTTGCCGCGTTTAAAGAAAAACGCAAGCCAGATCTTACCGGCGAATAAACCGGTAATACCTGATCATTCTCCATGCTTCCATATTAGCTGGAGGTTTAAGTGTTAGTTATACATAAACTGTTGTTTTATATGGTTATAAAATTCTGTTCCATTTAACAGGTAATGAAGGTTATCATTCTTTGAACTAACCAAATTCAGCGAGCCAATATCATGGGCATCATTGGAGAGCACTCAAAACAATCGACTCTCGGTAATGTAGCCACTGTATTGTACGAAGTTTTAGAGAATGCCGGGGTCAATGCCGATAAGGTATTTGAGCAAGTTGGCTTGCGGGCAGGACGTGTTAACAATCTCGACAGCAGGCTCACCTTCGCAGAATTAGAAGCTCTGCTAATCGCCTCAATAAAAGCGACGAATGATGAAACCCTGGGGCTCCACTTTGGCGAGCTCGTGCATCCTACCACCTTCCATGCCCTGGGCATTGCCCTACTGTCAAGTTCAAACATCAGGTCTTTCTGTAACCGGCTGGAGCGTTACTACACCTTCATCACATCCAACGAAACCATTAACCTTGTTGAAGATAACGGCGGTTTGCAATTACAGTTGATCCCAAAACTCAACGTCGAACGATCAGTGGTGTATCCCTACCTGGTCCAAGGTTCATTCTCGACATACGTGCAGTGGTTGCGCTCGATGTATCGGCGAGACTATGCACCTGAAAGAGTCTGCTTTACCTTTGACAGGCCACCAAAAAATACACATGCCTTTCGTACGCACTTCGGTATCGAGTGCGAATTCAATAGCCCCATCGATATGTTATACATCAACCAAAAAGATTTAGCCGTGCCACTCCCAGCTGCGAATGCAGAACTCGCACGCATGCACGATGAAGTCGTCGTAAAGTTCCTGGCTAAGATGAACGAAAGAGATATAAGAAGAAGAGTCCATGCGCAGATTATTCAACTACTGCCTTCAGGAAACTGCGACAAGCCAACCATTGCCCGGTCACTCAATATGAGCGTTCGAACCCTACACAATCGACTCACCCAAGAAAATACGAGCTATCAAGATATCCTTGTACAAACCCGGCACGAACTGGCAGAACAATACATGGAGCAAAAAAATCTTTCTGTAAGTGAGATCGCCTACACCTTAGGGTTCTCAGATTGCAGTAACTTCTCCAGGGCTTTTCAGCGCTGGACCGGTTGTTCTCCGACTAGATACCGAGAGTTGTTAACGTTACGCGATTAGCAGCTGTGACCTAACTGGTCTTGTTTATTGAAGTTCTGGCGGCATTCGTACCGTAACCGGCGGACTGCCATCGGTATATCGCTCGATTTCAACCAGACAGCTGTGGGCCGTTGTCCCTTGCCCTAAACTCGAGGAGCCTATATCTCGAGTCAGCACATTGGGATTACCGTGCACTTCAAGACCGTCTGGACCAGACGGGTCGTACCAGGCACCAGTGGGTAATTCCACGACGCCTGTTCTGATACCGATACTGGTTCTAACAATCGCAAGACAGGCACCTCGATCATTATAAATTCGTACCAGGTCACCCGCTTCAAGACCTCTGGACAGTGCATCTTTCGGATGCATGCATACCTGCTCACGGCCAGCCACTTTAGTTGCCATACTTGCCGGGCCATGATCATATTGCGAGTGCAGCCTGCCCCTAGGTTGATTGGAAATTAAGTGCAATGGAAAGGTGTCGCTACGCGGCGACCCTAGCATCTCCGTTTTATCGTACCAGGCGGGATGGCCCAGGCAGTCGAGATAATCGAATTTAGCAATCGTTCTAGAAAAGATTTCAATTTTTCCAGAGGGCGTTGCCAAAGGAAAGGCTTTTGGGTCACGACGGAAACGCTCCAGCCGAAACTCGCACTCTGGGACTTGTTCGGTTACAGAAAACTGCTCGCCTGACCAAAACTCATCAAAAGATGGCAATAGAACGTCTTTTTGTTTAGCCGATGAACGCAATTGTTGGTACAAGGCCTGCAACCAATCACGCACACTGCGGCCCTCAGTAAACTTGTGCTTGACGCCCAATCTTTCAGCAAGGCTTGCAAAAACCTGGTAATCGTCACGCGCTTCACCAAAGGGCTGCACCACCTGCCGCATAGGCGTGAGATGACAGTCATAGGGTGTAATTCCCAGATCTTCACGCTCCAACGGGACTGTCACAGGAAATACAATGTCGGCACGCCTCGCCGTGGCAGTCCAAAAAGGTTCATTTACGATAATTGAAGCAGGAACGAACCAAGCGCGTGTGAGGCGATTGAGATCCTGGTGGTGATGATATGGATTGCCACCGGCCCAATAAATCAGGTCAATCTTGGGCGGTGTAACGACTTCACCATTGAATGCAAACGGTACGCCTGGCGCCAACAGAACATCTGCGATTCTTGCTACGGGAATGTAACTGTTTATGGGTCGCTTTCCCTGCGGCAATGCCGCAATTGGAAAGTTGGGTAACTTACGTCCGGCAAACCCTATGTTATGAATGGAACCATAGCCGTAGCTTACACCCTTGCCAGGCAAACCATGAGTCCCCAACAAAGCAGCCAGCACCGTAACCAACCAATAGGTTTGTTCGCCATGTTCGCTGCGCTGAAGCGACCAGCTGATACCGATCATGGGCAATTCAACCGCCATACGGCGGGCCAACTGACGAATATGCCCCGCGGGAATCTGGCAAATACGCGCAGCCCATTCACAGTCTTTGGCCAGGCCATCAGTTTGACCTGTGAGGTAGGGTAGAAACTCATCAAGGCCCACCGTGTATTGATCAACGAACGCATGATCGTATAAATCTTCGTCGACCAGCGTATGTGCCAATGCCAGCATCAGCGCCGCATCACTACATGGTTTTATAGGCCACCACTGACTATCCAGGAAGGCCGGGAGATCCTCCTTGATCGGGCTGATATTGACGAATTGGATGCCGCTATCTGCAAGTGCGCGCAGTCGATTCTCAGCATCATGACCACCAAGGCCGCCAGACATCACCTGCGTGTTTTTCAAAGCCAAACCACCAAAACATACTACCAGTTTGGTGTTTCTTACCATGTCTTCAAGCGTTGGTGCCTGAAACATCACCTCGTAAAAATCCATACCCAGAACATGGGGCACGATGACTTCACCGGCACCCGCCGAATAACTATATAGGGAACGCGTGTAACCACCGATAGCGTTCAAGAAGCGATGAATCTGACTCTGTGCGTGATGGAAGCGACCGGCACTCGACCACCCGTAAGACCCACCGTATATTGAGGCATTTCCCGATCCTTGTTGAACCCGCTGCAACGCATTAGCGGCCAGGTCCAATGCGCTATCCCAAGATACCTCGATAAAAGGCTCCTGGCCCCGTAACTCACCACTATGCTTAAGTGGATTATCCAAATAACTGCGTCGTACTGCCGGGCGTTTCACTCGAACGTTTGCATCTTGAGCTGCAAGCAAATTCTCAGCAAGAGGCGTAGGGTTAGTATCAATTGGATATCGCTCAATTCCCGCGATGCGGCCGGAATTCGTGCGAATCTTATAGTTACCCCAATGGGTAGAAGTCGGAATCAACATAACCTGCCAATTTACTCCATTCAGTAGTTAATCAGGCGTCACCTGCCGTTTCAGCCTCTTTGGTTGCTCAAAATGACTGTGAATTCTTGGCAGCTTTGCTTGCACCTAGGTAATATTAACCAAAGACACACTGGGCAAGAAGCAACTCAATGGATTTTTCAATCTCACAAGATGACCGTATCGCTGTGGATGCTTTTTCGCGTTATCTCGAAAAGGAGATCGCGCCGTTCCACGATCGACCAGAAGAATTTACGGACAAAGAGAATGTCCAGGCGGCACTTCTAGGACTACTCGACTACGGAATGGGCAACGGCCTGGTTGCAGAAAAATTCGGCGGCCTGGGACTATCTACAACCACCGTTGGTCTACTTTTCGAACAACTGGCTAAAACCGCGCCGGACTTATCAATTGTAGCTCTTATTCAGCTAGAAGCAGGACTGCTTCTAGCCTCTGGTAATGAATATCAACGCGAGCATTATCTAGCGCCAATACTAAACGCAGAAAAAATTGCTTGCATTGGAATTAGCGAACCGGGTGCGGGATCCAACATTGTGGAAATTTCAACCCGTGCAACCAAGGTTGAAGGTGGCTACCGCATTAGTGGTGAAAAACAATGGATCTCTAACGGGCACTATTCAGATTTCATTATCTGCGTTGCCAGAGAAAATGACGATCCTCAAGCCGGCTTAGCCCTGATGATTGTCGACCGAGATGCAGGTTACACGACCAAGAACATTGCCAAGATGGCCCTCAACCGGCAATCAACTGCACAAGTTTTTTTCGATGATGTTTTCGTCCCGGACGAAAACGTTCTAGCGCCAGCAGGTGAAGGACTTCGTCGCCTAATGACTCTTCTAGAAGGTTCGCGACCTTTAGTCGGATTACTGGCTGTGGGTGTCGCCCAGGCCGCATTCGAACAGGCCGTTGCCTATGCACAGGAACGCTCTCAACATGGCAAAGTAATCGCCGCACATCAACTCATTCAGGCACGTGTCGCTGACATGGCTGTGGACATTGAGGCGGCCAGGCTTATGCTATACGCTGCTCTTGACAAGATCACCCGTGGAGAACGCGCCGACCTGCAAAGCTCCATGGCGAAATATTTTGCAACAGAAGCCGCCCTACGTGTGGTTCGACATGCAATGGCAATTCATGGAGGCAACGGCGTAACTCGAGAATTTCCCATCGAAGAGCTTTATCGTATCGCGCCCATCCTGGCAGTCACCGAGGGTACAAGCGAGATGCAACAGCTGATTATTGGCCGCAGTCTACTGGGTCATTCCGCCTTTTAGGGTGTTCTACTATGGATTTTGATCTTTCGCCAGAACAGCAAATGATGCTCAATACCGCCACCAAAGTTGGCCAAAAATACGGCGCCGCCTATTGGCTTGCCAAAGATCAGGCCCATGAATTCCCCACCGAGTTTCTAAAAGAAATCGGTGAACTGGGTTTTTTCGGCTTGCATCTACCTGAGCAATTCGGCGGTAGTGGGACTGGCATCACAGAATTGGTTATCACCATGGAGGCGCTCTGCGCTGCCGGCGGTGGCGGCGGACCTGCCATGGGTTTCCTGTTTGGTATACTTGGATCCAACGCAATTGTGCAACATGGTTCCGAGCATCAACAGAAGCATTATTTACCTGCCATGGCCAAAGGCCAAATCCTTGCCTCGCTAGGTGTTACTGAACCCAACGCAGGCACCAACACCATCAACACCCAGACTTTTGCCAAGCGGGACGGTGATCATTACATCGTAAACGGCGCAAAGTGGTTTATCACCAACATTGAACAGACCGACGTTTTCCTGTTGTTGGCAAGGACTGAAAAAACCAACTCAGCGTCAGGTATGTCCCTGTTTCTCATCGATTTGCCTAACCCAGGAATACACGCGGCAGCCATTGCGAAACACGGCTTACACTACTACCAGTCTTACAATGTTCAGTTCGAGAACATGCGTGTGCCTGCTGCCAGCCTACTTGGTGAAGAGGGCAAAGGGTTCTATCATCTGTTGGGTACGCTGAATCCAGAGCGTTTACTAGTGGCCGCAGGTGCCGTTGGTATGGGCCGTCTGGCGTTAAAAACGGCTGTAGACTACGCCAACGAACGTGCTGTATTTGGTCAACCCATCGGCGCCCACCAGGCCATACAGCATCCGCTCGCGGCGGCGCACGCTAAGCTGGAATCGGCGTGGTTATCTATTTTGCAAGCTGCCTCTTGGCACGATGCTGGCCGCGACAATATCGTTGTGGGCAAAGTCGCTAACATGGCGAAATACGTCGCCGTCGAGGCTGCGATCGACGCTTGCTATCACGCCATGCAGACGTTCGGTGGTGCGGGCTTTGCCGCCGAATACCATGTAGAACGTTGGTGGCGAGAGGTGCAATTATTCAGACTCGCACCCCTCACCCAGCAAATGAGCTTAAATTTTATCGGTGAGCATGTCCTGGGCATGCCAAAGTCATACTGAATCTTTGCAAGGGTAAACCTGATGATCAAGCGCAACCTTTACCTAATACAAGTATTCGCGACCTGTATCTCGCTGCTATTGAGCGTTCACCTCTGGGCTGAGACGCATGACATTGTCATCTCTAATGGACGCGTTATCGATCCAGAAAGTGGTCTTGATGCGATCCGATATGTTGGCATCACCGGCAACCGAATTACCTCAATAAGCAAGCGTAAGCTACGAGGCCGCCAAGAAATTGACGCCACGGGCTTAGTAGTCGCGCCGGGCTTCATTGATGCCCACGTCCATGGACAGACCCAGTTCGGTAGCAAACTGATGTTGCGAGACGGCGTCACCACCACTCTGGACATGGAGGTTGGCGGGCTAAACACAAACGCTTGGTACGCTCAGCGGCGAGGTCAATGGCAAACCAACTACGGTATTACAGTATCTCATGAGCTCGTTCGCATGAGCATACTTGATGGTCTGGAGTTAGCTGGCCCCATCGACGCCCAACATATCGGGCCCACACGTTTAGCGGCGGAAAAACGAGATGGCACACCGCACTATGCGTTATCGATTCCGACCAATGATCAACTTAATGCCATCGCCCAGAGAGTTGACGAAGAGCTGCGCCAGGGTGCGCTCGGTTTAGGCTCAACCATCGGCTATATGATCAAGGGCGTTACCACTGAAGAAATGTGGGAATTACAAAGCGCCGCAGCGCGCTATGGCCGCGGCAGCTATAGTCATGTCCGTCTCTTGGGCAGTAGTAAGCCGCCCACTGAAGGGACACTTGGCCTCGCTGAAGGTCTAGCAAATGCGCTGGCTCTTAACGCGCCATTCATGGCCATGCACGACAATAACCATGGTTGGTGGGAAAACGAAGCCAAGCTGGCGGCGGCTCGAAACCAAGGCTTTAACGTATGGAGCGAGTATTACCCTTATATTTCTGGATCAGGACCCATCGGTTCAGAGTTTCTAAGACCGGCCACCCTTATTGAAGATTGGGGCTTGAGCTACGAGGACGCTATGATGGACCCGGCTACAGGGGAATTTTATTCTCAGGCCAGCTACCAGCAGAAGCGCGCAGCAGACCCAGGATACATGGTCGTACTGTTCTTTCGTCAACGGGAAGCCTGGCTACCTCAGTGGTTAACCCGCCAACATGCGGCTGTAGGCAGTGATGCTATGCCTACCACCGACAAAGAAGGCAAAGATCTCGTCTGGGATAGTCCCTACGAGGATTTCGTTGGCCACCCACGAACTGCAGGTAGCCATGCCAAAGTCTTGCGCTTAGGTCGAGAACACGGCGTACCGTTAATGCAAACGTTGAAACAACTGAGTTATTGGTCTGCTTTGCATTTGGGTGACGCCGGTATCAAGGCCATGCGCGAACGCGGTAGACTACAAAAAGGCATGATCGCTGACATTACCGTATTTAACCCCCAGACCGTCACAGACCAGGCCGTACACAAACTCGGTGCACAGGGTAAGCCCTCGACTGGGATTCCTTACGTGCTGGTAAGTGGCCAATTGGTAGTAAAAGCATCTCGAGTGCTCGCTGTATTTTCGGGCCAGCCGGTACGCTACGACGAGCTTACCACCGGGCGACACCAACCTATCGCCATACACTGACCCAGACAAGGATCAACCTGAATGAAAAGCGTGTTAGTTCTCGGCGCTGGGCTCCAAGGGATCTGTACAGCCTATTACCTGTCTAAACACGGCTTAGACGTAACCCTTATTGAGCGCAATGAGGGCCCCGCACTCGAGGCAAGCAAGGGCAATGGCGGTTACCTACAGGCTGAGTTCCCCGAAATATGGAACGCGCCCGGTATAGTCAGCGTACTCGCTAAAGCCTGGCGTGCGAGCTTGGGGTCAAAACGCCATGAAGCAGCAATGTTGGTGGACACAAAAGAGCTGCTTAGGCTTGTTCCCTGGGGTTTACGTTTTCTTCGATCAGCAAATACCCAATCGTTCCTAGATAACACCTTGACGAATCGGCTACTCGCGCAGTATTCACTTGAACAAATGGCAGAACTACGAGCCCATACAGGTATCGCATACGATCACGCACAACAAGGCGCGTTATTCGTTTTTCGCGATACCCAAAGCATGGATGTTTATCGCCCCATGCTTGATCATCTTGAAAAAAGAGGCGGGTGTTTCGAATTTCTCGACCAAAAACAACTTCTAGCACTCGAACCTGTCTTGCAGCCCATTGGTGAGCAACTCTGCGGAGCAATTCGTTACCAGAACGATGCGTCTGGTAACTCGTATTTATTTGCTCAGTCCTTACTGGACCTGGCCATCGTAAATGGCGTTCGCGTCAAATACGGGGCCCCTGTTCTGAACATTCTCAAGCAAGCGCAAAAAATTTGCGTACAGGTGAAGGACGAAGTGCTGGAAGCTAACTCACTGGTAATAGCTGCCGGTGTAGAGTCTAAGTTACTCGCCCAGAATCTAGGGATCAAACTCCACATCGCGCCTGTAAAAGGTTACTCCCTGACTATTCCATTAGGTGATTGGCACAACCGTCCAAGTCATGTCATCGCTGATATGGGTGTTCATGCAGGGGTAACTGTATTAGGAGATGTGCTTCGAGTGGCAGGCACTGCCGAATTCTGCGGCTATGATTATGCATTGCCAGACGAGCGAATTGAGTATTTATTAAAGCTAACCGAACAGATTCTACCGGATTTCGCAGCGACCATGGACCGTACTAAGATCTCCCCGTTTGCTGGTTTGAGGCCGCTGTCCGCAGATGGTATGCCCTTCATCGGCAGGTCTCAGTTCGCCAACGTTTTTATCAATACTGGCCATGGTGGCCTGGGGTGGACCCAAGCCGCCGGGTCCGGGCGAGCGCTAGCGGATCTTATTGCAGGTGTTAAGCCAGGGATCGACTTAACACCTTTTGCACCCACAAGATCTGTTTAGTCCAATTTCACCCGTTCTTCTAAGTCATAACGAATTGGGTTTCTACCCTAATCAAGAAGCCAATCCGTCAGTTCAACTTAGGAATTTAGGAAACTGACCAATACTGACGTCCTTGTCCCACCAGCACTGGCTATGGCTGAGCGCCGGGATCCGCCCAAATTTCAAGGTAACATCAGCTTGCGCAAACAACGCGCTTTCAATCGGATACAAAGGCATTCCGGATTCTTTAAACCTTACTTCAATGATTATGGTTAGGCACCTGAAATGCCACGGGTCCGACCCTTCCAATAAGGCTCACGCAATATTTTCTTATCCAGCTTACCTACGGGTGTTTTCGGTAAAGGCTCGCGGCTAATAACGACCTCACGGGGTTTTTTATAAGAGCCCAGACTTTCACCGACGATTCTTTGTACGGCCTCTGAAGATAGATCATCATCGGTAACAACGATGGCAATCGGGGCCTCGCCCCAACGCTCATCCGGCGCGCCTATGACCGCAACCTCTACCACACCTGGGATCGCAGCGATCACATTTTCTATTTCCGCCGGATACAGATTAAAACCGCCTGAAATAATCAGGTCTTTTTTTCGGTCTAGAACGTAGAGATAACCGTTTGCATCCAATCGGCCCACGTCACCCGTTTTGATCCAACCGTCCACAAGCGTCTCTGCTGTCTCTTGAGGAGACTGCCAGTAGGTAGTCATCTGACCATCACACTGGGCCACAATTTCGCCAATCTCACCACGCTTCAAAACTTCATTATGGTCATTCCAGATCTGTAAGTTGACGAACGGCAATGGTTTACCACAAGCACGCATCGGTTCACTGCCATCAAGGCTCGCAAACCATTCATTCGAGGACATCATTGCAATTGGAAAACATTCCGATAATCCGTAGCCCTGAAACAACACATCGCCAAAACACGCTCGCGCTCGCAAGGTTGTTTCTTCAGTAATGGGTGCCGCCGCGGTCATTAGAACCTTAAGATGAGAATGATCGCGTGATCCAACTTCCGGATGCCTTGTTAAGACATTTATTGCAGTGGGTGGCAGAAAGACATACGACACTTGCTCTTTCTCAAAGGCAATCAACACCTCGGTCGGGTCGAATTGCCGCATTAAGATATTACGCCCGCCAACAGCCCACAACGGCAGCAGTAATGACCCGGAAGCATGAGTAATCGGTGCTGCGTGTAAAACAGCATCAGCCGAGGTCGCAGGTGGAAAGGTATAGAACCAATCCCTGACTTGGTTTAGAAATTGACTATGGGTGGCAGGTACACCCTTCGGTAGCCCTGTCGTGCCGCCTGTGAAGCGAATGGCGAATAGACTAGACTCGCTCACTTTAACGTCAACTGACTGGTCCATGTTGTCCAGCAACCAATCTTCATAATTGGCATCGGTAACAATTACATGCTTCAGTTCGGGTAACCCATCAATCAACCCAGCCACCTCATTGAGATGGTCTGGTCCGACTAACAGCGCCTTACAACCTGCTAATGACAGCATGCTCTCGTGGCCGCTGCTCGCATTGCGTGCATACAAAGGGACCCTCACAAATCCGCCAAGGGCTAGGCCAATGAACGCGTCCACTGCGGGGATGTTATTGTCTTCAAGCACCGCCACCGCATCTTGGAAGTTCAAGCCAAGTTCCGCTAACCCATAAGCAAGCGCGTTGGCGCGTTTCGAAACCTGAGTATATGTGAGCCGAACATTCTCGAATACCACGGCTTCTCGGTCAGCGTGATCAGCAATGCCTCTACGTAAGAAGGTAGCTACATCCACGATCTAGGTATCCCAGTAGCGGTTGATAAATGTGACCTGGGCGATTTTCTCATTTATACCGACCTCAAAAAATTCAATCTGGTAGTGCACTTCAACACCTTCTCTTCTTTCAAGAACACTAGCGAGCGTCACACTTGAAAACACCTGTGCGTTTACCAGAACAGGGCGAAAAACTCGAATACCCTCGATTCCCTTCACGATGAATCGAGGTAGTTCAACCGCCATATGTTGCCAAAACATGCCAGGGAATAACGCAGGCAGAAACAGGCCCGGTGCGATGATATCCCCCAAATAAGATTTGCGAGCACGTTCACTATCCCAATGAATCCATTCTTCGTTTAATGTCCCTCGGCAGAAATCCTGAATACGCTGCTGGGTTATGCTTACCGGCTCAGATATAAATAACTGGCTGCCTTCCAATCTGCGAAAATCATCGAGCGTTTCAATTTTTGTCTTTTCCACTTCTTCATCCTCCGATATGAAGCCGCTAAATGCCAGTCCATACTATGCACACAGCTTGTGCATCTAGGCAATGAAACTTGACTTAATCAGTTCGATCTTTCACCGTTGTACAATGTCTAACGACCGAGTCCCCAACGAAGAACGTCGCACCGCAAGCACTCAGGCGGTTATGACTGCGGCGCGCACCTTGTTTGTGACCCATGGTTACGAATACACTTCGATGGCTCAAATCGCCAAAGCAGCCGGGCTGACAAAAGGTACGATCTATTTCTACTTCAAGGACAAAGCTGAATTATTGTTTCGCTTATTAACCGAAGCTGAGGCAGCGTCATTTGGACCTATCTCGCAAGCCATTCATAGTAGTCAAGCAAGCGCCAAAGAGCGGCTTATTCTCTTTATAAATGCCGTCGCGAGGCTGGGCATCGATCATCGAGAACAACTTCTTTTACCCGTGCTAATGGCGGTGGAGTTCAGCAGCAGCAGCCTGCCAGCAGCAGCAATGGTCAGGGCAATCTATACGCGTTGGACCTCAATGCTGGAACAGCTGATTACCGATGGACAAGCAACAGGGGAATTTAAAGAATCTTTAGATCCTGCTAACACGGCAATTACTCTTGTCGCCCTGGTGGACGGGCTGCTCCTGCAATGGCACCGCTTACACGATGACCTAGATGGGCCTCATCTTGCCACTACTGCCCGGGAATTCGTGCTGAGCGCAGTGCTTAAATAGTCGTTTTCTTAATTATATAACCCATTAGATCTTTCTCTGTACTTCTCTTGATCTACTCTCAGTTTGACATACCATCCGGTCAGTATGTAAAATAAAGGCATCCAGTAGCGAGCATCAACAAATGCCCCAAGCAAGCGATCTAAGTGCCGAAGACCAAGCGCTGGTTGCAAGAATTCAATCAGGTGAACTCATTGAAGATATGGCGGATTTCACGCCACGCTATCGCGCCGTACTCCAGAAAACACTAGAAATAGCCGCCCAGGGCGAGGTCACTGTTTTAACCTGGGCCTACACAGCCTATGCCACAGCGCCTGATCTAGGTGCCAAAATCGCGATCTCGTCGTCCATTCAAGACGAGGTAGGGCACGCCCACCAACAGGGTATGTTACTTGAACGCTTTGGCGTTTCCATGCAGGAAAAAGCCTTCAACGAAGACCCAATGCGTTATATCAGTTTTCCGATTATGGAATTTCCGGTACGCAGCTATATCGAGTTTGTCGTTGCCCAGGCACTCCTAGACCGAGCAGGGCGTTATACCACATACGATATCGAGCTTCATTGCAGCTTCGCGCCGTATCGCCGAGCATTGAAAAAAATCAATTTCGAGGAAGCTTTTCACTTCCGTCATGGGGCCTATTGGACGGAGTATTACTGGAATTACAGCGAGGAGACGCGCCAAGCAGTCCAGGATGCTGTGGACTGGATATTTCCCTGGGGCTATCAATGGTATGGTCGACCTGATCATCTAAAAAGCATGACCGATCAAATGACCTTCTCGATACGCGCCTGGAGCAACGACACCATGCGCGACAAGTGGCTGCAATCGGCCTGTAAGTTTGCTGATCGTGTGGGCTTTGACACGCCTACCCAATTTAACGAAGATCAAGACAGATACGTGCTGAATAAAGATTACCCTGTGCCCATGGTGGCTAATACCGAAACCCATGCATGGGACTGGCAAACGTCCACCTGGGACGACATGATCAACTCATGGAAAACCGGTGGCCCCATGCGTCCAAGCGCATATGAACGTCTTCAACGCGAAGAGTGGGGTGAAGCCCTGTGGTAGACACCTGCGGGCAAACTACAATTTCTCTCAAGGAGCGCAGCCAAGACGTACGCGAAGCTTTGAATCATGTCATGGATCCACATATGAGGACTAGTCTGAACGACATGGGTATGGTCAGCTCAGTGGTCGTAGATGATAAAGGTAAAGCAATCATCGGCCTGGTGTTTCCCTGCGTTGGTTGTCCAGCCTTCGATTTAATTCAGCATGACGCAAAACAAGCTGCGCAGGCGGTGCCCGGCGTCACCAGTGTTGAAATTAAGCTCGACTGGGCTGCCAGCTGGAGCAAATCGAAGATGAGTGACTCAGCACGAATCCTTGCCAAAGAACACGGTTACGTCATCTAGAGCACAGGAGCGTTTTAATGAGCATCGAAGAGTCTCCAATGTACGAAGTGTTTGCTCGCGAAAAGCTAGACGGCCCGCTGTCGCATATCGGTTGCATACGTGCAGCCAACCGCGAACTAGCAGCCGCACATGCCGGCATGACTTACTCAGAAAAACCCTGGGTCGAAATGTGCGTCGCACCCACCGATTCATTTTTACGCTGCATTGGGGATGACAAGGACGTAATCGGCCATGTCTGATCCTCCTAACCGCGCTCACGCTGCATTCAACGATGCTTTCGATAATATAGTGGAATGCCCATGGTGCGCTTCAACAAAAACCGAAGTATCCAGCCCATTTGGCGGAACGGTCTCGGAAATTCTATTTAAGTGCAACGCCTGCAACGAGGGCTTCGGTTTTATGAAATGGGATGAACGATTTCAGGAGAACGACTAGTGGCCAAAGATAAAACCCTGCTCTCAGAACTCCTATGCCTGGCGGACAGCAAGTGGACGCTAGGACACTGGTATATCAAGGTCATGCTGAATTGCCGTACGCTAGCAGATGCAACCGCGTTCGCCGGTATGTCTCAGGACGAACTAGGGCATACACGGGCCTTATTCAAATTCCTGGAAGACTCACAAGATCTTGCGGAGCATCAGCTGGAATTTGGGCGCAATGCCAACCAGATCCACAACATGCAATTACTGGATCAAGCCCCGCAAAACCGAGGCGACTTTATGCTCACCGCTTACCTTGCTGAAACCGCGGCATGGCACTTTCTAGCTACATTTAAAAACAGTAGCCATGCAGATATTGGGGGCATGGTGAAACACTTTGGCAAAGAAAGTCGTTTTCATCGATTAAGTCTTTTGGGTTGGGTAAAAAATCTGGATGCCGAGGAAAAGCAGCAAATGGTGACTGTATGGCCGCATCGCCTGCCCCTGGCGCTGCAGTGGTTTGGTGCTAAAAACGACAATGACCCGCTCCTTGATGCCGGTATTCGCACAGCGCGGGTGGAGGATGCGAAGGCTGCATTTACCGACGGACCCGTGCAGGAACTGCAAGGTCTTTTAAATCAAGACAGCAGACCTGCAGAACCAGTGGATAAAATTCCCTGGGATGCGCTTAGGCGAAGACCTAGAGGTTCAGCAATGCCGGCATCTTTATGGGAAGCCATGCTTCCTACCAATAAGGAGGCCAGCTTGGCACGACGGCCGCTTTCAATCAGTATTGAAGATAACATCGACTTGTTTGATAAAACGGGCTAACAATAGGCTGACCCAACTCAAAAACCCTTAGATATAGGACGACTCATGCGATATCCAAGATTAGTTCACCTACTTATTCTACTGATGATAACAATATCCGCACACCACGCGACCGCAGACACCCTATTTACCAACGTTAACGTATTTGACGGTCAGTCTGATCAGTTGCTTACGCGCCAGAACGTGTTGGTCATGTCAAACAGGATCGCCAAAATCTCAGCCCGACCAATCGATGCGCCATCCGCCGCTATAATATCCGGCGAGGACATGACGCTGATGCCGGGACTGATCGATGTACACACCCATCTGGCATTCAATGACCGAACTACCAAAATTGAAGCGGATTTTACCCTGGACTATATGGGGATTCGCACTGCCAAAGTGGCCGAACGGACCTTAATGGAAGGATTTACCAGCGTCCGGGATCTGGGTGGACCGGTGTTTGGAACGCAACGCGCTATTGACGAGGGACTCATAGTAGGCCCACGAATATTTGCCTCTGGCGCTTTCCTCAGCCAAACCAGCGGACATGGTGACTTTCGCGCACGCAATGATCGCAATCCGACGCTGACCGGAAACCGAGACTCGAATTTTGAACGGCTTGGGGTCAGTATTATCGCCGATGGCACCACCAATGTCTTAGCCGCCACTCGTCAGAACCTAATGCAAGGCGCAACCCAAATCAAAATCATGGCCGGCGGTGGTGGCGCATCATCCTACGACCCCATTGATACGACCCAATACACAGAAGAGGAAATGCGCGCGGCGGTAAGTGCAGCTGCTGACTGGGGAACCTACGTCACAGCGCACCTGTTTAACCCCAAATCAGCAAAACGTGCCATCCGCGCTGGCATTCAATGTTTGGACCATGCCCTATTCATTGACGAGGCTACCATAAGGATGGCGGTGAAGGCCGATGTTTTCGTTGCGCCACAGTTCTGGGCCCTGTCACCAGAACTGTTCAAGCATCCTGATCTAAAGGTCGAAAAACATGAAGCAATCCGTGCCATGCATGCCTTGGCTAAGGACTTTGTACCCCTGCTTATCAAACACAAAGCCAAAGTGCCATTTGCAACAGATCTTTTAGGCGACCCGGATGAAGGGGCTAAATCCCGCCACTATGAAATCGCCTGGCGGGCAGAACTGTTCGGCAGCAACTTCGAAGTGTTACGGCAGATGACATCGGTTGGCGGCGAACTGCTCGCCCGCTCTGGGCCACGCAACCCTGCGGTAGGTTCGCTGGGCGTAATCGAACCTGGCGCCATGGCTGATATCCTCCTGGTTGAAGGCAATCCGTTAGAAGATTTGAGTGTCATCGGCGCCAACCCAAAATGGTTTGACGCTCCAAAACCTGGTCCCATCGATAGCATAAGGTTGATCATGAAAGACGGTGTAATCTACAAAAATACGCTTTAACTAGCATGTTAGATTCCAAACTTTACCGAGTCGTTTTACTTCCCTCAGCGGTTTTCCTGTCGGTTATTTTTGGCGGCTCCTACGGATCGGGCCAGGAAATGGTCCAATTCGTCACCTCGGCGGGACCTGATGGCGGCTATATTGCGCTACTCACCACCGCACTGGTATGGGGTATGCTGCTCGGAACCAGTTTTGAACTCGCACGCTTATTTCGAACCCATGAGTACGCAGGTTTTATGCAGGTGCTACTGAAACGCGGTGCTATCGTGTACGAAGTAGCCATCTTATTGAGCATGGTTCTGGTACTTGCAATCTGCGCCTCCGGGGCAGGCACCGTCCTTGGCGAGCATTTTAGGGTACCCATTTGGATTGGCAGTATGGCCCTGCTGATTGTCGCCGTTATTCTGAACTATTACGGTAAGGCCCTGGTCGAACGTACCATGATCGCCGCCATCGTCGCATTGTTGGGATTGCTAGTTATTTTAGGATTCACGGTACTCAATACCCCGAGCCTTGAGCTAGAGCAAGGGTTTACTAATACCAATCCCATTCTAAGTGGCGGGCAGTATGCTATTGTGAACGGCGGTTTCATTCCATTGCTTGTCTACTGCGGGCGTGGTGTCCAATCTCGAAGTGAATCCTATACCGCTGGTTTCTGTGCAGCTGTAATTACCGTGATACCAGGTCTTATTCTGCACACCAGTTTTCTAACCAGCTATCCTCAGGTGCTTTCAGAAAGCCTACCCGCTTACTTTGTAATCTCACAGTTAATGTCGCCGACATTCTTGTCCATTTACGTGTTTATCCTATTCGTCATGATCATCCAGACTGCCGTTGGCATTACCCAGGGATTGACCGACAGGTTTGATGCCTTGAGCTATCGCCGGCGACAGCAACCACTGAACAAAATAACGCATGCAGGACTGACCGCCGGTGTCATCTCAGCTTCAATGGCCCTAGCAAGCATCGGTTTTGTTGCCCTGATCGCACAAGGCTACAACATCCTGGTCTACGTTTTTATCGCGACTTTTGTAGTGCCACTGCTCACTTATGGTCTTTATCTGATCTTAAGAAGTAAGTCATGAGCGGCCCTTTAAGCAACTACAAGATCATTGAAATTGCCGGCATCGGTCCCGGACAACTTTGCGGCATGTTGTTAGCCGACTTGGGTGCTACCGTAATCAGAATTGACCGCAAAGAAGATGCCGATCTAGGAATCGGCATGCCAGCAAAATACAACCTCATGAACCGCTCTCGACCCGCTATCGCAGTCGATCTCAAGTCTGAAGCTGGCGTCGAATTGGTAAAAACGCTAATCGGCGAGGCCGACGCACTATTCGAAGGCTTTCGACCGGGTGTCATGGAACGGCTTGGACTTGGACCGGAAATTTGCATGGCACTCAACCCAAAACTGGTCTACGGCCGCATGACCGGCTGGGGTCAAGATGGCCCAATGGCTCAAGCTGTAGGACATGACCCTAATTACATTGCGCTTACTGGCGTGCTCGCCAGCATCGGCGATAAAGAAGGTGCCCCGGTATATCCGCTGAATCTCATTGGCGATTTCGGCGGCGGCGGGGTTTATCTCGCGTTTGGTTTGCTGGCAGCACTCCTGGAAACCAATCGCAGTGGCCAAGGTCAGGTTGTCGATGCCGCGATGGTTGATGGCATCGCTTCTATGATGACCCTGTTCCACGGCCTGTTAGCGGGTCGTATGTGGCAAGAATCACGCGGCAGCAATATGATCGATGCAGGCGCGCCTAATGTACATGTGTATCGAACCCGTGATAATGCCTACATGGCAGTGGGCGCAGTAGAAGCCCGATTCTTCAAAAACCTTACTAGGACTCTGGGGCTCGACATAGACCCCGAGCTAAGGAACAAACCCAAGCATTGGGCCGAATTAACAGCCCAGATTCAACAGGTGTTCTCGACCAAAACCCGCGACCAATGGAGTGATATTTTCGCTGAGGTCGATGCTTGTGTCAGCCCTGTCTTATCACTCACTGAAGCCACACAGCAGCAACATCTGGTTGCTCGGGCAACCTATGTTGAGGTAGAAGGCATAATCCAGCCAGCCCCAGCACCGCGATTTTCTCGCACACCAGGAGAGATTTCTCAGCCGCCGCTGGAATCGGGAACAGACAACGTCAGTGCCCTCAAACCATGGAGTATGACAAAAAACCAAGTAGAGCAACTAGAACGTGACGGCACGCTTTTAAAAACAGATTGATTAAACTGTATTGACTGCGCTGTAAGGAGCACTATGTTTTCGGAACTTAGCAAGAAACTCGGAATAGAACACGCGATCTTTGCGTTTTCTCACTGTCGCGATGTTGTCGCCGCGGTAAGCAACTCAGGCGGTATGGGTGTTCTCGGTGCGGGCTGGTTTTCGCCCGAGCAATTGGCCGAAGAACTCAACTGGCTGGATAATCACGTCAAGGGCATCTACGGCGTGGATGTCGTTATTCCCCAGAAATACGAAGGTATGGAGGAAATTGATCCGGACGCGCTCGAGGACAGACTCTGGAAACAGATCCCGAACGAGCATATCGACTTCGCCAATAAACTGTTGAGTGACCAGGGTGTACCCGAGTGGCCTAAGGATATGCCTCATACGGAACCCACACTGCCTGGCGCCACCTATGCAACTGCACTGCCATTAATTCAAGAAGCACTAACCCGACCCAAGTGCAAGGTCATTGTAAACGCACTGGGTACACCACCCGACGATGTCATAAAAATGGTACACAACAGCGGCCGTCTGATAGGCGCACTGTGCGGCAAGGTGAAACAGGCCATAGCACATAAAGACGCGGGCCTCGACTTCGTAGTTGCCCAGGGTAGCGAGGGTGGGGGTCATACCGGTGAAATTGGTAGCATTGTGCTTTGGCCACAGATCGCCGACGCTATCACGCCACTGCCGATGCTTGCCGCAGGCGGCATTGGTAACGGACGGCAGATGCTGGCGGCTATGTCCTCCGGCGCAGCAGGTGTTTGGACCGGGTCACTGTGGCTGACAGTTGAAGAAGCCACTAGTCAACCAGCGCAGAAAGAATCCTATTTAAATGCGACCAGTGAAGATACCGTGCGCTCTCGAGCCTGGACTGGCAAACCAGCTAGGCTGATCAAAAACCAGTGGACCGACTTGTGGGATGATGTTTCTACACCCAAACCTCTCGGTATGCCTATGCAATTCATGGTCAGCGCAGACGCACGCCGTCGCACAGAACGCTATGCTGGCATTGCAAAGACCCAAGCTGTCGCAATGAATCCAGCTGGACAAGTCATCGGTCAGTTTAACCAAGTGGAATCATGTCGTGCTGTTATGTATAGACTTCTGACCGAGTACGCCGACACATTGGAACGTTTAAACAAATTGGTACCAGATCGCTAACATCCCACTGTGCCCCGGACAAGCTGCAGAGAGATCACCATCAGTCAGCAATATTCCTTGCGCTTAGGTGGCCCATCACCAGTTCAATTACTCACGCATGAGTGATACCTGATCCGACGCCGCTGCCAATTCTATCTTCTAACCGATGCAAGGCTAATAAAGTTCGAGTTCCGCCTGCACCTCAACCGGGATACCAAATGGTAATCCTCCCATGCCCACAGCAGAACGGGCGGCCATACCTCTTTCCGGACCAAAAATTTCTATTATGGTCTCCGAAAACCCATTGATTACTGGCGTCTGGCCGGTAAAACCAGGCGCTGTGTTAACCATGCCCAAAACAGATACCCAAGTCTTGATGTTGTCGAGCGTACCGAATTCACGCTGCAATGTACCCAGCATGGCCAGAGCCACACGGCGGGCCGCGTGAATGGCCTGCTCCTGGGTGACGTCTGAGCCAACCTGTCCCAATGGCTCAGCAATGGATCCATCATCATTTTGCGGACCATGGCCGGATACCAATACGCGTTTACCGACCACTTTCACCATAGCCAACGGCACAGTTATACCAGGAGGAATCTGCACGGCTGCAGGCAAGGTCAAACCGAGGTCAATGATCCTTTGATCAATGGATTCGCTCATTTTATTCACTCCTACTAACTACGCGGCGTACGCTTTAATTAAGTTGCGCCTGGCTTTAACTAACGTAGACCTGCGCACTTCCACTTGCTCAATACTCGCTTCTTTGACGTGACCATAACCTCGAATGTGTTCCGGTAGCGAGGCTATTTCAATACTGAGTGATAGATTGTCCTGAGACAGATCGCTAATCATCTCTATTATTAAAGCTTCATATTCGTCTACCAAACGACGTTCGTTACGCCGTTCAGCAGATCGCCCAAAGACGTCGAACAGCGAACCGCGCAAGAACCTAAATTTCGCTAAAAGGCGAAACATAGGCCACATCCAAGCCCCCAAGGTAATCTTCCGAGGCAGGCCCGTTACTTTATCTTTAGGCGCAATTACAGGGGGTGATAAATTGAACTGGAGCGTGTAATCACCCTCGAACTGAGCATCGAGCCTGGCTTTGAAAGCTGGCTCGGCGTATAAGCGTGCAACCTCGTACTCATCCTTGTAGGCCATGACCTTGTAGAAACACTGAGCAACTGCTCGAGTCAGCGCAACCGATTCAGGCACAACAACATTCTCTGCAGTCCTAATCTTAGCAATCAATTGACGATAACGATCTGCATATTTCGAATCCTGGTAGGCGATCAATTCTTCGGCAAAAAAATCGATCATCGGGTCGATCCCCTGTGGTAGGGAGCGGCTCTCGATCTTGTCTCGATAAGCAACGTTCTCAACCGCATCTAGGTCATGTGCTGCTCTTCGCCCCCACTCGAACGCCTCTTTATTCCAATCGATTTTCACACCGTTAAGTTCAATGGCTTTGAAAATTGCTGCCTTATTCAGCGGAATAAGACCCAGTTGCCAGGCGTACCCAACCAGAAGCAAATTACTGCCAATGGAATCCCCAAGCAGGCGAGTTGCCAATTCGGATGCATCTAGAAAAGTGGCGTAGCTGTTGCCCAAGCCATCTAACAGTCTCGCTTCAATAGTGTCTTCCGGGTATTCCAAATCTGGGTTTAGCAAAAAGTCGCCGGTAAACGCCTTGTGCGTGTTAACCACCGCATGTGTCTTACCCGGGGCTAAGGTACCCAGGGCATCCTCTCCGCTCATGACCAACATATCGCAGCCCAACATAAGGTCGGTACTCCCCGCATTGAGTCGTGCCGAATTAATGCTGGCTGCATCAGCCGCTATTCGAATGTGGGTCATCACAGCTCCACCCTTCTGAGCGAAGCCCATCTGGTCAACGATCGACACACCGCGATCGTCGACATGTGCCGCCATCCCCAGCAAGGCACCGATTGTGACAACGCCAGTGCCACCAACGCCACCGATCAGGATTCCGTAGTTTTCACCAGGGATTAACGATTTTATTTTGGGCTCAGGCACTTCAGAGACGGCCGCTGGCACACCGCCCACTCCTTGTCCTTTGCGCGGTTCTCCACCGAGCACCGTTACAAAGCTCGGGCAGAATCCATTGTTGCAGGAGTAGTCTTTGTTACACGATGATTGATCAATGGATCGCTTGCGGCCAAAAGCGGTTTCAGTGGGGACAATAGACACGCAATTAGATTTGCTTCCACAATCGCCACAGCCCTCGCACACTCGTTCGTTGATGAACATGCGTTTAGCTGGATCCGGAAAGGTGCCTCGCTTGCGACGTCTACGCTTTTCAGCAGCACAAGTTTGATCATAAACAAGAACGCTCACGCCCTTCACTTCGCGAAGCTCGCGCTGAACCAGGTCGAGATCTTCTCGATGGTGCACAGTCACTTCAGGCGCAAAAACGTTGGCTTCGTATTTCTCGGGCTCATCGCTAACCACAGCAATCCGATGAATCCCTTCACTATAAACCTGATGCGTAATTTGCGGGACACTCAAAGGTCCATCCACGGGTTGGCCACCTGTCATAGCCACTGCATCGTTGAAGAGAATCTTGTAGGTAATGTTGACGCCTGAAGCAACGGCTGCCCGAATCGCAATAATGCCTGAATGGTAATAGGTGCCATCACCCAACTGCTGGAAGATATGCTCTGTTTTTACAAACGGCGACTGACCGACCCAAGGTATGCCTTCACCCCCCATTTGTGTGGCATAGCCAACATCTCGATCCATCCAATAGGCCATAAAGTGACAACCAACACCGCCATTGGCTCGACTGCCTTCAGGAACTCTCGTTGAGGTATTGTGAGGGCAGCCTGAGCAAAAATAAGGCATCCGATTTAACGTCGCAGCAGGTCTCGCGACTGCATTTTTCACCTGCTGATCGAGAAACTGTATTCGGCTATCAATCTGTTCTGAAGTGTGAAAATAGGCGATTCGTGACGCGATGACACGAGCAATTTTATCGGCGTTTAAATCCCCTACATCGTCAACTAGCAGGCGGCCACTTTCGTCATGCCGCCCAACCAGTCGAGGGCGTTGATCCCCCGGCAGGTCGTAACAGACACGTCGGATTGCATTTTCGATCTGCTCCCGCTTGTCTTCAATAACCAGTATTTCTTCCAGGCCACCTGAAAATTCCCGGTAGGTTTCAACATCAACGGGAAACGGCATGGCAACTTTCAAGATCCTGATACCAAGACTCTTGAGCATACCGTCATCTATGCCTAGCTCTGCCAATGCTTGCAAGGTATCACGCCAAGTCTTGCCCATCGCGGCTATGCCAAATCGGGAATGTGGTGTGTCGTGGCTGATACGGTTTAGTTTGTTTGCCCGCGCAAACGCGATTGCTGCTGGGAGTTTGTAGCGGCGAATACGCAATTCCTGATTGAACCACATATCACCGGCACGCGAGTTTACACCATCCTCTGGAAACTCAAATTCCGGGTAGGCAATCTGGATATGGCTGTAGTCCGCTCGAATCGACGCAGCTGTCTCGATCGTTTCAGGTAACAATTTGTACCCTACCCAGGCACCAGAAAAACGTGACAGGGCGATGCCATACAGCCCCAGATCAAAGACCTCCTGGATATCAGCTGGATACAAAACTGGCATTAAAAGGTCTTCGAATAGAAGCTCAGAGTGATATGCGTCCACGGTCGAACGCATCGCCGGATCATCCCCTGCCAATACCAGGACACCACCGTTTTTGGCTGTCCCATGATAATTCGCTTGACGCATGGCATCTAGACTTTGATCAAGGCCCGGGCCCTTGCCGTACCAAAAACCATAGACACCGTCATAATTGGCGTCGTTGTTGTAATGAACCTGCTGAGTACCCCACAGCGCGGTTGCCGCCATATGTTCGTTCACCGCAGGCCAAAAGTGCACATGATGCGATTTCAGATGGTCTTTCGCACGCCACAACTCCTGGTCGATCACTGTCATGGGAGAACCGCGATAACCGGAAACAAATCCAGCCGTGTTTAAGCCAGCCAGTTGATCTCGACGGCGTTGAACTAGCAGTAGGCGCACAAGCGCTTGGGTCCCGGTTAGATAAATACGGCCGTCATCGAAGACGTACCGATCCTCCAGTGTCACTGCTAAATTAGCCATTGCATCTACCCAAGACTATTGCTAATCCCGATGTTAACTGGAGCGATGGGTGTGCGTCTTGTCATTTGGTGCATCAACCTGGGCAAGGGCGGCAACCGGATTTATGTTGTAAGTCTATTTTCGACCAGAGTCGCTTAATTCCAATAGACAATTTACGCTCAATATTGCGCTATCTATCCTCCTGACCGCAGGTCTGGTACCTTTCTCAGACTCATAGTGCGGGACTTGATAATCTCCCGTTGATACAGAGTCGCCTCGTTGCGGCCATAATATACTTCAGCCGGTGTCACACGATCTAGCCGCTCATGCTTGTAGTGTGCACCCAGTCAGCAATAGCCTGCTTGAGACCCCGAGTTTCTTTTTCCCGATGCACTGCTAATTCACTCGCCAGAATTTCGGGCCGTTCGCATTGGCAAGGAAATACAATCTCGTGACTGCAGATAAGCTCAAATCATAGGTCATAGCCTTGAGACTATGACCAAAGCACTATTAAAGCAGCCCAAAGGAATGTTCTCCGAACCTTTAGAATCGAACCATTGCTTGAACCGTGTAAGTCCGCGGCATAGTCGGATACACCATGTCATATCCAAAAAGAGGTTGGGCCCCAAGCCACATTTTTTCTTCCGTCAGGTTCTGACCAATAACAGTGATACTCCAGCGATCATCGACCGAAGCAATACCTATTCGACCTGATAATTTCGTCCATGCATCCTGTTGCAGAGTCGGTTCATTACGTCCTTCAACGAAATAATCATCACTGAATGAAACAGTCAGATTAGCCAGCAATCGAATTCGATCAGTGAGCGGCTTATCTACATCAACAAAAACACTTCCACTTGAATCGGCTGCAAATGGCAATGCTTGGCCTTTGAAATCGCAGGTACCCGCTACCGTGCCCGCGGGCGTGCTGCCAGAGCGATTACACGGGCCATTAGGGTAACTATTGTACTCGGCATTCAACCAGGCAATATTGCCGCCCAGGATCAACCAATCAGTAACCGCAATTCGACCATCAATTTCTACACCTTCGCTGGTGGCTGAACCGGCATTATCAATGATGGTAAGAACACCACCAGCAGAAACTTCACTGCTCTTCACCTGAAGGTCACTATAGTCCGTACTAAATAGCGTGATATTAAGCTCTGCTCTGCCATTCAAATAGCGGCCTTTAAGGCCAGCTTCAATGGACTCCGCCTGTTCATCGTCGTATATCAATCCATCTATGGCTATAGCTCCCGAAGTACCGATGCCGCCTGCTTTGACACTTTCTGCATAACGGGCAAATAACATCATATTGTCATTAATATCCCATTCGGCCATTACTTCTGGAACTGTGCTGGTTGACTCGATATCCCCTGAAGTCTGACCTACTCCTGCCCCAGTTGCATTCAATATCGCGCCGCCGAGAAACGGCCCAAGACTACCATCAGCATTTGTCAGGTAAAGACCCGACCCCGGGGTCTGCGCATTACGATCGTAACTCTTATCCTGACTTGTATAACGAATACCAGCTGTGACGCGGAAAGCATCTGTTATATTCCAGGTAGCCGAAACAAAGGGTGACATCACACGCGTGTCCTGGGAGAGAAGAGCTCCCGCCAGTTCAGTTAAAGGGGCACCGGTAATTGCAGCCTGAACAATCGCTGGCGGATAGCCAATGTAAACACCATAGAACTTATTGACATCCATTGTATTCGGCTGATCAGTAAAAAGTTCACCGTCGTGATAATAGACGCCGGCAATCCATTCAAGTGTCTGACCCAAAGGCGACGCCAGGCGAATTTCTACACTGGTCTGATCATATGACTCGTAATTAGTACCATAGTAGAAGGTCTCAGCTGTACCGGAAATATTAACGGCAGAATCGTAGGAATACTCCGACCAGCCAATAATGCCGGACAGCGTATATTCTCCCAGTGCTGATTCGAAATTCAAACTGATGTTGTCCATCTCTTGATCTGCACCGAGAACATCACGATAATTTCTGCTATCGATGCCATCATGCAGCGCCTGAAATGCCGCATCAGCACTGTGGAAAGCTACAAAGTCGAAATTCGAATCTTCGCCTCCCAGGTTCCAAGACCCGGGTATCGTCGCGTTGATAATACCAGCTCGCATCAGATACCCACCAATAGCGCCGTCACTTGCCAGATTCAAATCTCCGTTGACTATTTCTGTAATCTGGCCGTGCATTTCAGATTCATTGTGTTCAAAACGAGCCGTTAATCTAAAAGCATCTGATGGCTCCCAGACCAGAGACAACCGGGCGATATCGTGCTCCGAATTTCCAGAGTCACCACTAAAATCGTTTTCAAGCCAGCCATCGCCGCTGTCAAATTGCTCGATTGCAACTCTTGCGCCCAGGGTTTCCCCTAGTGAACCACCGATAACAGCACGTATTCTCGAACCGCTGTACTCGGCTTCATACTCTGCTGTCAGAATGGCCTCAAACTCATCGTCAGGGTTATTAACGGCGCCGTGTATCGCTATCGCCCCTGCACTGGAATTGAGTCCAAACAAGACCGCTTGCGGTCCTCTTGCTATCTCTACCCTTTCAGCATCAAAGAAGGGAGATCGCGATTGACGATTTCTGGGCATATAAATACCGTCCTTAAACGTCGAAACAGGCGTTTCAAAACCCCGATCTTCTCCAGAACCAATTCCCCTCATAGTAATATTATTCACAATCAAGGAATCACCAACAAAAAGGTTAGGCACATTAGCAGCCAGATCTTGCAGATCGTCAATTGCCAGCGCTTCCAAGGAAGCCCCACTCAGAGCCTGAATCGACATAGCAATATCTTGTGTACTTTCCGAGCGTTTGGTCGCGGTGACGACAACTTCCTCAAGTTCTGTCACAGCAGACGCTGAATGCATGGCAAAAAAGCTGAACACTGCGACGAGCATTGTCTGTTTTCGGTTACGCATAGGTTCCCCTCCATTACTTATTAACGAAGAATTGTAGAAGATGGTGCGACTCAGCGTACGTCATATCCGGCACGTTTGAGGTCATTTCGCGTGATTGGTTCAGATTCCGTAAGCATTTATATCTTCTTTGATAGTTGCTAGAACCTTCATGCCGTCCAGTTCTTCAGCTGGCAAAGTAGGATTGCCTGACTAAGAGGAACAAAAAAATAGCTGTTTCAGAAAGCAGTGTTATCCTGCAGACGTTGCAGGAGACCCTAACTGCAAAAAATCTGCTATTCCCGCTCGACCTAGGTGCGCGAGGTAGTTGTACCATCGGCGACAATGTGGCGACTAACGCTGGCGGTATCAACGCCCTGCGTTACGGCATGATGCGACATCTTGTGCTGAGTCTTGCGTCGTATGTCCTTAACGTGTTTTTCTGCGTTTGACAGGCTCTTATTGAAACGCCTCAGCTTAAGGTTAAATTAGCAGACATGTCTCTTAGCAAACAGGGTTAGGTAGTGCCATATGGGCTAACGTCACACACATCGACCTCCTCTAGTTCAGCATAACTATGACTCGAAACTGCAAGCAATGTTAATACAACCAAATGCCGACTATAGATCTTTCTCATGATCTGCTCCCTATTAAGTAGTTGCAATGTCATCCCCTGAAGGTGGCCGGTAAGCATTATCAGATTTGGCAGACTGGTAGTCTTGAACGGATAATTACCCTCGTACACCTGTTTTTAATACCTTGAACCGATTTAGGCTCCACGACAAAATAAAACAAGATTGACAAATCGATTCAAATTCTTACCCTTAGCAACACTGCATACGGATACCTCCCATATACAACAAAGCAGCGTTATATGGCTTGTGTTATAAGGCTTATGTTATATAGCCAGCGTTATTAGAAAGCACATAGAGATCATTACCGCTTCACATCTGAACACGAGTGCTATCACAATGGTGGTCACCAGCAAACAAATAGGATCCCATTTCTCCGTGATAAAAGGACCATTATTTCTCATCTCAGCTCTGCTGATGGCACTACTGTTAGTAGCCGCGCAGGCTTCCGACTTTGACGCCTACCCAGATGACGTTGCCATACTACTGAACGAATACCAGCACGATTCAGATAGCCAGGGTTCTACTATTCCTTCAGTACTGGCACTTCAGGGTCATTCAGATACAGAAACCATCGTCGACTTTGATAGCGGGATTATTGTCGTGACTTCTGCTTCCATCGATCAACTGGAGAAATCAATTATAGAGGTGCTGCTAACCCAGATCGACCCTTCAGTCATCGATGCCGCTACGGCTCACGATTTTGGTCTGGTCAATGCCGACACCAAACGCCCTTTCTTCTTCAAGCAGATTCTGGATCACACCGGCCAAGCCATAGAATTTGAATGGCGAGCACGTAGATTTGCACTCTACCTGATCAAAAACAGTCCGCGAGTCAGGGGTAAACGCAGCGTTACCATTCGCATGATTTCTGATCATAAAGCGATGGCCAGCGATAAATACCAGCGTTATGTGCAGGCGGCGAGCTTTACAAATGATCTATCGCCGGCACTGGTCATGGCGATTATCGAAACTGAAAGCGCATTTAATCCCATGGCTCGCTCGCGTTCGAACGCCCTGGGCCTCATGCAAATAAAGCCCGATACAGCAGGCCGAGATTACTTCACTCTGATCAAAGGCTATGCCCATACGCCAACATCATCCTATCTATATAATCCAAAAAATAATATCGAAGTCGGCGCAGGCTACCTGCGAATATTAGCCGAGCGCTATCTGGTCGGTATAGCGCACCCTAAAAAACTAGAATACGCCATTATCGCAAGCTACAACGGCGGGTCCGGTAATTTATGGCAGAGCTTAAACTCCAAAGGAAGCAAGAAAAAGGCCATTGCCCGCATCAATAAGATGTCTGTTAAGGAGTTCTACTGGTTCTTAACGCATCGACATCGAAGGAAAGAAACCAGGAATTACTTAAAGAGAGTCACTAGCAAGATCGAAAAATACCGGTATTTATGATCAGACAATAAGAAAATGGTGACTGACGATCCAGAACTTGGATCACTCGGCCAAGGCTCTGCGCAGGGTTAGTCCCGGCAAATCAATTCAGGGGCAAAGACACCATGCTAATTCACTCAACGATGCACCCAATCTGATCCCTGGAGGTTGCCAATGTCCTTAGCCACTGGAACAGAGAAACCCTTATTGCTATTTGTTTGGACTGGCAGAATTTCTGACGCCCCAGAATTCACCAATAGGTCGGACAGCCGGTTTGGATTTGGGTGATACTCTGCCCTGGAAAACAAGTGCTCTTATTCTTGCCAAAAGTAGTGCGATTATACAAAAATTCGCACTGATGAAGCCATCCACGTTACTGCAAATCAAGGAACCCAGTAACCTTTAAGTTTTCCGGTTTATCCCTCTTTTCTTAAATTCAACCTTTCTTTCTGAATCTTTCTGTCAGGCCCAGACAGAGCCCTACCTGGATTAAACAAACCTCGTGGTGTCAAACAGCAATAAACAACAGTTTACTCTTGCGACTCTTACGCTTATGTTAGGCTTTTAGTCCGCATAAAGAGAGTTTCCTATGAGTAACGTCAAAGAACTGTTGGAAACAAAAGGCCGCTATATATGGTCGATAGATGCTAACGAATCGGTTTACAACGCAGTCGCAATGATGGCTGATAAAAATGTCGGTGCACTGGTCGTCACCAGCTCTGACTCACCGCTGGCCGGCATCATTTCAGAGCGTGATTACACACGAGCACTCATTCTTGCAAACAAATCAGCACAGGATACCCTGGTCTCGGAAATCATGTCCTTTGATGTGACATTTGCTACTGAAAACACCCTTCTGGAAAAGTGTATGACTTTGATGCTGCAGAAAAAGATCCGTCACCTGCCTATCATCGACAACAATGAAGCCATCGCCATGATTACGCTTGGCGATATCCTGAAGACAATTATCGAGCAACAATCCCTGACAATAGAAGAATTGGAAAGCTTTATCTACGAAGATCAAGGCGGCGAGGGATAAACCGAACTTGATCATAGCAATGGCCCTTCAAGGAAAGTCATAAATGAAAGTAGAACTCCGCAAATCCTTTACCAGCGGGCTTTCGAACTTCGATCAGCACCCGTATCGATCAGGCGCCTGGCGGCCACAGAAGCGGGAGTATGATGCTTGGGATCTGGATGTCATTGGCGAGATCCCAGCAGATTTAAATGGTGTTTACCTCAGAAACACCGAGAACCCTCTATTCGAACCTATAAAACGCTATCACCCATTTGATGGTGATGGCATGTTACATGCCATCTCATTTGAAGCTGGCGAAGCCAGATACGCTAATCGCTTTGTCCGAACCGACGGCTTTATGGCAGAGCAAAAAGCCAATGGCAGTTTATGGGCAGGTATTACAGAGCATCCGAAAAATGCGATCGCCAGCTACGGCTGGGGCGCGCGAACCATGATGAAAGACACGGCCAGTACAGATGTAGTCGTCCATAAAGGAGCCGCTCTGGCTAGCTTTTATCAGTGTGGTGAATTATACCAACTCAACCCTCGCACCCTTGAAAACCTCGGGAAATCAACCTGGCAGGGTCAGTTTCCTGCTGACGGTGTGTCTGCACATTGCAAGGTCGATGAGCATACCGGCGAATTGCTGTTTTTCAATTACTCTACTAAAGCACCCTTTATGAAATACGGCGTGGTCAATAAACAAGGCAGACTAACCAACTATGTAGATATACCTTTGCCCGGGCCACGTCTTCCTCACGACATGGCTTTTACTGAAAACTGGTCCATCCTCAATGACCTTCCTCTTTACTGGGAGCCTGAAGCACTGGCTCAAGGCTATTACTCCAATACCTTTAATCGAAAACTGCCCAGCCGTTTTGCGCTGATACCGCGCCATGGAAAAACAAAAGATATAAGATGGTTTGAGGCAGATCCTACCTTCGTGCTGCATTTTGCCAATGCTTACGAAGAAGGCGATGAGGTTATTCTGGACGGGTATTTTCAGCATAACCCCACAGCAAGAGGCGTACCGCGGCAAACTGCTGAGTTAAAAGGATTTGAAACTCTCGATGTCAACACGCTGCAGCCTCGAGCACATCGCTGGCGGTTCAATCTTCGCTCAGGCAGATGCACTGAAGAAACACTACACGAGCGCCTGGCTGAATTTCCCATGGTCAATGGCCGTCACGCGGGCAGGCCCTATAGATATAGCTATAACACCCTCTGCACTAAATCAATTTTTGCTTTCAATGGCCTTAGCAAACTGGATGTAGAAAAAGGCACAGATGAAGTTATCTCCTATCCAGACGGTACCTTCATCAGCGAAACTGTCATGGCACCACGCGCCAACTCCCGCTCTGAAGATGATGGTTATCTCATCACCTTCAGCTCAAATGTTAACGAAGATGTTTCACATTGCCTGGTTTATGATGCTGGTCAGTTCAGTGATAAACCCGTCGCGAAAATTCGCCTGCCAGAGCGAATTGCCAGTGGCACTCACGCGACCTGGGCGCCTCTGGATGATTTATCGGCCTAAGATACCACGCGCCGCTGGTTCCCTGCGGACATCGGAGATACAGCGCTAGGGAATTCCAACCATTTCTGTCGATCCACGGAAAATGAGCGTGCGTTTGCCGTCAACCCACTGTTCCATGCCGTCGTTTTCAATGGTCTCAAAATAGTCAGCCAAACCTCTGGCGCTCTGGAAATATAACTCGGCTAAACCAGCGAAAGGTTCCAGTTCGGGCTCCAGACTATGGCTTACCACGTACCGGAAACCACCCACCTGCTGCATCACACTTTTAACGTTGGCAACATGGCTTTCCAGCCAATGCTCAAAGAACGCTTCAAAATCTGTACCCGGCCTGGCTGCAACCAGAAAACTCGCTCGACAGAATCCCGACCGAGTCATCGGATAGGGATCATTGAGGCTCAGCGGTTGAGCAGACAAATGCTCAGAACCATCGAGTACCACATATTCCTGCGTCCCCCAGGGTACATAGGGCATGGCCCTTTCCTGAAAGGAATCAACCGGCGGTTCACCATGCGGTCGTGCAGGTCGCGTTAGCGGTTCATCCCACCACAACTGGGCCATACCATCCCACTGCAGATCGCTGGCCCCTGACTGACTGATCTCACGATTGCCATAGGCCAGTGGGGTATCAAAAAGGGTTGCTATGTATCTGCGGGCATGGCGGCGCATTGCCGAAGCTGCCTCTTCCTGGCCACGAATAACAGCAGGCATATGATTCTTGAACCAGTGCATGACCAGTTCATCCCTTGACGTTTCCAGGCGCCGTTTGATGAGATACAGCATCTTTGCACCCGGGGTTTTGATGTACATAGAGTTAGTCCTCTTGAGTATCGATTTAAAGCCCATCCTGAGCCAAAAAATAGGCTTGTCGATTAGACAATTTCACCCTTCAGGCCCAGACGAAGACGCGGCAAGTCGCATCTTAGCGTATTGCAGACTGCCCCTATCTACACTGAGAAAAGCATGCGATACAGCGGCATTGATATCCCGGAAATAACGCTGCATGGGATTATCTAGCCTAAGCGCCCCCCCACCGCTGGCGCGCATTAAAATCGTCACCAGATCCGCGTTTCGATGGGCAATGGACTGCGTTTCCCATGATTGTGCTACCTGGACATCAAATGGCACATTTCTGGTAGTTTTAAGCGCTTGCTCCAGAACCCTAAAAACCTGATGAAATCTTAATCGATTTGCCTGCACATCCGCTGCCACCTCACTCAACCGCCTTTGCTGAAACGGATCCAAAGACATTGCCTGGCCATCGTATTTGTGAACTCGGTCTCGCAAATACTCGGTGTAACAATGAAGGGCAGCTTCAGCGATACCCTGGGTTACGGCACACAGGCATAACGCAAATATATTGCCAAAAGGCAGGTCGTATATCGGTGAATCAAAGGCGCGCTGACTCGGCGCCAACAGCCGATGTGATCGGTGTTCGGGCACAAACGCGTTATCGACCAAAACATCATGGCTCCCTGTACCCTTCAGGCCTGAGACATTCCAGTTATCAATAACCTGATAGTCAGTGCGCGGCAGCAGCAGCGCTATCTGCTCAGCTCTTCCCTGAGTTTCTGGCAACATTCCGCCAAGCATGACCCACGAACAATGATCGCTTCCGCTGGACCATTGCCAGCGGCCGGACAGTCGATAGCCACCTTCCACAACGGTTACCTCCCCAAAGGGGGCATAGGAAGATGAGTAAAGTGCATGGGGATCATCTGCCCATAAATCCTCGCCTGCCCTTGAATCCATCAACCCGGGTTCCCAGTTATGGACACCAATCAGACACAGACACCAGGCGCTGGAAGGACAGCCCCAGGCTAGCTCCATACTGACTCTGAACAGAACCTCCGGTGACAGTTCATAGCCTCCAAAAGCACTCGGCTTGGCAATGTCATAAAAGCCGGCATCCTGAAAATCCTGAACTGTTTCTTCGGGCAATCGGCCAAGCGCCTCCGCAGACGCAGCTCGCTCGCTCAGTTTCGGGACCAGTGCTCGAGCGCGCTCGATCAATTCTGATTCACTTGGGTTCATGGCAATTCCTAATTGAGCCTGAGAGGGCGATCTTAAAAATAAAACATATATTGACTGACCCACCAGTCTTGAGTCCTGAGCATATCAGGAAATAGACCTGCCCAGGCACGTTCAGGTGACAGGATGCCTTAACACACCCTTTGTCATCAGGGTACACTGGCAATTGCGCCAGATAACAAGGTGGAGAGCTGTATGGATATTGGAGTCACTATTCGTAATATGGGCGCGGAATCGACCGCTGATATAATTGTAACCTGTGCCCAGGCTGCTGAAGCCCAGGGCATGGAATCGCTGTGGATCACAGACCATATTGCAATTCCCCCTGACGATGCTGAAGGTAGCGGTGGCCGCTACCTCGACACCCTGACCACCCTTGCCTGGCTGGGCGGCGCCACCGGAAAGATTAAGCTTGGTTCGGGTGTGCTGATTCTGCCTTACCGACCCATGCTGCCCACGGTAAAACAGATTGCAACCCTTCAGGAATTAACAAAAAACAGATTAATTTTGGGTATAGGAACCGGCTGGATGGATCCGGAGTTCAAGGCCCTGGGTGTTGACCGACATCGGCGCGGTCGAATAACCGACAACACATTACAATTTATTAACGAATGCTTTTCTAATGATGAGGTTTCCCTGAACGGACAAACCTTCCTGTTCCAGCCACGTCCGGACAAACCCCCCGTGCTCGTTGGCGGTAGAGCACCGCACGCACTGCATCGCGCAGCTCATTTTGCAGATGGCTGGATCCCCATGGTCAGTCATCCGGACCAGTTGGCAGCCGGCATCAGAGAATATCAAAGAATTACCGACGACCTAGGTAAACCGCGAGGCAATGTTACTGTTATGACCAGCTTGCCTCTGGATCAGCCAGAAAAAGCAAAACAACGACTGAACCAGTATCAAACACTAGGGGCAGACCGTCTTATCTGTGCACTTCGATATAATGATGTCGACGCTTATCTCGGTCAGCTAGAAAAATTAAATGGCATTCTGCGCCCCTAGCCGCCCTTATACTCCGCTGGCAGAACGCATGTCCCACCTTAAAAAACCGTTTTTCTATTTTTCATATCGGATACCGGGCTTCTTCATCCAGAGGCCATAACGGGTAGGCTTTGTTTCGTCTTGGAAAAACCTGTATCTGGTGAGTGGTCAGGCCCGGCGTATCTGCGGTGACGATATGTGTCGCTACGTCTTTGAATCCAGCACGAAAGTGATTTGAGGATTTCAGTGCGATAATCCTGTAATCATTGACATCAATGTCAAGCGCAGCAAAAGGGCCAATATCAAAAGTCTGAGATCGATTCGAGGCCACTATTATATCCACGCCAGCAACCTCCAGTCTCGCCATTTTCCCCAGATTCAGGGGACTGCCTTTAGCCATTGCCAGCATCGTCAGCCTGCCATCATGCAGCGCCTTAACATAAACCGCTAACTCAAGAGGGCGTCCATGAAGCTCATCGTATCTGCCTCCCAGCGACACGTTAATGGTCGAGCCCACACCCGCTGCATGCGCCTGCGCTGCAACCTGGGCATCAACTATAAAGCCAAAACAGGATTTTTCTAAACCTGCTTTCAGCAGAGCACTGAGCAGATGAGTGCCATCACCCGGCGCACCGCCACCGCAGTTGTCCGAGGTTTCATTTATCACCACAGCATGCTCGTTATATGCCAGCGCCTCAGCTATGGCCTGTTCAGCGGACAGACTTAACGGCCTGAAATCTTCCCTTCGCTGCCAGAGCATCAATGCTAACTGGCAGGCAATTCTCTCTGCCTGTAAGGAGTCACTTTCCGTGGTAACCGCGATGCATGAGCCGATATGAGCGATGTCGGTATAGGGAAACCCATGAAACCAGCTCACGTCTATCACGCCCTGCTCAGACTCTGCGGTTAACATCTCAGACAAAACCTGTTCACCAATACCCCCGAAAGTAGTTGTCGTGGGGATCAACATAGGCACCGTGGCCACATAGGTTACTGGCTGAATATCGTCATCAAGCATCCCACCAATTAACCTAACCGCTTCTTCGGCTCGTAAGTGCATGTCTATGTGCGGGTACTGATGACATGCAAAAGTCCCATCCAGGACATCCGCCATCTGCTGGGTGATATTGCCATGTAGATCAAAGCTTGCTGTGATTGGCAGGTCATTACCTACCAGGTTGCGAATGGCTGCGACAAGGTCTCCTTCCAAATCATCAATGCCATTGACCACACCGGCGCCGTGCAGATCCAAATAAATGCCATCAAGCGGTGCATTTTCTAACAGTCCGCCCAGAATCTCGGATTTAAATTCCTGGTAGGTTTCATGATTAATGGTACCAGATGGCTGGGCCGTCACCGCCAGGATAGGAACAGCCTGATAGCCGAGATCATCACAGGCTGCAAGCGCCCCACCCAGAGAAGTTTCCTGGCCCAGGGCTCGCATTAGGCGCGCTCCTCTTAGTTGATGAAACGCTTCCCTGCATGTTTCGTCCCGACAATAAGTATTGGTCTCGTGACTGAATCCAGCAATGGCAATTCTTCTTTTTGGTTTGGACATGAATATCGCCTCTGAACCCATAATTTAATTCTCCAAGCTGAACAAACCGGACTAACGAAAATCGCAAGTTACAATCATTTTCGACCCGGTAAGCCATCGCTTAATCAATACTATCTTGTCAAGCGATCATTCACATCCCCATAGCAGGAACCACTCTTTTATGTCGGACTGACTGCCATAGCAGGCGATCAACGTAGCATTAAACAGGCCAACCTGTCCTCGTTTAGTAAGCGAAACCACCCGTTATTGACTCGAATAGAAAAGTGATCTCTTGGTCGACTCGGTTCTAAGGGCTTATCGGAACTGGCTATCTCTAATATAATAACTTGACGGCGATGTGATAACGGAGTGATTATAGGGACAAGAATAACGAACTGATTCATAAAACAGACTTTACTTCAGGAACAAGGAGAACCTCAAATGGAATGTGATCTCATTATTTCCGGTGGAACAGTGATAGACGGGAGCGGCGCTACGACCTTAAAAACAGATATTGCAATAGACAAGGGGAAAATCAAGAAAATAGGCGATCTGGGAGATGCCACTGCGGCAAGAACCATTGACGCGACAGGAAAAATTGTTACACCAGGGTTTGTAGACCTGCACACTCACCTGGATGCCCAAGTCGGTTGGGATCCTCTGATGAGTTCGAGTTCTTATCATGGCGTAACCACAGCAATGATCGGAAACTGTGGCGTAACTTTCGCCCCCTGCAGTCAAAAGAATCATCGCTATCTAGCAGAACTCATGGAGTCTGTTGAGGATATCGCAGCTGATGCAATCATGGATGGTCTTCCCTGGAACTGGACAAGCTATGGTGAATATCTGGATTCTGTCCAGGCCCTGCAACCCGCTCTGAATGTGGTTGGGCTTGTTGGTCACTCTGCAATTCGTTACGAGGCAATGGGTGACAGCAGTATGGACAAAGAGGTGCAGGCCACAGACAGTCAACTCGAACACATTGCGTCTATGGTGAAGCAATCACTTGAAGATGGTGCCGTCGGATTCTCCACATCACGGTTTCTGGGGCACACGGTGCCAGATGGTCGATGCACACCCGGAACCTGGGCTGATCTGCGCGAAACCAAGGCGATTCAGGAAGCGATTATCGCCGGGGGGGGAACAGGTGCACTGTTCCAATCCGCTAACGACATGCAGACTCGTTTTGAGATAGAAAAGCAAATGTTCGAACAGGGAACAGAGCTCGGTTGCCAGGTGTTATTTTCTGGTGGCACCGGCTCTAACGGTGACGGCGGAGTCTCGCACTGGAGCGAATTTTTTGAACGCCAAAACGAAGGCGGTAAGCGTCTGGCAAGCATTTGTCATACCAGACCAAGTGGTGCTTTTTTTGGACTGGCACAGCTTTCGCCTTTTACCAGCAGTTCACCGGCGTGGAAGGAACTGATGGCTTTGCCGACCATAGCAGATCGCGTCGATGTACTTCGTAATGAAACCAGCCGGGCAAAACTCATCTCTGAAGGAATCGAAGCTGGAGATATGCAAAGGCTGGCAGGCATGCTGCACCCTCTGGGAGTGGATGATACACCAGACCTTGATTTTGATCGCAAAGCCAGCTTGAAACAGCTGGCCGAAGCAGCAGGCAAGGATCCTGTAGAGATCTATGTCGAAAGACTTCTCGCATCGGAAGGCAAGGAATTCTTCAATTTCTGGATGTTCGGTGGCAACCTGGAGAACCAATGGAATTACATGCGCTTACCCCAGGTCGTGCCCATGCTCGGTGACGCGGGTGCTCATGTCGGGTTCTTCACGGATACCGACTCGCCTACCGTACTGTTAAGCGAATTAACTCGAAAGCAAGGCGTTTACACCCTAGAAGAAGCGATCCATCGAATTACCGGAAAATCAGCGGAAATCATCGGTCTGAAGGAGCGCGGGCTGCTTAAAGAAGGGTGGCATGCAGATGTTAATGTTATCGACTACGATAATCTAAGCACCTGCCAACCAGAGTACGTCAATGATTTCCCACATGGTGGTGGTAGGTTCATTGTGAAAAGTACGGGTTATGATGCGACCATTGTTGCTGGCAAAGTCATCATTGAAAACGGGACTCATACTCAGACCCGACCTGGTGAGGTGATCAGGGATTTTATTCGCGGATAAATCCTTAGTTAATCCAAAAAAGCCCCCTAGAGGGGCTTTTTTGTGGTCAACATACCCTGGGTCGACATACCCTGGATTGGCAGCAGGCAAGTGGAGCCGTGCACGATTCAACCGAACCTGGCAGCGGTTTTATCATAATACATGCGTCATCTGAACCAAATCCCGATTAGAATAATCTTCCATATTAGTATTCGGCTCTGCATCAGAGGAGAAGCCAGGCGTACTGACCTTGGGAGCAGTATAGTTAATCTTCAAGTGCGTTTTTTTAGCAACTTAGCACTGTGCACCTAAGGTCACTGTTTTGGATTAATTTCCATACCGACGACGACCAGCAATTTCTCCGCCGAACGGTAAACATAAATGTCTTTACTGTCATCTACATCGCCAAAATTTAACCCATTGCCATTACCCATTACCCATTACCCATTACCTGGCCGCTGACCTGAAAATCATCGAATAGCTAAATTCTTGTTAACTCTACAAAGAAAATCGTTGATTAAATGTGTTGTTACCAACGCACCATTGAGGCTAACGTCACTCACCAATTATCGCAGCAAATGCATTGGCTAATGCCTTGGATTGCTCAGTTGACATCGCCGCAACATTGACCCGGGCGTTCGGCAACATGTAGATATGGTGCTGCTGCTCCATCCGCAGTTGCTGTGCCGCTGATAACGGTAAACAGGAAAACATCCCTTTCTGGCGCTGAATAAAACTTGCATCAAAACTGGGATTGACCTGTTCCAGCGTTACTTTCAGGGCACCTCGCATCTCAACGATCTGATGGCGTACCGCATTTAGCTCGTCTCGCCATAGTTGCTGTAGCGTTTCAGATGATAGAATTTCATGGACGATGGCAGCGCCGTGATTCGGCGCCATAAAATACAACTGGCGCAGCGTATCGCGCAATTTCCGTCTCAGGCTATCCGCACTTGCATTGGCCTGATGAACAATAGAGAGCAGACCTGCTCGCTCGCGATAAATCCCAAATGTTTTTGAAGACGATACCGTTAGAATTAACTGTGGGACCTGGCCCGCAAGCAAGCGAACACCGGCAACATCTTCGTCTATACCACTGCCAAAACCCTGATAGGCAATATCCACCAGTGGTACTACCTGTTTTTCCCTGACAACTTCTGCAATTCTCTGCCACTGGGACAAGCTAAGATCTTCCCCCGTGGGGTTGTGACAGCAACCATGCAGTAGCAAAACATCGTCTTCCTGCAGGGCGCTTAAATCTTCCAACATGCCGGTAAAATCGAGCTTACCTGCCGCCCTATTGTAGTAGCGATACTGCTTTACGCTCAGTCCTGCCCGTTCGAAAAATTCTATCTGGTGGCCCCAGCAAGGAGACCCAAACCAGACCGTTGCCTTTGGGCTGAGACTTTGTACAAACTCTGCAGCACCGCGCAAAGCGGCACCTGCCCCGGGTGTTTGCGCAGACACAATGCGTTGCAGGACCTCATGATCGGCACCGAAAATCGAGCGTTCCATATCAGCGCAATAATCCATATTACCAAGAGGAGACATATAGGACTTGGAGGCATTTTGTTTCAGCAACTGCTGTTCTGCTTCTACCACCGCCTGCATAACAGGGACTTGCCCTGATTGATCCCTGAATACACCAATGCCAAGGTCAATTTTATCGACTGACTTATCGGCACCGATTCGTTTGAACAAGGCCTCGATGGGGTCGTCTTCATAGTTTGTCAGGTTATTAAACATAAAAGTGCTTACTCTCTGGGCTAACCAAATTACCGAGTGGGTTTGAACCAAACGTCAAGCGCCATAATAAGCAATGCACGGGGTTTTGCAACGAATTGGTATGTTTGCACTATAGCAGCATGAAACCGAATCTACTCAAGTTGAACTTAACTTGCACTTCGACAGGAAGCTCGAGCATTGTTGTCAGCATGGAAAGGTGTCTTCTAGTAAAGCACAGTCTAACCAGTTATAGGCTAACCACCCAAATTCTATCACCACAGGAGAGCATAATGACGGAGACTGCATTGCTGAGGACTCCTAACTACCCTGGCGACCATCACCGTGAATTCATCAATCTACTTAGTCGGGCATAAAGGTCAGCCGGTACAATTGGCTATTTCAGGTTAAACACGCAGGCTCATGATCTCGTTATAAAGGGATTCAGGGATCTTTATACCATCACGCTTTGTTAGTTCACGCGCTTTAAATCGGCGATCGCCTGGAAGACGTACGCCATCCTGTTTAAGAACTTCCTGAAACAATGCCTCACCATGAGCGATTATGTGTTCAGGGTTTCCGAAACGTGCCGGGTCAATGGCAATTATCAGTTCGCCTCCTTTGGGAGGCCCGCCCCGGCCCGCATCATCCGCCTCGGCTTCAAAACTCAGAAATTCGCCAATCAACGGCCCAGCCAGGAGTTCCACCATCATCGCCAGGGACGCGCCTTTGTAACCGCCAAACCCAAGCTGCGCTCCCTGCAGAACCACATTGGGGTCGGTTGTGGCCTGCCCATCCGGGCCGATACCTGCGGTGACTGGCACACGCTGACCATCGCGTGCTGCAATCTGAATCTCACCCCGCGCAATGGCTGATGACGCCTGGTCAAAGACCAGCGGTGGACCATCTGGGCGCGGCCAAGCAAACCCCATAGGGTTTGTACCAAACAGTGCCTTTATGCCGCCGGCGGGTGCAACATAGGGGTACGAGGCAGTCACAGCAATCCCGCACAAACCTGCTTCAGCCAACGCCTCAACCTCTGGCCACATGGCTGCCAGGTGAAACATGTCTGTTATAGCCAAAACCGCAATCCCGTTTTCACGAGCGCAGTCAACCAGAGGACCGTGGGCAATTTTTTGGGCCAGTGGGGCGAAGCCGTTATCACCATCAACCTTCACCACCGACGACGCCAGTTTATTAACCGTCGGCTGAGCACTTCCGTTGACCCTCCCCGATTTAACCCCACCGACATACCATGGCAGTCGAAACAAACCGTGAGCATGGCACTTATCACCCTCTGCCTGGATCATCCGATGAGCAGCAGCCGCCGCATTTTCATCGTTGCAGCCATGCTGCGTGAGACAGGAAAAAGCTAAATCATAGGCCGCCTGCAAGGTTATATTTACCTCGGACATGTAATCCTCCATCTGCCTGCAGGAAAGCCTGCATGGCAACCCTGGTTCGAACAGGATTTAATCTATGAACTTGTGTGATTAACGCCTTTATCCAGGTAAGTCTTGTAAGGCATCTTCGGTCACAGCAATACGTCGACGCAGGTAATCTTTTTCATAGTTATTATCATCGCCTGCTAACGCCTGGTATAACAGCATTTTCAGGGTTCTCAGGCGCAAGCCAAGCGCTGCGTGATTAACCGGTTCAGCGGCCAACACAATCTCGAGCAAATGCAGGGTTTTTACTGGCTCCAGTTGGTCAAGAAACGTCCTGGCCTTAAACAGCAGCGCGTCACTACCCGCCATCTCGGCTAATTCTACGTAAACTTCACTTACCGGCCTAGGATACAGGTCTGTGGTACTCTCAAAGTGGAACCAGGTGGCATAGTATTCCCAGATGCTGCGCACCGCCCAGGATACCTTTCCGTGCTCCTGAGTCAGTTGCAACCTCGCTGGCAATCGAATTTCAGTCATCAACTCATTCAGGCTCTTACCTTCATTCATGCCTTTCACCGTTTGGTCATGGACGTATCGGGTTGCATCACGAATTCTTACAAGCCCTGCACGGATCGTTTCGGCGCCTTTGATTGCATTGTGATGACTAGGCACCAGCAGTACTGCATTGAGCGCTAATAATTTATTGAGCGAGTCAATATACTCGCGCGGCTTGCGTACCTTTTCACCGCGCATAGTAAAAATATTCGGGAACTGAGGGAACAGAGGCCCAAGGGTATCGCCCGTAAACAATATTTTCTCAGCTGGCAGCCACAAACTCATATTGTCTGCGCCTTCGGCACCCGGCGTGGACAAAACCACGAATTCTCTACCGCCAAGGGTGAACCTGTAATCCCGCTCATCCACCTCGATAGTGCTATGTATTCTGGCATAGGCCAACAAAGTGTTTGTGGTAGGTTTTTCTGGCATCCAGGGAAACAAGGTGCGGCTACGATTCCAAAAATACGGCTCCAACTCCAGCAGGTAGCGTTGCTCCTCAGCGAACTCTCGGTGAACGACAATATCAGTAGTATCTTCCCTCCAGAATCTGACCCCACCAATATGATCGGCATGCGAATGGCTCAAGATGATATATTTGACCAAGGCATCGGATTTCTCCTTTAACAGGCTCAGCTGCTGCGCCGCCTGGATTGAAATCCCTGCATCAAAAAGCACATTTCCTTCGGTTGTAACAATCAGATGGGTATTGGAAATACCACTGGCCTGATAAACGCCCGGGGCCAAACTACGAACCTCAATAGGAATATTATGAAAACCGCCGGCTACATCATCGGGCATACTACTGACAGCAATATTGCCAATCACTTCCGCAGCTTTAAGGGTTGCCGCCTTTTTCAGCTGTTCACGGTCCACCAGCAGCCAGAGACCCAACACCAAAATAACGCTAACCAGCATCAAGTTGGCCCTGTTAACACCTGCCTGTTTGAACTTCATGCTGGCGCCTCCTAATAAAATGTGGTTTCCCCCAGTGCATGATGTCGCACCCTTGCTATTGTACAAGAAAAGACCTTATACCCTGTGCAGGGAATTAAACATGCTTGCCTGAACCATTCAATGTAACGCGTCTGCCTTTCCCCGAAAAGAATCTCAGTATTAGGCCTGGCCAGCAAAGCCTGATCCTCCCTGATCTAACAATGTCTACTACAATCCATCCACTATAGTTATCCATCAAAACTCTAAAACTGCGCCTTGCATGATAATAATAAGCTCGGGTCTTAAAATCAGCCATGCTCGGCTAGAGGCGCTCGGCTAGAGGCGCTCATATATTGGACTTGTGTTTGCATTATAAAGCGCTTAATTTGAGACTAGGCCTGGATCACATAAGTACGAGTATATCGCCTTGATCAGAGACACCAGGAAGGCCCTGCTAAGAGAGTAGCCGCGAACAGGGAAACAATGAAATATCCAGATTCAGCCACCAGGTAACAATACCAGAATGGTGAAGATTCGCTTTGGGAGTACACTTTGAGTCATTCAAACCTGCTTGTCCCATTTACCAGCCAGGATCATCCTGATATCAGTCAGGTAGGCGGCAAAGGTGCTGCGCTCATCCAACTGACCCAACTGGGCCTCGAAGTCCCGGCTGGTTTCATCGTTACCGTAAATTGCTTCCAAGGGTGGTGTACTCACCTGTCAAACAGCCTTACCTGGCGACGCCTTCTGGACACGGACCCCAATGACAGAGATGCATTCACTGAAACCTGTGACGATCTAAAGAAGTCAGCGGCCGAGCTTGCATTTGACCCGCCTTTCTCAGACCAAATAGACAGGGCCTACCAACGCCTGGGGACTAAAACGGTTGCGGTAAGATCATCTTCTCCAGAGGAAGACCTCTCTGGCACTTCCTTTGCCGGTCTCTATGAGACTTACCTGGAAGTCTCATTAACCGACCTGAACAACGCGATCCGCAATTGCTTTATTTCTTGCCTTGATGCTCGCGTTTTTTTATATAAACACCACCACGGCCTGCCTTTGAACTTCCCGCGCATTGCCGTGGTCGTTCAAACCCAGATTCAAAGTGAGGTTTCAGGTGTACTGTTTTCACTCAATCCAATCAACAACGACTTTGATGAAGCAGTCATTAATGCCACGTTTGGTCTGGGAGAGGCATTGGTAGCTGGCAACATCACTCCAGATAGCTGGACAGTGAATAAACTGAGCGGTGAGATTATCAATTTCAGATTGGGTGACAAGGGTGGCAAACAGTCAGAAATTGCCAGTTTATCAAGCAGGCAAATCAATGACCTGATCAAAACCAGCACCGTGATAGAGAAATCCTATGGGCAACCCATCGATGTTGAATGGGCCATTACAACCGATCAGCTTTTTATTTTACAAGCCAGGCCCATCACCAGCTATATACCCCTGCCAAAAGAGATGATGACAGCCCCTGGTGAGCCCAGGATCCTGTATATGGATGAAAGCCTGGCTGACGGCATAACCATCAGTGGACCGGTTACGCCACTGACCAACGATCTGATCATGTCCCTCTTCGAAATGCTGGTTCGCTATATCGATAAAGATATGACGCTCTATACACCTGCCAAAAACGGATTCGTGTTCTGTTCTGGTATTAGAATTTATACCAATATGAGTTACCTGATGAACTGGGTGAATCCAAAGCTCATAGCAAAGAGCAAAAGGCCCATCGATCAGACCTATGCGGACATCCTAGAGAGCAGCGATCTGGCTACCTATCGCAAAGCGAAACAGGTCAAAGTGCTTACCAAACTCAAAGCTGTGCCCGTTCTGCTAAAAGCATTATGGGTCAGCCGAGGCCTTTTGAGCGCGGTGATTAAGGCCATTTTCAGCTCAGAGAGATTCCAACAAGAATACCAAGCAGGACTGGAATATTTCGACGACTTTTTGAACCAGCCAGCACCCGAAGGATTATCGATTAGCAATCTGCTTCACCATTATTATTTGCCTATGGCGAAGGTGACCCTGAAGACCACCGCGCCGGCGCTGACGCTTTATATTTTAAGAGGGTCAGAGGCCCTGGCCGGCCTGATCAACCAGAACTCGCCCCGTCAGCTCGAACTATCAGAAGCCATCATCTCAGGCTCAGACGACATGGTGATGGAAATGGGGATTAGGATGTATGAATTAGCCCAGCTTCTCCCAGCCGATGCTTTACAGGATATTGCAGCCCTGCATCAGGCTATCAAAGATGAAACAATTGATGGCCTTTTTCTGGATCGCTGGCAAAGCTTTATGACCCAGTTCGGCGCTCGAGGTCCACTGGAAATGGAGCTGGCTCAACCCAAATATGCAGATGATCACCTGCTGGTGTTAAAACAGCTGGCCGTAATTGCAAGGGGTTCACAGACGTTTGATCCTCGCATTATTCATGAACGGTTAAAAGAAAAGCGAGTCAGTGCTTACAACGAGCTACTTGGCCTGCTAACCATTAAGAAAAAAAAGAAGCTTACCAGGGCCTATAACACCCTGTGCACATTTGAACGCTCAAGGGAAATGCCAAAACATCATATCGTTCAGATCAATCAGAAAATCAGAACTTATCTGCTGAAGCAGGCAGAATGCTGGCTGGCAACAGGCAGACTGAGCCAACGCCAGCAGATATTTGAATTAACGATCGATGAGATTGAGCAGGCGCAAAAAAGTGACCACTATGATCTACTCAAACGACTGGGAGAACGTGATCGCTATTTTGCCCAAGCAAAACGCGTCAGGCACTTCCCCCATGCGATAGACTCCCGGGGCCGAATATTAAGGCCATTGGGCGAGTCTATTGAAGGCCAGCTCAGTGGCACGGCGGTATCATCAGGCATCGTATCAGGACCGGTCAAAGTCCTTCATAACCCTTTTGAGAAGGACGTCGAAGCGGGCGATATTTTAGTTGCTCATACAACAGATCCTGGCTGGACCCCTCTTTTTATTAATGCCGCGGCCGTTCTATTGGAAGTCGGCGGTGAACTACAACATGGTGCCCTGGTCGCCCGGGAATATGGTAAACCCTGCATCGCCGGCATCGTCAATTTGACCAGCCTGCTCACGGACGGACAAATGGTAGAAGTTGATGGCAATACCGGCAGAGTTTCTCTACTGCCGAAGTCAATAGCTGATTCCGGCGACAGTCAGCCTCAATCAAACTCACAGCCCATAAGATCATAAAACCAGTAAAGACATCTGCCCTGCAACCGGTGTAGCCTGCTGCTCGCCGCCTATCAGGTGACTATACTGTTCAGTTGCCTATAATGTAGGGGAGAAACCAGAGAAGAATTCGGAATATGCCGGAGCAAACAAAAATGTCAAACAACGAACTGACGCTGGAAGAAATCCGGGCAGAAAGAAAGCATGAGTGCGCGCTGGGCTATCGGCTTTTCGCTGCACTAAGATGGGGAGACCTGGGCGATGGTCACATCAGCGCCAGGGATCCGATCAACACTGACTGCTTCTGGATGTTACCTTACGGCGCTGCCTACCAGGATGCCAGTCCATCAAACCTGATACTGGTTTCAAAAGATGGCTCAACCATTGAAGGTGATGGTAGCGCCAATATGGCCGGTTATTATATTCATCATCCTATCCTGAATGCCCGATCTGACCTGGTGAGTGCAGCGCACGTTCACACAGGCTGGGGCACGCCCTTTTCCTGTGAGGTGCGGCCCATCGAACCGATCTCGCAGGAATCCTGTATATTCTTTGAGGATCACACCATCTTTGATGACGATGAAGTCCAGATCCAAAGTGTCGCCGCAGGCAAACGAATCGCCAAACAGCTGGCTGATAACCGAGCCATTATCCTACGTAATCATGGCCTTCTCACCGCTGCTGACAGCGTAGCCGAGGCGGTCGGCAGCTTTGTACTCATGGAAAGAGTGGCCGAAGTTCATATGAAGGTCAGGAACCCGAAAGCGATTTCTGCCACCGCTGCCCGATTCTCAAAGCAGGACCTCATCAAAAACGGTGCAGGTCGCATCGCATTTGCCTCACTCCTGAAAAGACACCTTTAAAAATGCAGCAACCAAACCGTTCTTTGATCAACCAGAGGACGGCTTCAACTGCGCCTATTCGATAGGGTAAAGCACCCTTGTCAGGTGCTGGCAGCATCCCGCCCGGCAAGAAAACCAAACACCATTGCTGGCGCTAAGGTTCCACCTGCGCCGCCGTAGGTCATACCCATAGCGGATGCCATGACATTACCAGCCGCATACAAACCCATAATTCGATCACCATCAACGTTCAGGACACCACCCACTGCATCGGTTTTTGGTCCCCCTTTTGTACCTAAGGCGCCACTTTTTACCTCCACTGCATAATAAGGTGGTGTATCCAGGGGCCCCAGGGTAGCTTCTGCCTTACCTTTGTTTATGTGGTCACCCCACCAGTTATCGTGAGCACTCTCGCCTCGATTAAAGGCGGTATCCTTGCCTTGAATGACAGCATGGTTCCAATCCTGAACAGTTCTGGCAAGCGAGCCAGAAGGAACGCCAAGTTTATCTGCTAACTCGAGCAACGACACGGCCTTGGTAACCCAGTTTGGCGCCGGCTGACCGGGCTGGGTATCAATAAAACCGAATTTGTCTAAATGGGTCTGATCGAATATAAACCAGCAAGGCAGGTTAGCATATTCAAATCGGGCGACGTCCTGTTCATGAAATGCAGCGCCGAATGCATTGTAGTTGGCGGCTTCATTGGTAAACCGCAAACCCTTTTTATTGATCATAATCGAGCGAGGACGAGCCCGTTCAGAAGCGAAAAGATAAGCGGGCAGCTGCGATTCACCCGCGCTGACTGGCACGCTGACAGCAGGCATCCACCAGGCCTCACGCATGTTACCCAGGGCAGTGCCCAAACGCATCGCCATGATCAAACCATCGCCTTCATTGGTAGGAACAGAAACAGGGCTCGTCATAGGCCCGCGTAGAAACGTACGTACTAGATCACGGTTCCATTCAAAGCCACCGGTCGCAAGTACGACGTTGCTGGCAACGATCTCACGCCGTTTGCCCTCTTGTTCAATGACAACGCCATTAATCGTACCGTCTTGCGCTATCAGCTCTACCGCTCGTGCATTGCGATGAATAGGAATTTCTCGATCAAGACAACCTTTAAACAATCGACCCATCAGTGATTGCCCGCAGCCTCTCTCATCGTTACGGGTTCGACGTTCACGCTCTTTTAAGCTGACCTCCACAGGTACCGCCCGGCCCAGGTGTGATTCATCCATGGTTATGGGTGCTTTTCCGTAGTTGTGGCCAATAGTCACCCAGTCTTTGAATTCCCCAAGTTCGTTAAATGAGTATAACGGGCACTCCAATGAGCGCCCCCCTTGTGGTCGTCCACCCGGATGTTCAGGGTGATAGTCAGGGAAATCAGGCACCAACTGAAATTTTACTGGCGTATTCTGCTCCATCCAGCGCACCATTTCGGGGCCGTGTTCAATGAATGCCAGGGCAAGCTCATGGTCGATCATGTCATGCGACAAAGCATCAAGGTAGGTAAGCGCATCCTCCGGGGAGTCATCAACACCGCAGGCTTGAGCGTGATGGTTATTTGGAATCCAGATCATGCCGCCGGACCAGGCGCTGGTGCCACCCACGTGCGATGCTTTTTCGAATACTTCAACGCTCGCACCATGACCTTGTGCTGCAAGTGCAGCGGTCAATGCAGATGCACCGCTCCCCAGAACAATAACATCGATAGGGCTACTCACTCGCCCGGCACCTTTTTATTCCCCATGAAACGGGCAACCCGATATCTTCCTTGATTGTGATTCACCATCCGCTTACATACCAGCATCATAGTTTAAACCCTGGCATCACTTCATCAACAAACAAGCGCATTGAAGCCATTACTTCCTGATGCTCGAGATCACCCCAGTGAAAAGAGAACATCAGGTAATCCACCGAGGATTTACTCACAAGATCTTTAATATGGTTTGAAACATCATCTGGCGAACCAGCAATCAGTGCCCCTAGGGATAACGCCAATTCGACATTACCACCCAGGCTGGGATCGCCGTTGGCGAAAGGTACATCATATTTTTTGAACAGGGTTGACAGATTCTGATGATACTTAGGGTAGGCGGTGCTAACTCTGGCCCGCGCCTGGTCGCGGTCAGCCGCCAGATAAATATGACAGGTTGCGCCGATAACAGGTTCAGCCACCCCTGGATTCCAGTCTGTATCCGCATCCGCTACCAGGCTTTTATAGGTCTGGACGCTTTGTGCCACAACATCGGCGGGACCCGCAACAACGGTATTCAGCCTGTGCCTGCCTGCGTAACTGAAGTTACCTGGATACCAGATTGGCGGCTGAGGATGCTGTTTTGGCCTATGCGAAAGTACCAGCCCATCGTAACGATATTCGGCCCCTTTGTGATGTATGGTATCGCCAGCTAACCCCAGCCTTAAAATTGTAAAGGCTTCTTCGAATCGCGACTGGGCACTTTCAGGGTCGCGCCCCCAAAGGGCGTGTTCAGCCGGCGAAATCCCCTTGCCCACACCTACTTCGAGTCGACCGCCACACAGATGATCCAAGGTACAGAGCTCTTCAATCAATCGAATCGGATCATAGAAAGGCAATAGATGGACCAAAGAACCCAGCCTTATATGCGATGTTCGTTGTGATGCCGCCGCAAGAAAAACATTAGCCGAAGGCGCTGCATCCAGAGGCGTAAAATGGTGCTCGGCCTTGTGATAACACCAGAACCCGGCGTTATCAGCATACTCAAGCATCTGCAGGCGCTCTTCATAGAGTTGTTCAAGAGAAACCTGATTAAATTCCATGTGGTCAAAAATACCAAACTTCAATTCTTATTCCTCCCCTGGCGCAAAACCAGAAAAAATGGCTAACGCCGAATTACCTTAATTTCATCCAAAACAGTCTAATCAAACCAGTTCTATTGGGATCCTTAAACATTTTGTATTTCCTTTGCTGCTATTCAAACCATAATTCCTCGAGACCAATATAAACATATAAAACTCTTTGCTGCGTTGTCTAGCCGGCTGGCGTTGAGCCTGGATCTGTTCTAACCCTGGCAAGCAACTGTTCAGCCAGTTGCATTCTTGAAATGCACTCCATTGAACTCGTTTGATAACCATAGCAAAATAAGGAAACCTTCGATCCCATGTGCTATCTGAAAGACGTTAAGCAACTCATTAGCACAGCGATCTACTTTAAATAACAGGAGTTGTCCTGATCCAGGTACCCGCTTATGCTTGGCAGATAAATTGCCCTAACAAGGCAACCGGAAAGACAGGACCTGACATGATTCAAGATAACCTCAGCAACGATCTCATCGGTACGGAATTTCCACCCATAGACATATCCTGGAATGAGCAGGACACCATGCTTTATGCCTTGGGCGTCGGTGCAAAACCCGGCCGCGAACTTGATTTCCTCTACGAAGGTCGAGGACCACTGGTTTTACCCACTTATGCGGTCATTCCAGGCATGCGATCACTGGGCAACCTGCGACTGGCAGTCAAGCTCAAAATCCAGCGCCTGTTGCACGGTGAGCAGCAAGTCGAAGTCTTAAGACCCCTGCCCGCAAAAGCGACAGTGACCCTAAATAGCAGAATCTCTGAAGTCTGGGATAAAGGTGATAACGGCATAATCGGCGTTACAGCAGAAGCCGAAGATGCTGATGGCCTTCTTTTCAAGACCCATGCAACCTTGTTCTACTTTGGTGGCGGTGGTTTTGGCGGTGATCCCGGCCCCACTGGCAAAGACCGGGATGTCCCAACGAACAAGGATCCCGATATCGTCATCTGCCACCAGACCCAGGAAGAGCAGGGTGCCCTCTATCGACTATCCGGTGATCGCGTGGCATTACACATTGACCCTGGTTTTGCTCAAAAAGCAGGCTATGACAAACCCTTTATGCACGGCTTGTGCACCTACGGCTTTGTCGGCCGAGCCATCCTTAATGGACTCTGCGATGGAAATCCAAACAGGTTCAAATCCATGTCAGGACGATTTTCTGCACGGGCCGAATTTGAAGACCAGATCATTACAAAAATGTGGATTACATCGCCCGGTGAAGCTATTGTCCAGGCAGAAAATCAAGCTGGTACCATTTTACTCTCACAAGCTCACGCCAGCTTCGAGCCAAGCGCAAACTCATGACAGAGACATTTCGCGACCTGTTTTCTACTCAGCAAACTGAGGCGAGTTTGATTTATCATCTGGATGAATCGCTTAATGGTGGCTTTGGCGGAACCAATGGCGGTGTACTGGCCGCGATCTGCATTGATGCCGCAAGGGCGTTCGCCCCCGATCGTACGCCTATTGGCATTGACGCCAGGTTTATCAGGAATTCCCCGCCCGGGCCTGCAAAGGTCGTTGCAACGCCTTTAAACATAGGCAGATCGCTGAGCACCATCAGCGTTGATATTTCACGGCATGACGGTAAGCTGGCCACCCGCGGAACTGTCTCTTTCGTTAACGCTTCTGCCCTTGAGCCGGTCGACGTTAAAGGTCTAGCAGAGCCTGATGAAGAGGTCCTGCATCCTGATGAAGGCCGCGTATGGAAAGAACCGGCAAAACAGAAAATACCCTTGATCAGGACTTTCAGGCCCCGGCTGCTGGGCAAGACTTCAAAAGGAATCGTTACAGCCTGTGACATTCTCTGGGAATCCGGCTCATTACAGGAGGCGGCCTGCATCGCTGCGGATATTTCCGTGGGGCCGCCCGTTGCTGCAGCCCTTAAAGGCAAACAACTGGCCATGCCTAATCCTGACTTATCTTTACGCTTTTGTCTGGAAGGTGCCACGCCTGCCTACTTGGTTTCAACCTGCCGATTGGCATCCATCAACCAGGGTCTGGCAACAACAATACTTGAAGTCAGAGATCTGGATACACTGATTGCAACAGGTATTTCAAGTACTACCTGCCTTAAGCAGTAGGCCCGGGAGAAATCCTTCACCTGAAGCGGAGCCGTTACTGTCTCTGTCAGAACCAACCACTACATCGGTCGAGATCACTTTTCTTAGGCAACACCATGCCAGGTAGAATCATAATGCACGACAAATCCCTCTGAGCGACGCTCGGTTTTCTTTACACCAAAACACAAGAAACTACTTTACAAGGAGTCAAAATAACAGGAACAGGAAATGGATTGGCCGCATAAGTAGCAGAGGCAGAGGTCCTGCTGCTACAGCTTAATCATTTACCGGAAAACAGGGCTGATCCTGTACTGAACCATCCTATCCAGTCATTCAATTACCGGTAACAGCTATCATCATTGCAGCCCTGTTTACCTCGATTACCAATACCTCACCAACCTGTTATCGTTCCGGCTTCATCAAGGGTTAAAGGCAAGTCCTTTCACGTCGGTATTACAGTCCAGTCCTTCTGTGCTATTTTGTTTTTTTACAATATGGTTACAGGCATGGATATTCTAAAAGGCGTGCGAGTACTGGATTTTGGGCGATATATTGCGGGACCCTTCTGCGGCGCCCTATTGGGCGATCTTGGCGCGGATGTTATCCGCATTGAAAAAATCTCCGGAAGTGAGGACCGCTACACAACGCCAGTGAACCCGGGTCACCCTGACGGTGAGGTTGGCTCAACATTCCTGCATCTGAATCGGAATAAACGCGGCATGACATTAAATCCGAAGAAGCCCGGCGCTGAAGTCATCAAACAGCGACTGATAGAATCGGCAGATGTGGTTCTGGCCAATATGCCTCAGGCAGGCCTCAAGGATATTGGTATCGATTACGCTGCACTGTGCCTGATCAAACCCGACATCATACTGGCCAGTAGTACAGCATTTGGTGCCGCAGGCCCGTTCGGTGAGCGAGTCGGGTTTGATGGTGTTGCCCAGGCAATGTCCGGCAACCTGCACATGACCGGGACAGCAGATAAGCCGATGCGTAATTTTCACCCTTATGTTGACTTCACCACAGGTGCGCTGAATACCATCGCTATATTGGCGGCCATCATGCACCGCAATCAGACCGGTGAAGGCCAGGAGGTTCAGGGTGCACTACTCGCCTCTGCACTGACCGTTGCCGGGGGTACACTGATTGAACAGGCGATTACCGGAATCAATCGCGTCGCCTCCGGTAACCGCGGTCAAACCGCGGCACCTTCAGATACTTTTCAGACTCAGGATGGTTGGATCCTGGTCAGCGCTATCGGCCAACCCCTGTTTGAACGCTGGGCGCATCTCATGGGAGAAGAGCACTGGTTGACAGACCCGCGTTTTGCATCCGATGCAAGTCGCGGTGAGCATGCAGACATGATCAGTAAGCGCATGCAGGCATGGACCATTACCCGAACCACGGACAAAGTGGTCAGCGAACTCGACCAGGCCAGAATCCCCTGTGGAGAAGTGCTATCACCCCAGCAAGCTCTGGAGCATCCCCAGGTGCACGCCATGAACTACCTGACAGATATTGAATACCCTGGCGTTGAAGGGCCCTACCCTTTGCCCAGGCTGCCACTGGAATTCAGCAAAATAAAACATGTAAAGCCGAAACGACCTCCTACCCTGAGCGAGCACACCGATGCCATTCTGGGCGAGCTGGGTTTTTCCAGTGAAGACCTGGCGTCTTTCCGAGCGCAGAGAATTATCTAGCAAATAGAATAATGCAGCATCGGTGCGGTTACGCAATTGCAGGCAATAGACAAAAACACGGCGCATGGAATAAGGCGCCCCGGTAGGCACAGGAGCCAAAACCATGCCGAAACAGTGGGGTGAATTAACTGACTACGAGGTTCCCATTAAAGACTAACAACCCTATGCTTGACAGCAGAGTTAGATTATAAGGTTACAAAAGGAGGAGGCAGTGAACGGGAAAAAAGTTATCGGCACCGGTGGTGAGCTATTGATGCATCAGCTGGTAGCCCAGGGAGTGGATTATGCCTTTACCAACACCGGCAGTGCCGAAGCCGGGTTCTTCGACGCTTTTCTAACGGTACCGGGGGTACAACCTATATTGTTGCTCAATGAATCCCTGGTGTTGTCCGCAGCCGATGGCTATGCCCGTACCTGTCGTAAAGCCGCGTTTGTCAACGTGCACCTGGCGGCAGGAACCCGCCAGGGGTCAGGACAACTGTTCAACGCCTACTTTGATGGCACTCCTATGGTGGTCACCGCCGCCATGCGCGATAACGGCTCTTTTGGTGATCACAATACCCTCGGTGTCAGCAGTGGTTTTGCCCAGATGAGTACGGTCCAGGATGTCACCAAGAAACGCTGGGAGATACGTGAGGCGGCGGGTATCCCCATGGCCACCAGGCGAGCCTTCAGTGAGGCGCTAACCATGCCCACCGGACCTGTGTACATGGCATTTTCCGGTGAAGCATTGGATGCCAAGCAAGTGGAAGCGGTTATTCAACCTGCTGGTGCACTGAATGTCCCAGCCTCCCCTGACCAGGGTACCCTGCAACAAATTCATGATGCACTGTTAAACAGCGAACGACCGCTGCTGGTGGTAGGCCCGGATGTGCAGCATGCCAGTGCCCAGCAGGAGATTCTCGATCTGGCTGAGAATTACGGCTTACCGGTAGCGGTCGGTTTCTTTGATTATGGTTCCTTCCCAAGAGCCCATCCGAGCTTTGTCGGCATGGTTGATGCGCTACCTGCTGATGACTATGATGTTGTCTGCTGCGTCGGTTATCGTCCCAACACCCGGGCGAATGCAACCGACGAGCGTTTCCCCAGTGCCTTTAAGATCGGTATTGGTCAGGATCCGTCGATGTTAAATGGCTCCTTTGCCCTGGACGTCAATCTCTGGGCGAATGTCAAACAAACCCTGGCTGCATTGAATAACCAGTGGAATCCGGCAGATGCCAACCTGCACCACATATCCAGCCGCAAAGCGGACCTGGCAGCCAAGAGTGACGTGCGGCTAAGCAAACAAAATGCCAGTGCGCTTGCCCATGCCAATGACAATCCCATCCACCCCAATTATCTGGGCCATCGAATGAGTGCGATGCTGGCAGAAAACTCAACCATCGTGTCAGAGAATTTCACCGCCGCAGATCACCTCATGCCTTTTGGCTTCGCCCAGGATGACTGGCGCCTGGTACGTACCTATGGCGGGAGCCTGGGTCATGGCGTCGGCGGCGCAGTAGGCGCCCAGTTGGCCGACCCGGCGCGTCCACTGGTACTCAGTATTGGCGATGGCTCGGTTATGTACAGCTCCTCAGGCTTCTGGACCATGGCTCGTTACTCCCTGCCCATCCTGACGGTGGTGTGGAACAACATGAACTACCAGACCGTACGCACGAATTTTGCTCGATGGGGCGGTAATATGGCCGAGATGAACAAGTACCCCGAGACCTTTCTGGGCGATCCGGCAATCGATTTTGTCATGCTGGCCAAAGCCCAGGGTATCGAAGGGCAACACGTTCATGAACCAAGCGAACTTGATAAAGCACTCAAGCGAGGCCGTGAAGTTCAGGCGGCCGGTGAGCCTTATCTACTCGATGTGCACATTACCAACGTGGGTGCCGGTGCTGACCAGAGCTGGCATAAGGCTTTCAGCCTGAATACCCTTTAGGATCAAGATAAGGAGTAGAAAGTGAAATTTGGCGCTCAAATCGGGGTATACCGGACCACATGGGACAAGATCGAACAGGTCGTTCGCATCTGCGACAAGGGTGTATGGAACAGCATCTGGTTTGCAGATCACTACCTGCCGCCACCACCCAGACGCGAAGAGGAGCATCTCAATGCCCACGAGGGCTTTACCATTGCTGCGGCAGCAGCTGGCATTACCGACAAGGTCGAGATTGGCCATATGGTGCTGGGCAATACCTACCGTCATCCTGCTCTGGCTGCAAAAATGGCAGCAACCGTCGATCAGATCAGCCACGGTCGATTTACCTTTTCTATTGGTGCGGCCTGGTTTCAGCGTGAGCACGAGGCTTATGGATGGGATTTTCCTAACATGAAAGAACGCCAGGACCGCCTGGAAGAAGCCTGCGAGCTGGTAAGGGCATTATTCCATGCCCAGGGCCCGGTGACCTACCAGGGCAGGTTCTACCAGCTCGATGAAGCACCGCTGGCTCCGGGCTGTTACGCAAGACCTATCCCCATCATGGTGGGCGGCACCGGTCCAAAACGAACGCTAAGGACCCTGGCTAAATTCGGTGATGTTTTCAACCTCGATGGCTGGGCAGGTGGCCCCATGACCCGCAAGTACCTGGACTACAAGTGGGATATTGTGCAGCAGCACTGTGAAGAGGTAGGCCGCGACCCCAGCGAGATTCGCAAGACCCTGTTAATGCCGACCCTGCTGTCTGAAGATAGCAACGCCTGTGAAGCTATGATCAAGGCCAGGCGACTAGGTGAAGGGTCTGCCATCGGCAGCAAGGGTTATATCGTCGATCGTATTGGCGAGATGATCGATGCCGGAGTTGACGAGATTATGTTCGGCGGCATTCTTACTGACACGCCTGAGGCCTATCTTGAATACCAAGCTGAGGTGCTCAGCCAGTTCTGATATTGAATCTTTCCTGGCCAAGTTTCCTACTATTCAGACCAGGGAGAACCGGTACCCACTGGAATAACTGGAGCAATCCATGGCAAAAAAAATCAACCGCCGAGACTTTATTAAAACCACCGCTCTGGCGAGTACAGCGACCACCATAATGCCCAGGTCCCTGCTCGCTTCGAAGAAACATAAACAAGTAAAACTGGGCTTCATTGGTACTGGCCTGCGCGGTCAATGGGTTTTATCACTTGCCGCAAAATACCCAGAAGTTGACATACCCGCGATCTGCGATGTCGATGAAGACATGATTGCCGGTGCCCTGAAGATATTAAAAGATGCTGGTAAACCCAGGCCCCGGGTTTACCGTTCAGGCGACGAGGATTTCCACAGAATGGTTAGTTCTGAAGTGCTTGATGGCATTTATATAGCGACCCCCTGGCGGTGGCACCACCCCATGGCAATCAGCGCCATGAAAAACGGCATTCATGTGGGCACAGAAGTTCCTGCAGCGCTCAGCGTCGCCGATTGCTGGGATCTGGTGAATACTTCTGAGCAAACCGGCAGGCACTGCATGATCATGGAAAATGTATGCTACCGACGCGATGTCATGGCAATCCTGAACATGGTACGAAAGGAACTGTTTGGCGAACTGCTTCACTGCCAGGGTGGTTATCAACATGATCTGCGTCACGTGAAATTTAACGATGGCCAGCAAGCCTACGGTGGCGGAGTGGAATTTGGTGAAAAAGGGTTCTCCGAAGCGCGCTGGCGAACACAGCATTCTGTAGATCGAAACGGTGATCTGTATCCCACCCATGGCCTGGGTCCGGTGAGTCCAATGCTGAACATCAATCGCGGCAATAGAATGCTTTATCTTACCTCGACCGCAAGCCAGGCTCGTGGCCTGCACAAATACATTGTCGACAACGCTGGACCTGAACACCCCAACGCAAAGGTTATATTCAACAACGGTGATATTGTCACCACAGTAATCAAATGTGCTCAGGGTCAAACCATTGTGCTCAGTCATGACACTAACAATCCCCGGCCTTATTCCTTGAATTTTCGGGTCCAGGGTACCCAGGGCATCTGGCAGAAGGATGCCCGCTCGCTTTATATTGAAGGCCTGAGTGATCAGCCCCACCGCTGGGAAGATGAAGGGCCATACCTGGAAAAGTACGATCACCCGCTCTGGCAACGGTTTCAGGATAAGGCAGTGGGTGCGGGCCATGGTGGCATGGATTTTTTCATTGTCCGGGCACTGATTGAAACATTAAAAGGTTCACCACCTGTAATTGATGTATACGACGCTGTGAGTATGAGTGTAGTTACGGCATTAAGCGAAGAGTCCATTGCTCGTGGCAGCACAGCGGTAAATATCCCAGATTTTACCCGCGGCAGATGGCAAACGAATCAACCCATTTTTGGTCTAAATGACATTCTTTAGTCTGTATCAAGGATCATAGGTTGCTCCATCATTAACCTGAACGGCCTGCTTCGACGTCGTATCTGCCCTGGAAACGCCTCGGGCTATACTCCGGTCAATCAGTTCCTTGAGCAGCAGAGTTATGGGTAATCCTGCGAAAACTGCCGCCAGCATCGTCCTCATAGCCAACGGCGGTAGATCGAGGGTGTCCATTGTGATATCGGCAACAGACACCACGGCAACACCGATGACAGCATACGTCGTAGCAGTCTTCCAAAGACCTTTCCACGCCACTATATTCGTTCCTCATTCCACTATAAAAAAACAATCCAGGTTTTAAACCACCCGGTTCAAATGAGTGCTCCACTCCAGCAATAACCCCGTCCTATGGTCACAAATAGGGACTCCCACCCTGTTCGCCCAGCTATTCCTGGATTCAGCGCTTATCGGTATGTTCTATGCGCGGGGTTAAATTCAATCCCCTTGAGCATGACTTTCCAATACAAGAAAGGGAAAAAATATTTTTTCAGCAACCAGAAACTGAATCGCTGCTTGCGCGGGTCTCCGGGAAATGAAGGGGTTACTTCACCGCCGTAGCAGAATTCGGCCAGCATGACTGAATTCTTGCTGGTGACCAGTGGACAGGCTCCATAGCCATCATAATCTGCTGGTTGTGCCGATTGGTTAATTCTGGCAAGCAGCGCCTTGGCAACAATGGGAGCTTGCAGACGCGCAGCGGCGGCTGTTTTAGCATTCGGCGTATTGGTGGCGTCACCCAGGCCATAAATATTGCTGAAGGTTTTGTGCTGCAGTGTTCCCGGGTCAACATCGACCCAACCGGCAGCATCACCAATGGGGCTGCCCTTGAGGAAATCAGGGGCACTCTGCGGCGGCGTCACATGCATCATGTCGAAAGCCCTACTGACCTGTTGTTTGTTACCCTCAGCATCTTCCACATCAAACACGGCTTGTTTGTTTGGCCCGTCAACGGCTACCAGGGTGTTCTTGAACTCGGCACTGATGCCGTAGCTGGCAACGACGCCTTTAAGCGCTTCGGCAAACAAGGGCACACCAAACATGCTGGGCAAGGTGGTATGAAAGGCGATATCAGCATTTATATTATTTTTCCTGAAATGGTCGGCCGCCATATACATGATTTTCTGCGGTGCACCAGCACATTTGATGGGCATGGCTGGCTGGGTAAACAGCGCCGATCCTCCGGAAAAATTCTGGATACAATCCCAGGTGTAATTGGCATATTCCAGGAGGTAATTACTGCACACACCATTGCTACCCATCGTCTCCAGCAGGCCATCTACTTTATGCCAATCCAGCTGGAGGCCTGGGCATACCACCAGATAGTCATACTCGACCGACTCACCGTTGGCCAACTTCACCGAATTGAGTTCCGGGTGAAAACTCAAAACCGAATCCTTTATCCAGGCTGTTCCACTGGGCATGCAATCGGCCTGAGCATGATGAGTCGCAGCAGCAGCATATTCACCACCACCCACCAGGGTAAAGGCAGGCTGGTAATAATGCGTATCCGAAGGGTCGATAATAGCAATATCCAGCGCCTTATCCTTTCGCCCGAGTAGCGCAGCAACAGTAATCCCTGCTGCACCGCCACCGACAATCACAATCTGATGTTTCATGCATGCTCCTTAATAAAAGAATGTACCTACTAATAATAGAAAGAATGTACTTGCAATCTTTTTTTACTGACATTAGTACAAATGTACCCAGAGCACCACCTGAAACCCGGCTAGCCCGCCAACGTCAATACAGGGCCTTTCCCACGACCGGCGCTTGCTCTGCTGGTATGGCAGACCCTACCATGGGACTACATTAGACATCCTGACTAAAAAACCTTACCTTAACGCCCACAAAAAAAGTATTCCGCTTTGCCTGAACATCTCAGACAGGACCTGACCCCATGGCAACACTGATCCAATGTCATCGCCTTACCCATTCCCTGGGCAACAAAGCTTTATTTAAATCCCTTGATATAGCCATCAATGAGGGCGATAAAATTGGCCTGGTCGGTCACAATGGCTCAGGTAAATCCACCCTGTTAGGCATTCTGAGTCAAGCCCTGGAAGCCGATGAGGGAGAGATCTCCCTTAATCGGGGACTGCAGCTGGAAGTGGTGGAGCAATTTATCAATCCCAGACTATTTGACCATACGCTGGCCCAGGCTTTGACTGACAAACTACCCGAGGAGGGCAAGGACTTTAATCAATACCGTGTTGAACAGTTACTGGCAGAACTGGGTTTTGGTCCTAATGAATACAATTACCTCGTATCTGACCTCAGCGGCGGTCAACAGAACCGGCTCATGTTTGCTCGCGCTGTTATCAATAACCCGAATCTAATTCTGTTTGATGAGCCAACTAACCATCTAGACCTGACCACTCTGTTGTATTTTGAAAAATTCCTGCAGCAGCTGGACGCAGGGTTCCTTCTAATTTCTCACGACCGGCAATTTCTCGACTCGGTAACCCATCGCACTGTATTTCTCAGAGACGAAAGAATTTATAGTTTTAATCTCCCTTATACACAAGCAAAAAATCATCTGGATGCTCAGGACGAAGCAGCCAGCGCTCGACTCAAATCAGAAGAAAAAGCTATCAAGAGCCTCGCAGCCAGTGCCAAGCGCCTCGCCAATTGGGGAAAAATTTACGACAACGAAAAATTTGCAACGAGAGCTAAGAGTATGGAGAAACGGGTCGAGAAGATGGAAGAGAACAAGACTTTTGTCAGCAAAGGTTCGAGGCTCAATCTTGATCTGGAACTGCAGGTAGCACGCGCTGACAGGATGCTGCATATCGAAAATCAGGAAATCCTGTCCCCCGGTGAAGACCCAGTACCCTTATTTCACATTGAAGAATTTTTTATACGACCCGGTGATCGAATCGCTCTGCTGGGACATAACGGTGTCGGCAAGACAACCTTAATCAAATTAATTATGAACCAGTATGCAAACGACAAAAGCGGCGACTTCATAAAATTTAACCCGCAAACTGATATCGGTTATTACGATCAGGAAATAAACGATCTAGATGGCACGATGAATCTCATGGAAACCCTGAGAGCCCGCAGTCATCGAGGCAGCGAAGCAGACTACAACACCGCTCTAATCAATGCAGGATTCCCATACAAGGATATGACCAAAAAGGTTGCGGTGTTAAGCGGCGGTGAAAAAGCCCGCCTGATGTTCCTGATCATCAAGATAAACCAGCCTAATTTTCTAGTTCTGGACGAACCCACCAATCACATTGATATTCAGGGCAGACAACAGCTTGAACAGCAGATTCTGACAACCAGGGCAACGCTACTAGTCACCTCGCACGATCGCAGATTTATTGACCATATCGCAGATCGTTATGTGCTGATCCAGAACAAGCAGCTGATAGAAATCAACAGCCCAGAGACGTTTTACCAGACTGACTCAAGCCCATCGATGGAAAGTATTCATACCAAAGTGGACAGGCAAACCGAACCTGTCTCGGTAAACGATGAAGATTCGATTCTGGAAAGGATTATTGAGCTGGAAACCTTGATTGCAGAAGACCATGCCAGAAAATCCAAATTCCAGAAGCCTAAATTGCAGTCCAACTGGCATACTGAGCTCGCTCACCTCAACGCCTTGCTAACCACCGAGCCTGAATAAGAATCGAATCTTTACTCTCTTACCAAACCGCAGTGGACCAGGTTACCTGATCACCGTGAGCATCAACTTAACTTAAGGGAAAAACAGCCGAACAGTTTATAATCCGGTTTATGCTATTGTGCCCATAACAGTGCTCATAACCGCACTCATAACATTCGCAACCACAAAACTGCACTATGACCAGCAAGGACATGAACAGCATGCAGAAGCGAGCTTTAGCGGAGAAAAGAGACACCACCCAAATAGCCCAGGGCTTTGATCTACTGACGCTTCCTGAAGATTTTTACGACGACCCCTTCGTTTATTACAATGCCCTGCGAGCGCACTCACCGATCAAGCAGATGTCTGACGGTAGTTACTTCCTCACCCGTTACGCGGACCTCATGACCATATACAAAAACACAACCCTGTTCTGTTCCGACAAGACAATCCAATTTAAGCCTAAATTCGGTGATACACCCTTGTACGAGCACCACACCAGCTCGCTGGTATTCAACGACCCGCCCCTGCACACCCGCGTGCGCAGCATCTTAAACGGTGCACTGGTACCGAGGGCCATCAAGGCAATGGAACCCAGCCTGATCGCGCTGGTCGATGAATTGATTAATAACATGAGGCACTGCACCCAGGTCGATCTGATCGAAGATTTCGCCAGCGCCATTCCCATCGAAGTCATTGGTAATCTACTCGATATACCGCGAAGTGAACGAGCACCGTTACGTAACTGGTCACTGGCAATTTTAGGCGCGCTGGAACCGGTTGTCAGCGAACAGGCAGCCAACTGGGGTAATCAGTCGGTGAAGGATTTCCTCACCTACCTGGCAGATCTTACCCAGCGTCGGCGCAGCCAGCCCGGCGACCCCGAACAGGATGTTTTAACCCGACTCATTCAGGGTGAAGCAAGCGGCGCAAAACTCTCAGAGAAAGAGTTGCTGCACAATTGTATTTTCCTGCTCAATGCCGGCCATGAAACCACCACGAACCTGATCGGTAGTGCCCTGGTTACATTGCACGATAACCCCGAGCAGCGACAGCGCCTGATCGAGCGACCGGAACTGATCAAGCCAGCCGTTGAAGAGGTGCTCCGCCTGGAAAGCCCCAATCAACTGGGTAATAGAATGGCAACCGAAACTGTTAATATCAGCGGTAATTCAATCCCGGCAGGCGCCAATATCCACCTGTGTATCGGTGCTGCCAATCGCGATCCGAGCATATTTCCATACGCTGAGCATTTTAACATCAGTCGCTCTCCTAATCGTCACCTCGCCTTTGCCAGTGGTGCTCACAACTGCATCGGTAATACCCTGGCACGACTGGAGGCAAGCATCGCCATCTCAGGCTTTATTGGCCAATTCCCCAACTATCGACTGGTCGATAGGCCTGTCCGCGGTGGACGGGCCCGATTCCGTGGCTTTCTCAGTATCCCCTGCCTGCTAGAGGGAGACAGCAGTGGCCAATAGTCTATTGGTACGCCTGCAAGCGCTCCCCTGGGCAGCAAAAGAGGGCTTTGCTATGCTGCTCGACACGGTTACGGGTGCCCCTGAACGCAAGCAGGCTGCCCTGGCTTATGTAAAAGCTCACGCAACTGCTGGCAATCCAGCCAGCGTTCTGGCAGCCCTGGATGATTTTGGACGAAACCGGCGCTTCCTGATGAATATCGGAGACGAGAAAGGGCCGCTTCTTGAAAAGTATATCCACCAGGCCGGAACTCATCCCAGAATGCTGGAACTCGGGGGATATGTCGGCTACTCGGCGATTCTATTCAGCCAGATGATGGGCAGATCCGGGCAACTGGTTTCCATAGAGCTGAATCCCCAGGCAGTCAACGTGGCACAACAGATGGTCGAGTTTGCCGGACTGTCCGGACAAGTCGACATATTGCAGGGAGATTCCCACGAGCTTATTCCCCAGCTTAGTGGTCACTTTGACCTCGTTTTCCTGGACCACTGGAAGAACTTGTATACCCGAGACTTGCAACTCATCGAGAGCAACCAACTGCTAAAACCGGGATCGACCATTATCGCTGATAACTGCGGCCCCCTGTTTAACCCGGATGTCTACCTCAACTACGTACGCAACCACTCACTCTACACGTCTACCTACATCAGCGCCCATCTTGAATACCAGACCATCGAAGATGGCGTGGAAGTATCCACCTGGCAGGGATCCTGACACACCTGTACGGGGCATAAATGATGTCAACGCCCAGACTTAACGATCTACTATTTTATGGGTCAGGCTCATATAAGATCGGTTAATAAATCCAGTGTTATCGCCGTTCTGCTCATCCCACTCTTTGGTTAACCCAGCGGCAACTACCTCGTCAAGCGTGGCACCATGTTCGATCATAGCCATCATTCGTGTGCGGATTATGCTCAACATATCAATATAGTCTTTCAACGCATTGTAGTCGGTGATAGCACCATGACCAGGAATCACCACCGTATCCTTATTGATCAGCTTTAAAGTTTCTGTACAGAAACGAATGACACCATCGAGTGTGCCACCATTGCCAGCATCGATAAACGGGTAACCCGCATTGTTGAAGACATCGCCAAGGTGTACCGCATTACTGGTACGAAAAATAACCGCCGTATCACCTGTGGTATGTGCGGGGCCAAAATGAAACAGGTCTACTCGTTCCCCATTGATATGGAACTGCATGGTTTTATCAAAAGTCAAGGTGGGCAGCGCCTCTTCTGGGTAGGCCTTCTGCAAATAGGACGCAACCACCAGGTTAATCAGATGATCATCAAGCATCATGCTTCGGGAATTAGCATGGCTGACCAGCCAGGCACCTTTCGGCCCGAGCGCCAGATTGCCCTCGGCATGGTCAAAGTGCCAATGGGTATTGACCACAAAATCAATCGCCTGCCCGCCAAGTTCGCCTATGGCAGCTTCTATGTTTGGCATCAGGCTGGGAAACTGATCGTCAACTATGAGAACGCCATCCTTACCGGTGCTGACTGCAATATTCCCACCGGTTCCAAATAACACATTAAGATTCTTGGCAACGGCCTGAACAGTAATCTCCGGTTTATCAAAATCCCAGCCAAAAGCAACTCCGAGAGGCTTCAACGGTAACGGCTCCGGTATCTCGGGTCCTGAGTGGGAAAATGCAGTTGAGCAAAAAAACATTAGGAAAAATCTAAGCAGCATTGTATGCATCCTTGTTAGCTCCCTTTATTTACAGTGAATTAACTATTTACAGTGAATTAAACATGTTTTCTGGAATTCAGCAAACAACTTCTATAGGAACGAGCGCAAGCCGCTGTGACTGCTCGGTTATCCTGACAACACCGGGTGGCTAGGTCGTGCCAATCCAGCAGGAAAGCCTGCCCAGGCAATAACCCAAAGGCGATCCAGAATTAACGATGATCAATAATACGCTGGGCTTTACCTTCAGACCTGGGAATCCTACCAGGCTCGTGAACCACTACTTTCGCGGTAACGCCTATGAATGTTTTAATTCTGTGTACTAGTTCAGCCGCAGTGCTATCGGAATTTGCATCCGCATTTTCTGAAAGTTCCACATTGACAGTCATGACATCCATGTGCCGGTCCTTGGACAACTCGATCTGGTAATGAGGAGAAAGCGCGTCAATTGCCAGTAAATGCTCCTCAATCTGAGTCGGAAAGACATTGACCCCACGGATGATCATCATGTCATCACTACGGCCGGTTATACGAGCCATCCGTCGCATGGTTCTGGCGCTACCGGGCAAAAGCCGGGTTAGATCACGGGTACGATAGCGAATAATTGGCATGGCTTCCTTGGTCAGGCTGGTAAACACCAACTCACCTTCTTCTCCGTCTGCAACGATTTCACCGGTTTCCGGATTAATCACTTCAGGGTAAAAATGATCTTCCCAAATAGTTGGACCATCCTTTGTTAACAGACATTCCTGAGCCACACCTGGGCCCATCACCTCAGATAGACCGTAAATATCAACCGCATCGAGGTGCAATCGCGATTCGATTTCTCTGCGCATGGCATCGGTCCACGGCTCAGCACCAAAGATGCCCAGCCGTAAAGACAACTTTTTCGGATCAACACCCTGACGATCCATTTCATCAGCGATGTTCAGCATGTAAGACGGCGTCACCATAATGATATCCGGATCAAAGTCCTGAATCAGTTGCACCTGCTTCTCAGTCTGACCACCCCCCACAGGAATCACTGCACAACCCAATCTTTCACCCCCATAGTGGGCGCCGAGTCCTCCGGTAAACAGACCATAACCATAGGACACATGGATTTTATCCAGGGCCTGGCCACCGGCAGCACGAATCGATCTTGCCGCCACGTCAGCCCAGACATCGATATCATTTTTGGTGTAGCCCACCACTGTAGGCTTACCAGTAGTACCACTTGAGGCATGAATGCGTACCACGGCTTCCATGGGAACCGCGAAGCTTCTGAACGGATAGTTATCGCGTAGATCCTGCTTGGTGGTGAACGGGAACTTGACCAGATCTTCCAGGCTAACTAATTCATCTGGATGTACCCCACTGGCATCGAATTTATCTCGATACATCAGGGAATTTTCATAAGCGTGCCGCAGTGTCTTCTTCATTCGCTGCAACTGAAGATTGCGTAGCTCATCGACACTGGCTGTTTCGATCTCGTGTAAAGGATCATGACAGGCTGAGTTCGGCATAGTAATTCCTTGTGTTGTACAGGCAGAATAAACCACGTTTTTGCTGCTCCGGCAATCACCAATCTTCTTGATTAAAGAGCATAGCGACGACTATGGCCAACGCTACGGGCGCAACCAAACCACGCAACAGACAACATATTCACGTCATCAAGTGCCAGAAATCCTGGCCATAGAATACGCGGGGTTTTTATACTGTTGCCCTGCGATCCTGATATTTCGCGCCAGTACCACAACCCCTCGGGCTCAGCCTGGCAGACAATCATCTATTCTTGAATGAATCAGAACACGCTGTTTAAACCCAAACGCCTTCGCCAGGATTGGCCTGGTCCGCACTTCTGGAACTCAAAGTTAAATCAATTGGATAGTGTCTTCTTTTGTGGGAAGCTGGAATCGTCTATCAATCATTGCCAGCAAAAAGCCTATTGGGAGAGTAGTCTATGAGCATTCAAATAGCGGGAGGTTGTTTCTGCGGATCGATTCGTTATTCCTTTGAGGATGGTGCCTACGCCACTGCCAACTGCCATTGCACCATGTGCAGGCGCACCTCGGCAGCACCCTTCGTACCCTGGATCGTCGTTCCCAAGGAACACTTCAGATATACCGACGGAACCCCCAAGGTACTCAATTCCTCGCAACACGGTACTCGCTATTTCTGTGCAGACTGCGGGACGCCGCTCGCCTGCGAGAATGATTCTCATGCCGATGTAATCGACATCACTATCTGCAGTCTCGATGCGCCCGAGGCTACTATTCCAGAGCATGAAGTCTACCTTGACACTCGCCTGCCATGGTCAACGGCAAACGAATGAAATTGAGTCAGCAGCCTGAAGCATGAGACGGTTGAGGTATTAGCCGTTCTACCCGCCTGTAGACTTTAAGTAGTCCCTGGCCAATTGACAGGCTTTGTCAATCAACATTGGCGTCATTTCCTTTGCAGTCTGGGTTTCAGGACGGGTATGGACCCAACTCAGATAGGTCAGGCCCCGCGCCATAAGAAAAAGCGGTAGATAAGAGAGTTGCTGTTCGCTGAGTTGCCGATGACATCGATAACCCGCAATGAGTGCTTCACGAGCGACTGGGTAGTAACTTTCCTCCATCTCAAAATAAAGCGCTGTCGCCAGCTCAAAAAGATGCCATCCATATCCGGCATCATCAAAATCAATCAAACGAACTTTTTCTCCATCTACCAGCAGGTTCTCAGCGACAAAGTCAGCGTGGATCAGGCTGTACTGACCGACATTGGACTCATCAGCAGCATAGCGGGCCAGGTCGCGAGCAACCTGAGTGCGAACTGTGTTCAGCAACTGACGCTGCCCATCTGTCAGTGCCGCCAGCTCCCAGAACCGCCCCCAAAAAGGATTCTCTCCTACCAGGCCCTGCTCATCCCAGGCGTGGCGGCTGAAGCCAGGCGGTTCCTGCCAGCCACAGGATTGATTGTGCAACTGAGCTGCCAGCCTACCAATGGTGTGGAAGGTGTCATACACCGACTCGGTGTCCTGGGAACTGGACTCTGTAAAGCCCAGGTGTTCACCTTCCACCCAGGCAAACAAATCCACCTGGCGAGACTCAGGAACCTCGTCTACCTGTACCCGGGTAAATAGCTGACCGGTGCTGCAGGGCACGACTCTGGGCACTTCCATGCCGGCTTCGGCCAGGGCGACAATCCACTGCAACTCCGAGCGTAACGCCTGGTCAGAGTGGTATCCATAGCGGTGAATTCTGAGCGCGAAACGCTGCCCCTGAACGGTGCTTAATCTGAACACCGCATTCTCACGATACTTGATCAGCGCCAGTTCATATTCCTTGATAGGCCATGCCTGCACGGATTGATGAGCAAGACAGGTCAATGCCTGGACCTGCGCCACTACATCCAGGCTATAGAAATCCATCAAAGGTCGGCCAGGCAATGGTCAAGCGTCTCCAGCAGGATATCCGCATGTTCATGAGTAAAGGACATGGGTGGTCGCATCTTTAATACATTATCGTGAAGGCCGATCCGGCTGATTAATACGCCCTTTCGGCACATCTCGTTGACTACCCGCATTGCCGAGACCGAGGCGGGTTGTTTGCTGTCCTGATCAGACACCAGTTCGACCCCAAAAAACAAGCCTTTGTGACGGACATCGCCAATAATCGAGTATTTTGCCTGCAGGGCGTCTAGTCGTTCAGCTATGTAATGACCAACGGTGACTGCATTGCTCAGTAAATCCTCCTGTTCCAGCACATCCAGAACCGCATTGCCCACCGCACAGGACACAGGATTACCCGCAAAGGTATTAAAGTACATACCCCAGTCACCAAACGCTTCTATCAGGTCTGCCCTGGCAACAACACCGGCCAGGGGATGACCATTGCCCATGGGCTTGCCGAGGGTAACAATATCTGGAATAACACCGGCATGTTGGTGTGACCACCAGTGTTCACCGGTACGACCAAAACCACCTTGGACTTCATCGGCAATATACAGGCCACCCGCGGCACGAACGCAATCTACAGCTTTTTCAATAAAACCAGGAGGCTCCATAACCAGACCTTCGTTGGCAAATTCTGGGCAGATCAGGATCCCGGCCACGCCAAGCCCTCGTTGGCTAAATGTTGCTACTGCTTTAGCGACCTCAGCCGCATAAAAATCGGCCAGGGAATCTGCGCTGGCACCGACAGGAATTCGGTACGAGCAGGGTGGTGGGAACGCCAGTACTCTTTGGGTCGTTCTGGCTTCGGGCATGAATGCTGTCCCTAATTCAGCCACCGCTTCGGTATTACCATGGTAGGCACAGCTGGTTACGATAATACCCTGGGCACCGGTATGCTGGCGGGCCATGCGCAATGCCAGCTCATTGGCTTCGCTACCGGTGCAGGTCAGCATGGCCATACTCAATGAATCAGCAAATTTTGCAGTCAGTCTTTCAACATAACCGACAATATTTTCATGTAAATAGCGAGTATGGCTATTGAAGGTTGAGGCCTGCGCGGTCAGTGCCGCAACCACATGCGGATGACAATGGCCGACATGAGGTACATTGTTGTAAGTGTCCAGAAATCTTCTGCCGCTGGCATCATAAACCCATACGCCTTCCCCCCTGACCAGTTCCAGCGGCTCATCATAAAAAAGGGGAGCGCTCTTACCCAGCACTTCATAGCGCCGCATAAGCAATTGCTTATTCATCGTAAAATCCGTCCATTACCACCTGACTTTCCGGCAATGTGGAACCACCATCGACAACGATTGTCTGGCCAGTCAGATACGATGCCTCCTCGGATGCCAGGTACAACATGGTATAGGCAATATCTTCGGGTACGCCCAGATAACCAACCGGTATGCACTCTGCCATGGCCTTCAGCCCTGCCTCATCAGCCAATTCCGACATGGCCGCGGTCAGGATATAACCCGGCTCGACCCCATTTACAGTGATATTGTTTCGGGCGTATTCAAGTGCTGCAGTACGAATAAAACCATTCATGCCGCCTTTGGACATGGCATAGTGGGCGGTACCCGGCATGGCAACTCGGGGACCCGTCACTGAAGACGTAAAAATCAACCGCCCCCAATTCTGTTCTCGAAAATGCGGCACACAAGCCTGAGTCAACCACACAGCCGCCTTCATATTCACCGACAAGGTCCGATCAAGTATCTCATCGCTCAGGTCATCAACCGTATGCAGGGGATAGATGGCGGCATTATGCACTGCAATATGAATACCACCATAAATCGACAAGGTTTCAGCCACGATATCGTTCACGGCGCTGTGTTGACCTACATCACAGACTATTAGTTTCGCCTGACCGCCTGCTTCGACAATGTCATCGACCGTCTGCTGACCGTTCCCTGCGCTTCGCGTGGCGACGACGACCTTTGCACCATGGCTGGCAAATACCTTGGCAATACCTTCGCCAATGCCCTGTCCAGAACCCGTAACGATCGCAATTTTCCCTGACAGATCTGCAAACATAATATAACTCCACGGCAAACTATAAATAGGACGACCCTACCAACTGAAGGGATCGAATTGTTACCATCAAAGCTAGTATACATCGATCCTTCACTGACCTCGGTCCCGCTACCGGAATTTTACTTGCCCAACCAAAGTCGAGCTTTTACTGAAGCCCGGTTCTCCATATGAAAAACTATCATTTTTATAACAAAAAAAGTGAGATTAATGAAAAGGTTGATTTTTGCGGGATTACTGTGTTTGTCGTTCCAGTAGGCTTCAGCTGAAACAACGCAAATGATGAGCTGTCAACTACAAACTGGAAAGACTGTTTTGGACCTCACAGCCTGGTGGGCTAGATGGCGCTCGATTAGTGATAAAGCAGGATTCAAGGACTACAAGGTTAAAGTGGGCCTGCCGCACACATTTTCTGCCAATCAAGGTGTAACCCCAGAGACGGTCTGGATGATTCACTCATCACCCAGTTTCGATCGCTACGGGGCTGCTTGGGAATGGTGGTATACCTCGCCGAAGACGCAATCACTGAATACTGAATTTCAATCTATCTGTGTGAATACCAGCAACACACTTATGCAGGTTATTGGCGCGTATTAGTTAATCAAGCACGGAAAACCCAGCAGCCGCTGGAGTTTTTTGTCTCTGTGTCAAGACCATTTCATCCGACCAAAAACCGCTATCAGTTACCCGTTACCCGTTACCCGTTACCCGTTGCCAGTTGCCAGTTGCCAGCTAAAATTTTAATCGAGCACAGCGTGCGGCTGGGGGCGTTATACCTGAAAAAGCTGCTGGTCAATATCTTTGAATGACTTGAACTCAAGGGCATTACCGGTCGGGTCTAAAAAGAACAGGGTTGCCTGTTCGCCGGGTAGTCCTCTGAACCTGATATACGGCTCGATCATAAATTCGATACCCGCCCCTTTTAACCTTTCGGCAAGCACCTCCCAATCCGGCATTTCCAGGACCACGCCCAAATGGGGAACCGGTACGGCCTTCCTGTCTACCGGGTTGGTGTAGAGCTCAAGGCTATTTTGCTCGCCAATACCAGGGTCATGATGTATCACTAGCTGGTGGCCGAAAAAGTTGAAATCCACCCAATCATCACTGCTGCGACCTTCCGCGCAACCTAAAATATCACCATAGAACTGACGTGACTCCTGAAGGTTTCGAACGGCAATGGCGACATGAAAAGGGCTGAGTTTCATAGCGGCTCCTTAAATCGGGAAACAAAAATTTGACTGCGCTGACGCCATTATATAGAACCCTTATTAAACTCCTCGGGATCCCGCTCTACTGACTTATCATTGTTGACCCAACAGACAACCTCACAATACCAGTAAAATCGACGATCTTTACACCAACACGGTAAAGTCAGCGCGGCGCTGCACTATCTCCTTATAATAAAAGCACCACCAGCCTTTGCAGGCAATGCCATCATTCATAGCTCAGCACTGCCGCGGGGTTGCTCAAGTTGCTTTATCGATACTGAAGATCCCATGCCCAACCAGATAAAGGTATAGCCGGCTAACCCCATGAGCATCGCCTGGGGTGTACCATAGACTTCCGCCAATGCACCGATCAAAAGAGCCCCCAACGGCATCAGGCTATAAGTAATGCCGTGAATACCTAAAACCCGACCACGCAACTCCCCCGGGACTTCAGCCTGCAATGCCGTTGCCGAAAAAATCAAAAATACCGACATAAAGGCAGCCGCCAGTAAAACAAAAAGCAGCGCCAGGAAGTAACTGGGCAACATGATCGATACCGCGAAGGCACTCAGCATAACAACAGCAAGGGCTGCAGCACCGAGCATATATTTGCCATAGAGCACGCCCGGCTTGATCGCGCCCGAAACGACAGTGCCGGCAATCGAGCCAATCCCAGAAGCCGACATGAGCAATCCAAATCCTTTTGGACCGGCCCCTAACAGATCAGCAAATGCTGGCATGAGTTGCTGGTAAGCGCTAAGAAACAGCATGGTGGCATAACAAAGCAGAATCAGATTACGAAATAGCGGGTTGATCGCTATAAAGCGCAAGCCCTCCATTATCTGTGCCAACGCTGAGGTACCCCGGGTTCCCGGTAGTCGCAAGCGAATCTGCAAAAGAACAACCAACATCACCCCATAACCCATGGCTGCCAGCGCAAAAATTAACGCCGTGTCATACACAGCAATAAGCAGACCTGCCACGGCAGGAACCACCATACGGGTCAATTGCCACAGAACCGAATTCAGAGCGACCGCTGACAGCAGAGCATCCCGGTCGATTAGATGCGGGAAAAACGCCTGCCGGGTGGGCCAGTCGATACCGCTCACCGTTGAGATGGCGGCAGCAACCAGCCAGATCTGGGCAACACTGATACTATCGAGGACATCCAGACAGGCCAGCAAAACCAGGAAAAACACATGCAGAGAAGTTGTCATGAGCAGCACGCTGCGTTTTTCAAAGCGATCGGCAATCACGCCGCCAATAAAGGTCATAATAATAGCGGGCAGTGCCATAGCAGCGCCGAGAATCCCCAGATCAAGGGCCGATCCAGACAGGTCAAACACCAGCCAACCCATGGCCACCGCGGCTATCTGCCAGCCACCAACAGAGCCCAGCGACGCCAGCCAGTAGCGTCTATAAAGCCTGAAGCCCAGGGCCGGATAACGATCAATAATCGACATTATTCACTCTTTGATTATTCCTATGACACTAACCAGTTCAATCTAGGGTGCACGGCGAACCGGGTAGAGGGCGGCATAATTATCGGCAAAAAAGCACTGCCGATCGGAATCTGACAGAGCCGCGGTGGAACGCAGGAAACGACCAATAGGATCTCTTCCGCCCTCAGCATGAGGATAATCTGATGAGAACATATACAACTGTGCACTGGATTCAGACACGATCTGTGCCACATCCTCGAAAGGATAGGGTGTAAACCTCAGTTGCATTTCAGCCTGCTCTGAAGGCGTTCGGGACATTCTGGCCAGTTGCGGTTCAGACTTTGCCCAGATAGCAACAGCGTGATCAAGACGACGCAGCATATCCGGCACCCAGCCTGCCCCAATTTCGATAACCCCGCCCTTTAAGGAGGGATGACTTTCCAGCACACCATCCAGGATCATCGCTGAAATAAACTGGTGTGCGGCAAAATGAATGACGGTCAAATCCTTGCTGCCGATGACCTCAGCACCACCGCGTGCGCTGATCGAATCCGGTCTGCCATCGTTCATCCAGGCGTCAGCAATGGTCAACGGCGCGCTACCCACATGCAGGATAAAAGGCAGGCCGGCTTCCGCCAGGGTCGCCCAGAACGCCTCGTTATCAGGGTGCCCCGGTGAACGACCTGCCGGCGGATCTGACGGAATCCAGACGGCACCTAATCCCAGCTGCCGGGCATGCTCAAGCTCTTTAAGCGCAAGGTCTGCGTCCTGCAGAGGCACCATGGCAACACCGATCAGGCGGTTATCGGCCGAGCAGAATTCAGCCATCGCCCGGTTATGGGCTGCCGCGCCACCGTAAGCGACACGCGGGTCATTGTCAGGATCAAAAATCAAGCGGGCGCAGAAGGAGGAAAACACAACCTGCTCAGTAAACCCCAGTAGATCAAGCGCCTGAGTGCGCTCCGGGCCGTTAAAAGAACCCAATGCCTCGTGCCATTTAGGCCCTCTGGTGAGATTATCACCCAGTTCAACAAGCTGCTGCACCCGTTCGGGAGCATGGCCCTGCTTCTGGTCATACTGGCCAGGGTTAAACTGACCTACCAGGGCCGCGCCCAGATCAGGCAGCAGCCGCCTGGTTCGAGTATCGGCATGACTGGAGAGAAAATCCGGCAACTCCAGAAGATGACTATCAGCATCGAAGATCGTGCGCTCACCAGCGTAAGTCATAACACCCCCTCTCCTTATTGGCTGCCTTAACGGGCTTTCACCCAGACAGATACCAGGCCTGTTGAAGCCCACAGCGAATCAATCCTGCCTGTTCACGTTACTGAACAACCCGGAACCCTATTTGTTCAGTCAGAATAAACCACGTTTTCAGCAAGGGAGCAATCTCCACTGCAAGGGTTACCAGAACAAGGAAGCTGGCTACCTGGTTGAGCAGTCCGATCATCGGGCAAACCACACCGCTATCGATATCAGTGTGGAACCCATGCACAGGCGTTGCAGATTGACCCAGCCAGTACACCGGAGCGAAAACGGATTACGCCTTTGCCGGGCTCAACGGGGTCTTACCCAAGTGCTTCATCAAAGATAAATAAATCCGTCAGCAGGGCGCGAAGATGAATGGACGCGTTGAGATTATCAACCAACTGGGAGCTAATCGACTTTTGAGCAAGCAATAATCTGACGGCTGCCTGACTTGTTTTTGCATCGCTATCCAGAGTGTCGATGAAAGGACGGTAGGAATCAACTCGTCCAGGATTTTCCTGTTCGGCTTGATCGGTAATAATCTCAGCAATGCCGGTCAGCGCCTGGTCCATACCATTGAGATACGAGTATATCTCCTGTTCATGAGCTGGCCGGGAGCCCGTTGATTTTTCATGGCCCTGCGCGGCATAGGCAAGCATGAATTCATAGGCTGCCTCTATGCTGTTAATGCGATCATCAAGCAGCGTGCTATTTTCACTCACCATCTAATTGTTCCTTGTTTTCAACAATCCACCTTTCAGGATCGTGCTGGTTAATAAATTCCTGCCGACTGATCCTGCCGGAAATCATGGACTGCAGATACATACCCTTTTCAGGTCTCAGTGCAAAATAGATATGAATCATCACGACTGACAGCAAGAACAAAGCTGCAAAGCCATGCGCCACGTATACGATTCCCCAGTTTTCAGCGGACAGCCAGTACAGATCCCGCTGCCACCAGGGCGTGTCGATCTTCACCATCATCAGGATACCGGTAACAATAGTGACAAGGAGAATGAAGCTAACACCATGATGCATCAGTTTCTGTGGTGGCGAATATTTACCAGGCTTAATCAATTCGCCGTTTCCTATATTCAGCGTTTTCGCCATCAATGCCTTAATTTCTTTAATGTCCTTTATGCCAAACAGCATGCTACGCAAATCCTGCCATAAAAAAGCTCTAACTATATGCACTGCAATAATGCAGGTCAGCAATATGCCAGAAACCCAATGACTCATGACCCAGGCAAATTTAATACCAATGATCGGTAACAACCCCGTAGCAAGAAGAACCAGTACTGAAAAGCCAGACAGCCAGTGGAAGCAGATATCAATCAGCAAATGCCGCTCTACCGGCTTGTCTGAAGCGGGCACGGCTTTAGCATCGGTGGCATCATCGATCATCTGCAACGAATTCTCTATCTGGAATGCGACCTACGCCACATATAAAGGGCATGAACAACGATGACAACGACTGTCACCAGGAAAAATATCCCCAGCAGATCCCAGGAAACGCCTTCCAGTACGGATTGCCCCCAGGCGTCTGAACTGTAGCGAAGCAGCGTCACCGGCTAACTATTCCGTATCGCACGCATAACCAGGTTATCCAGCAGGGGAATCTTGAAATGATTATAATTCAGTGGCGTCGCGCCACGTATGGCTGACTGACCCGCAAGCGATGCGGTTTCATCATCCACAGGGCTCCCCTTAACAACACTCTCAACCACAGTGAGTCTTTTTGGCACACACTCAACACCACTACAGACAATTCGTATATCTTCGATAATATTTCCGTTCAGCTTCATCGCCGAAGCCACATTGACCAGAGGGAAATCCCAGGTTTTCCGATCTGCGACCTTCTCAAAATAGAATCTGGCGCCTGCCCAGCTATCAGGAATCTGAATGGCAGTGAGAATTTCATTGTCTTCAAGCACGGTCATGCGTTCTATGTCGATCGCAGGGCCGATGAAAAAATCCTCGGCTTTTACGCTTCGCTGCCCCTGGGGCCCAGCTATCACGCAGGTCGCATCGAGGGCGACCAGAGCCGGCGCTGTATCTGAAGGCGACACGGCAACACACCTGTCAGCGGCAAACAGGCAGTGTTCTCGATTCATACCTTCGGGTGTATCGGCATAACACTTTTGCCCACCGGCACGATAGCAATCTAATCCTGATCGATAATACCAGCAACGGGTATCCTGGCAGATATTACCGCCAATGGTACTGACATTACGGATCTGAGGACTGGCAACATGGCTGGCCGCCTCAGCCAACAGGCTATATTTCGATCTGATTAATTCACTACCGGCAATTTCAGTTAGCGTCGTCGTTGCACCCAATTCGATACCGCCGGCTATTTCCCGTATGCCCTTGAGAGAATCAATGGCTAACAGGTCAATCAGGGCAGCCGGATTCTTGACCCGGTCTTTGAACCAGTCAAGACTGTCATTACCGCCAGCCATGAGCCAGGCATCCTGACCCAGACGATCCACCAGACTCAGTGCATTTTCCAGATTCGCTGGTTGATACAGATCAAAGCCTCGCATCATGTCTTTGGTCATGGTTGTTCTCCCTAGAAGGTATTGACCGCCAAAGTGCCGTGGGACTGCTCTCGACCACTAGCAGCATTAACGATCATATCCGGAACAATCGGTATTCTATTGAAGTAATGCCCGTCAAGGGCATCAGAAATGGCACACAACAGGGCTGCCGCGGCACACCCCATAACAGGCTCACCAATGCCCCTGGACCCTACCGGGTTCATTGGGTCGGCCTTATCAACAGCGGTTGTGCGCATCTCCAGAGGCAGATCCAGGTAAGTTGTGATTTTCGAATCGTGTATGCCCACGGCGGCCGGCAAACCATTCTGCGGGTCATAAACGTGGCGCTCCTTGGTCGCCATGCCAAAGCCCATCACCGCCCCGCCTTTGATTTGCTGATCCAAGCCCATAGGATGCAGTACCGTACCGCAGTCGACCGCACCCACATAATCTAGGATTTCATAACCACCGGTCTCGAGATCAAGCTCAATATGCACAAAGCCGGCAGCAAACGCCGGAGGCGTGCCCTCAGAGGCGAGGTTGTCCTTGGCCACGCCGATGAGGCCGGTCCCAGCCAGACCAGCGACTGATGCCCTGGTCATGGCATTCAAGTCATCCGGTGCTTCCTGACCACTGTACTTACCGCCAATGTCGATAGCACGCTGGGCAGCGTCTGCATAACTCAGACTTCTGGATGGCTCGGCTATGGCAAATACCTTCTCATCGCCAATGTCATAATCATCCGCCGTACCGCCCAGATCCAGGGCAGCGATTTCCTTTAATTTATTGACAGCATCCATGGCAGCCACATAATTAGTTCGCGTCATGGTATATGAGGTATTGCTGCCGAATTGAGCGAGGTTCCAGGGCAGATGCTTGCGACTATCCCCCCTGACGACAACGCAGGACTGCCAGTCACACTTAAGCACCTCAGCAGCCACTCGGGAGGTTGCAGTATGAGAATAAGTGCCAAGATTACCAACACCAGTATGAATATGTAACTTCCCTTCCGGGGTCAGCACAACCAGGCCGTCAAAGCCGCTTGAGCCTGCACTGTGATAGGCCTGACCAACGCCAATACCCATGACCTTGGAACCGTTCCTTTGGCCACTGAGTTTTTTCTTTTCCTGCCAGCCGAATTCCATGGCGCCCTGCTCGAGTGCTTCATTCATATAGGCGCTGGTCAGACCCCGCTGTTTGGGGCCATACCGAGTGTCATTGTTAGGGGCATTAAGAGTGCGGATTTCGACCTGGTCAATACCCAGGTGCTTGGCAGCCTTATCGAGCAAAGGCTCGATCGCGCAGGCTAACTGGTTCTGGCCAGGCCCGCGTTGCGGAACCCTTGGCGGCGTATTCGTTGATACCGGTATGCCTTTGAAAGTCATCGCTTCCGGGGTATATACAAGTGCCAGGGCACCCGCCGCTGACATATAATCATTGAAGCCTGTGTCCGGGCCATTATCCTGAACAATGTGAAGGTTCGCTGCCAGCAGACGGCCATTTTCCGCAAATCCCAACCGGACCCTGCCCTGAAAACCGGGCCGAGCTGCACCAACAAAAAATTCCTCAGCGCGGCTGATTCGCATCATTACCGGGCGATTGATCTTCTTTGATAGATGGGCTGGTATGGACATCTCGGTATAGGCAAATCCCTTGGAGCCAAATCCACCACCGCAATATTCGCCGATGAATACCAGATCCTCTGGTTTAATGCCTATCATGCCGGCGAGAAATGGAACCGTGAAACTCTGACTCTGCGAAGAACCGTGCACGATGCACTTGCCATTCTGCCAGTAAGCCAACGCAGATCGCGGCTCAAGGCAGTGATGCGAAGTCCCGGCGGTCACGAAGGTCTCATCAATGATATAACTGGCCCTGGCAAAGTTACCCTCTACATCACCATAGGTCCATTCCGCCTGGGCCTTGCCCATAGGTAGCTGGTCTTCGCCAACAGTGGCAAAATCCCTGGCTGACCACTTGGTTTCTTCTATGACAGGCGGATTACCAAAGCCCCTGCCAAAAGCAACATTGCCATCGGTTCTTGCGTTAGCACCACCAGGATAGAGGCTCTCCAGCGGATCAACAGTAAACGGCAGCGGCTCCCACTCTATCTTGATTTTCTCCAGTGCATCCTGGGCAAGGGTTTCACTCTCTGCAGCCAGAGCCAGAATGGGCTCCCCCACATAATGGGGTTCATTGGTCAAGGTCGGTTTCTGCGGGGACGTTACCGGCGGTAGATCATCGGCTGTCAGCATGCCAATCACACCCGGCATTGCCAGTGCTTCACTGGCGTCCATACGCTTGATCCTGGCATGCGGCATGGGACTGGTCAGCAGGCGGGCATATACCATACCTTCTACCCTGAAATCCTCCGCATACTTTGCTTTACCCGTGACCTTTGCAACAACATCAGGCGGGGTGAAGTTCTTGCCCAGTAATTTGTAGTTATTCATATCAGCTCATCCTCGCGGCGCGCATCACGGAATTCAAATAATTGTCATAGGCACCGCAGCGACACAGATTACCTGACATTGCCCGACGGGCTTCTTCCCGGGTCGGACTGGGATTAGCTTTTAGCAGCCCCACTGCCGACATAACCTGCCCGGGCGTGCAATAACCACACTGTGGACCCAACTCAGCCACAAAAGCCTGCTGCACCGGGTGAAGATCGCCATTGGCGGTCTGCAGACCTTCTATCGTCGTCACCTGCCGACCTCTGACTCCATGACTCAGTGTTGAACAGGCGTAGGTCGGTATATCATCAATGAGAATTGTGCAGGCACCACACTCTCCCCGGTCACAACCCAGTTTGGTTCCAGTCAGTCCGAGTTTGTAGCGCAGCGTCATGGCAAGCGTTTCCTGGGGAAGCACATCGACGCGCCGGGCTTTACCATTGACATTCAGCGTAATCAACCTCTCAACGGTGCCGGCAATACCTGCCGTGGAGGCGGTCTCACCGGAGCAGCCAGTTAACGTGCCCAGCATAGAGCCGGAAGCAACCGTGGCGCCAGTGGCAATGATGCCCTTAATAAAGTTTCGTCGGGATACTCTGGCTGATACAGACATCGCTGGACCACCAGAGCCCAGGGGCGTAAAAACTTCAGGTTTCATAAATGATTTCCTGTGACTGTACTGATAATTACTAACACTCTATCCAGATAAAAGAGATTTGGTCAAGCGTTTCTCGTTAACAGCCCATAGGACGCCTTAAACAAGAACCGATTACTGCCTGTTGAGGGGCCTGCTAAGGTTGATCTGTACAATATTAAATCCAGAACGGGCCAACAATCTGATTCGAATCAGTTCAAATTGGCTACAAAACAATCCTGGTCACCAATCCGAGTGGGTACGCGATATAAAAGGCTCGAAACAACTTGATACTTCTGCCAGACATCGTCTAATTCAGGTCCGGCTCCCACTTATGGCTAGATAGCGTCCGTTTTCGAAACCATCAAAGTAGCTTGCAAGCATCGGGTGATCGATCTGACCCTCTCCAGCATAAGCCACCAAGTTTCGCTGGGCGACGTAGGTAGTGTGATCCGCTTCATGAACCAGCACATGATACCAGGGTGCATTTTTGGGTGGTTTTGAGAGCGCCATTTTCTCGTACCATTGGTTTGAACCCAGAAATACGGGATCAACACCATACACCAGTCCCCTATAAGCAAACCGCTGATGCGTTATTTGCTGGCCTATGCTAAAGACAGCACCCATTGTCGACATGCAAGAATCCCGGCTATTACTCTAAACAATCATAGCAGAGGCGAACTTGCCGCGGGAATAGCAGCGCCCGGGGTAAATCAGGCATAATCTTCAATGCCATTTCCCTGACAGTTCAATCCTTCGATAAAGACGCTATTCAGGGGATTAACGCATCCAGCTTGTTTATGCTATCAATCAAGGCTGCCCTATAGGTGACCACATCCTGTAGCGGCTCTGCCCGCCATCTGCCCACTTCGGCTTCGTTATAAGGGACAAAATTAGCCGGTACCTGTTTAGGAGAAACGCGCCACAACATCCAATTCAACAGCTCCGCAAGCTTTTGATCTGACAAAGGGGCATTGGCTGAACCCGGCACCTGGACCAGATATTTTCGTCCACCTGGAACCAGTAGGAACTTACCCACAAAATCCGCCATAACAGGAACTGATCCATCCGCGGTACCGGCACCCGTCGGGCCATGACATCCCTGGCAATTCAGCATGTAATTCACATTGGCTCTGTTGGGATTTTCCACACCCTCAATCTGAGCATTGAGCGTGGACATAGAAAAAGTCAGAACTGCAAAGACTAGCATCAACTTCTTCATACTTTTAATCCAGCGGCATACCAACCACGATGGCGGTAGAGCAATGGTATACATTACTTGATGTGCCCAGGCACCAGTTTATGTCGTTGCTTCTCTGTGGAAGGTACATAGGACGATCGCCTTCATTACGATTACACATACAATTACCACACCCTGATTTACCGCAGCAATCGTTGTAGGAAATCACGTAACGCTGCTGGTCCGAAGGGTTGGTGCAGGTACCAATCCAGGTAATCGGCGACATCTCAGTACCAGGAGGACAGCTATTAGTACTGCCGCCGCAACAGGAACACAGGTAGCCATCAATGGCACAGTACCGCCAGTAATCACAGCTCTGCTGGTCGCCAATGTCTTCGAACGAGCCATTACTATTTGCTTTTTCATTGGCCCGGGCCACCGGCAACAAAGGTAACAGTGACGCGCCTACCATACCCGTGCCCAGCCAGCCCAGATAGCCTCTTCGCGAGGTCTTGCGTGCCATGCCACGACTTATCTTTTCGGTTAGTTTATCTATCAACTTGTTCTCAGCCATAACTATTCCCTAGCTTCTCGTAGAATCGTATTGTTTTACTCCAGTAGAATCGGTGTCCACGGCCTGCTGCAAGTAGTCCTGGATAGAGGCAACATCCATTCGCTCTGCTTCAAACAGGCTTTCCAGGTGTTCTCTCGAATTCACTATACCCAGGGAACTAATCAATCCAGTGCTGCCCACTAAAACCCCATAGGGGAGTTTACTGACCCCATAGGATCGCCCGACGAACTCAGACAGTGCATAATCGAACTGCCCTAATTTCTCTGCGCTGACAAAGCGGCGATGTTCATCTTCATTATCACCATCACTCAACAAAATAATTTCCCTTCCCCGTTCCGTTCTCTGCATCGTTTTCAGAACCGGTAATAAACTCTTACAGACCGGACAGTCCGGCGCGAGAAAGAACAATAACTGACCGCTCTCGGTGGGCTCGCCTATTTGCAGCTCGCGGCCTTCAATAGATTTCACCACCGCTCGCGGCGCGGCATCGCCCACTTTAAGTTGCTGGTTAATCATGAGCGCCCCGGCGGGCGCCACACGCTCATACAGAACACCAACCTGGCGTGCCAGCGCGAACACCATAACGACCAATATTAGCACCAGCACCCAGAGTGCACTGACCGCAAATACCATCAAATCCATCAGAGTTCCCCTAACCACAGACGACGATACTTGCCCTGGTTTACCAGCAACTGATCAAGCGTCAAATACAAGCCACCGGCAATCATAACGATCGACAAGACAACCAGGCCCGCAATCATTTCCTTGCTACCCACCCATAGACCGAGATAGAAAGTGCTGAATGCAACCACCATGAGCAATAGATTACGACCCAGCAGAATCACTGATAACGGTGTCGGCTCATCTCCGCAACCGCAATCAATGAAGCCTCTGCCTCGGCCCATATTAATGGCTATCGCAATAAAATAAACAGTCAATAAAATTCCCGCCAGGAACAGGCCAACAGCCTGAACGAACACCAGACTCGCGACTACCACCACTTCCAAAACAATGAGCAGTCCTATAAAACCGGTAAGCAGTTGATCCGGCACAATATCATAGGCGCTGACCGAAGCCCTGAAACGATGCCACTGGCTTAGTTTGTGCTGCACAGCAAGCGCGAAAACAAAAGCGTAAAACCAACAGACCAGCTGAGTTTCAAGACCCGACATTACTCAGTGAGCACCGTGAATCGAAAATGGTGTGGCCAGGGCTACTTTCAGCGTCTGAACATATTCCCCTTCAGGAATACGGTAAACATCGACTCCCAGCTCAGCATTGGTCACAAACATGAGTTGATTATCCCCTGTGCCCGAAGTTCCCAGGGCAATGCCCCAGTTTTCCAGCACGATCCGTGATAGACGCCTGCCCGCAGCCAGATCATACAGCCAAACTTCTGAACCGCCATTTTTGTGCGTGCCCTCTGCGCCGTCAGCGTGCATCAGAAAGTAACCCAGACCTGAAGAATCAGTCATAACAGGTACCAGGCCACCCGGACGCCAGCCTGTATCTTCACTGCTGGTTAAAGACCAGGAGGCTTTAGCAGAGACCTCTTCAGCACTAATATCAATAGGCAGAACTCGACTGTTGAAGGTTGGGAAATAGGCAACGCCAGCCGAGATAGCCGCAGCTTCAAAAATCGGGTCGGCTTCCGGATCAAACAGTATTTCGGTACGCGAACTTGCCTTGAGGTTACCCTGTTGGTCCAATTGATTGGTCATCAGTGAACCGTTCGCACAGATGGAAGTGAAACTTGTCTTGCCGTTTGGAATTACAAAGCCACAGCCAGAAGTCGGAATCTCCGAGGCAACTTCTCTTTTCTCCAGGTCTACTATGGTCACAGACTGCCCCGGAGTGAAATTATAAATACCAAGAAACCGATCTTCACCCAGCAACCCGGTTGTAATGGGTTTCGGCATCCCGGTAATACGCTTCGCCGGAATAACAATTTCATCTGCTACCTTCAGGGTGGAGGCATTCCATATCGTCACGACATCGGTACGCGTTCCACCACGACCGCCTCTAGAAAAAAAAGTTTCCGCGACATAATGCTCGTTTCGCTTTTTACTGTGGGCATAGGAAGCAATAAAACTGGCCGTTATCATGCCTTTGAACTGTCCGCCAACGTTGTCCGCCAACGGGTCGATAATAACCACTTCGCCTTCAAACATATGATCAAAGGAAAAATCATGAATCATTACCCAATGGTCTGGATACGACTCGGGCAGAACCTCAATCCTGCCGGTTGCTTCAGGCGAAAATTCCGCCTGCGCCATAGTCGCTAACAACACCAGCACCGCAACTCTTGTTAAAAACACTACTGACTCCCTAGCCCAATAAGAACAGCTGTTGAACAATTGTAAATATTATTTGAAGTGCCAACACACCAGTTAATATCATTATTGGCGGAAGGCCTGTAAACCGGACGATCATCATCATTTCGATTGCACAGGCAACGGCCACAACTACTCTTGCCGCAGCAGTCATTGTAAGAAATCACATAATTCAAGCCGTCGGCCGGGTTCCGGCAAGTCCCTACCCAGGTAACAGGGGACATTTCAGTGCCAGGCGGGCAGGCGTTGGCAGTACCGCCGCAACAACTACAGAGAAAACCATCTATACCGCAGTAACGCCAATAGTCACAGCTGGATGGATCGCCGGGATCACCCGGTATGCCAGTAGTCTGAGCAGGAACATCGCTGCCGCCACCACTGCTGCTCGCCCGGGCTACCGGTAGTAATGGCAGCATAGCACTGCCAGCCAGGGCTGTGCCCAGCATACCGATAAAGCCCCTTCTGGAACTCCGTCGTGCGATTTCTCGACTCGCACCCTCTGTGAACCTGTTCAGTTTTTCTAATAAATTCATTGCTTGCCCCCCCATCTAATCAATGGCATGAACCATAAATGGCGTCTCTCCAAGTTGATGAATGCTGTGCAGATAGGTGCCTTTAATACCTTCGTAGACGTCCAGGCTGCCTTCTATGTTAACTACCAGCAGTTTCGGTTGCTTGCCTTTAGTGGTAGCAATACTCAGGGCGGGAATCTCCAACTCAATATCAAGGATTCGCCGGCTCTCTTGAAGGTCGTAAACCCAGACATGAGTCGCTGGGTCTTTGTGACTGCCCTCATAACCGTTTTCAGTCATGGCGACCCACAACAGGCCATCCTCGTGCCCGCTCTTACCGTGCCAGCCCGCTGGCCTCCAGTTTGCTGCTCGTTCGGCTTCGCTGGTTAACCACCATCGCTTCCTGATAACAGGCCTTTGTGCTGAGGCATCTATGGGCTGGACTTCGCCTGCATAAGTTACCATGTACCAGACGCCTTGGATGAAGGCGGCTTTCTCTGACAATGGGTCACGATCAATATCATTAAATACAGCGCTTGACCAACGTTCAGTTTCCTGTCCCTTTTCGTCCAGGCCAATGGAAACCAGGCTGCCATTACCACACATCATGAAAAAACTGCTTTTTAAGCCTGGATACAGCATATAGCAACCCGGCGTCTGGATTTCAGAGACAATGGCCTCTTCATCCAGATCAATGACCGTAATTGAAGTACCTGGATTCATGTTGAACACCAGCATAAATCTATCATCTGCTGTGATGGCTGTACTTGATTTATTGACAACCATGTTCATACGTTTTGGCGGTAGGTCTACTTCGCCAACCAGTTTTAAATCAGCGAAATCATAAATGGCAATGACGTCCTGGCGTTGTCCACGAGAGCCTCTACTGTGGATGGTTTCCCCCACATAATATTTTTGCCGCCCGACGGAAAAATCGATGGTCGCAAATTGCCCGGCACTGATCATACCTTTAAAACGGCGGGTATTAATATCAACCAGGGAAAAACTTGAATCGATTAAACTGCCAAATGCAAGATCATGGACGATCGCATATCCCGCTGGATAAGGCGTTGCAAGTGAAACCACATTGGGTATGGGTTCGGGTTTAAGTTCAGCCTGGGAGTAGGATGCACCCAAAGAAAAAATCGTCAAGGCAATCAACGCGAAACACGCCGTTTCAGCCCGCCTGCCAATAATTGCGCTTTGCCAGAACTGAAAAAAAGCAACCCTTCTCAAAGACATAATTTCCTCCCTGTCAACTGCCTTGCTTAATAGCTGTCAGAATTCAATTAGAGCTTGTAAATGGAAGCCTCTAATTGCCTTGGACATACTAGTACGGTCAATGGTTTTGTGCAATCTAGAACCAGAACACAACCAGGCTTTCCTAGCTTGTTGCTACATGTTTCTTTTCTTGTTTCTATTCTTGTTTTTTTTCGTTTGAAACTGAGCCCATTTCCTCCACTACAGCGGACTAGTACGAACCATTAATCTGTATTATTTATAATTAAACTATTATAAAGTATAAAGTCATATGTGGCCTGATGCTACAGGCTCTCAGCAAGGGCAGGCCGGCAATTAAATTAGATTAAATTGATAGTAGCAACAGAAACAGAGACAATTGACTGGACAAGGTCGGGTTAATAGCAAGATACAACGAACTTCAAAGGGGAGCACATGAAAATTGCATCACAAAGAGTATTGTCGGTCTTATGCTTTGTTAGTTTGAGCTGTTCGAGCTATGCAGCCATCATGGAGGAAGTGGTGGTTACTGCTCAAAAGCGGGAACAGAATGCCCAGGAAGTGGGTATCGCTATTAATGCCTTAACGGGTGACCAGATGGATCAGCTAGGCTATACAAATGCCCAGCAGGTCACCGCAATGGCAGCGGGTGTGTCTACCGTTCAACCCAACGGCGAGTCAAATTACTCGATCGCTATACGCGGTGTTGCCAATTCAGATTTCACCACCAACGTGGAAAGCCCGGTGGCAGTTTATTTGGATGACGTTTATATCAGTCAAATGTCCGGAACCGGCTTCATGCTTTTCGATATGGATCGCGTGGAGATTCTCAAGGGCCCCCAGGGAACGCTGTACGGCCGCAACGCGACAGGCGGCCTGGCTCACTTCATTACAAAAAAACCCTCTGATGAACTGGAAGGCTATGGACGAGTTACACTAGGAAGGTTTAACCAGTTTAAAGTGGAGGGTGCCGTCGGCGGCCCTTTATCGGACAACCTGAAAGGCAGGGTTTCATTTGCTAGCAACAAACATGATCCGTACATCAACAATAGAATCGGCAAGGACCTGAACAACGGTAATGAACAATCCCTGCGACTTCAGTTACTTTGGGAACCGAGCGATAATTTTGACGCTCTGTTCAACTATCGAATGATGGACCAGAACATTGATACCGGCTTCTTTGAACATGTCACATCCCTGGGTGAACCTGGAGAGTTAACGCCCGATCTGGAAAATTATATCCTGGGTTATATCGACACAGACAATGACATCTACGCGGGAGACTACGACGAGATTGGCTTTAACGATCTGGAAATCAGAGGTTATTCCGCTACCATGAACTGGGATACTGAGAATTTTACGTTCACATCAATTTCCGATTATTCAACGGTAACACGGGAGTACATTGAGGACTCTGATGCCTCACCAGCACCCGTGTTCTCATTTTATCTGAGTACTGATGCAGAACAGTTTTCCCAGGAATTTCGATTTACTGGAGGCAGCGACAATACGAACTGGGTCGCTGGTCTATACTATATGGATTTAGAGGTTAATGATGGCAATGGTGGCGAGAGCGAACCATTCTTTGACCCTGTCAGCGATACCCCCGCACTTTCTGGCATTGACAATCCCTATACAACTACCAGTGAGTCAATCTCGGTCTACGGCCAGGTCGAATACGATTTATCTGACAGCCTTTCTGTGGTAGCCGGCTTGCGCTGGATCAGTGAGGACAAAACGCACAGCTACCAAAATAATCTAGTGGACTACATAGATGGCTCAAAAAGACACAATGGTAACCCGAACGTCTGGTTTCAAATCGGCACCTACGATGGTGCTCGCAAAGACAAGAAAATGGCCGGCCGATTAGGCCTGAACTGGGATTACAGTGATGATGTGTTGATTTATATGAGCTTCAACCGTGGCGTCAAAGCTGGCGGCTACAACGCTATGATTTTCCCGCCTGCAGAATATACTGATGAAGTCTTCAGCTACGATCCGGAGCAGCTAGATGCAATTGAGATAGGCTTTAAGTCAAGATTAAGTGGTGGCCTCGCCCAGATCAACGCAACCTACTACTCCTATGATTACAAGAACCAGCAGGTGTTCCAGCTAATTGGCATCGATTCATACGTGCTCAATGCTGACTCGGAAGCCTCAGGCGGAGAAATTGAGCTCATAACGTCTCCTGTAGAAGGGCTTGAAATCATGCTGGGCGCCGCTTACAACGATGTCGATGTTGATCTAGGTTTTGGTGGCCCCATGACCACAACGGTCAATTCACCCAAGTGGAACCAGAACATGCTTATTCGCTACGAATTTGACTTAATGGGTGGAAAGCTTGCAATTCAGTATGATGCCCACCACAGATCCGAGCATTACTTTTCCATCACCCAGTTCCCAGCAGTAACAGAAGATGGCTATACATTACAAAACGCGGCTGTCAGCTTTACCAATAGTAGTGAGAAATGGGATGTAAGAGCGTATGTGCATAACCTGGGCGGTGAAGAATACCTGGTGCAGACTTTTGACCTGTCTACCGAAGCTGTCATCGGTATGACTGAGCAGTATTACGGTCGCCCTCGCTGGGCCGGATTGACGCTGACGGTTAGTTTCTGATTCATTGCAGGGGGCAGCATGCCCCCTGCAGATTTCACCCTGGGTAGGGCCTGCTCTCTAACCCCGCAGGAAGCTTACGGGCGCAATCCAAAACTGCCATTTCTTGTTCAGAGGCCGGTGACTTAATACTAATCACCACCATAATAATCAGACTCATAGCCAAACCAGCAAATACCTCACTGATAAATAGATGTGTGCCGAACAGGCCATTAACCAGATAAACCGTAACCGCTGAAAGAGTGCCAGTTAGCATTGCAGCAACAGCACCTTCCGCACTGGCCCGCCGCCATAACATACCCAGGAAAAGCGGCACAAAAAACCCGGAAGCCAGAAGCGACGCAGACAGGACCACTAACCAGAAAATTCCCAAGGGTTGTATAGCCGCGATCAGCCAGGTAGCAACACCGACCATCAATACCCCGGCTCTTGCTCCATACATCGGCGTAAACCAGCCTGGCATGGGTAATCGCTGAAGAACCTGCCGGGAAACAGTTTGACCTGCAATCAGCAGCACCGTTGAGCAGGTAGACAGCGCCGCTGACGCAATACCCGCCAGGGCCAAAGCACCGACTAACACTGGGAAATGATTGACAGCCATAACGACATAGTAGTATGCCCCGGATTCCAACTCAGGCTCGAGAATACGACCGGCCAGACCCAGCGGAATGGTCGCCGTATAGATGAAAAGTGTCAGGCCCACACAAATGGGCAATGAAATAACGATATCTCTTTCGGTGCGCGCAGCAAGAAATCTCGATACCAGGTGGGGCTGCACCGGAATAGCAAACAACCAGACCAGCTGGCCGAGCACGGCAAACCAGGGCAGTCCAGGCGTGGTCCACTCAAAAATCTCGGGCAACCGGCTTATTCTCTGCCAACCAACGTTCACCTCACCTTCGCCTGCAGCAGAGAGAGCCATCGGCACAGCAACCAACAGGCCAACAAGCAAAATAATGAACTGAACACCATCAGCGCGAATAACCCCCAACATCCCACCCAGCAAAGTGTAGGAAACCACAACCAGACTGATTGCCAGCAGTGAACCTCCATAAGACACGTCCAGCAGCACGGAGATAATGCTTGCCAGGGCAATGAACTGAGCAATCAGTACCGGTATGTAGGCAAAAACAATGATAATGGAACTGACTGATCTGATCAGTTCTCCCTGTCGCCTGAATCGATGATAAAAAAGGTCGGTAAGATCCATTATTTCATAGCGATCAGACAGCCGTCGAATCCAAATCGCAACAAAACCAATGCATAGCAGGTAACCAATACAGGTCGGAAAATAAGCCGCCCACATCGCATAACCATTTTGTCCGCTTGCATTTGTCGCGCCCAGAAACAGACCGGCACTGACGTTAGAAGCCATAAAAGTCCCCACCAGCATATACCAGGGCATCCGCCCGGCGGCGGAATAGTAGTCCCGGGTATCCTTGACGCTCCGGCTGGAATAAGCACCTATAGCCAGGCTAACCAGCAACAGACTCACCAGTGATAGGGTAAGGGCATCCACTAATTGACCGGCTTCTGGTTATCTTGCTCACTGACGGCAATTTGCCTTAGCCTGATATAGCACAGCACCATTGACAGAAATATCACGCCTAGCCAGATCAGCAGCTCCAGTTGCAACTGCCAATCAATACGAGCCCATGGAATAAATGCTTCCAACATCACTTAACTCCCCTTCCCACAGCATTAATAATGAAGACGGCTAGCTATCCTTAATCTGCAGCTGCAAACACCACCCATTCGCAAAGCAGCCTCATAAAAAGCTGCTGGCAATCTATCGTAAACGATTCCAATAGTACGTTTACGAACCCGCAAGGGGCAATAGCAAGTGACTAGCTGCACCTACTCGACAACGAGTTAACCGTGCCCGGTTATCCATTTGCAGTTCTTTTTAACATACTTCTCACTTAAGCTAGAGCAGATGAGAGCCTGGCTTGATGGCAAACCCGAAAATCCCGATACTATGCGTCGATTCCACCGCTTTGCCTTGTTATTTCCGCTGATACTGCTTGCCGCTTGTGGCGGAAAGCACTCTTCAGTCTCAGAGGCCACCATCACCAACTCCAACCCAACGACCACGGAACCCATCATGCTGGATATACTGGATCGCATTCCGGCAGAAAACTCAACCATAAGCCCGAAGTATTCTTCCATGAACATAGTCCATACTGGACAGGCTGGTATGACTTTTACCTACTCAGGAGACTGTCAACCCGACGGCCAGGCAATACGAAGGTCGCTGACGGAACTTAACGATCAGAACATTGATCAGATAATCGATCACAAAATAACCTGTGCTGAAATCAAAGAACTGACTGATTACACAGCCCGGATCACTGCCACTGGAACCGATAGCGCAGCATACAAAGGAGAATTGGCCTTCTCCACCGGTAGCAAAAGCAATGCCAGCCCAGTTTCAGTACTGAATACCGTGCTCACAGCCAGGGAATCAATTGACGCACTGTTCAACACCTACCTCGAAGAGGTCTTGGTGGATAAACTGAACCCGCCCGCCATAGTGAAACCCTTGGTTGCCGACATTATCAGTGAACTGACCCAGGCAAACTGGCAACATCTGGACAACCCGATAGCGACCTATCGTGTTATTTCCCAGCAGATCGCGTACCAGTCGAGAACCCCTGCAGGCTTAACATCAGCAGACCTGACCGGGCTGGTCGCTATGCCGGCAACCGACGATGGGCCTTTTCAGCAAAGAAACCGGGTTGTCGTGTTAACTCACGCAACCGGTTCAACGCCAGGTGACCTTGACAGTACAGATGCCTGGTACATCCTGGCTAATCTTATTGCATCCCAGGGCTATCTAGTTATCGCACCCGACAACTGGGGACGCGGTGGTACTTCTGGCCAGCCTGAGACCTACCTCATGAATAACAGAACCTCAAACAATGCTCTGGACATGATCCTGGCCATCCTGGCCGCTGACGACTACAGCGAGTTTCACAATCAGGGCTTAAAGACAGAGCTCACTATCATTGGTTATTCCCAGGGAGGTCATAGCGCTATCGGGCTCTGGCAGTCAATACTGACTAGTTCTCACAATCTCAATGTCAAAGAAGTCTATGCAGGCGGTGCCCCCTATAATCTCTATCAGACTTTCAAAGGTGTGCTCGCGCACCTTGATAACAACTGCAATGAAGATGCTTACTGTCGTTTTGTCGATGCCGAAACAACTGTCCCCTATGCTGTCAACAGGATTCTACCGGGACTGCTCGGCTACCTGGAAACTGGCTTCAGCGAGACAGATCTGATCCAGGGAAATAGTCTGAGTTCAGAACTGATAGTAGGTTTTCTTCGGGACGATGCGGAGTATGACTCGCTAAAATCTCTACTCCAGCTGAATAGTTTTACCAATATAGTTGATCCAATAGCCGCAAACGACACCTTAGTTCATCTTTATCATTCCCCCTTTGATCGCCTCGTTCCGTCGGAAAATACCGCTGAATTAACCCGCCTGCTGGAAGGCACTGTCAACCTCGTGTCACATGAGAACCAATGTAACTCCACCAGCTATGAGCTCCTCTTTAACACCACTGATAAAGTCGGCGTTGGGCACACGTTGTGTGGCCTTACTGTGATTGATGAAGCGCTCGCGGGGCTCCAGTAAACCTGCCTTACAAAAAGCCGCAGCATTATAATAAGCCTTGATGCGCCTGCAGGGCCGACCAGACGCGTCGCTTGAGTGATCTCAAAGGGTGCCCATGACAATCGTGGCCGTTGAACCCTGATGCACACATTTAGTTAGAAAACAATTGCAGTTACTTCAACTATAGTGAAACCTGTTCCTGAAAGGACATCGTAGAGGAGTTTCAGGAAAATGAAATTATGGTATCAAAGTTATGTGGATTATGAGCACGGAGAATCTTACTGGGATGCGTTACGAATCCATCTGGATCAGTCCTGTGCGCCGGGCACGACAATCGATATTAAAGGAATTACGCCCTTCGACAGCTACGCGCATCCGTTAGTCGAGTTTCGCTGTGCCCGAGAAATGATTTGCAACGCGATACAGGCAGAGCGCGAAGGCTATGATGCATTCATCGTTGGTCACTTTCAGGATGCCGGATTGTACGAAGCCAGAGCAGTTGTGGATATTCCAGTCATAGCCTTAGGCGAAGCCTCAATGCTATACAGTTTACAACTCGGCCAGAGATTAGGCATTGTTACCATTAATCCTCGCTTCATTCCCTGGTTTCATCATCAGATTAATAAATACGGGCTACGCGAACGGGTGACAGGCGTTCATGCCATGACATTTGAACCCGGTCAGATTCTGGAGGCATACACATCCGCTGAAAAAGCCGAACAGGTTCGAATACTATTTGAAAAACAGGGCAAACCTTTGATTGAGGCTGGCGTAGACATACTTATTCCTGGGGGGGGTATTCCAATGCTGCTGTTTTCAAAGATATTCAATCATGCTATCGCTTCAGCACCGGTAATCAACGGTATTCCTATCACGGTGAAGATGGCGGAAATGGCAATCAGTTTAAAGCGGCAAACAGGCCAGGGAGTCAGTCGTGCATCTGATTATGCCAAAGCGCCAGAGCATATCATCGAGGAATTCCTTGCCCATCCAAAAGGCCTTTAACGGGCCTTCTGTCAAAAAATAAGATAAAGACATTGTTAAATCACTGTACAAGCAACTAAACATCGGTGGGCAAACGATTATTGGAGGCAATACCAGCACCATTTTTTCTGTATTGGGCTTTCCTCTCCTCACTGAACTGGTCAATCTCCTCGCTTGGCACACCGAATGAGATACCACGTTCAACGCCGGGTCTTGCCCGGACTCGCCGCACCCACTCCAGCACACGAGGTTTACTGGTGATATCAACCTTGGACCATTTCCATGAGCGTACCCAGCACCAGACCGAAATATCAGCCACCGTAAAACTATCCCCGCAGATATAATCATGCGCTTGCAATTGTCGGTCCAGCACGGCTACCAGTCGCAGTGCCTCTCTGCCAAATCTCTCGATCGGATGGGCTTTTTGCTCTTCCGTGGCATCAGCGATATATCGGGTATAACTTAATTTATTACCAAAAATAGGGCCAATATTAGCGGCCTGCCAGTAGAGCCAGGGAATCACGCGCCAACGGGCTTCACCCTGCGGAAACAAGCCTGTCGGAAAAGTTTCTCCCAGATACTGCAGGATGGCGCAGCTTTCCATGAGCGCTATGCCATTATGCACCAGCGCTGGTATCTTCTGGTTTGGACAAATCGTAGTAAAGGCTTCCGAAAACTGCTCACCTCTGGACAAATCGATGCTGTGCATATTAGTTTCAGGCAGGTCCACACCGGCTTCAAGAAGCTCTTCGATCATTATCGAGATTTTCCACCCGTTGGGAGTTGCAGCTGTATAAACGTCAAGACTCATCATCGATTCCAGCAACCATGTAGTTGAAATCTTACCTCGATTCCCCACTCAGAATTCGCTTTTCAAAAACCCTATTTATTAATCGCCACCGAGCACAAAAATGGCATCCAGAGCCTGTTCTCTGATAGGCACCAGCGCCTGGTATTCGGCAGAATCAAAAAATCCCCTTGCTGCCTGCCTATCGGGGAATTCAATGACCACCAGCATTTTATGAGGCGACTGACCTACAAGCACTTCAGCCGGACTGCGATTGACAATGGCACCACCATGATCAGCAATGACTTTGCCCGCCTTACCAGCATATTCTGCCATCTTATCCTGATCCAAAATCGTGCCATTAACACAAATATAGCCGCTCATAGTTTTATCCTTTTCTTATGCGTTTGTTATGATCTCATATTACGAGTCTTGTAATGATCTAAACAATGATTTATGCCGGTAGTGACTCATTCACCGGGAAAAGCAAACAGCTGATCAGCCGGCACCGATATTCACTATGCCAACTTACGCACTTCAGGCAGCACATGTTGACCATATAGTTCAAGCGACTGCATCACCCGAGGCCAGGGCTGACCGCCGTAATCTCCCTGATAAATAAAACGATCACATCCCGACATTTCACATAACTGGGCAATTTTGTCTAACACCTGCTGGGGGCTGCCTACCGCAATCACGCATTCCTGAGCACCCAGATTTGTGATTCTAGGGGGTAATTCAACGTCCTTTTCAGCCATATCAAAGCGTTTTGAAAAAACCCACCGCTGAAAGTTAAACTGGTATTGCGCCAGGTGTTTTCGTGCGGCCTGGGAGGATTCCGCTATATGGCAGTGGGCCAACAGGGTGATCTTTGGCTGATGGCTGTGACCGCATTTTTCCCACTCCTGGTGGTAGCGCGATACCATCGGTTTTAACTGCTCCAGATCAAAAGCCAAACCAGTCAAAACCAGATTCAGCCCCAGTTTTGCGGGCACTATGGTTGCCTCCGGGTTACTACAAGATACATAAACCGGCGGATGGGGTTGTTGAACTGGGCGAGGTTGCAATGTTATTCCTGCCAGAGGGGCTCGAAACTGGCCATGCCAATGCAAATCACGCTCTGTCCACAGCCTTAACAACAGCTCTAAACCCTCCTGCTGACGCGTTGCCGCATCTGCAGCATTCTGGCCGAAGTGTTGGTAAACCTTTGGCTCAACGCCCTTACCAACCCACATTTCAGCGCGCCCGTCGGATATGACATCAAGCGTTGCAAAATCTTCTGCCAAACGAACCGGATCATGATGAGGAAGCAGGGTGACCCCTGTTGCCAGCCTGACTTTTTCCGTTTTTGCTGCAAACCAGGCCAGGAATAGCTGCGGTACTGACATAATAAAATCACTGAAGTGGTGCTCACCGACCACAATAGTATCAAAGCCGAGGGGTTCAGCCCGGGAAAGATATTCAAAAATATTGCTGTGTCTTTCTTCCTGTGAAGTGCGCTGCCCCGTCAATGGATCGGCAACATGATCACCCAGTGTACACAAACCTTGTTGCATCATCTCACGTACTTCCAGTAAGTATCTTTTCGAATAATCAGCTTATTGCGAACCGGATACAGATCGACAACCTTTGCATGGAAAGGCGTGCCAGAATCAATACCGCTGATCGTAAAAGTCTGCACCAGCAGATCATCGCCGGCGACCCGTTCCTGCATTTCCTGATAGCGTGTCTGCTGCCACTGCTTACCTCTTCTGGTCAGCTCTTCAAGCAACTCATCAATACCCTTCAAAACATGCCCGTTAGGCGAATCATCCACGGAGTGTGACATATGCTGATGCCACTCAAAGTCGTGGCTGGTAACCGCTAACAACTCGCTGCGATCGGCTCTGCCATAAGCAAGCCGAAATCGTTTCATCAGATCGAGCAAAAAAATTGAAGACATAGCATAACTCATTTGCAATGAATACCTTGAGGCTACCAAAAGAATCATGCCAGGTCGAGAATCCTTCCAGTCTCTGAAACGCGGGTCTATCGGTGGGTCACAAATTGCAACAGCAACAGCGAAAAACACTACGACGAACTGATTTGTTACCAAAATATGCGGGACTAAAGATGTTCCTGACCTGAGAAGTAAACTATCGATGATTTAATATCGATGATTCAATAAAGACCCTTGAGATCTCTTCTATTCGCCCTGTATTCGCCCTGGGCCTCTGCCCCTAAAAGCTTAACTACGCCGGTCTTCCACCACGCTCTGCCATGCCCTAACAACAAGGTTGAAGCCAGCTATCAGACTGCGTATGAACCCACTTTAAACTTTGGACCATTGACTGAAAGCATCCACACTCATAGCCAATCTGGCTCAAGACGGTTATCCTTTCAGTCATTTCAGGCAGGGTTGTGGTATGGGGCTGTTACCCCATAGGAAAAATCAGGCATACTTATCAACATGAAAGCCTGTCAACAAGGTCAAGGCTGCGGTCGTTCAAATAGACAGTCATCTCAATGCTAAAGGGAAACAGATGCCATGGCAGAAGCGCAATTCAGCGGAACTACAGCAAAACAACTGACCACCACTATTGGCCAGCATCTGGATGCTGTGGCGACAGAAAACCCCGAGCACACGGCGCTTATTGTGCCTCACCAGGGTATTCGATGGAGCTACAGAGAATTTGCCCGTGAGGTTGACCGATTCGCCAAGGGGATGCTCGCCCTGGGAATTCAGCCAGGTGATCGTGTCGGTATCTGGTCGCCTAATCGCTACGAATGGGTGCTGACCCAGTTTGCAACGGCCAAGATTGGGGCCCTCATGGTATGTATTAATCCAGCTTACAGACTGTATGAGCTTGAATATGCATTGAATAAAGTCGGTTGCAAGGCGATAGTTGCCGCCGAAAGCTTCAAAACCAGTTACTACCTGAAAATGCTGGAAGAACTGGCCCCGGAACTCAGCCTTTGCAATCCTGGGCAGTTGAAGTCGAAAAAATTACCACACCTTGAGATCGTCATCCGTATGGGCCAGGCAACCTCCGCTGGCATGTTTAACTTCGGCTCCGTGTGCGATATGGGCCAAGACAACGAATCTGCCAGACTGGCAGAACTTGCAGTGACCCTGCAGCCCGGTGATAACATCAATATCCAGTTTACCAGCGGCACAACCGGCATGCCCAAGGGAGCAACCCTTTCGCACACCAACATCCTCAACAATGCCTACCATGCCGGCAACAGTATGCACTTTACAGCCGATGACATACTCTGCATTCCCGTTCCCATGTATCACTGTTTCGGCATGGTGCTCGGCACACTGCTGTGTGTTGCCCAGGGAGCAACCATGGTTCTGCCCTGTGAAGTCTTCGACCCTGAGCCAGTGTTACGGGCCGTACAGGATGAAAAGTGCACGGCGCTGCATGGTGTACCTACCATGTTTATCGCCGAGTTGGATCTACCAACCTTCAGGGAGTTTGATGTCAGCAGCCTCAGAACGGGCATTATCGCCGGTTCAACCTGCCCCATTGAACTAATGAAAAGACTGATCAGTGACATGGATCTGACAGAAATCGTCATCGGCTATGGCCAGACCGAGTGCAGCCCTCTTAATTCAATGACGGCTATTGAAGATTCATTTGAACGCCGGGTAACCACGGTCGGCCGACCCCACACCAACTGGGAGATGAAAATAACCCGCGAAGATGGTGCAACGGCAGCCTTTGGTGAAACCGGAGAAGTCTGTTCCCGCGGCTACGGCGTGATGCAGGGTTACTGGGATGATGAGGAAAGAACCGCTGATACCATTGATGTCCAGGGATGGTTACATTCAGGCGACCTGGGTGAAATGGATCAGGATGGTTTCGTCAAAATCACCGGTCGTATCAAAGATATGATTATTCGGGGTGGAGAAAATATTTACCCCAGGGAAATCGAAGAATTCCTCTATACGCACCCTGAAATTCAGGAAGTTCAGGTATTTGGTGTCCTCGATGACAAGTACGGTGAACAGGTCGCAGCCTGGATTCAATTAAAGGAAGGTTCCAATCTGACAGATGATGAGATTCGGGAATTCTGCTCAGGTCAGATCACGCACTTCAAGATACCCAGGTATATTAAAATGGTACATGAATTCCCCATGACTGTGACCGGGAAAATGCAGAAATTTGTCATGCGTGATGCCTTTGCCGAAGAACTGGGGCTTTCCTAGCCAAAAGCCACTTAACCCTGTGGGCAGGCGAGCGCAGTCGCTCAGGGCCTTAGCAGTAGCAAACTACTTCAAGGCAGGGGAAATCAGCCGTGGCCGTTATCCAATACTGGCATTCAGAGCATCTGCACTAATGCCTAGTCCTCCATAATTCCGCCCAGACGTTCTGATGCTTCAGCGAATTCAGACATGAATTCGAACACAACCGTACGGGCACTGACCGTTGTATTCATTAATCCAACACCCTGACCAACCCAGTAAGTTGCCAGTTTTTTTGCACCGGGGTCACCTGCTTCGGCTAATTTATCAATCCTTGCCAGTGCTGGTCCGCTGATCAGGCCCTGTAGCGGCATGGGCAAAGGATCCGGCGCACCTTCGACTTGCCAGGCATCCGTCCAGGGTGAGCGCAGCTGTCGGGTGTATTTGCCGGTACGGCTGCGCGAGCGGACCGTCTGTCGAGAACTGGCAGAAAGAAACTTTTCCTTAATCACCGGTGCCGTTTCCGCTTCCGCGGTTGTCAGCCACACGGAGCCTGTCCAGGCGCCTTCTGCGCCCATGGCCATACAGGCCGCCATCTGTTTACCCGTTACTATGCCGCCTGCAGCCAGGATGGGGATATTACGATCATATTCTTTTAACGACTCCAGGACTTCGGGAACCAGTACCAGGGTTGACACCTCACCGCAATGACCACCGGCTTCAGTACCCGCAACAATCAGAATATCAACACCTGCGTCAGCGTGTTTGATGGCATGCTCTCTGGCTCCGGTCAGAGCGCCCACCACCACGCCATGTTCCCTTGCACGATCCATCATCGATTGGGGTGGTACGCCAAGGGCGTTAACAATCATCTTGATAGGGTGCGCAAAAGCAACGTCCAGACTGGCAGCAATGCCTTCTTCACGCATGTTATTGCCGAAGCTTTCGCTGACCTTACTATCCCAAAGACCCGCGGTATCAATACCGTTGCTGGCGAGAATCTGCTCCACGTGTCGCCTGTGTTCCGGGGGCACCCGAGCTTCAATCTCTTCAGGTGTAAACTCCCCACTTTTATCACTCATACTGGTAGGGACAATTAGGTCGATACCGTAGGGCTTACCGCCTATATGCTGGTCGATCCAGTCAAGCTCTATGGCCAGCGACTCAGCCGTGTGCCCAACTGCGCCCAGCACACCAAAACCACCTGCCTTGCTGACTTCAACAACAACGTCACGGCAATGACTGAAAGCACACAATGGAAACTCAACATCCAACATGTCACACACTTTAGATTTCATTATTCTTTTCCTTATCGGTGAATGAGAGATAATCGCTCGAACCCGCCCGAACATGCAATGATCCGGTTGCGTCAATGAGGACTGAAATTGGACTCATCTTATCCAGAACGAGTTATACAACCCCGCTCCTGGCCATGGACCTAGCAAACCCTGTGACGAGACTAAGCTTCATCGTTGCGGCCTGAAGCAGCCATTATCAGAGCAATGGTATCTTCACGGACCCGGGTTGCATGTCGCTCAATTGCTGCGCACTCTTCCTGGCTCATCCCTAAACGGCTTAACACGTCTGTATTGGCCTCTCCCAGTGCCGGCGGATTCCCTTTGGCACTACCAGGGGTGTCGCTGAGGGTCACCAGATTACCGACTGTTTTCCTTTTTCCCAGCCCAGGTATCTCTACCTCTGTTACATACTCATTAACAACACACTGTTCATCTTCGAGTACTTCACTCCAGTCCCTTGCCCTCTCCCAGATGATTTCGGGTTGTGTATACAAAAAGTCTTCCCATTCCTGGGTTGTTTTCGCTGCAAATATTTCGGTCAGCCGGGCACGGACCTGAATCGAGTCTTCTTCTGTTAATCCTTCTCCCAGGCGTTGCCCTGGGGTCTGAAACCGAGGATCAATAGCAAGATCAAATGCCTCAGAAAATATACAAAAAGCATCCCAGGCTTCATGATCCATGGTCTGCGCGATCATAATGGCACCACCCTCTCTAGTACGATAGACCCCATAAGGGCCTCTGATATTGGGATGATGATTGCCGTCCCTGGTCAGGGTCGCACCGGTCATACTGACATGGGTCAGCTCCCATTGCTGCATCCACAGGGTCGCACCCAGGGCACTGGTTTGAACCCTTTGCCCACCCTGGTATCTCTGCCGGGCGAGCAAGGCGGTGACCACCCCGAGGGCCAATTGCATTGCGCCACCCGTATCAACCACGATAGCACCTAGCAGGCTGGGATCTCGATCAGGATAGCCAGTATGATGCACAAGCCCTCCCCGCGTTGCAGCAACACCATCGAGCATAGCCTTGCCACTATCCGGACCCTGGGGACCAAAGCCATTGACTGACGCATAAACCAGATCGGGGTACCTACCATGCAATTCATCATAACCAAGACCCATCTTCACTAACGCTGGTTCCCGATAGTTGGTCAGGAACACATCTGCATTTTCCAGCATAAGATACAGGGCCTTTAGACCTGATTCAGTTGCGGCATCAAGACAGACGGATCGCTTTCCACGATTAACAGCGACATACTGGGGTCCAAGGGTTCCGTCAGGTGTCTCGTTCTGACGACCTCGACCATAACGACTGGCGTCGCCCATGGGTGGTTCAACCTTGATCACCTGCGCACCCATATCGCGCAGGTAAAGCGCCGCTGCCGGACCCTGCACAGCTACGGTCATCTCTATAACGGTAAATCCTTCCAGAGGTTCCGGCATCCTGTCTCCTATATCACACTGTACTGGCTGAGTAACAAGAATTGCTAATCATGACACAGAAAAATCCTTTTGCTTCCAACTTAAGCAAACCCCGTAAATCCAATTACCTGGCTCGAAGCATGCAGGCGTACAACACGCCCGCTCAACATCAGTTCCAGCAATCTGCAGAATCGTGTCAACATCTGATCAAAAAACTGTCTTGGATATATATGGATATTACTAAGCCCGCACAAAGGTGTATTTGTTTAAAACAGAGTAGGGCGTCCATTCAATTGCCAGGCACTGCTTGTAACCAGCTACCCGGCTACGTTCAGCTACCTGGTTCGGATCCCTTAAATGATTTCAGCAGCTGGTACCAGCCGGAACCATTTATTTTAATGGGTAACTGGCCCGCCTTTTCCATTGTTTCTCTATGGTGGCGTCGACCTTCCCAGGCATCCGGGTCCGCCTGCCACTCATTAAGTACCCGCTCGGCCTGTTCATAACTATCCGCTTCAACCTCGTAGATTGACAGGTAGTTAGATACCGTCTCACCGTCTAAATGCGGCCCGGCAAGGCTGTAAACACTACCCTTGATGAAATTGGGGCAACGGCTGGTATCTTCAATGTGCTGATCGATAAACCACTCGTCAAAAATCGCCTGGTCGGCGGCGCTGGTCGGTTCACAGAGCCCTATCAAAACGTACCTTGTCATAGTCCCTGCCTGTTCTGTTATTGCGGGTCCCGGCCTGCCATTCGTGAGTTGGCGAGCTGGCCATCCGGATCAGGATTGTTGGCAATCCAAACACAAAGCTGCGGGTCGGCCTCACGGATATCACCAGAGATATGCCTGCCTTCATTGGTGAAAACGCCTACCCGGTTGCCGTTACTCAGGCGGATATTGCCATCCTCGTCTAATTCGTACAAGGTCTCAGGGTCAAAGGGATGGGTATGAGATAATGCCATTATTCACCTACCCATTCTGTCAGTTTAGTATGTAACCAGCGCACCTTGCCTTCCTGGTAACCAGACAACGTTATCCCAGATCTGTATGTGGATTCTAACCCTAACTGGACTTTTGGCATGTTAAACGCATCCTGATCAAACACCTTACCGAGAAAACCAAGGGCGCTGGACCACTTTTCGTCCTCTTTCAGCCAGTGGATTTTAGCAGCGGGCGGCCGCTCTCCCTGAAACGGTGCCAGCTGAATACACTCCATAATAGCGCTGCGATGATCATTGCCATTGGGGCGAAACCGGTACACGATCTTGTTATAGGCGCCCCAGGGGTGAAAGTTAGGAAACAGCGTGTAGTCAATACTGTCGACAATTTCAGCATCACAGTACTCATCAACTTTGCTACCAGCATCAGGACGCAGACCTTCCCGGCTGATACTCGCCATAAATGCCCTGACATTCATACCCTCCGGAATCGGTGGCACCTCCGCGTCATGGGGCAGATCCATCATAGAGCGGAGCATACCTTCACCTTCAATCTCATAGTCCAGCAGTGGGCTCGGCGTGATCCCTGGCGTAATAACCCGGGCGCAGTTATCCCAGATATCTACCTGGCTGTTGACGTCACCAATACCTCTCATTATCTGTGGATGGGTGGCATTGACATGATAAGCCTCACAAAAAGCCTCCTGGGCGACCTTCCAGTTGCAAGGCATTATTTTGGCCACATGTGCCTGCTTGTACAAAGCCCCTAGATCCCACCGCTCAAACTGGGATTTCATGTCTGTGATGTGTTCCTCAAAGGGAGCACAGTTCTGATCCGGATTAATAAATACAAATCCGGCCCAGGTCGCTGTTGGCAACTCAGGAAGTGAAAACTCATCCTGTTTGATGTGCGAGAAATCCCAATCGGCTGGAATATCCTTCAAGCTGCCATCAAGGTGCCAACAGAAGCCATGGAAGGCGCAGCGAAGTTCAGAAGCATAGCCATCGAATTCCTTTAACATACGACCGCGATGCAGACAGGCATTGGGGTAGGCTTTAATCTCGCCCGAATCTGCTCGAACAATCAAAAAGGACATCCCGGCAATATCATATCGAATATGATCCCCCGGCTCGGCAAGGTCTTCTTCGCGGCAAACAAATTGCCAGACTTTTTTCCAGAGTCGTTCCACTTCCTTATCATGCCAGTCTTTTGAAGTATAACGCTCAACCGAAAAATCATGCTTACCCATATCTTTAGGGGACTCCAGCCTGAGCACCTCAGGCACCTCGTGGGAATCCGCATCGAGTAGCTCCTGATAAGTCACGCCAGGGGACCGGGGCATGGTTACCGGATCCAGGTCTTTATACATTCCTCGCTCTTGATTACTCATTTGATTATTGATCTCATTGTTGTCATATGCATTGTTAACTAACAGGTTATATCAGTCCAGAGCAGGATTTCCAATAACCGTTGCCTTGGAGCCAACCGAGCTCGAAGGGTCAATACGATCCTCCAGGGGTTTCGCATCAAATTCAATATGCAGTTCCTTCAGGGCACGTAACGCGTAGTTTGGCGTTACTTCAAAGCTGTTCTTACCTTCAACAAAGCGCATATCCTCAATACGTGAACAAAGGGCATGGAAGGCCCAGTATAGCTCCCGCCGCGCCAGAGGCGCGCCGAGGCAGTGATGCACACCTGAGCCAAAGCCCAGGTGTCGGCCTGGCTTTTGCCGCTCAAGATTGATTTCCGCTGGATCTTCAAATGCTCTTTCATCCCTGTTAGCAGCTGCATAACGAATATTGATCATAGCGCCTTTAGGTATGGTAACCCCGTGTAATTCAATATCGGTTGCAGCTAATCTGAACAAACCCTGAACCGGGCCTTCAAGCCGCACGACTTCTTCACAGAAACCACGCAGATATCTTTCTGGATCCGATTTTAACTGCAACCATACCTGCGGGTTTTCAATGAGTAGTTTTATGCCGTAGGCAATGGCATTGGTGGTTGTTTCCGAACCACCAACAAACGTATCCGCCATGGTTTCAGCGTGCAGTTCATTATCGGTCAGTGTTCTACCCCATTCCGGGATGACCTTGTTCACCAGGTCCGATAGAAGCGTTTCGTCAGGGTCTTGGCGTAATCTCTCGAAAATGGCCTGAAAATAATGCTGAGCCTGTATTTCCATTTCCACCGACCACTGTTCCTCAGCTTCCGTCTGCATCATACCAAGCCGCTGTACCCAGGCATCGGTCCAGCGCTTAATCTGCCAGATGTCCTTCTCTGGCACACCCATCTGTTGGCCAATCACGATCAGCGGCAGCGGTACCGCATACTGCTTTACCCAGTCACAGCGGCCCTGGTCAACAAAAGCATCGATCAGTTTATAAGCAGTATCCCGCACAAACGGATCCATCGAATCTATTTTCCTGGGTCGAAAAGCCTCGTTAAACAGCGCGCGCATCTGTTTGTGATTCGGGTCATCCCGGCCTGCTAGGGTGGCGCCAGGCACCCAGCCCTTGTCCTTGTAGAGGGCGTGCATTCTTCTGGCCCGCTCAGAGTCGAGGCGTTCACGACTGCTCCCCTGGTCTGATCTCATATCATTGGAATAACGCTTGGAATCAAGCAGTACCGCACGCAGGTCATCGAACCGGGAAATAACATAAAATCCAGTGATCGGATCGATCCAGACAGGCGCATCATCGCGCAGCATCCTATAGGCATGATAAGGGCAGTTCTGGAGGCTGCTATCAAGGAAGTTGATGTCGTCTAGTTGCTCAGGCACTACCGGTTGATAAGGTTCTTTGTTCATAATCATCCTGTGTTAGCCAGTCTGGAGCCTACCACCAATGCCCCAATGTGACAGCACGACTACTTCGTGCCATATAGCGACGTGTAATTCTGTGTCACCTTAATCCATATTCGAGGCGATTAGACCTTCCCAAAATAATATCGTAATAACCTGGCAAGCGAAACCAGTGCTAGATCTCAGCTGCGCACAGGCTAGACTGGAACAGCATAGAGCTGAGAACCCGGACAACTGGACCCTAAGGGATCATCATCCAGTTAACTCCGCTGGACCGATAAGGATTCCTTGTTATCTGCTGCCCGCAATGATTAATCGCCCATCGACAAGGCTCTGAGCACAGGCTCTACTCAACTCTGGTTAAGATTACGACGGAAGAGATCGTGCACCCGTTCCCAGTGTTTCTCTGAAGCCCCGCGGTGATAACGTTCACCGCCAGGTGGCGCAAACCCGTGCAGAGCACCTTCCATGAATTCAATGCGATAGTTTATGCCCTGATCCGCCAGCGCTTTATCCATTATCTCCAACTCTTCCCGGGTCGCAGTAGGGTCATTATCAGCCCAGCCAAAGTAGACCTCGCCCTTGATCTGATCAATTTCTTTATGGGGAGAATCATCCTGATCTGAAACAAGCCAGGCACCGTGAATAGAAGCAACCGCGGCAACCTTTTCGGGCATCCTCTGCAGAAGCCCCATCACCAGTGGACCGCTCATGCAGAAGCCAACCGCGCCGATCTGACCGGTGGAATCGGCCTTGTCATTACCCCTGGCATATTCCAGCATCGCCTGGGTATCAATCATGATGCGGTCACGATTTACCGCCATCATGTATTCACGACGTACATGCATGTCCTCGTCGCTCAAGCCAAACTCTCGATAAGGTGTATTCCGATAATAGAGAAACGGCAGGAGAACATAGTATCCTGCACTGGCGAGCCTTGATGCCATGTCTTTCAAAGTTGGTCGGATACTGGGCGCATCCATCAGGTACAACACGATAGGGTAGGGGCCGCCTTCTTCCGGGTGAAACTCAAATGTGGTCATACTGCCGTCTGGTGTTTTTATCTCAATCTGTCGTTCAATCATTATTCGCCTGTCTCATTGTGTTTCTAATCAACTAATATCCAATGTAGCGCAATACCGGTCCAACACCAGAAATTTTTTCAGAAATAATGCTAAATCGGCTGATAATGTGTAGCCAGACTGCCACGCTGTCTCATTTCTGCCAAAACAGCAGTGAAGCTGGGCAAAAATATAGCTTAAGCCTATAAGCCGAGAGCATCGTTTCATCATGGCCGCGGACCTGCCTGGATCTCAGCCCTGACTATTCTGATGATGGTATATTATTCCGTTAAGTTGATTGACAAATAGCATGACTAAAGTTATTCCTTGATTGGAAGGTCAGGAAGAATCTCTAGATGGAGCAAGTAATGGCAGGTGCACTTTCACATATTCGAATCTGTGACTTCACCGGACAGTTGGCAGGTGCCGGAGCAACTAAGTGGCTGGCTGCTTTCGGCGCTGAGGTCATCAGGATCGAAGATCCTGTGAAAGAAGGACGCTGGGATATCCTGCGGGCAACACCGCCTTTTGTCGATGACCGAAGAGGGGTCGATTTTGGCGGTGGTTTCAATAATCACAACACCGACAAGAAAGGCATTACTTTGAATCTTCGAACTGACAAGGGTAAGCAGATCCTAACGGAGATCATCAAAAAGTCAGATGCAGTAACTGAAAATTTTGCAGCAGGTGTACTCGAAAAATGGGGGTTTGGTTATGCGGACCTGAAGCGAATCAAAGCAGATATAGTCTATGTATCTAACTGCGGTTTCGGCCATAACGGGCCTTACAGCAGTTTCAAGACCTGGGGACCCATCGTGCAGGCGATTTCTGGACTCACTTTTTCCTCTGGGCTACCCGGCCAGCCACCGGCCGGATGGGGCTACTCCTATATGGATCATACTGGGGGATACTATATGGCCATGGCGATCATGCTGGCCCTGCTTGAACGTGATAACAGTGGTCGAGGCCAGTGGGTAGACCTTGCCTGCACGGATGCAGGTCTCAGTTTGAATGGCCCTGCTCTGCTGGACTGGACAGTGAATCAAAGACCCATGCGGCAATCAGAAGGGATTGACTCCAACCGAAGCCAGTTTGCGCCCATGGCACCGCACGGTATCTATCCCTGCTCAGGTGAAGATGAATGGATAGCAATAGCCTGTAGAGATGACCAGGAATGGCTGAAACTGACCGAGGTTATGGAAAATAACCAGCAGACCAGCCCCAGAACCTCATGGTGTCGTGATTATGATGAGATGAAGTATCGGCTGGATCATCAGGATGAACTCGATAAAAAACTAGCCGGCTGGACTCGACAGCAGGAAAAATTCAGTCTACAGGAAGACTTACGCCAAGCTCGGATTCCGGTAGGCGCAGTGCAGAAGCCTCAAGAGCGAATTGATCAAGATCCGACAACAGCCAAGGCCGGTCTATGGCCCACGATCACTCACTCAAAAATGGGACAGGTCAGAGTCGATGGCATGCCCGTACAGTTCTCGCGCACGCCTTGGCAGATGAACCACGGAGGGCCGTGTCTGGGTGAACACACCGAACAGGTTCTTACTGAGCTTTTACACAAAAGCCCTGATGAAGTGGCGCAACTAAAAGAGGAAGGTGTCATATGAGCGTTCTACACGGCGTTCGTGTAATTGAACTGGCGAGCGAACGTATTGCCTTTGCTGGCAAGTTACTCGGTGACATGGGTGCCGATGTTATTCTCCTTGAACCCGTGCAAGGTGAACCGAGTCGGTCCTACCCGCCCTTTGTGGACGATCAACCAGGCGACAATCGCAGTCTGTACTTCCTGCATTACAACACCAGTAAACGCAGTGTAATACTGGACCTTGACACAAAACCGGGGCGGGCCGCCTTTAAGAAGCTGATTGCCACCTCGGATATATTGCTCGAGTCCGAACCAATTGATCGACTATCCGCCCTTAACCTTGATTACGATGACCTGATCAAATTTCAACCCAGCCTCATTCATGTCGCAGTCACCCCCTACGGGCGCAGTGAGGTACTCAGTGACCTGCCGGTCACCGATCTGACTTTAATGGCATCGGCTGGGCCCCCTTGGAGCTGCGGCTATGACGACCATAGTCTTCCACCGGTTCGTGGCTGGGGTCAGCAGGGATATCACACCGGTTGTCACTATGCCTTTATGTCTATTCTCACTGCTTTACTTCACCGGAATGGTTCAGGGCAGGGTCAGTTCATCGATATTTCAATGACCGCAGCTCTGAACGTGACTACAGAGGCAGGAACTTATGCCTGGCTTGTCAGTGGTGCAACGGTGCAACGTCAGACCGGCCGCCATGCCGCAGTCAAACCAACGGGTGAAAGCCAGATCAGATGTGCTGATGGCCGCTATGTCAATACCGGGGTACCACCCAGATTTCCCGAAGAATTCGAGAAATTACTTGCCTGGTTCAAACAAATCGGCCTGGCTGACGACTTCCCCGAAACGGTCTTTCTCGAGATGGGTGCAACCTGGGAAGGGCCCTTTGATCTCTCCAAGATCGGAGAAGATGAAGCCATCACGGCCATATTTTCGGCAGGTCGACAAGCATTAATCATGATCGCTCAGGCCATCAGCGCTTATGACTTCTTTATTGGCTGTCAAAACGCGGGCTTATCCGTAGGTATTATCTATTCTCCTGAGGAAGCCTTCGAGGATGAACACTTCAAAGCGCGGGGTTTTCCGGTGGAAGTAGTACACGACGACTTAGAACGTACGGTTACCTATCCCGGTGCACCCTATCAATTGCCGGCCAGTCCCTGGTCAATCAGCCGCCGGGCACCGCACCTGGGTGAGCACACCCATGAGGTATTAGCTCAACTATAGTGAGACAATTGCCCTATGCCTGGTTTACTCGAGTGCACCCGCGATCAGCAGCTCTCCAAATTTTTCATCATCATAGCCAAGCAGATGATTCAAGACATCGGCCATGTCCCGACCGAAAGTGGGTGCGCTTGAATCGATGAAAACAGCCGAACGGGATAGCTTAATTCTGCAAGCTTCAATGGTCGTCTCACCGCCCTCGGGATGAGGTAGGGCAATAAAATGACCAAGATGTTGCAGTTGTGGGTCCGCATATAACTCCGGGCTATTCTGGACGACTGCTGCAGGAACATTTACAGCCTGAAGCATTGCCTCGAGTTCATAGCCGTCCTGCACCGCTGCATATTCGGCGATACATAAGTCAAGGTCATCCTGATGGCTGAGCCTGTTTGCAAGGCTACCCCAAGCCGCATCATTGGCATCCAGCGAATCGATCACCGTGCACAACGCCCGCCACTGAATATCCGTTTCACAGGCAATTGCAATGTGTTTATCATCGCCTCTGGTGGCATAAACGCCATGCGGTGCAGCATGCGAATCTCGATTACCCTGACGCGATTGAACGATACCATTGGCGCTATAATCAAGTAGTGCTGGCGTCAGAAAGTGCATTGCCGCCTCACTCTGAGCGAGATCAATATGCTGACCTTGGCCCGTCCGTCTGGCATGATCCAACGCTGCCAGTACAGCAATTGCATTAAAGCGCGGCGCAATGTAATCAGTATAAGCACCAAAAGGACCTGCCGGCTCTCTATCAGGCCAACCGGTGATTCCATAAAAACCCGTTATCGCCGCCGCCAGGTTTCCATAACCCGCAAACATTGATAAGGGCCCTGTCTGACCCATCAGGCAGGTGCTCAACATGATGATGTCTGGCTTTATTACTCGCAAGGTGGCGTAATCCAGGCCCAAAGCTTTCATCGCCCTGGGTGAAAATGATTCCGTAATAACATCAGCCCACCGAACCAGATCAAGAATAACTTCTCGACCTTCCGGCTTGGTAAGGTCAATGGTCACCATCTGTTTACCAGCGTTGATACTATGGAAGATCGCTGATTTTTCAGGAGACTCGTCTCCATCCATGAACGGCCGTATCGTTCGGGTAACATCGAGACGAGTGGTCGACTCTACCCTAACCACTGTCGCGCCAAAATCAGCGAGCAATCTTGTCGCACCAGGGCCAGCCAGGGCCCACATCAGATCCAGAACTTTGACGCCCTCAAGGGGCAATTCATGGCCTTGCCTTACCGGTAGTGAAACCGGCGGCACACTGTCAAGTTCCTTAAACACCTCATCGTTATGCTCACCGATTCGAGGCGGCCGCGGTCCCGGTTGCAATGGCGTTTCACTGAACCTGGCAAACGCACCCGGATACTCAACTGAAGCTGAAGGCCCTTCTCCATCGGGCTTCCAGAAATAATGACGTGAAGCGAATTGGGTACTATCAACAACCTCTGCAAGCGTGGTCATTGGCGCCAGTAAAAGGCCACGTTGAAGTGCAGCATCAAGCAACTGTTGCTTGCTTTTTGACGCTGTGCAAGCAGCCACGCAGTCTTTTACCCGTTCCCATTCCGAGATAGGTTCTTCGCCTCGGGTTAACAAAAGCCCGTATTCGAGCCAGTTTTTATCTCGGGTAGCTTCATCGCAGAAACCTTGTTCACAGACATAAGCCATCAAACGTGCAGTAGCGGGTCCAATGGTAGCGCCGAATAAAAAAGTAATGGCAATTCTGCCATCACTGGCAGGAAAGGTCAGCCGAATGGAAAGCTCTCCCACTTTCAGGCCGCCTGCCGATCGAGTCACTGTTTCTTCATTCACAGCTGTCGACAGGATGTAACCCTGCGTTGCAAAAGTCAGGGCTTGCTGTGCTGAAACAGTCACCTTCTGACCTAGCCCGGAAACGGCCCTTTCTCTCAGCGCAACCAGAGAACCCGCGGCTGCTTCTGCAGCGGCGTGATTCCACGCCTGAGGTACCGAGACTCGTACCGGCGGGCGATCGGCATCGCCGGTAATCGCCATAGGTCCAGAGCTTGCCAGCAAAGTTAAATCTGTGGCTGCCCAATGCGCCTTTGGGCCGGTATCGCCAAAAGGTGTCATGGAGACATGTATAAGCGCGGGATTAAGTTGGCGCAAGGTTTCATAATCAATCCCTCTCTCCTTGAGACTGCCTACCGGTTCAGACTCAATGAGAAAATCGGTTTTTGAAACCAACTCCAAAAACAGGGCTCGGTCCTCATCAATGTCCAGTTCTATGCTTCTTTTACCCCGCGCATAGCCCCACCAATTCAGGGAATTTTCTGGCTCGGCCTGACTTTTGAAAAAAGGCCCTGTGCGTCTACCCATGGCACCGCCGGGTGGCTCTACCTGAATGACATCTGCACCCAGATCGGCCAGGATCTGGGCGCACAACATACCATTTTGGCTGGTTAGGTCGAGAACACGGTAGGGCTTGAGCAACATTGGATTACTCCATAATCGGGTTGTTAGCCACGATTCTATGACTGACCATAGCAGAGCCGTTCACCCCTGGGTAGGCCCTGGCCGGCGAGCCCATTTAAACCAAAAAACTGCTGAACCCCACTAGCCCAGAAAATCTGCCCAGTCTGAAAAGACAGGGCCTAGGATAGAGTCACAAAAGAGCAAGCAGCTAATCTAACCAAGCTCAGTAAATTCCTGGAGATAGGCAATTACAGACAGGCAGGAAAATAACTTCTGGGCTGACCGGCTGGGATTTCAACCAATTTCCTGGCAGCTCATGAAAACCAGGATTTTATGACACGCCGTAGCAGCTTGCCTGCCTCGTTATAAGGTAGCTCCTCGACAAAGTGAATCACTTCTGGCACACGCGAAGAGCGTAGTTCTGATCTGATCAGAGCATTTATAGCCTCTGCGGTGAGGTCAGCTTTGGGCTTTAGTACAACCGCTAACGCAATTGCCTCACCCCATTGTTGTGAGGGAATAGCGACCGCAGCAACATCACTTATACCACTATTAAGAAACAGGATATCTTCTATTTCAGCCGGAGAGATGTTCTCCCCACCCCTGACAATGACATCATCGGCGCGACCAGAAAGATAAAGATAACCGTGTTCATCCATATAGCCAGCATCACGAGTGGGGAACCAGCCATCTTCAATAAGTGCATTACGCTCCAGGTATTCACCTGAGACCTGAGGTCCACGAACATAAATCTCGCCGGCTTCATGGTGCTCCAGTTTCCTGCCCTGTTCATCGCGAATTTCAATTTCGATAGAAGGTAGCGCTTTGCCCACTGACGCCAGTCTTGAACGAATGGATGAATCGTCATGATTGACCGCTTCTCTATGGTCGTCCGGGCCCAGCAGTGTCACTGTGCTACTTGTTTCCGTTAGCCCATAGGCATTAGTGAAACTGACTGCCGGTAGCAGATCAAGCGCATGTTCAATAACGGGTAGGGGCATCTTACCGCCGCCATAGGCAATCGCTACAAGGGATCCCAGTGCATCAGCACTGAAGTTGTTGTTTTCGATCTCGTCTATAATACGTGTCATCATGGTGGGTACCACAAAGGCATTGGTCACCTGTTCATGGCTGCATAGATTCAGCCATTCAAGCGCCTGAAAATTGGAAAGCTGGACAATCCGGCGACAGGCATAGATTGAACTCATCACGGCGGAAATTCCCGCAATATGGTAGGGTGGCACCGACACCAACGTGGCCTGCTCTTCTGCCGCACCCATAAATTCTACTGAGCCAAGGATATAGGATACAAGGTGTTCATGCCTGAGTAAGGCTGCTTTGGGTGTTCCTGTAGTTCCACTGGTAAACAATTGGATAGCCACTGCAGAAGGGTCTTCTATGCAGGAAAAATGCTCGACAGGTGCCATTTCCAGTGACGTCAAAAACGTCTGTCGCCCCTCAACCAGGCCCTCTATGTCACTAAAATCAGCTGCCTTGTGGTCGTCTACAATGAGGAAAACCGGTTTGATTCGATCAAGCAAATCACCGAGTTGTTGCTCACTCAATCGATAATTAAGAGGCACATAGGGAATGCCCGCCATGGCAGCTCCCATCAGGCTAATCGGAACAGCGGGGCTACTAACATCTAAAACCGAAACAAATTCACAATCGCTGACGGAAAATCGATGCGCCGCTTTATTGGCGGCTTCATAGAGTGCAGCATAAGAGTAATGAATACCTTCATGAGTTAAAGCCACCCGGTCGGGGCAGGCCTCCGCCGCCATCTGCAGAAACAAAGCAATATTCACGTTATCAATCCGAAGAAGGAAGCTTTTTGGTATCTTTGGTCATCAATTCATCACTATTATAATACAAAGAACCTTCACCACTTTTAATGCATAACAATTCAATGGTCTCCGCTTCATTCACATACCTTTTACCAATAACACAGCCATGCATGTGCTCTGGGTTTGCGGCTGCTTTTGCATCCTGCGCCTGCTCCAGAAATGATTCGCCACCACAGGTTAACCCATCCCCTGCCGCAGCCTTGATAACCATCACCTCAGCATCGCATACCGCACTCCTCAAACGTAATCCTGGTTTAAGTTCCATCATTGTTTCCCGTTCTAGATTTATCTTGTTTTTTGTTCTGTTTGTTAACCATATTGCTATCGCTATTCAATCGCTTTCGATTCCAAACGCGCCTTGACTGCTCAAATCTGCAATATCTTTCCCATCATAACCCAATTCCTCAAGTATCTTATCCCGATGCTCGGCTAAATCCGGAGCCCTTTTAGGGCCCACCTGGGGAACATCTGATACCGATATAGGATGATTGATTACCAACGGCGTAGCAACATCTACATCTTTAGGCTTAACGGCCATATTATTAGCCAGTATCTGAGCATCATCCTTGGTTTCTTCTACCAAGGCGACAAGATTTACCGGAAGATCAAAGGACTGAAAAACAGCTAGCCAGTCATCCTTGGTTTTCGTCTCCATGATGGCTTGAAGCTTATCGCCCAGCACTTCTCGATTTTGAAACATGAGCTCAGGAGTAGAGAACCTTGGATCAGTCAGGAGCTGCAATGCGTCCAACGCCGTCAGCAACAGGTCCAGCAACTCCTCGGTTCTTACCATGTTGAATTGGAGCCATCTATCGTCTCTGGTTCGATAGGGTCTCATCATCGCAGACTCAACGCGATTGAGGTCTCGATATTGCGCCATATCCCCACCTGCCAGCACCCCCTGCGCGATGCCGGCTGCTGACCAGAGACCATTGGCAAGCAAAGAGGTCTGCACCATAGAGCCTTCACCCGTCTGCGATCTTTTCAGTAGAGCGGTGACAATCCCAGCATAGAGTGCAAGACTGGTCGGATGATCGCCCATTCCAGGTAGCCCCTGGGTCGGCCTTGTGCCCGCTTCACGCATTAGCTCCATCAACCCGCTTCTAGCCCAGTAAGCAAGCTGATCAAAACTCTTCCGATTCCTTTCATCACCTTTTTCACCGTAGGCAGTCAGTGATGCATAAATCATTTTTTTGTTTAAGGGTTGAAGTGCCTCATAGGTCAGCCCCATTGACTCGCGCGCACTATAGGGTTGATTGGTGATAAACACATCACACTCAGCTATCAGCTCAAAAAGAATTCCAAGCCCAGCCTCAGTTTTCAAGTCAAGTGAAATACTGCGTTTGTTTCGACCGTCCAGCTGCCAGAACCAGTTACTATCTGCATAAGGCGTAGTTGTGATGTTAGAAAGCATGCGCAACATATCGCCATTGCCGGGCTTTTCAATTTTAATCACATCTGCACCAAAATCTGCCAGGATCATGGCTGCGGCAGGCGCTGCTATGACCGTCGCACAATCAATGACTTTTAGTCCTGAAAACAGGTATTCGCCCACGGCTTTCTTGTCTATAAAAAATATCTTGGCAAGATTCTACTTGAATAAGAATCTGCAAGCGATATGTCTAATCGGGTTAACTCAAGGATAATTACTGTTATGCGATGATAACTTTGTGGTTGCCTGCATTCATATAGCAGCAAGGCCGATGCCGACGATCAAATCCATTAATCCCTGTCAGAAGGCCAGCCGATCATTCTTAGAAGCTGTAAATCGCCTGCCGAGCAAACAGGATTGGCCGTTAACGTTTGTCCAACTATTCTAAAAAAGCTTGGCGCACGGCAGCCAGGGTTTGTTCGGTTATGCCAATACTGCGTAAATAGCCAATCGCACCTCCCCATCTGTCCTGGAGCCCGTCTAGAAAGTCGCTCAAGGCTTTCTCTGGAACTCCCGCTGCTTTCATCATCTGTTGTCGATTCATACCTTCAGGAAATCCACTGGTTTTTTCAATAAAATCAGCCTGTCTCTCCAAATCTCGATTTGTTAACTTGTAATCTTCCTCTATTAATACTCTATGCACGCCTAGAACCGATAATAGAAAAGCCGTTGCAACACCCGTTCGGTCTTTTCCAGCGGTGCAATTCAGCAGGATCGGCTGACTTTCTGGGTTAGCAAAAATATCAAACATTTCCACCCATGTTTCCGAGCCAAACTCCAGATAGCCGAGATAACGCTTTCCCGATATTCCAGTATCGCCAACAAGTTGACTTAACCGGTCACTTCCACCTTCAGGAATAATCGCGATATGGTGATAGCTAGCACCTAAAGTTTCCAATGGCCCACGTCCCTGATCCTTGATCTCACTAGGTTTACGCAGATCAATCTGTGTTCTGATCCCTAATAAGTTAAGTTTACTGAGATCCTCCTGGGTCATTCGATCCTGCCTGCCTGCCCGAAAGTACTGTCCCGGGCGTATCAATCGCCCGTCCTGTGCAGGGTAACCGCCAATGTCTCGAAAATTAAAGCAACCCAGAAAAGGGTAATGCCTCGTAGTAAAATCCTCTATCATATCTGTCTCATCGTTCGATCGTCCGGCCGAGTCAAAGTCGGACTAAAATTAACCAAGCTTAATCCTTAACAAAAAGTTCTAACCAAAGTGAAGCCGAAAACACAATCCTTACCTTGAATCAGCAGACCAAGGAAGCATAATCCCCTAAACAAACAAATACTGTCAAAAATAACCTTTCTTCAACCGGCTATTATAAGACTAAAAAAGCCGGTAGTGAAAAATTGCGATTCCCCCTCAGGATCACTTGATGCGGAGGGCACATTAACGGCTGCCTTGGACTTCATTTTGTTTGTTAGATGTTGGCCCAATACAAGCAACATCTTCTTCGGCCATTGACCCACCTTAACTGTTGCTGTTTATATAGAGTTTCAAATAGTAAAACAGGTTTTAGGCAATCCCCAAAAAAAATCCCAATAAGGGCCTTAAACTATCAAGATCAACTTGGTTCTGGTTAGCTACGATACCTGGGAGATCCAATATAAGACTAATTACTTGTCAAAGGGAATAAGAACTTTGATCGAACCCAATTACATTAACTGCATTCTGCCAGGTTAAGTTTGCATGGATCAAAATACACTCAACAAAGGCCTCAATACCTTAAGCCAATTGGATCCCGACTTAAAAAAGGCTCTGGCAATCCATGGCAAACCCGATCCACGAGACCGACCACAAGGCTTTGAAACATTTCTTTCAACTATTATCAGTCAGCAGATTTCAACGTCGGCTGCTACTGCGATAACGGCCCGAGTCAGACGCTTGATGCCTGAGTGCTCAGCGGCATCACTGGAAAAGATCAGTAATACTGAGCTGCGTCAGGCGGGACTTTCGTTCAGAAAAATAGAATACGCAAGAGGATTAGCCGAGGCTATACTCGCAGGTCGTTTCAACCCTGAGTCACTCAGTACAGTCGACGATGAAGAGGCCATCAGCCAGATAACTTCGCTGCGCGGGTTCGGCCAATGGAGTGCAGAAATATACTTGATGTTTTCTCTCGGGCGAACAGACATATTCCCCGCCGATGATCTAGCCCTTCAAGTAGCACTAGGCAGGTTAAAAGGCCTTAAGGAACGTCCAACTGCGAGTCTGGCAAGACAACTAGTCAGCCACTGGTCACCCTGGCGTAGCGCCGGAGCTATATTCCTCTGGCACTACTATAAGGAAACGCCTGGCTAATACCGATAAAACCGAGACTGGGTCCAAGATCGAGAACCAAGCCTTTCACAATAGGCCTACCCAGTGAATAATGGGGTTTGTTTTGCTACCCTTTTTAAAAAAGGTGATTGATTTGGAATTAGAGAATTTTGTTTCGCTTCTTGACAATATTGCAAAAAGTGCGCCATTGGCTGAACAATCGCGCCGCTTACCGGACCAGCTAGTCACAGAGCTGAGGATGTCAGGTGCCTTTCGCGCCCTGATCCCAAAAAAATTTTCTGGCCTGGAGCTCCCCTTTGAGCAATATCTGGACATCATAAAACGAATAGCCGAACAGGATGCTAGCACTGCCTGGTGTGTAAACCAGGCAGCAGTCATTGCGACTACGTCCCTTTGGCTACCTGACCAGATTATTTCAGAAATCTGGGAAGACCCTTTTGCATCGGTTGCTAACGGCCCGCCCTATAGTTGCAATATCAGTTCTGACGACGGTGGTTATAGACTAACGGGACACTGGGGCTTTTCAAGCGGCTGCCAGCATGCGACTTGGATGACGGGTCCAGCTCGGTTTTCTGAAGGCGGCTGGCGCTCGGCGTTTTTTCGACCTGATCAGGCTCAATTTGACGATACCTGGCATGTAGCCGGGCTTAGAGCAACAGGAAGCTTCGAGTTTCGCGTGAAAGATCTTCTGGTACCAGCAACCCAGATTGTCAATTTTGATGATGATTCCACAGTAAAAAATGACATCACAACCTTACCAACCGCTCTCATGTTTGCAATAAGTTTCGCAGCCGTTGGACTCGGCGTCGCCAAAGGGGCCTTATCTGATGTGATAAAAATTGCACAGGGGAAAAAACCCCAGTGGGCAGCACTACGATTGCGGGAAGATCCAGATGTACAAAGGTTTCTGGGTAAGGCTACCGCTCGCTGGCGTTCAGCAGATACCTACCTGATGCACACAGCAGCCGAGGTTATAGACTCTGTCAGGCGCAATCAGGAAATCAGTCACAGCCAAAGATCTCAGCTACGTATGGCTGGTACCCATGTTATCCAGGAGTGCGCCGAAGTAGTGGACCTGGCTTACAAGATTTCAGGCTCTACTGGCATTTACCAAGATGAATTGCTGCAGCGCCGTTTTCAGGATATGCACGTGATTACCCAGCATGTTCAGGGTAGAGAGTCGTACTTTGGTCTATTGGGGCGTTATGCTATATCGGGTGATTATGAAACAGGGCCCATGACTTAACAGGGCCAACCCCGAGTCGCCACTGTGCATCGCCCAGAGCGCAAGGTCACTGCTAAATCGCCATCCTTTGCCTTGCTCTCTAACAAAGCTACCGAGCCAAGGACAGGGGCCAACTCGTTCGATACAAGTCGCCCATCAGTTTCGAATAAACAGACCTTTACGGCAAGCTGACTTTTGCCGGCGGCACAATCAATCCGGCTACATCGACTCTGGTTCTGTACACCGCTCCAGCTGTTTCGGAATCGGCGTCTGCCGAGCCAGACACTATATAAAGATCTCTCATGTCGTCACCGCCAAAGCAAACACTGGAACAAAGGGATTGAGGGATTTCAATAAAATTGAGCAAATCACCCTCTGGGCTGAATACGGCTACACCCTGCCCACCGCCTGCCAGCGCGACCCAAATCCGTCCATCTTCTGATAAAGCTAAGCCATCCGGGACACCCTTATCCATCTTGGCAAAGACTTCTTTTCGACCTAGTGTTCCGTCTGCTTCAACCCGATAACAATTGACAACGCGGCGACCTGAATCTGAGTGGTATAAAGTTTTATTATCAGGGGAAAACCCCAGACCATTGGTTAGAAGAATGTCATCGGCAACCTTTCTTACACTTCCATCCAATTCTATCAAAAAGAGCTCGCCCGCCTGAGGGTCTCTGCCGTCGTCAAAAACCGGACTTGAGCCAAGTGACCCAGCGTATATCCTGCCAGCACTATCAGTGGTGATATCGTTGAATCCTACTATTCCGTTTGCTTCATCCTTATCCAGCACAACCTGGCTTGAACCACCCGAAAAGGGCTTAAAGGAGATTTTCCCACCACTGACGATAAGACCGCCCGCTTGGTGCAAAGACATCCCACCGATACCACGACGATGCTCAAACACGACACTTACAGAACCGTTCTGATCGACACAGAAAACACCGCCCAGTAACACGTCACTGAACATTAATCCCCTATCAGGGATCCAAAGAGGGCCTTCCACCAGGCTGTAACCTTCGCAGAGCTTTTCCATAAGTCCTCCCATAACCAGAAAATTAACGCTACAAACTGCCCGCAAGCCTGTCAAGTCGCTGATCTGTCCTCAAACCGTTCTGATAATTCCAGTGCTTACAAAGATTAACCATCACAGGCTGGAAACTTGCCACGAATTTCCTTATATTTACGAAAGTCAGACCTAGCGGGTGAATCAGCGCACCGGCTGCCTCGTTAACGCATTTTTCTAAAGAACAGTTTCTAATAGGCGCGACGTCTAAATACTGGATCAATCAACAATGCTTGATGATACGTTGCTAAATTGTAAAAAAGGTGGTTTATTTCCTATAGCTTATAAAGGAGATAACCATGTACGAACATATCCAATATGAGGTGAGTGATCCTGTAGCTGTCATTACGCTAAATCGCCCAGAAGCACTCAATGCAATTACCGGGCGTATGCAGGCAGAACTTAAGCACGCTCTGGCAACCGCAGAGCAGGATGGAGCGGTGGTAGGTATTGTGCTTACCGGTGCCGGAAGAGGCTTTTGCGCAGGTGCAGATATAGGCGGTCTGCAAGCCACTGCATCAGGAGAGGCTGGAGGTCAGCAGAGAGAAGACTTAAGCCAGTTTTCGGCCCGACCCGGCAACCCCGATATGGGAGAAGATTTTGCAGTCACTTTCTCGTATATTCCCACTATAAGAAAACCCTTAATTGCCGCCATTAACGGCGCCTGTGCGGGCCTGGGATTCGTTTTCGCCTGCCTCTGCGATATGCGCTTTGTGGAAAAACAAGCCAAATTCACCAGTGCTTTCGTTAATCGTGGCCTCATAGCGGAGCATGGCTCCAGTTGGATTTTGCCCCGAATAATTGGTTTATCAAATGCCCTTGACCTCCTCTGGAGTGGACGGAAATTCGACGGAGTCGAAGCAGAACGACTGGGACTAGCCAACCGATTATGTGAGCAGGGCACCGCCAGACAGCAAGCCATCGATTACATTAAGGATCTGGCAGCAACAGCAGCGCCAAACTCAATCAAAATTATCAAGGCTCAACTCTATCGGCATCTGAATATGACCTTCGGGCCAGCAATGCAGGAAAGCAATCAGCTAATGGCACAATCGCTCGGCGGCGAGGACTTCAAAGAAGGAGTTTCCTCCTTCGTTGAGCGAAGACCCCCTGATTTCAAACGTGTTATTGATTAATGAAATGTTCAAACAGGAAGATTCTCAGCAACCATAATTCCATACAGCATTAATATTGCGCGAAAGTGCGGCAGGTAAATCAAGCAAACCATTGGATTAAGAGCCAGTGGGCATCGCATTGGCCTCAGTATTATTCCTAGATGGGATAAGCAGGAATAACCGCACATGAAAATTGAAAACTGGGAAACAGCGGGTTCCCTAGCACCTCTGTATCAGGAACTACAGCAGCTTGGACTGGAAACAAACATTGCGGAGTTAGAAGCCTTTGGCTATACCATTGTTCCCGCCGAGAAGATCGGTCCTGACGGTTATCATCTGGAACTTAAAGAGGCCCTGGAAGATGTTGTCAAAAGACGGTTTGGCGACTTAGGTGTTGATCAGGATCGTTGGGAAAATGTTAATGACAACCTGCGCTTCCTACTCTGGGAAAACCCGGCATTTGAAAAAATTACCTGCAACCCTGCTGGTCTGGGTCTAGCGCAGTACCTGCTGGGAACCAACTGTATCCTGAGCCTGGTTAACGGCTGGGTCAAAGGACAGGGTGATAGTAGAACAGGTATTCATGGCGATTACCTTGATCCAACCCCTGATGCTCATCCAGGCCAAAACATCAACGCAAATGTCCATTATTTCCTGACTGACTACTACAAAGCGGACGGCGCAATCTCGTTCCTGCCAGGAAGCCATCGCTGGCAACGCCAGGTCAGTCCTCCTGAATCAAAATACTGGGCTGACCGTGCAGTTTCCGTGGAGGCACCCGCTGGGTCGGCAGTCGTTTGGGGAAACCATACCTGGCACGGATCTTATCCCAGAAAAAATCCTGGGCTTCGCATGGCTCTCCAATGTGAATATATGCGCCCACGATACCAGCCTCAGGAACCTTATCGTGATACCGTTACGCAGGAGATTCTGGATCGCAATCCAGTTCGTTTTGCCGGTCTTATGGACGTTTACGGCCCTTTCCCATTCGGCAAAAGTGATCGCAATGAAGATGGCCGGGCGGCCCAGGCACCGCCAGGTACCGGCCATGGCCGCGGAAACATAGATTCTTACTGTAGCCTGTTTGATCGTGAACCGGCGGCAGGTCGTACAAGTCTGCGCCCTGACTATGCCTATCATGGCCATGATGGTCGAATGGCATTTCAACGGCATCGTGATAACTTTGAAAAGCAGCAAACGAAAGCACTAAAAACCAAGCCGCTGTAGACTGCAGCTTTTTTGGCCTGACCTGATAGTCAACGTCAACAGCATCTAAAAAGATTTCCGCATCAGCCCTGCGCCAACCATTCAATCAGCTTAATTTCCAGCATGGCAGATGCTCGTGCCACAACAATCCCAGACTAACTGCTCAAGTTATTTTCCTCACGGAATTCAACATCGAATTCATACTTCGAAACAGGCAAGTCTCTCACTCGAGTTCCTGTCGCCGCGTAAATCGCATTGGTCAATGCCGGTGCTGTACCAGGAACACCCGGTTCGCCGGCACCTCCCCAGTTAGCATCACTGCTAATAATGTGGGTTTCAATCACAGGTGCATGCGGCATCCGCAGCATGTTATAGGTATCAAAATTACCCTGGGTTACCCGCCCTCGATGAAGCGAAACCTCACCGTATAACGCTGCCGTTAACCCGTATACCACCCCGGATTCCATCTGTGCTTTTAAACCATCCGGAGAAACCGCGAAGCCCGGGTCCACAGCGATAACGACCCGATCAACCTTCACTTGCCCTTCCTGCACGGTTACCTCTACGACTTCGGCAACCACCGTGCCAAAGGATTCCTGCAGAGCAATTCCTCTGCCCCTGCCTTTTCCGATAGGCACATTCCACTGAGATTTTTCTGCAACCAGATCTAAAGCTGCCAAGAGCCGAGGATGACCACCGAGCATGTCACGACGAAACTGATATGGGTCCTGTGCAGCTTCGTAGGCCAGTTCATCAACAAAGGACTCAGTGAAAAAGCCATGTTGCGAGTGATCCACACTTCGCCAGGGACCAAACGGCACGTGAGTTGGGCTATCAACAAAATGGATCTTCTGATTTGCAATTGCATAGGGAATATGTGGCGCTTCTGCTGGGTCGTGCTTATCAACATAGATGTTCTCCCAGCTAACAGGCCGGTTATCTTGGTCAAGACCTGCACGAAATTCACTCATTACTGCAGGTCTGTAATAATCCTGCCTAGTATCTTCCTCGCGGCTCCAGATTAGCTTAACCGGTAGCCCGGCCTGTCGGGAAATCTGTGCAGCCTGGACCGCCACATCAGAAACAGAACGGCGGCCAAAGCCGCCTCCCATGAAATAATTATGAAAGGAGACATTCTCCGGATCCAGGTCCAGGGCAGCGGCAACGTCGTAACGAAAACCAAGAGGATTCTGTGAACCGGTCCAGATCTCACAGCTGTCCCCAACAACACTGGCTACAGCATTCATGGGCTCCATACAAGCATGGGCAAGATACGGTACAGTATATTGACGCTCTACGACTCGCCATTGTTCAGCACCCCTAACCGGATCACCGATAATCAAATCTTCATGACTCTCACCAGTCTCTTTGGCAGCATTAATATCCCGTTGAAATTGAGCAAATATTGCCTCACTGTCTACATCATCATTGGCTGTTTTTCCCCAGGTGACATCAATACTCGCCAGTGCTGTCTTTGCCTGCCAATATCCTTCTGCTACCACGGCTACGGCGTTACCAAGGTCAACAACCTTCAATACGCCCGGTATGCTCTCTGCTTTTGCGGTATCCAGACGAATAATGCTCCCACCAAATACAGGAGCAGCAGTAATCGCTGCGTATTTCATGCCATCAACGACAACATCAATTCCAAACGCGGCACTACCATCAACTTTGGCGGGTATATCATGGCGCGGTTTGCTCTGCCCCATAATACTGAATTCGGTAATGGCTTTTAGTTTGGGTTTCGCAGGTGGCTCCCTCCTACCCGCCTGCACCGCAAATTCAGAAAATGCAGCCTGCTTACCTGTCGCCTTATGTATGATTTTGCCTTCCTTGGTCTGTAGAGCGTCTACTGGAACCTGCCAGGTCAGCGCAGCTTCAGCCAGCAACATCTCTCGTGCAGCGGCACCCGCAACGCGCATACCATACACGCCGGTAGCGCGAATACTTGAACTACCGCCAGTGATCTGTAAATGAAAAGCTTTGGTTAGCTGCAGGAACAGACCATCAACACTCCCCATCAGAATGGCCGGTACTTCGGTATCTCCCAAAATAAAGCCTTTACCTAAAGCATAATTTGCAAAACCGTCTTCTGCCGGCGCCTCAATGAAACTGACATCTTCCCAACAAGCATCTAATTCGTCAGCCAGCATCTGAGTTAAAGCGGTCTGCGCTCCCTGGCCCATTTCAGAATGCGGCACAATGGCGGTGATCTGATTCTGGGTGTCTATTTTCACCCAGGCATTTACCAGCGTTTCACCTTCATCAGCTACCGACCCAGTCAACTCTGCTACCCGATGACCCGGCCTGATAGCCACACCAATCACCAAAGCGCTACTGCCAATTACGCCTGCCGTAATAAAACCGCGGCGAGTCCATTTACCCATTATTCACCTCCCCACTGGCGTCATAAAATTTCTGGTCGCCATCCGACACTCGTTTTATAGCCGCCTTGATTCTCCCGTACATCCCACATCTACAGATATTGCCAGCCATAGCCCGGTCGATTTCTTCGTCACTAGGATGATTATTCTTATCTAGCAAGGCGACAGCTGACATGATCTGACCGGATTGACAATAACCACATTGTGGCACCTGATGGTCAATCCAAGCCTGCTGCACGGGATGTAAACCCTGGTCATTAGATATACCCTCGATGGTTGTGATCTGCATCTGATCAACAACTTGAATCGGTGTCATACAGGAACGAATCGGCACACCATTCAAATGCACGGTACAAGCACCGCACTGACCTGCGCCGCAACCAAATTTTGTCCCGGTGAGCGCGAGGTTCTCCCGTAAAACCCACAATAGGGGCGTATCTGGTGCTACATCAAAATGCTGGGACCGACCATTTACCGTCACTGTGATCATCTTAGCCCTCCTGTTTTAAATCCTGTTCTAGAAAATGTATCGAAATACCGGGTGAACCCTTCTGGAACCAAAAGTAAAGTCCTGACATCCAACGCCTGATCCTGACTAAATTATCCGTTTCCTTGAAAACCGTCACTTCCAGATCCTATCCCGCCAATAGTCCAACATCATTTACCTGATTTGCAATCATTTAACCCCTAACACCGAAGTAGAAGCAAATACAGTGTCTGCCAAAGGGATTTCAAGCTTTCAGTTAGCCGTCCTGTCGAACATTGTAACCAAAGCTAAATATATCAGACCAGCACCGGAACTGCCTGGCGGCAGGACCGCACAATAGCTGCGAGCAAGGATCAGTGCTGATAATACCTCTAAAAATGACTGGATAACGGGGCATTACACGTCTGCTTTGCATCATATCACCGGCATTACAAACCCAGGACCCTTGACCTGGCAGGTGAATAATCCACAATGACATTTGAGTGTAACTTCCCTAATCTAGAGACAGTCTATAAATAATTCCTTGGGGGAAACGATAAAGTAAAAAGTAACTTGGTTATTCACTATCACAGGTTTGTGACCCGTCGCAGTAAACAATTCTCGAGATCTAGCTAATACCTGATCTACTCTTCTGCAGGGCAAAGGATCAAATTCGCTATGGATAAGAAATCGTTTTTCCAGGAGCACTGGGTAACCATCGAACAAGAGCGTTTGGCTCGTTATGAAGACATGTTCATATTCAGCGCCCATCAGGAACCTCTAATAACATCCCTTAAACTAGGCCAAGGCATGACAGTGGCAGATTATGGTTGTGGCCCAGGTTTTATGGCAATGGAAATAGCCAGGCGCGTGGGGCCAACCGGCAAAGTATATGGGCTGGACATTAACCACCAGTTTCTGGACAGAGCTGCCCAACGAGGCCGTGATGAAGGTATTACCCAGCTACAATTCATCCACCTGGATCGGGCCAGTCTTGCAGCACATTCACTCGATCGTCTGTTCTGCAAGAACGTATTAGAATATGTGCCAGACCTTCAAAAAACGCTGACCGAGCAGTTCAGTTTACTTAGACCAGGTGGTTTGATCGAAATCATAGATAGCGACTGGGGATTCGTGATCGTCGAGCCCTGGGGTGAAGAGATAACCCGTGCATTTTTTGCAGCTGCTGCACCCGCTTTCAAAGAACCTCATATCGGACGAAAACTCTATGCGGCGCTACGGCAAGTGGGTTATGAAAATATTAATGTGCAAATTTCTGCAGCCGTAGATACCTCTGGCGGTGGAATCGGGGTAATAAAAAATATGGCATCCTACATCCGACAATTTGATGCCCTGCCAGGACATCAGCTCGGACAAATGCTGGCGCAACTGGAACAGGCTATTACCGACCGGACTTTCTGTTTTGTTCTTCCTCAGTTCGTCATAACAGCCATTAAGCCTTAGCGTTAAAGTAGCCCGCTATCAAGTGTCAGCACACTATACCCAGACGGTCCTCAGTTGCGATGATCTAAGAGACCTGCCTGATTATTCATCGACAAGGAGAGCACTTACATTTCGTAGATGGTGCCGATGTCGGTTACGCGATGGCATCGATCCAGTTAAAGCAGCAACTCAAGCAATCCTGAATAGTCTGCCCTCTATTGTGCTCCAAGATAACTACGTGTTATCAATACTCTAGCACTGAGTTCATTTAACCAAATCAGTTAATGATCTGGCCTGTTGCCCCTTATTTGCACCCATAGTGCCTATCGCACTGACCAAGATCAGCTGATTCTCCATGGAGGAAAATAACCATGTTCCCAGGTCAATTTACACTTTGCCTTAAAGCTACAGATATAGAGGGTATGCGCCGCTTCTATGAGGCGCTGGGCTTGAAGGTGCACATTGATCAACCAACCCATGTGCTACTCAATAATGGTGACGTAGATATAGCGCTAATGACCTTCCTCGAAGAGCCTTGCCTGAATTTCAGAGGAGCAGACGTGTTTCAGATTCATGAACAGTTTGTTACCGCTGGTCTCGACAGTCAGAACACCCCACGACGATACAAGGGAGCACAATACAATATCACCGTTGACGGTATGAACTGGATCAAATATGACCCAGATGAAAACAACATCTTCTTTGATACCAACGCAGGGGAAATAGGCATGAAAGGTGAAAACCTGGCGCTTCAACGAGTACTTGATGTAGCATTAAAACGACTCATTAATGCGGGCGCAACGCAAACCAGTCAACGGGCCTTTCGCTCCCATATCATGGACAGATTCATGCCACCTGAGAGAAGGACAAGTACTCATCTCGGCCTGGATACCTCGTCACTAACAGAACCAGGCCGTTATGCCGGGGACTTCTCCCTCTGTTTGAGCACCCAAGACCTCCAAGCAGCACAGCATTTTTATGAAGTACTGGGGCTGGAAATCGAAAACAGGGTTCTGAATAAACGAATCAGCATGACGAATGGCGATTGCCGGATCGACCTCATCCCGGCCATCAGCGAAAACTGGTTAAGGTTCAGTGGGTCGGACATCTTCCGGATCTACGAGCAGTTGTCGGCAACAGGCCTACGCCCTGAGGGGAATCCACAACGGTACAGCAAAGAAGAAACCGCCAGCTTTGCTCCCGGCATTCACTGGAAGACCCGGGATCCTGATGGAAATACGGTCTATTTTAGTACCGCAGAACAAGCGCTCACTGCAACTGATCAGACCCCTCTGCTCGAGGCTGTTCTAAAACGTAGCCTTCGTCAACTCAAGAACATCAATGTTGATCCGGAATGCCTGACAGTACTTGAAAGTTATACCAATGAGATTTAGCCCCTGCCTGCCTGATTGCAGAAGATCGTATCAATCACTGTGCTAAGGCGTGATCGCGGATGCCATAGGATCGTTATTGGGCAAAAATTGCGATTCCCCTGAACGATAATGGATTTTCTGACGAGTAGCGGGATGATTACGCCAGAGCAAGGAACTAATTACAGACAGCTCAAAGCATCGCTGGTATCAAGCTAACTCAGTGTTCAATATGGATCCAAGCTCGCATCAGCCTATCAATCCGCGCAACTAGATACCCCGGACTCAAATGGTATATTCTAACCATGCTTGTTTAGTAACCAGTCTGGAATGCAGGTTTTGGTGTGATCGAATTCTATAAAGATAATTTCACTTACAAAAAGATTTACCGAAAAGTCGTTTCGGTGCTGTGTTTAATGCTGCTGAGTGCATGTGGCGGTGGGAACTCTGGCAGCAATGCGCCTACCAATACAGCCTCACCAGCACCTACGCCTGTCGAAACCGAATCTCCAATCTTCAGAGAAAACACAACCGAACTGGGTCTAACCTATTCGCTGCAAAATGATGGCACCGACATCATCGATTCCGAGGGGGGGCTATCCCTGACCGATATCGACAAAGATGGCCAGCTGGAGCTCTATGTTGCCCATGGTAAATCAGAACCCGGAAAACTATTCAGCTACGACGGAGCCAGGTTCGTAGAAATTGCAGACAAAAATGGCATCACCGTGTCTGATGTCGATACAGCCGGTTATTTTATTGATCTCGACGGCGATGGCTGGAAAGACTTCATATCAATTCAGGCACAGCGCATCGAAACCTTCCATAACGATGGTAGCGGGAGATTCATTGTTTCGACAACCGAGACTAACCTTAGCAGCCAGGCCGGGCCAGGCGAGGCCAGGCGAAAATTTTCCCTCGCCGCAGGTGACTATGACCTCGACGGTGACCTGGACCTGTTTTTTGCCCATTGGGGGGCACTACTCAGCACACAGGAGAACCTCACAGAGTATCTCTGGGAAAACGACGGCCTGGGCCATTTCTCAGACAACAGCATCATCGTGCCCATCAGCGGCACAGCAGAGGAAAACCCCACTGAACGGTCCTTTACACCTACTTTTGCTGATATCAATTCAGACGGCTTCCCCGATCTCCTGATTAGCGGCGATTTCGGCACCAGCCAGGTCCTACTCAATGAAGCTGGCACGCATTTTCTTGATCAAACCAGCAATGTTATCAGTGATGAATTCGGTATGGGTGGAACCGTTGCTGATTACGATAACGATGGTGATCTCGATTGGTTCGTTTCCAGCATTTTCAGTGAGAGCGGGGGATCAATCAAAGGCTCTGGAACGGGCAACCGCCTCTACCAGAACGATGGCCAGGGTCACTTTTCCGATGTCACGGAAATCGCGGGGGTTCGCGAGGGTGGCTGGGGCTGGGGTAGCTGTTTTGCCGACTTTGATAACGATGGCAATGTTGATCTTTTTCATACCAATGGTTGGGGCCTAGATCTTCACGTTGAAGATGCATCCCGGTTGTTTATGTCCAATGGTGATGGCACGTTCAGTGAAAAAGCCACCGAAATGGGCCTTAACCACACAGCGCAGGGTAGGGGAGTTGTCTGTGCCGACTACAATAGCGACGGCAAGGTCGATATCCTGATAGCAAATCATGGCGGTTCACCCAGTGTATTTACCAATGAGAACAACAACGGTAATCACTACCTGCAAATGAGACTGAAAGGCAAAAGCGCTAACCCAGATGCTGTCGGCGCAAGAGTAACTATCACCACAGCCTCTGGCCCGCAGATGCAGGAAAGCCAGATGGGCACCTGGTATCTTTCGCAAGGCCCTGACATTCTTCATTTTGGATTGGGTCAAAACGAGACTGTGACCGCAATCGACATAGCCTGGCCTGGTCCAGGGCGGCTGGAAAGTCGCCTTGAAAATATTGCGGTTGATCAGCTTGTCGAAATAGAACAACCAGAACTGACTGGCTTGTCATTGAATATCGTCCAGGGTGACGGCAATGGCATTTACACAAGCGGAGACAGCATTCCTATTCAGGCAGACGCAGCTCCGAGGGGTTACTTTTTCAGCCATTGGTCAGCTAGCAGCGCTGGTAGTTTTGAAGATTCACATGCCCCATCTACGCTATTTACCATGCCTGGAGTGCCAGTAATCCTGACAGCAAATTTTCTACCGGGTGTTGCCACTGACCAGCGTGTTTCTGTCGCCCGACGCTGGAACGAGGTTCTTTTGCAGGCCATCCGAAACGACTATGCCCGACCTACTGTACATGCTCGTAATCTGTTCCATACAGCCGCTGCCATGTACGATGCCTGGTCAGTCTATTCCGACGTTTCCATTCCCTGGCTACTGGGACGAGAACGAAATGGAACAAGCTGCAACTTCGAGGCACCCGTTCAACCCGTGGACATTACAGCAGCCAAGGAAGAGGCGCTTAGTTATGCCATATACAGAATTATCAACCACCGATTTGCAAGCTCACCGGGCGCCAGCAATATCCGCAGAGACGCCAATGCTCTGATGAGCTGGCTGGATTATGATATCAGCCTGGATTCAACTGAATACAGTACCGGTTCGCCGGCAGCCATAGGCAATTACATTGGCCAGTGCTACATTGAATTTGGCCTTGAAGACGGATCCAATGAGCGCGATGGCTATCGGAATATCAGCTATAAAGCCGTAAACCCACCGCTTGAGCCTGCCTTACCGGGAAACCCCAATATCCTTGACCTGAATCGCTGGCAACCGCTTGCATTGGAAGATTATATCGATCAGGCAGGTAATCCAGTTACTGGAACGCCAGAGTTCTTAAGCCCTGAGTGGGGCCAGGTGGTGCCCTTCGCCCTATCACAGGATGATTTAACGATCTACCAACGAGACGGCTTTGATTATTGGGTTTATCACGACCCAAAGATGCCGCCGACCATTGATGGGACTTTAACCGACAGCTACAAATACACCTTCTCACTGGTCAGTGTATGGTCATCGCATCTGGATCCGGGAGACGGCGTTTTAATTGATATATCTCCTGCCAGTCTCGGCAATATCGAGTCGTATCCTGGCCAGTTTGAGGACTACCCCGATTTCTATCGGATGTTCCAGGGTGGTGATGCCAGCCGGGGTTATGACATCAACCCGATGACTGGAGCGCCTTATGCGCCACAACAGGTTCTTCGAGGCGACTACACCCGGGTTCTGGCGGAATTCTGGGCGGATGGCCCTGATTCAGAAACGCCGCCGGGTCATTGGTTTGTCATTCTAAATAAAATCAGTGACCACGATCTATTGCAACGACGATTTAGCGGTGAAGGAGAAGAACTTAGCCTGCTTGAATGGGATATCAAATCTTATCTCCTGCTGGGTGGCGCCATGCACGATGCTGCCATCACAGCCTGGGGCATCAAAGGCTGGTACGACTATATCAGACCCATTTCTTCCCTCCGAGCCATGGCAGACCGAGGTCAGAGCTCCGACCCCGCTCTACCATCCTTCCATGTCGACGGAATAACACTAATTGCCGGCTATATCGAGCTGGTCGACAATGATGATCCACTGGTCGGCGACGACAATGAACACCTTAACAAGATTAAACTGCTGGCATGGAAAGGACCGAATTTCATAGCCGACCCCGAAACCGATACAGCAGGAGTTGACTGGGTTCTCGCCGAGAACTGGTGGCCCTACCAGCGGCCCTCTTTTGTTACGCCTCCTTTTGCAGGGTACATTTCCGGGCACTCAACCTACTCGAGAGCTGCCGCAGAGATACTCACGGCCCTGACCGCAGATCCATATTTCCCTGGCGGTATGAGCGGTTTTGAAATCAGTGCAAATGAATTCCTGGTGTTTGAAGAGGGGCCGACAGTCGATATGACATTGCAGTGGGCCACCTATCGCGACGCCTCAGATCAGTGCAGCCTTTCGCGAATCTGGGGGGGCATTCATCCGCCTGTAGATGATATACCGGGGCGTCTTATCGGAATCAAAATCGGTACTGATGCATTCCTGGTGGGCAAATCCTACTTTGATGGGTCTGCCGTTCCCTGATCATGCTCCTGCCCATTCTGATTCTAGTGATCGTCAAACCATTTTATTAACCCTTGGCCGACAGATTTAGGCCCAAACCACGTAAAAGCTGTAATTCTCAGATCTGGCAGGCGCTTTATATGAAAACGACAATATTACTGACCCCAGCCACAATACTGATAATGATCACCTGGTGCTCATTTCTATCAGCAGACCCAAGGACCAGAATGCTGGCCCGGTTAGACCAGAATGGTGACGGCATGATAGATCAAAGCATCGACCCTCTTGCTACAACATATTTAGTTGACATTACCTCTGCAAAGGTTGTTAACTTTTAGGCTCAATCAACAAGGAATCAGGTATGAATATCCTTCAGGGTTACATTCGAGACAGCAAACAGTTAATTAAAATTACCTTCGTAGCGATGAGCCTGATTTTCTCGGTAGTGCATACGGCACAATCTCAACCCGATGAATACCAGCAAAGGGTATTGCTGCAGATCCAAAAAATAGAACTAACAGAAGATCAGACAGCATCATTTCGCCTGAACCTCCAGGCTTTTTATAAAGCACGCAATGGGGCAACCCGCCGTATATCCAGGTCAGGCGGTGACCTCAAGGTTCGTATTAAACGAGAATTAAGGAAGACAGCAGACAAAGCTGTCAAAAAAATGTCGACTGTTTTAACCCCTGAACAGCTGGGAAACTACAGCGAACTCGTGAAAATCGCCAATGATCAATATCTGGCAAAATCAGGCCTACTTGACTAACGCCGACTAAAATTCACCCTCTCTGAAAGAACAACGCGCTCTAGTTAAAGCAAAAAAAGCGCGCCCCAGGGGCGCGCTTTTTTATCTCTTTAACTTTACAAATCTTAACTAGTTTTATTTTCCTAGCCTCCAAAGTTATAGGTTGCTTCAACGCCCCAGTATCGCGGATACAATGCGATAACACGCTGTGGCCAGTTCGGGCCATAGCCTGTCCTGCGCGTATCCATATCAGCTCCGCGTATGTAGGTGTTATCAAATACATTGTCAACAAATATAGAAGCATTCCACTGGCCGGCAACATCTCGGAAGGTGACTCTTAAATCCATGCGATCGCGAGTAGGTACCCTGTCCCAGGGCCGATCAAACGCATGCGTCGAATAATCTCCTGTATACGAGTAGGCCATATAAGCTGTGAAGGAACCAGGATCGGTAAACCATGCATAAGATGCCCACATAGAGGCTTTCTGCTTCGGTATCCCCTGTAACTGATAACCTTCAATCTCCAGGCAATAAAGAGCCTTGAGTTCAGGGCTCATATTACAGGGGTTCTCGCTTAAATCTCCGCCGAATACAGCCCTGGGGTACCGGGGATCGTCCTCGTTAAAAAAGGTATAGGGCGCATCGTACTCACTGATCGTGTAACTGTAGTTACCACCAAACGTGAAAACTTCGCTGACCAGATAAAGTGCATCTATCTCAAAGCCCCTATTGACCGCATTAGCGATATTGGTGGTCACAGAAACTGGCCCTCGACCCGCCGGAGGGGACAGCGCACCGCCACCGGGGACGGTAATGTTCGGCAAGGTAAAATCACCTGATTCCTCTTCCCATTTCTCTACGTGATCCTGATAGTTCTTGTAATCATAGTAATACAAAGCCATGTTTAACTGCAGGGTTCCGTCCAAATGGGTGCCCTTGTAACCCAGTTCGTACGAGGTAATTTCCTCGCCTTCGAACCCTAATAGGACACGCAGATCGCAACCACTATTGCCATCACCACCAAACGATTCATCACAGGTACCTGAACCATCAGAATCGACCACAGTCCTGTTATCAGGGCCACCCATGTTCCAGCCGCCGGCACGATAACCAGAAGTGACCCCAAAATAAACAAGGATATCATCGTTAGGTTCCCAGTTGAAATTAACCCGCCAGGTTAATTCAGCATCGGGCTCAAATTTGCCCGTTGTTCGGTGTCCCCATGATATTGGAACTCCCTCCAGCCTCAGAGGATGGGCACAATCAGTGGCCATCAATGAACAGGTTGGCTCAATAGGAAAATCAGGATTACCCGTGAAAAAAGCCGCGCCCATGGCCACATTCATCGCTGCCAGTGGGGTAACGCCTGCGCCGTAGAAATCCAGCGGACCAGCGCCTACTTCGTTGCCATTCATCACAGTTTGGATAGCCCAGGGTAACCAACCATAGCCACTTACGTCGAGCTCGGAATAACCACCACGCTGTTCAAAGCCATCTCGCTCATCCTTTGAATAACGAAAGCCGAGGGTTACACTCAGGTCTTCCGACAGCTTCAGGTCACCCTGGGTATAAAAAGCCCTATTCTCTGTATCGATGATATTCTGGTGCTCATAGATAGCACCAGTATCACTATAACGTGAGTAATTGGTACCCTCATCGCCACAATAGATGCCATAGCCTCCACCCGGATTCACGGTTTGCGCGCCATTAACGACCGCCTCCCGCCAGTTAAAGCACTGCGCGACCCCTGTGCCTGCTAACTCGTCGCCAGGAACCCAGCCTACCAGGGCAAGGGCATCAAGCAACCAGTTAGGGTGTTCATCCGTGCCATAGTTAACCCCGTTAATAACCCTGCCTTGGGCCGCTCTTTCTCGAATACCGTACCACTGATCCCGTTTTTCGATAAAGTAATAAAGACCCGTGGTCGCTGTCCAGCGATCACCGAGCTCCCAGAAAATACGAAGTTCATGCGACAGACTGTCCGTCTGGGCAATAACGGTGTCGTTGTTGTCAGACACGAAACTATCAGAGAAATCATTGTCACGATTAAAGTAATACTCGAAATCCTGGTAACCCATCAGATAGCGAAATGAGAGTGTGTCACTAACATCCCAGTCAACCACCAGAGACGCGGCACTGTGATCAAAGGTCTCCCAGGCAGAATTATTGGTCAGGGCGATGATTTCGGGGGCGTCCGAGTCACCGATAGCGTAGGAGCCTACCGCAGCGCTCTGATAATTAGCAGAAGGCATAAATGGCCAGGCTCCGACGTGATCAACACCAGGTCGGTTATAGGCACCATAGGCAATTTCCCCTGTTACCGGATGTATCCACGGTGCTGCGCCCATCGGATTATCAGCAAGATCACCGTAGGTGTTGTACCAGGTTTCATCTACCTCTCTGAACCCATGCGCGTAATGATTGGTATCACGACTGACCCGATAGCGCGGGTCACAATCACTGGCCGAATCGATTGGGTGAACACCAATACAAGGACCTTCAGAGGTAATTCCATGACCACCATTACCGAAGTTGCCTGCTCGACGGCTGCGCCTGTCATTGACACGTAGATTCGCTTTTAGGGTATCACTGGCTTCCCAGTCAAGAATCAGCGCTATATTCTGGTCATTTACGCCTTCAACATCCTCAGAGCCTGCATGGCCATCCACTGCCCCGTCACGTTTTCGCTTTACACCGGTCAGGCGATAGGCCAGGGAATCATTAACAGGTCCGGTTAAAAAACCAAAATATTCATTGGTATTATATTGACCGAGCATAAGCCGCGCCTGGGCTTCAAAAATATCGTGATTGGGCTGGTTGGTCACATAGTTAAGTACACCGCCAATCGAGTTTCTCCCGTACAAGGTGCCCTGGGGGCCCCTGAGTACCTCGATGCGTTGAATATCGTACAGGCCAGCTTCGGTTGCCGCGATACCAAAATCAGAGGAGTAAATGCCGTTGTAGTAGGTACCGACACCGGGGTCGCCGCCCAGGCCTCGGAAATTCCTTCCTACGCCTCGAATCTTGATGTCCCAGTCGGTTCGGGTCGTTGCGGGAATGAAATTAACCATTTCATTGGGGCCCATTACACCCATATCTTTCAGAAAATTTTCATCAAGCGCCGTAATGGCGATCGAAGTATCGGAAACCGTTGCTTCCACTTTGCGTCCATAAACAACTACTTCTTCTAGTTTCTTTACGTTTTGGCTTTCACCTTCTTCAGCAAAAACAAACGGCCCATTCACAAGGACAGCCATCAAGAACAGAATATTGAATCGCTTCAATCGAGTATTCATTAAACCCCCTTAAATACCTATTATTATTAATTTCCGGGTACCCTTAACGCTACTACATACAAGCTCCTCCAAAAACAGCAAGAAGTCAAGTTTCTTTCAACCAAATATATCGCCCCCAGAGGCAATTACCCGTGCCACATCTTCTTTCAGCACTGGCGTCACCTTAAATACGTAGAATTCTCAGTAAGAAACAACTTTGGTAAGACTTGGTAAGACTTGGTAAGACTTGGTAAGAAAAATTTACCGGCCAACAGATCACCATGCGATCCTCAATAGTGGAGCCCAGTGTTTGAATTCTATTAACGACCAACACCTTGGTTTACACACGAAGCCACTAGTTCACGCTACGTTCGCCTGATTTCCAATAAGGCTTCCGGAGTTCCGTCTTGAGAATCTTTCCTGCCCCTGAAAGCGGCAAGGGTTCGGCCTGGAACGACACAGATCTCGGGCATTTGAAGCCAGCGATCAAACCCCTGCAGTGCCCAATCAAATCGTCCTCGGTGATATCTGCCGCTTCATGAGCGACGACAATGGCGTGAACCTGCTCTCCCCATTTTTGATGAGGGATGCCGATAACCGCGCACTGACTGACAGCAGCATGCTGGTACAAGGCGTTTTCAACCTCCGCAGAATAAACGTTCTCTCCTCCTGAAATAATCATATCCTTGACACGATCAACAATAAAAAGAAAACCATCATCGTCCAGATAACCACCGTCTCCGGTATGCAACCAGCCATTGACGATGGTCTTGCTGGTCTGTTCTTCCATATTTCGGTAACCCAGCATTACATTGGCGCCTCTCATACAGATTTCGCCAACCACGCCATTGTCAACAGGCATATTATTTTCATCGAGGATACAAAGGTCTATGCCTGGTAGAGCCTGGCCGGCAGCCTTCATTTTGCCCGCCAAGGGCCCGTCAAAGGTGTGCCGCTCCGGCATTAAAACGGTTATCGCAGGCGCCGCTTCAGTCTGGCCGTATGCCTGAATAAATTGGGTACCCGGGATTTTATCCATGGCTTTTTTAATGACCGCTTCCGGCATGGGGGATGCACCATACAAAATTGACAGCAGGGTTGTTAGATTATGATTATCAATTTCCGGGTGGTTAACCAGCATATTTATCATGGTCGGCACCAACAGGACTCGCTGGATCTTATGTGTTTCTACAGCCAGCATTGTGGCAACAGGCTCAAAAGCAGGCTGGAAGTAATTCGCGCCTGCAACAGAGACCGACATCATACAGATAAAGGCATCCGCTATATGAAACATGGGCGCCACGTGCAATATTCTGTCCGCTGGATTCAGGGTAATCATCGACATCGCCTGCAGCGCATTACAGACAAAGTTCTTATGCGACAGCATGACACCTTTAGATCGACCTGTGGTGCCGCCAGTATAAAAAAGTCCGGCAACATCGTCATCACTTCTCCCGGCATCATCAATCGGGTCGGCAGTGATGACATCAGCGTATGCAAGGCAACCCGCTGGCACTGGTCCCTCATCTATGAAGATGAAATGCCTGACGTGTTTGAGCTGGTCTTTAATCTCAGAGACTAAAGGCGCAAAGGCAGCATCCAACACCAGCACCTCCGCTTCAGAGTCATTTAGCCAGTAAACCACTTCCGGACCCGCTAACCGCGTGTTAATGGGCTGGAACACGCCTCCAGCCCAGGGCACTGCAAACATGAATTCAAAATAACGATCACTGTTCAACGCCAATATAGCAGCACAAACATCTGAATCGACGCCCAGGTCGCGCAATCCACCTGCAAAACATCTAATCTTTTGCAGTAATTCAGACCAGGATTGCTGGCGATCATTATCACTGGTTGCCAGACCCTGCGCATTAACCTGCGCAGCCCGGGTTACTAGCTGTGTAATGGAAAACATAGTGTGTTCCTATTGTGATCTCTAAAGTAAGCATACAGACATAAAAGGTATTGTACCTGCAAGGTATAAGTTCTTATACCAACAGCAAACTATAGAGGCGGCTTGATACGAACATGATTCAAAAACAGGCAATTACCCACCGGATAACCCCTGCTACACCACCAATGACAAGATATGCCATACTGATCCTAATGATCCTCTAATAACAATGATAGAAGACTATGCAGAAAAAACCGACAGAAAAGCAAGCCCTGAAACCGCTGACAGGCTACTCAGTATTAGACTTTTCTGCCGTTTTCGCAGGCCCTATCTGCACGCGCTTCTTGTCAGATTGTGGTGCTACTGTCATTAAAATAGAACCGCCTAACGGTGGAGATGTGATTCGAGGACCGAAAGGCAACAGCCGAATATTCGCTCATTTCAATGCCGGTAAACAGAGTGTGGCTATAAATCTAAATGACCCGGAAGGACAGGAACTGGCAAGAACTCTGGCACAGGATGCAGATATCGTCATTGAAAATTACCGGCCGGGGGTTATGAAAAAGTTCGGCCTTGACTACGCATCGCTGACCGAGAACAGAGATGACCTGGTTTATTGCTCCATCTCTGGTTTTGGCCAATCCGGACCCTTCGTACATCATGCTGCTTACGCACCGATTGCCCATGCCGCCAGTGGTTTCGATGCTGCCTTTGCAAAGGTGCAACCGGAACCTGATCAGCCACCGCCTATCTGGAGTATCATGATCGCAGATATGTTAACCGGGGCTTACGCCTTTGGTGCCATTCAAACGGCACTACTGGGCCGGGAAAAAACGGGCCGGGGTGATTATATCGATGTGACCATGATGGAATCCATGATGATGCTGATTCCTGGACAGATACAAAATGCCCAATTAGAAAACCCACCCGCCGGTGCTGGTTTTCATCCCATTCAGGTAAAAGATGGCTTCGTAATGATCTGTATCGTTTCAGCTAAGAACCTTCGTTGTTTGTGCGAGGCGATCGAGCGACCCGATATGCTTGTAGATCAACGATATCAATTAGGTGAAAGAGCAAAAAACATATCCAGTTTCATCGATCAGATAGAAGCCTGGTCCAAACCGCTCAGTGCAACAGAATGTGAACACAGGCTCAACCAGCATGAGGTGCCCTGCAGTATCTACAATTCACCTGCTGACCTGTTCAGTCACCCACAATTGATTGAACGCGAATCGTTTACTGCTTTTTCAGACAAAACCAGCAATTTCCTGATTCAGAACCCACCGTTCAAACTGGCCAGTGTAGATATCAGTACCAGTAACAGTGCGCCCACCCTGGGGCAGCAAACCCACGCTATCCTGGCTAAAAACTTAGATCTCCCCGAGCAGAAGCTGGCAGCCTTAGCTTCAAGAAAGGTGATTAATTGAACCGGAACCCAAAGCTGCATCCAGGTTATTTCCAGGCCGTGTTTTTCAGCAAGAGCGTCACCCCAAAAGAACCCAGGAATAAAGCAATAACCAGTTCAAGGGTGTAGTCAGGCAAATAATCTGCGCGATAAAAACTGTCGCTGATACCGCTGACTCCCCAGATGTCTCCGCTGCCAGTGCCCACCTTCAGTTGTCCACGCATGCCTTTTTCCATATGCTGCGCCAGATCGCAATGCACGAGATAACTTCTATTTTCGCTGGGCGCAATAAATGTACCGGTTTTGGTCCTGCCACCAGAGGCTTCAATGTGAAACATGCCAGCTGGGTAAAGGTACTTGGGCAAGCCATGCACCATCCATTGATGGCGGACATCATCTTCATTAACAAAGGTGATAGTCACTCGGCTGCAGGGGTTGACCGCAAATTCATACTGACTCATACCGAAAATCATACCTGGCTCAGTCTTAGCGTAACTTCGACCTGCAGACACAGTGAACGTATGGTCACCACTTATCTGGCTGCAGCCTCTAGGCAACTGGCTGAAATTCTGGTTCATCACGGCGCCATCCGCTTCAACAACCATGGAATGACTGGAATGACTGGAATGGCTGTTCTGATTAACTGTCGGCCTGCTATGACTGGCATGGTCCTGGGCCTGCCCGGATAGCATTGTCGATCCCAACAACAAGCCCGTTAAGCAACCGAGCAACACTTTCACTTTGAGCGCCCAGACAATAATCCCGGAACGGCCAATGCCACAACGGCTGCAAGCGCAACGCTCAGGCCTAACAGACGAAACAGTAACAACCAGTCCTTTCCGGTATCAGAAAACAAACCGGGTGCATAAGACTCCCAGACCGGGATTTCTTTGCGGTAATAAGCTTCGCTGAAATACTGCTGCCAGGAAACCCCGTTAGTGGCTGGCCAACCCCCGCCATCCAGGTACTGGTCATAGACGATGGCACTGATATTACCCCCAGGACCGATACCATCGTTGGTAATACCCTGATACTGGTGGTCATGGAACGGCCAGATTCCCGGGCCATAGCTATGCAGACCATCGTTGTTAAGCGTCAACGCCAGATCCAGGCGCTGCGACGTTGCCAGCCAAGCCACATCCTGGAAACTTCTGGAACTTTCAGGCAGGGCAATTCCGTCACGATGGGTAATGCTGAATTTGTGTCCGTGAGTATGCAGGGCAATGCCTTTTGCACCACCATTTACAACCCGCAATTTAATCACTTCACCCTCTTTGCCGACCAGTAACGACTCCCTGAAAGTGTATGGAAACGATCGGCCATTCAAGGTGAAATAATCCATACTTGCATCAGTAATATCATAATCACGATGCATCGAGCGGGTGATCAAGCGCGGATCATTATCCTGCTGTATCCGTTGCCCTAATTGTTTATCAAAATCCTGATAATGTAGATCATATTCCCGATCATAGTGCTCCCGCGATGCTCTCGAAGGTACCCGCACCAAGCCCGCACCGATATTCAGGGTCTGCAAAGTATTATCAGGACGGTTCTGTTCGATGACGAACAAACCCTGTAACCCCATCATCACATGTACATGGGGCTGCACATGGCAGTGGTAGAACATGGTTCCAGCTTGTCGCGGTGTTAATTCATAAGTTCTGGCTTGGCCCGGCAGAATAGGTATTTCACTGCTGATCGGTACACCATCATTGCCTTCACCACTCGCGTCAACAAATGCATGATCAGCACCATGCAAGTGCAGGGTATGCGGCATGTAATGACTGTTCTCCAGAGTGATGTGCACCCTATCGCCCTGTTCTATACGAATCACGGGGGAGGGAAGCCGCAGACCCGGTCTGGCTATATTGGATTCAAAATTCTCAACGGACATGCCAACAAGTTTTGGTGCAAATACCCATATGCCCGGCCGGATCCCAGGGGCTAATTCATATCGAGTAACCGGTCCGGGTACGACGCCAGAACCACCATTGAGTTCTGCGACTTCAAGCCGAATATGGATCTCATCAGGATCTCCATCGCCATCCAGATCGCGACCCTTGGTAATCGCATCAGCAGATAGACCGCTTCTCAGCAAAGTTTCCTGGGAGATATTATTAGTCCCCCGTACAAAAGCAGCTACCGCAAAAGGGTTGTCAGCGACACAAGCAGCTGATGCAGAAATATCGACCTTTTCAATTATATGCTGTTGTCGCCAGGCTTCAGGATCCGGGGGACAAAACGGTTGAGCAGGCTCAAGATCAGTCTCTGTTGACGGGGGCAGGGCGCGATAAGAGGCTGCTCCAAACCACTGAGTCAGTTTTAACCGTACCGACAGAGGGTACCATTGCGGCGGCCAACAAATCATCGCCACAACAACTGCAGCAGCGAATAACCTTAAGCGGGTCATTCTTTAGTTCCCCGGGACCTTCTTAACCAGAAAACAAGACTGGCAGCCACAGCAAAAACGAGCATCCACCAGGTGCTATCAAACTGACTGGCGCCAACTTCAAAAGGGAAGATGGCTGTTGAATAAGTGTCTAAAGTAGGATGTGCTGCAGTAATAATACCAATGTAATTACCCTCGTCCTGGAAGCTATGCTCGATAGTCAGCGACGCGTTAGCTCGCACAATGGGCGGCTGATAAAAAACGGTATGGGCGCTTAAATCACTAATTGCCTGAACGTGCTCGAGTTTGGCAAATCTTCCCAGACCGGTAACGTCTCGAATTATTCTCAGCTCCACCGGCACCAGTTTCAAGCTCTGATGCAGATAATCCAGCACGATGATAGTAAGACCTGTGTCAGGAAACTCTTTACAGTACTGCGTATCACCTCGGCTCTCTGGCTGGTAAGCAGTAAAATGAGCACTATAGAAATCAATGGTTAGTATGCAGACATCATCTTCGAGTACCAACCCACCTCCCGCTGATACCGGATCCGTAGCCAATAGGCCCGACATAAAAAGCAGTATAAAAAAAAATTTAGTAGCGACGGGTTTTGTCATGGCTGCATCTTGCAAGAATCCCTTCTGAATTTCCATGCAGAGGAGGCAATCGTCCTGATATTTATACAAAAACAGGGCATATTCTACGCTAATGAACTCTGCCAGACCATAACCCGCATGATAATCGATTAAACACGGCTTTCCCCGCTAGCTATTCGAGCAACTAATCTGAAAGTCTGAAAGTCCCCGCCCAGCCGGGACTTGACCTGGCCGGTGGCGGGCACCGGAACTGATCAGCAACACCTCTACTTAATCCATATCAAACAGTCGTAGTCCGAGCGCCAGGAAATGCTGAACATCCGTATCCTTCGGCAGCGAATAATAACTTCCTGCCCCATCCGCTTTGTGAGCGCTGGGTATCTCGCCATCATCGATCATCTTCACAGCCTGAATCATTCCTGCGATTCCTGATTTGTACAGGGACAGTAGGTTATCAAAGTAAGCGCGCTTAAGATCCAACGGGTATTCAAGTCGTTCAATGATGGGCCCACTATCTATTTGACTGTCAACAATGTAATGCAAGGTGGTGCCGAAAGACTTACAACCGTGCAGCATGGCCCAGAAAGTAGCCATTACACCTCGGTATTCAGGTAGCAAACCGGAATGTAGATTAATCACACCATAACGGGGAATGGCGATAACAGGTTCTTTTAGAATAAAACCAAAGCGGATGGAAAGCATTAGATCAGGCTGGAACGCCTGAACCAGTTGCAGCGCTTTGCCGTTATTAACGGAACTCACCAGGTTGACCGGAACCTGGTAAAATCGACTCAGCCTGTCGCCCAAATCTTTACCAGATACGCCAGCATCCGATCGTAGATCGCTGAATAGTTTTTCGTGATCGAAACCCGCCAATGCCGCAAGACCCGAATCCAACGCCGGCTTCGTCGCCCCAACTTGGGGTGAAAGCAGAATCAAACAATGATGTGAGCGCAATGCTGAAGTCAACAACTTCAAAGCGGCATGACTGGCATAGTCCTGATTGGCCAGGAAGATTATCTTCACAGCAATGATACCTCGCGGGTCTTGCTCAAAGCATTGCTGCCAGAGAGCACATCGGGAGCAATTGCCTTTCACCGGAGGTCATGACTGCAATATGCCTGCGCTCTGGTTTACATCAGCCGCTGAAATCTGACTTCAGGGGTCCAATGCGACTGGCAATTTCTTGGATCGATACTTCATCAAAACCATAAAATTTTGCCGCATTACCACCCAGCATGGCTGCCACATCTTCTTCTGGAAGCGATTTGAAGGTCTCGATCATGCGCTCACGAGTATAAGGCCAGGTGCCCTCCGGATGAGGATAGTCACTACCCCACATAACCTGTTCAACACCCATTTCATGGCGGATCTCCGCATCCGCGCGTGGCATACAGGAAGCCCCAATAGCACAATTTCGCCTGAAATAGTCTGTAGGGGACATGCTTAAATGGCCACGATAATTGCCCAGCTTCTCCGAAAACTCGTTATCCTTGAAGTGGTGATCAAGCATTCGCAGCATAGGGGGTAATAACCAGCCCTGACCGGTTTCTGTTACGCTCGCCTTGAGCCTGGGAAATCGTTCAAACACACCCCCCCACAACATGAAAATAAGGGGTCGGTAGGTCCAGAAAAACACCTCAGAAATATAAATACCAACAGCACCTGGGTAATTAGCCTGATCACTGTCAGGGAAACCTTCTCCAAAAAACTCATCCATTGGCGCGGCGCCGGAATGAAAACAGACTATCAGGCCACGGTCCTCACAGGCTTGCCAAAACGGATCGTAATGAGGATGGTGGTAAGGTTTGAAACCCTGAGTTAATAACGGGATTAACACACCGCCCAAACCATTTTCGGAAGCAAACTCTACTTCCTTGATCGCTTCGTCAATATTCCAGAGCAGGGGACACACGGCAATACCGAAGTGCCGTTGCCGATTATTCGCGCACATTTCAGCCAGCCAGCGATTGTGGGCTCTTGCACCAGCCCATTGTAAGTCAGCGACGATATTCTTTGTTGGCAAGGCAAGGCCCGCCCCAAAGGGTGGCGCATTCTGTTGGGTAATACCGTCAGGAAATATAATCTCGCCAGCAATCCCGTCACCATCCAGAACATTCAGACGCTCCTGGTAATCCCAGGCCCCGGTCAGGTGAGCCTCCACACCGTCGCGCCAGTCGTCATTAATATCTTTCAGCAGGAATATTTCCTCTGATTTATCTGTCATGGCTTTCTGCATGGGCAGGGCCAGATCGAAAGTCTCCCGGAATTCGGGATCCAGATAATCACGATAACGCGCCGGTGGTAGGCCGGCATGGCAATCTGATGAAATAACAGTGTATCTATCCATTCGACATTCCCCGGTTACGCAGTCTTCATTTTGTCAGAGATAGGGATGCTCACGATCTGGTCTGCCTCCGGATCATCGTAGAACTGACTGAACCATTTGCGATA
>LWDU01039409.1_pt1 | contig 155174 bp, 130 predicted proteins | sample 727161 | NCBI WGS metagenome assembly LWDU01 (sample SAMN04566230, study PRJNA314399) | hydrothermal vent metagenome | isolation source: deep sea hydrothermal plume seawater | place: Mexico: Gulf of California, Guaymas Basin | collected 2004-07-11
CGTCTTCGTTCTCAAGCCCGCGCTTTTCAATAAGCCGCATCACCCTTCGCGCTGTTCCAGCCATGACGCGAGCCACGTCCCCGGTTGTGGGAGGAGGCAACGGAAGGAAGGGGCCGGGGGCATGGGGTGGGCCCCCATACACACCGTCGAGTACGATGCTGTGAAAATGGGGTGCCAAATTCAAAGCGGAACCGAAACGTTGGATTGCCGTCACCGAGCCACACTGGGCCTGTTGCACGCCGTGATGGATGCGGGCTCGGCGACGCTGGTCGGCGAAGAGCGAGCGCATGAAGGCGCGCAGTACCTCGCTAGTGAGCTTGGCATCCCAGGCGCAGCGATAGCGGAGAGGATAGGGAAGCGTTAAGACCCACTGACGCACAGGCACTTCGGGCAGCACGCAGTCCACTAGGTCGGCGGCTGTGTCGGCCATGCGTCTTCCGCCGCACGAGGGGCACAGAGCCCGGCCTTTACAACTAAAGGCTAGAAGGCGATCGCGACCGCAAGCATCGCAGTGCAGGCGAAGAAAACCTTGGGCGAGGATGCCGCAATCGAGATAGGCACGGATTTCGCGTTCGACGAAGCGAGTGACGGGCGCTCCCTGCTCGCTCGCGTTGGAGAGGAATGTCTCGAGGCTCTCTCGGACGACTTCGTGAAGAAGCGTCTTCTCCGGCTGGTGGCGCTCGTAGTCGGGCAGGTGGACCCAGTCCGGGACCGGGTCGGGGTGCAAAGCAAATGTAGACGAATTGCGAGTGTCGGTGGGGGGTCGTGCAAACAGCCACCCTTTCCGTCCAGATGTGGTCTATCCGAGGCGGGGGTACACAGCGGTGGCGGGAGCCGGGCCGGTCGCGGCGGAATATCATTCGCGATCACGGCGTCCTTGCCCCAGGCGCGAAGTGGCGCGGCACTGTTGTTCGCGACCGCACGCAGCTTGGTCGAGTCGAGGCCGCCTCACGCCTGCGGTGAGATCTGGGTGGCGTGTTTCGCCATTCGGCTGGCCACATTCGATACGCCAGGCATCAATCCGACCGAGCAGCTCGAAGGCAGGTCGCTTTCTTGCAGGGTCATTGACGTATAGGTCGGGGAGTTCCTTGCGCAATCCGGTGTCGAAGCGGGCGAAGATCAAGCAGCGTCACCCTGCGACGAAATCGCGGGAAATATCATTGAGACGCGCGATATCTCGGCCGAATGAATCGTGTACGAGAGAGGCCAGCGTCGAAACGCTGGCCTCTGCAAGTACGCGATACATGTGGAGCTGATGATCCGATTTGAACGGACGACCTGCTCATTACGAGTGAGCTGCTCTACCAACTGAGCTACATCAGCATTGAATCTGCGGGATCTGTTTTCCCGGCGGCGCATACTAGCCCGCGGGGTGTAACTCGGCATCCTGCAACCAAAATCTTTGTTCGGCATTTCAATTGTCTATCGTGAGCCCGGGGACGGGAATGAGCCGATTTTGCCGCCCGGTTGCCAGGGACGAGGACCCTAAGCGTTGAAACAGTTGGAGAGGTGTTCGCTTTGGGGGTTATACTCGGCGAATCGCAGGAGGTGCCACCGATGCCGGTTCTACCGATGATCGATCTGTTGATCCTGATGGGATGGACCAGCCTTGCGCTCGGTGGGGTCCTCAAGGCTGTCGCGATCACCACGTCGTATCGCCCCGAGATTCTGACGCTCGGGCCGTTCGAATTCTTTGCACTTTCGGGGATCTGCTTGTTGTTCGCGTTGTCGTTGGCCGCGCGAACCTGGGTCAAGGCCAACGAGCCGGAGATCCTCGCCAAGCAGCGGCGAGTCTCAACCATGCACTTGGGCGCTAGAGAGTCTGCGGACTACGGCTATGCAGAGCCACAGCGGTCAGAGTCGTTCCAAGGGACTCGCGAACCCGTGACTACGGACGGGGCTGGGCCTTAGCCCGGGCGCCACCGCTCAAAGCCGGGATCAGTTGGAAGGCCGAAACGGCGAGTTCTCGGTAGAGGTGAGCCCCGGATCGCGTGGCTGCGGTCATGAATTCGATGGCGAGTTTCACGGGGATTCTCCTGCGCGCAAGTTCAACTGCATGGTGCGCTGTCGGGGAAGTGGACGCGAAGGGCAGTCGCGTTGCGAAAAACTTGCGGGTGAAAGCAGATTGTGAATTTTTCCGCCGGCGGGTCTCGTGATACAGTCCCGGCCGTGCCGGAAAACCCTCAAAAGATGAATGTCGACCGACGTGTTTGGCTCAATGGCGACTGGGTCGCGTGGCAAGATGCGACGCTCCACGTGCTATCCCATGCTGCCCAGCGCGGGTCTCTCGTATTCGACTATATGAGCGTCTATCAAAACCCCCAAGGGGCGGCGATTTTTCGCCTGCCGGAACACCTCGAACGTTTCTATCGATCGTGCGAGTTGATCGATCTTCACCTCGACTACGACCCTGCGGAACTGACAGCCGCGGTCATCGAAACCGTTCGCCTGAACCCAGGCGTGCGGGCGATCAAACTCAATGCGTTTATCGCGTCTATTGAGATCGACGTGGTGCCGGTCGACGACGAAGTTCACGTCGCCATCGCGGCTTACGATCCAAAGGCCGACGTGCTTGATCGTAAGTCGAAAACAACGCCCGCCCGCGCCGCCACTTGCAAACTTTGGATTGAAAAAGAGATCCACAATCGCCGGGAAGACATCGTGTCCCCGCAAGCGAAGGTGTCGGCGAACTATGTGTCGACGATGGGCGCCAAGGCGCGCGCGCGCTCAGCGGGGTATGACGAAATTTTGCTCGTGGACGAATTCGGTCAAGTGGCCGAGACCCCCACCGCGAACTTGTTCATGGTCGACGGCGAGGGTGTGCTCATTACGCCACCGGTTAATCGCGTGCTTTTGGGGGTCACGCGTTCGACCATCCTCGAACTCGCAGCGGCCAGCGCCGTCGAAGTTCGCGAAGCCCCAATTTTTCCCGACGAGCTGCTCCGGGCGAGCGAAGTCTTTTTGACTGGAACCACAGCCGGAGTCTGGCCGGTCGTTTCAATCGATGGCGGGACAGTTGGCGCGGGTGAAGTCGGGCCGGTTGCCACGCTTCTGCAAGAGCGGTTTGAAACGGTCATTGGCGGGCGCGATCCAGCTTTTGCCCACTGGCTTCAGTCCGTATAGTCGCACCGATCATTCGTTTCTATCCTTCTTCGTCTCGTATCAGAGCGTCAACTATCAGAGCGTCAACGATCTAGAGCGTCCAGCTACGACACTCCCCCCTCGAAAGGTTCTGCCCCATGCGCGTATTCGCCGGGATCAAGCCCACCAACGATGCTCTTCATCTCGGAAACTACTTCGGAGCCTTGCGCCAATTTGTCGCGCTGCAGGATGAGCATCCCGAAACGCTCTACTTTATTGCCGACTACCACTCGATGACCACGGTTCGCGATGGCAAACAGCGCCGCGCAAACACCCACGACGTTGCGCTCGACTACCTCGGCGCTGGCGTCGACCCGGAACGCGCGATCTTCTTCGTGCAGAGCGACATCCCCGAAGTGACGGAGCTGACCTGGATCTTGTCGACCGTGACCCCGATGGGGCTGCTCGAGCGCGCCCACGCGTACAAGGACGCGCTGTCGAAGGGGGACACGCCTAACCACGGTCTTTTCTCGTATCCAGTATTGATGGCGGCCGACATCCTCCTCTACCACAGCGATCTCGTACCGGTCGGGCAAGATCAAAAGCAACACGTCGAAATGACCCGCGACATGGCCATGAGTTTCAACCACAGCTACGGCGAAGAAATTTTTAAACTCCCCGAGCCTTACATCCTCAAGGGGTCCGCGGTCGTGCCGGGAACCGACGGTAAAAAGATGAGCAAGTCCTACGGCAACACGATCCCCATGCTCGCGACGCCGAAGAAGACCCAGAAGGCCGTCATGGGAATCGTCACCGACTCGACGCCGATGGAAGATCCGAAGGAGCCGGTTGGGGCGCTGTTCGATCTCTACAAGTTGTTCGCCGACGAAGCGCAATGCGAAAATCTCGCGAGTCGCGCCCGCGCTGGCGGGCTCGGCTATGGCCACATCAAGCAGGAATTACTGGGACTGGTCCTCGACTACTTCGAGCCGATGCGTGAGCGCAGAGCCGCATTCGAAAAGCGACCCGACGACGTTCGGGACATCCTCGCAAGCGGTGCGGAAAGGGCGCGAGCCATCGCGGCTCCTGTGCTCGAAAGCTGCCGACGTGTTGCCGGGTTGGGAACCACCAGCTGACGCCACGTGCGCGACGCATCACCGATGCGCAGCGAAGCTAGGGAACTGCGCACGACGCTTCCCGAATTGGGGTTCGCGATTCGACACGTGTCGTTTGTTCGGTGAACTCCAAACGGGTGCGTTCTCAACCAGCGTCGGCCGCGATCCGAAACGTATGCACGAATTCTCAACTGAGATTTCAATCGGAGGATGTGTATGCGCGCCGCGAAGCCACAGATTTTAGACTTGGGTGCGAGGATCGCATTCGTTGGGTTATTGGCCACCGCCATTGCCTGTAACCGCATTGACTATTCGCCACAGGATGTGCGGGCCTCGCTACCCGGCGGCATTGTCGAACCGGGCTTGACCGAAAGTGCCGAGGCCGGAGACACTGACGCGCAGCATCGTCTCGCCAGCATTTGGTTGAACGCCGAAGGTGGCATGCGCAACGGCGCGATCGCCTTCGAATGGTTTACGCGTGCGGCGGAGGCGGGCCATGCACTTTCTCAGAGCGCGCTTGGACGAATGCTCGCGAACGGCATTGGCGTCGCGGCACCCGACTACCCGGCGAGTCATCGTTGGTTAGGGCTCGCGATTGAACAAGGCGACGCGTCGGCGTATTTCAATCTAGGCAAAATTTACGAACTCGGGTTGGGCGTTGAAGCGGACCCCGTCAAGGCGGTCGGACTGTTCCGCACGGCTGCGAATGCGGGCCTGTTGAACGCGGAATATTCACTCGGCCGCGCATACGAAACCGGGACTGGAGTTGATGTCGACATCGCCGAAGCCGTGGCCTGGTATCAGGCAGCCGCGGCGCAAGGCTTCGCCATCGCGCAGTACACCCTCGGCGAGATGTATCGGAGCGGGACGAAGGTGCCGCGCAATCCGACGGAAGCGGTCACCTGGTATCGACTCGCAGCCGAGCAGGGCTACGCGCCTGCCGAGGCTCAATTGGGATACGTCTATGCCGCCGGTGACGGAGTGCCGGTTCGCTACGAAGACGCCGCCAAATGGTCCCGGGCCGCCGCGGAACAGGGCGATCCCGATGGTTGCAACAACCTCGCAGTGTTGTTCCTGAAGGGGTTTGGTGTCGGACAGGACTATGACCAGGCGCTGAGCTGGTATCGCAAGGCTGCTGACCTGGGACACGCGGGTGCGCAAAACATGCTTGGTTCGGTGTATCTCACCGGTCAGGGCGCATCGCAGGATCTGGCCGAGGCCCAGCGATGGTGGGCTGTGGCAGCAGAGCAAGACTACGCGCCGGCCCAGTACAACTTGGGCGGCATGTTCTCGCGCCGCTTGGCAAACGACATGACGCGAGACGAAGCACTCGGTTGGCTCGAGCGCGCGGCGTTACAAGGACATCAGCGCGCAGCCTTCGAGTTGGCCCAATTGCGAGCGCAGCCGATCCCCGAAGATTCCGGCGCCGCGGCCCTCGACAGCAATGAAGGTCGCGAGGCTGGGGCGAGGTCCTAGCAGCGGGTCGCCAGAACCCGGCGACGACATCGCCGCCAATTTCCTCCGACGGCAATCGAACGTTCGAGCCTTAACCGGGCGGGTTCGCGATGTCTTGCAAACGTCGGCGTACTTCCTCTGCACTCGAACAACGCTGGTTCGGGTTCTTCTCCATCATGTGAAGAATGAGTTCGGCCATGTCGTCACTGATGTCCGGTGCGCGTTCGCGGGGGTCGGTGACGGGCGTGTGGCTGTGGTGATACGACACGTCGCCCTCTGAAAATGGAACACCGCCTGTCACGAGTTCATAGAGCGTGACGCCAAACGAATAGATGTCTGCGCGTTGGTCCGCGGTGCCGCCCTGTGCCTGCTCCGGGGACATGTAGTACGGGGTGCCACCGAGCACCGTGGTGCCGCGACGCACTTCTTCCATCATCTTGGCGAGACCGAAGTCCATGATCTTGACGACTTTGTCAGTCGTGAAGAAGAGGTTCGCGGTCTTGATGTCGCGGTGCACGATGCCTTGTTTGTGAGCGTAGTGCAGACCTTCCGAAACCTGAACACCCAGGCGGGCCGCATCACGCACCGCGATGCGGCCGCGCTTCCTGCGAATCACATTGAGCGGGTAGCCGTGCAGGAGTTCCATTGTGATGAAGAAATTGACGTCGTCCTGATCGGTGTCGAAAATCGTGACGATATTGCGGTGGTTCAGTCGTGCGCAGGCCTGGGCTTCACGCAAAAAGAGTTGGATCGCCTTCGGGTGATCGCGCAGGTTTTCAGGCAGTTGCTTGAGCGCGACTTCGCGGTTGAGTCGGAGGTCCCTGGCTTTGAATACGACCCCCATCCCGCCGCGTCCGAGTTCGCTCACGATCTCATATCGTTTTTCAGAAAGGAAGGCCGTCGGTGTCGCTGCGGTTGGAAGGCTGGGAGCGCTGGGGGCTTGTGAAAGGCTCTGGAGCGTAATTTTCTTTCGCAGGCTCTCGATGCGGGACGCGATGTTGGGATACGTGGGCTCGTCGTCGCGCAACGATTCCAGCGCTTCGAGGGCACGTGACGTGTCGCCACACGTTTCGAGCAGCGTTCCGAGGCGCGAGAGGAGATCGGGAGTGCCTGCACCTGCTTCGATGCGCTGTTCGATCTTCTGCGCTGCGAGGTCCGCATGACCTTCGTGCTCGAAGGCGTCGGCGAGCAACTCGCAAGCGTCGGGGTAGTTTGGAGAATCGAGCGGTACGAGTTGCAACAGGCGAATTGCCCGCGCGCGGTCTGAGCGTTCGAGTGCGATTGCCGCGGCATCGAAGTAGTCGCCATTGCTTTCGAGCGCACCAAGCCAGCGCCCCACTTCTTCGGCTCGCTTGTAGCAGTCGGCCGCCGTATGGAAATCGTCGATCGATTCGAACGCGACACCGGCCTTGAGCCATTCGCCGCCTTCGCGATGCATTTCTGCGGCGCGCTTTGTCTTTCCGGCTTCTTCGAAGAGCAGCGCCGCCCCGGCGTAGTCATGAAGGCGCGCGCGAAGTTCGGCGGCTTCGAGGGGTTGGCCTGCGGCCTTGAAGTGGTCTGCCGCTCTGTCGTGCTGACCCAGGTCACAGTGCAATCGCGCGAGCAGCGTGTTGGCGATGCGTGTGTGTCCGTCTCGTGACAGCGCCCGGGCTGCGGCGTTGTGGTCGCCGTGCAGGTAGGGCTTCACCGCGGGCGGGCAGCCTTTGAAGATAACGCCTTCCGAACCGGCCAAGTCGATGGCAACGGTAGTCGGTGAATACGAAGTGACCTCAATCTCGCGTTCGGCAACGCGGTCGCCGCTGCCGACGACAATCGTGTGGCTTCCCATGCAGAGGCGGAGCCGCGCTGCGCCATTGCGGGTGTAACGAAGTGAATTTGGGATTGCCCGGGCGGAAACGCCGGCGTCTTCGGTGGGCTGCTTGTCCCAGAAGACCTGGACGTCGACCGGGCATTCCCGGGGCTGCATGTCGAATTCGAGGCGGACGGTTTTGCCATTGCTCACGACGACGGCATGTTCATCGAAGGGACGGAGCAAGACTTCGCCGTTGTCCGGGTCCATCAAAACCCCGTCGACCGCGACGTAATAGATCTTCGGGATCAGGCCTTGGAACTGGGTCTCTCGTCCAACGTTTTGGTGCACCGTTCGCTTGCTGAACCCTTCGCGCACAACCGTACTAGACGCTTCGCTCGACTTCGCACGTTTGTGCTGACCGGGTTGTTCGGAAATGCGAACCGTGAAGGAACCCCGCAGTTCGAGCGGGTATTCGATTGCAATGACGAGATCGCCGTGTCCCCGAAGTCGGCGCACTGCGGCGATCAAGATCGCCAGACCCACGATGACCGACATGCCGATGTCGCGGCCATTCGGGCTGACTGCAAATTGTCCCACTCGCTCGAGCGCCGGATGCATGGCTGCAGGTAGCGCTACGTGGGCGCTTTCGAGCCAGCCTTCGATACGGGCACGTACGGCTTGGCTCGGTGTCTCCGGCCAGAAAGGCATCTGCACACGTTTCTTCGAATCGGGCGCACCCTGGGCTGTACGCTCAATTCGGTTGGCCAGATCGTTGACGCGTGCCAGTGACGGAGCGAGTTCATGGGCTGCGGCCAGCACGCGCGACGCTTCGTCGTCTTGCCCCATCAAGATGTGGAGTTCACCCAACTCGAGCAGAATGCTCGCGCGTTCATCGGTCTGCGACTGATCTCGTGCAAGGCTCAGTTGGAACGCGGCTAGCAATGCGGCGCGGGAACCGTCGAAATCTCCGGTGCGCAAGCGTGCGCGTCCAAGCCGTTGCCAGTTGTCGATCGTTTCGTCACCGAGTCCGACACCAATTTCGAGGTTCGCGCGGGCGGCCTCGTAGTCACCGACGGCTTCAAATGCAATCGCGCGCAAGCGTAGAAGCTTGACGCGAACGATCGGGGGAACCACAGACTGATGTGAAGTTGTAATCGCGCTTGGGCGGTGAAGCGAGATCAATGCATCGCGGGCCGCGGCGTCCGTGAGAAGGTTGGAGGGAGCGAGTGGCGTTGGAGATTCAATCGCTTCGACTTTCGTTGTTTCAACTGCGACCGGTTCCGTGACGTCTTGCGAGGCAGTGGCGATCGACGCAACGAAAGTCGTTGCGATCAGAAGAGCGAGAGCTTCTTTGGTTTTGAAATGTCGCATAGAGGCTCTCCATACATCGGTTTTTTGCTCAATGTGATTTAGGACACAAAGTTCCTCACTGGGTAATTTTGTAGGCATGTCGGATCGGGTGAATACCCGGGCGAATCGGAGAGAACCCGAATTGTACGGACGGGACGGAAACTGGCCGCACGCGAACCGATTGACGCTGGGTTGCCGCAGGCGCGCAGTGTTCTGCTGCGAACGGAAGTTGCGTGTTCGTGAGCGTTTGCGTGTGAAGGCATACGCGAGGCAGCGCCGCCGCGCGCACTCTTTTAGTTCGACGAACTTTCAGTGCGGCTCACCACGGCGTATCGGTTGAGATCTCGCGTTTTGCCGTCGTCGCAATATTCGTCGACCCAGGTGACGGGGGCGTCTCGAAACAGTTCGTGTAACTCGGCTGCAGACGTGAAGTGGCAATAGCGCGGATGCGGTGACGACCCAAACCCGAGCAGGTAGTCACCTTCTTCGAGCTCGGCTTCGTCGATCGATTGCTCGGCGCCTCGGTTGTAGTCAGACCAGGCGATGGCGCGCGACGTGAAGTGTTCGACGGCTCCGAACTGCCAGGCCGTCACGACCAACACCCCGCGTGCACTCAACAGGGAGACAAGGTCGTGCAAAAAACCGCGTCGGGCTTCCGAGCCGGGGACGTGGTGAAGTACGCCAAATGCCACGACCAGGTCAAATGGGCCGAAGTCGCTCGGAGTGTCGGAAGCCAGTTCGAGCACATCGTGTTCGCGAAATTCGGCCCAGGTGAGATCGGCGTAGCTCTGCTTTGCATGGGCGAGGAGTGAAGCGGACGAGTCGATGCCGAGATAGCGAACGTCGCACGTTTTCGTCCCTCGTTCTGTTCGGGCTTCTGTTTCGGCGAGGTACGGGGCGAACCGACCGTTGCCACAGCCGGCGTCGAGGACCGAAAGAGGGCCCGCGTCCGATCGACTTACATGGGACATCGCGCGCGCCCAGCCGGGCCACGGGGCTCTCCGGGTGTCGCTGAACGCGTCGGCGGTGCCTTCATAGAAGGCGCGATTGACCTGATTCAGTTGTGCACGGGTCTTGGCGTCCATCGGCGGTGCCATACTATACGCGAATGACAGACAGTCCCTCCCGAACGCCCAGAACTTCGTCGCGAGACTGGAGCGAAGCGGCGTTCGACCCCGAACCTCATCGCAAAGACTTGGTCGCGATCGTCAAAGAGATCGAGGCGCTCGATCGCGTCGACGCCCCGGCGCTAGACGCCGTGTTGCGTCGCCACCCCCGCGGCGGCACGGGGTTTTTCTCCCGTGCGCAGATCATCGCGGGCTTTCGCACCTTCGAGGGGACCGAGGGCTTCAAGACGAGTGAGAAGGAATTCATCACACGGGTGCGCAGGCGTCCGGTTCGCAGTCAAAGTGGCGTCACACCGCTCACGGTGCTGACAAAACCCTTCCCATGTCCGGGCAAGTGCGTGTACTGCCCAAACGACCTGCGCATGCCTAAGAGCTATCTGTCTGACGAGCCGGGTGCCCAGCGTGCAGCCAACAACAAGTTCGACCCGTACCTCCAAACTTGGAACCGATTGGCCGCGTTTCGCGCGACGGGCCATTCGACGGAAAAGATCGAGCTGATTGTGTTGGGCGGCACATGGTCATTTTATCCAGAGTCTTATCAGGTGTGGTTCTCCAAGCGTTGTCTCGACGCGATGAACGACTTCGGTGGTGATGTCGACGCGCGCGAAGAAGCCGAGGTGTCGGCTGCGAACTTCGACAACTTTGACGACGACGCACTCGAAGGCGTGCGCGACGGACCCAAGTACAACCAGACTGTCGTTCGCTATCTGCGTGAGCAGGGAAGAGAAGGGGAGGTAGACGCCGAAAGTGCAACCTGGGATGCACTGCGCGCGACCCAGCTTCGCAACGAAGATGCGGTCTGTCGCAACGTTGGCTTTTCGATCGAGACCCGGCCCGACTATGTCACGGAAGAAGAAGTTCTCCGGGTGCGGCGGCTCGGCTGCACCAAGGTCCAGCTGGGGATCCAAAGCCTGTCCGACCCGGTGCTTGACGCGATTAAACGCGGGCATGCGGTCGAGGACACCCGGCGCGCGATCGCGCTCTTGCGTCGGGCCGGCTTCAAGATCCACGCGCATTGGATGCCCAACCTGCTCGGCTCGAATCCGAAAGACGATTGTCTCGACTATGACCGCATGTTCGGGGACCCCGCATTTCGCCCAGACGAACTCAAGATTTATCCGTGCAGCTTGATCGAGACGGCGGAATTGATGAGTTCGTATCAGGACGGAAGTTGGCGGCCGTATGAACACGACGAGCTACTCGATGTGCTCGCCCACGCGATTGCGGCGACACCGCGCTATTGCAGGCTCACCCGTGTCATTCGCGATATTTCCTCCGACGACATCGTCGTTGGAAACAAATTGACCAACTTTCGCGAACTGGCCGAACGAGAACTGACCCGGCGCGGCGGGAAGACCGAAGAAATTCGCGCGCGTGAAATTCGTGATATCGAATTCGATCCGGCGCGCCTTGAAGTGCGCGCGACCTCCTACGAGTCTGGAGTCGGCGGCGAGGTTTTTATTGAACTTGTCACTCCGGACGATCACATCGTCGGCTTCCTTCGTCTCGCGCTTCCGACCCAGAAATCTTTCTGCGACGAGATTTCAGCGAGCGCGCTGATTCGCGAAGTCCACGTTTATGGCGGCGCTCTCAATCTCGGTGCGCGAGATTTTGGCAACGCTCAGCATCGTGGCTTCGGAACTCAGCTGGTAGACGAAGCGCGCAAGCATGCTCGGGCCGCGGGCTACCCTGAACTCGCCGTGATCTCAGCAGTGGGGACCCGCGGCTACTATCGCAAGCTCGGGTTCCACGACGGTGATCTGTATCAGCATACGACGCTGTAGTTCGCTGTAGTTCGGTGCAGTTCGGTTTGGAACCACGCCAACAGGGCGTGCTTGGTTTAGACGCTCGAAAAGACCAGGCCTTCTTCCGCAGTCGGGTCTCCGCTTGCGACGTCTGCGCGGATCTTCGCCCCTTCTGGGAACTCACCTGCGAGGATTCGCATCGCGAGCGGGTCTTGAACGAGGCGTTGGATGGCGCGCTTGAGCGGCCGCGCACCGTAGTGCGGGTCGTATCCTCGCGTCGCGATCAGGTCCATCGCCGCGTCGCTGACTTCGAGGCTCAACCGCTTGTCCGCGAGGAGGGCCTTCACTCGGTTGAGTTGAATCGTCGCGATATCACCGATCTGCTCGCGCTCGAGTTGTCGGTAGATGATCACGTCGTCGATGCGATTCAAGAACTCGGGTTTGAAGTGCGAACGCAACGCCTGGTTGACCCGTTCTTCGATCTCGCTCTGTTGGTCGCTCCCGAGGCCGACGATGTGTTCACTGCCGATGTTCGACGTCATGATCAAGACAACATTGCGAAAGTCGACCGTTCGTCCTTGGCCATCCGTCAGGCGACCATCGTCGAGGATCTGCAAGAAAACGTTGAAGACGTCGGGGTGGGCCTTTTCGATTTCGTCGAAAAGCACGACCCCATAAGGCCGCCTGCGCACGGCTTCCGTGAGAGTTCCGCCCTCGTCATACCCGACGTAGCCGGGAGGCGCGCCAATGAGTCGCGACACCGAGTGCTTCTCCATGAACTCACTCATGTCGATTCGCACCATGGCTTGCTCATCGTCGAACATGAACTCGGCCAAGGCGCGCGCAGTTTCGGTTTTCCCCACGCCGGTGGGGCCAAGGAAAATAAACGAGCCGACCGGGCGATTTGGGTCCTGTAACCCCGCGCGTGAACGCCGCACAGCATTGGCAACTGCGGTGAGTGCGGCGTCTTGTCCAATCACCCGCTGATGCAGGTTCGATTCCATCTGCAGCAGTTTGCCTTGTTCGCTTTCCAACATCTTGGAAACGGGGATCCCCGTCCAGCGGGCAACGATTTCGGCGATTTCGTCGCGAGTCACTTCTTCGGCGAGTAGCGAACCGTGGGCGTGAAGCGCGTCGAGAGACTCTTTGCGTTCCGCGAGGTCGGTTTCGAGGGCAACCAGCTTGCCGTACTGGATCTCACCCGCGCGTTCGTAGTCGCCTTCGCGTTGGGCGCGCTCGAGTTCGGTGTTCAACTCACCTCGGGTCTTGATGAGTTCCGCAACCGAAGTGATGACTTCTTTTTCATTGAGCCAGCGCGCCTGCATGGCGTCTGATTCGGTGCGCACCTCGGCGATTTCCTGCTCGACGGTTTCGAGGCGGCTCTGGCTCGCGTCGTCAGACTCTTTCTTGAGCGCCTCGCGTTCGATCGTGAGCTGAATTTGTTTGCGCTCGAGGATGTCAAGTTCTTCGGGCTTGGAATCGACCTGCACACGAACGCGGCTCGCCGCTTCGTCCATCAGGTCGATGGCTTTGTCCGGCAAGAACCGATCGGCGATGTAGCGATAAGAAAGCGTGGCAGCGGAGACCAGAGCTGCGTCTTGGATGCGCACGCCATGGTGATCTTCGTAGCGTTCTTTGAGCCCACGCAAAATTGAAATCGTGTCTTCGACCGTCGGCTCGCCAACGAGCACGGGCTGAAAACGACGCTCGAGGGCTGCGTCTTTTTCGATATGCTTGCGGTACTCGTCGAGGGTCGTGGCACCGATGCAGTGGAGGTCGCCACGCGCGAGGGCCGGCTTGAGCAAGTTTGCGGCGTCGGCCGCACCTTCGGCGGCACCCGCCCCGACGATCGTGTGGAGTTCGTCGATGAACAGCACGACGTTTCCGTCCGATTCGGTTACTTCGCGAAGCACCGCCTTGAGGCGGTCTTCGAATTCGCCCCGGTATTTTGCACCGGCGATCAACGCGCCGACATCGAGGGCAATAACGCGCTTGTCTTTGAGGGACTCGGGCACGTCACCCACGGCAATGCGCTGGGCGAGACCTTCGGCGATCGCGGTCTTGCCGACGCCAGGCTCACCGATCAAGACCGGGTTGTTCTTGCGTCTTCGAGAAAGCACCTGGATGGTTCGTCGAATTTCTTCGTCGCGACCGACAACGGGGTCGAGTTTGCCCGCGCGTGCGTCGTCCGTGAGGTCGCGTCCAAACTTTTCGAGGGACTGATACTTCGTTTCAGGTTCCTGGTCTGTCACGCGTGCACTCCCGCGAACACTCTTCAGTGCTTCGAGAATGGCACCGTGGGTGGCCCCACTGTCGCGAAGAAACGCGCCGCAAGGGTCGGCTGTCGTGGCCGCCAGGGCGAGCAAGATGTGCTCGGTGGAAACGTATTCGTCTTTGAAGGTCTCGGCTTCTCGAAATGCATCGTCGAGAAGGGTCGACGTCGCGGCTGCCAAGCCGGGCTGCTGGGCCGTGGCCGAAGTCATGCTCGCGAGTTGGGCGAGGCGATCGTCGAGTCGCTGCGCGAGCGCAGGGAGCGACACGCCAACTTTCTGCAGGATGGGAACCGAGCTGCCGTCGCCCTGCGCGATCAGTTCGCCGAGCAGGTGGACAGGTTCGATCTGGCTGTGGCCCAATGACCCAGCGCGTTGCTGCGCACTGGCGAGTGCTTCTTGCGACTTGATCGTGAATTTTTCCATTTGCATGAGCCGAACTCTGGGCACGTCGCTGCGAGCGTCAAGGGAGCATCACGAAAGGATCACGATGGGACCCAGGCGACGGACGGCTTTCAGGAGGCGCTTTGATTGCGCTCGGTGTCAGCCAGCGCGCTTGATGGGGATGTACAATGTGGCGTGCTCGCGCCGGACCAGAAGGACGGCACCGTCGCCTGCCTCGTCGAGGGAGATGTTGAGTTCGGCGCGCGAATTGACCTCTCCCCCTTCGACTTCGAGGATGACGTCGCCGCGCTGAAGGCCAGCGATCGCCGCTGCACTGTTGAGCATGACCCGGGTCACGATGACACCGTTGTCGTCATCGAGTTCGAGTTGTTCGGCCAACTCGCGGGTCATGTCTTGGGCGTCGAGTCCATACACTTCGAGGGTGGCTGCCGGTTCCGGGGTGGGTTCAAGAGGACTTCTGCGTCGCGAATATTGCGTCTCGGGTTCTTCCATGGCCGTCAAAGTGACTTCAATTTGTGTTGGCTCTTTGTCGCGTATGATGACAACCGCAATCTCGCGATCCATCGGTGCACTCGAAACGATGGCTGGGAGTTGACGGTGACTCTCCACCCGTTGACCGTCGAAGGTCACGATGACGTCTCCGCTCTGGATTCCAGCGCGCAGCGCGGGCGTCGCGGGAAGCACTTGTCGCACCAGGGCACCGTGGTCCGATCCCGTTTCTTCTTTCATGACCTGCGTGAGTTCGCGAATTTCAACGCCCAACCAGCTCCGCTTCACGTGACCCGTGGCGTGGAGTTGGGGCAAAATCTGCTTCGCCATGTTGATCGGAACCGCGAAGCCAATGGTGTTGGCTTGGGGATTGATCGCGGTGTTGATGCCGATGACCTCACCTGCGAGGTTGATTAGCGGTCCGCCCGAATTGCCGGGGTTGATCGCGGCGTCGGTCTGAATATAGTCGTCGTAACTCCCTCGGCTCAAGTATCGATGCTTTGCGCTCACGATGCCGGCCGTCACGCTGTGTTCGAGGCTCATCGCGTTGCCAATCGCCACGACCCATTCGCCGGGACGAACTTGGTCCGAATCGCCCAGTGGGATCGTTTGCAGCGGCGCGTCAACATCCACCTTGATCAGGGCGATGTCGGTTTTCTCGTCGATCCCAACGATCTGGGCGTCGTACTTCTTCCCGTTTAAGAGTTCGACTTCGATCTTGCTCGCGCCGTCAATGACGTGGCCATTGGTCACGATGTATCCGCTGCTCGAAATGACGAAGCCGGTTCCCTCTCCCCGGGACTCGCCGCCGAAGCCGTTTCCGGGGCTTTCGAATGGGAAACCGTGGAAGTCGCGGTACCGGGGAGGAACTCCATATCGATTCGCGTTCGTAACGATGACCTGAATATTGACGACCGCAGGAGAGACGTCTTCGGCGAGATCTGCGAACGAGGTGGGGACACCCTTGGGCACGATTGCAATCGGGTCTTTGATTTCGTCCCAGAGCTCTTCGTTGCGGATCGCGAGTTTCGGCGCGGTGCTTTGCTGCGGCGCTTCGACTTCGGCTTCGGCCGCGGTTGTCTCTTGCCGTTCGTCCCAGAGTGCTTCGATGTTTCCCGACGTTGCTTCTTTGTCGTTGCTGCGAATGAGTTTCGCGGTTGACGCGCTCACGAGCGCGATAAGCCCGATCGCGACGGCGATATAGGCAACACGTTTGATTGGGGAGTCGGTCGAGCTGGACATACGTGTGGTTCCTTGATTGGATGTGCGACGCAAGCCTACCGCTCGTTGAGGTGCCGAAAGGCGGTGAAGGCTTCGTAGCTCGGCAATGAAATGTGTTGTTGTTGGGCGCCACGTCGCACAACGAGGAGCACGCGATTGCGTGCGTTCGTTGATGCGTAGTCTCGCCGAATATCGACGATCGCTCGACGCAATTCGTCGTGTCCCGTAAGCGTTCGACCGTTGACGCCGAGAACCGTGTCTCCGGCGACGATGCCTGAGAACGCGGCCGGATAGTCCGGCTTCAACTCACTGATCTTGAACCCGGGCCCAACCCCAGGGACGAGTTTCATCCCCAAGAACTGCTCGACGAGGTCGTTCACGATGTGATTCGGTAAGTCAGTGCCCACGACTCGGACGGTCTTCACGCCGCCGTCGCGCCAAACTTCGAGCTCGAGGGTCTGCCCGACGAGGGAAGTTTTGAGCGCTTCAAAAAAAGAACGATCGCGGTCGATGCGATGGCCGTCGATGGCGATCACGAGATCGCCGCGCTTCAGTCTGCTTTTTTCGGCGGGGCTATTCGGTTCGACTTTGGTGACGAGTGCGCCCGCGACACCATCAGGCAACTGCATCACGCTACGCAGTGCCGGGTCGAGATTTTGAAACTCGAGTCCAATCCACGGCGGTGGGATTTCGCCGTGCTTGAGCAATTCGACGATGACCCGCTTGGCCGCGTCGATCGGAATCGCGAGTCCGATCCCTTGGGCGCCCTTGTAGATGGCCGTGTTGATGCCGATCAATGTGCCTTCGGCGTTGAGCAGGGGGCCACCAGAATTGCCCGGGTTGATCGACGCGTCGGTCTGCAGGAAGCCGTAGTAATAGTCGCCCTCGACATTGACCGAACGATCAATCGCCGAAAGCACGCCGGTTGTCACGCTGTTCGAAAACAACCCAAACGGATTGCCGATCGCGATGACGGGTTCGCCAACCATGAGGTCGTTTGAGGCACCCGTCGGAACCCAGGGCAGGTCTTCGTCGGTTTCGATGACCAACACGGCGAGATCGTTGTTCGGGGCCGCGCCCACTAGGCTCGCGGGGAACTCACGCCCGTCCGCAAGGGTGACGCGAATGCGACTCGCCCCGGCGATCACATGGGCGTTGGTGAGGACATGACGCTCGCGGTCGATGATGACGCCCGACCCCAGCATCTGGACGTTTGGCGGGCCGCCGTGGGGCAGCAAGAAATCGCGGTAAAAGTCGTTCGGCACCCGGTCGCCAGTTTGGAAACCTTTGCGCTTTGGCTCGACACGTTCGGTGGTGATGTTCACGACGGCGGGGCCGACGCGTTCAACGACCTCGACCGCGGCCGTGCGCCGCAGAAACGGGTCGGCCGCGAATGCGGACGTCGAAACGAAAAGGCTCGCTGCGGTGAATAGAGCGAGGACAACGCCTTGGGCGACAGAACGCCCCCGTCGCGATGCGGCGCCACCGTGACATTCACGTGCGTTCGATTGTTCTGCGGACAAAGCCAATGGGCGGGTCATTTGGGGGCCTCGGTTGCGTGAGCGCGTTTCGCAACGGCGGATCGGGTCAGCACAGTAGCGCCAAGCGGTTGGCTGACCCAAAATGTGCGATTCAAACCGAATGGCTTTGAGTTTCGTTCAGGCGCCCGAGGCCCTGTGAGTCCGGGCTCGGATCGTCGTCGACCGCTGTAAAGGCTGTGCATCATGAATTCCGCTCCGCGGTCTGAAATTGTTCGCTCTCGTTGTTTCGACGCATTCGAGCGCGAATTTGTTCGGTCGCCCGAAATTCTGGTTCGCGCACCGGGGCGAGTCAACCTCATAGGGGAGCACACCGACTACACCCAGGGCCTCGTGCTCCCATGTGCAATTGATCGTGAGATCTGGGTCGCGGTTGCGGCGCGAAGTGACGGCCGGGTGCGCGCGCACGCGGTCGATTTTCGCGGGGATGCGTCCGCCGATTCGGGGCAGACCCTCGAATTTAAGATGGACGGAGTTCATCCCGGCGGCGGCTTCGACGATTACGTCTGCGGTGTCATCGCGGCACTCTTGGAAGCCGACGTTCAGATCGCTGGATGTGACATCGCGATTGCGAGCGATCTACCGATGGGGGCCGCGGTCGTCGAGATGTCCGACGAGTTCGCCCCCGCGCAGTCCCTTCGCGCTTTCGAGCGCGATTCGGTCGCACGCCAACGATGCTGATCGTGAAGGCTTCGGATGGCGCAACGGTCGAATCGCCGTCTAGAAGCTAGCCGCCCGCCGCGGTGTCCAATGCACTGCGAAGCATCGCAGCTGCCTTGCCTGGGTCTGGACTCATCAAGATGGAACCCGTAACCGCGATCCCTGTCGCACCGGCTGCCAACGCGTCGCCGCAGTGTTGTGCTTCGAGTCCGCCCTGAGCGAGGACTTTGACGCCCAGACGCGCAGCTTCAGCCAAAACCGCATAGCCAAGGGCAGGGCGGGTCGCAGCTTTTGAAAGGGGGCGCAGAATCGGCGCGAGGTGTACGTAGTCGACGCCGGCCTGTGCCGCGGCTTCAACGTCCTTGGTGGAATGCGCGGAGGTGCCGATCCACGCCTCGCCGCCAAGCATTGTGCGCGCATCGGTCGGCGACATGGCATCGAATCCAAGGTGAACTCCGGCTGCTTGCGTCGCGAGCGCAATGTCGACACGCCGATTGACGAGCACCCGAACGTTTCGGCCGTTCGCTCCGCGTTCCGCCGCTGCGTGGACGTCCTGCGCAAACGAAAGCAGCTCACCGCTTTCGCATCCGCGTTCTCGAATTTGCAACCAGTCGACTCCAGCCGCTACCGCGGCTTCAATGGCTTCCAACACTGGGCGCACGGAACAGCTTCGATCGATCACGAGACACAGCACGGGCCGATCGAGATCGAACGGCGAAGTGCGCTTCGTCGTCAACGAATTCTTCGAGTCTAGAACCGCAAGAACTAGAATGTCGCGATCTGATCGAGAGGACTCGACGCAGTCGCGTACAATTTGCGCGGCATGCGTCCGGCCTCATAGGCGAGGCGCCCGGCTCGAATTCCCAGCTTCATCGCTTCGGCCATCGCGACGGGGTCCTTTGCGTGGGCGATGCCGGTGTTCATCAATACGGCCGTTGCACCAAGTTCCATCGCGAGAGCCGCGTCGCTTGCGGTTCCGACTCCCGCGTCAACGATCACAGGGACCTCCACCGTTTCAAGAATGATGCGAAGGTTCGTCGGGTTGCGAATGCCAAGCCCGGATCCGATCGGCGCGGCCAACGGCATGACGGCCGGGCAGCCCATCGCTTCGAGCTTTTGGCAAGAGACCGGGTCGTCGGTGATGTACGGCAGTACGGTGAAGCCGTCATCGATTAAAATTTTTGCGGCTTCGAGGGTTCCAGTGACGTCGGGGAACAATGTGCGTTCGTCACCAATGACTTCGAGCTTGATCAGCTTGGTGTCGAGAAGCTCGCGGCCGAGGTGTGCCGTCGTGACCGCGTCGTCCACCGTGTAGCAGCCCGCCGTGTTGGGCAGGATCGTGAAACGTTCGGGCTTGATGACATCCAAGAGGCGAGGGCCCGCTTCGGGGTCAAAGTTCACGCGGCGCAGGGCGACCGTGACCATTTCCGCGCCGCTGACTTCGACGCATTTGAGATTTTGTTCGAACGACTCGTACTTTCCCGTCCCAATGATGAGACGCGACTCAAACGAATGGTCGCCAAGGGTATAGGCACCTGACATAATTCAACCTCCTCCAACCGCCTCGAGAATCTCGACGCGGTCTCCAGCCTCGATCAAGACCGAGCCGTAGCGAGTGCGCGGTACGATCCCGCGGTTAATTGCGACTGCGACCCGGCGATCCTGCATCCCAAGGATCACGAGCAGCCGATCGAGCGAACAGTCGCCGGGGACCTCTTGCGGGTCGCCATTGACGCTGATGTTGTGGTTTTGCTTCACATGCCCATCGTAGCGGGATGCGAACCCGGGTGAAGCGAATGGGGCGAAAATCCTTTCGGTTGCGCGATACTCTTGGCGTCTCCGGCATGGCGCCCCGAACGCCTGTGAAAGGAAAAAATGGATTCGCACACGACCACTGAGGCTCTGATCGACCTCGACGCACTTCGAAGCAATGTCGCATGTACGCTGGAACTTGCAGCGGGGCGCGAACTGATTGGCGTCGTGAAGGCCGACGCGTACGGCCACGGCTCGCTCCGTATCGCCCAGACACTCGTGTCGACGGGGTGCACGCGTCTGGCTGTCGTGAGTGTCGATGAGGCGGTGGCGTTGCGCGATGCGGGGATCGGTTCTCCCGACATCCTGGTACTTTCGGGGCTGCGCAGCGGCGAGGAAGCCCGCGAAGCCGCCGACAAACGGCTGACCCCGGTCCTCCACAATGACGAGACGCGGCTATTTGCCGCCGAGGCAGGTCGGTACAAAGGGACACCGATCCCAGTCGAAGTCGAAGTCGATACCGGGATGAGCCGGATGGGGATCGACGTCGCCCGTGCCGCAGATTTTCTCGTTGAAGTTAACGCCACGCCCACGCTCGCTCTCGATGGGGTTTTTACTCATTTTAGTCGGGCCGACGAGACGGACCTCGGCCCCTGTTTGCTGCAACTCGAAAGCTTTCGGCGCGTACTCGATGTCGCACGCAAGAACGGTGTTTCACCGGCTCGCATTCACGCCGCCAATTCGGCCGGGGTGCTTGCGGGCAAACGCATCCTTGACGCCTTGCCCGAAGCCACGGCGGTCCGGCCCGGGCTGATGCTCTATGGCGTCACGCCAGCCCCGCACTTCGACGCGCCGCTCAAGGCCGTCATGCAGTTGCAGACCCAAGTCGTTCGCCTGCAGGAAGTCGTCCCCGGCCAACCCGTGGGGTACGGCGGCCTGTACCGAGCCAAGCACAAAACGCGAATCGCGACGCTGCCCCTCGGCTACGCGGACGGCGTTCCCTGCGCGACATTTGGAGAAGGCCATGTGTGGCTGGGCGGCAAGCAGCGGCCCATCGTGGGGCGCATCTCAATGGACTACATCGGCGTCGACGTGGGGCCGGCCGGCGATGAAAATGACGTCGTGAATCTCGGGGACCGGGCGGTCATTTTCGGAAACAAGGGGGCGGATCCCGACGGAATCTCGGTGGAAGACGCCGCCGGCTGGGCGGGCACGATCGCCTACGAACCTTTGGTTCGAGTCGGCCAGCGGGTTAGGAGGCGCGTCGTCGGCGAATAGACCGGGCGACCGATCCAGCTCGCGTCTTTATTGTGGCCATTCCCACCATTGCCGCCCATGACGTTTGACGTGACGGGGCTTCACGTTGTAAAACAAGCGCGTCCCCAACACTTCGACCGGGAAACTCGAGCGGCCCGCTCCGCTCACTTCTGCACCCGCACGCCGAAAGGAACATTCGTGAACGTACTCGTCATAGGCTCCGGGGGACGTGAACACGCGCTGGCTTGGAAAATTAGCCAGAGCGATAGGGTGACCCACGTTTTCACCGCACCAGGGAGTGCGGGCATGGAAGGCTGCGCGACGTGCTGTCCCGACGTGGGGACCGGGGATCCCGCGGCCATCATCGCGCTGGCTCAAAAAGAGTCGATCGGTCTGATCGTAATCGGTCCCGAAGACCCACTGGCTGCGGGGCTTGCCGATCAACTCCGCGACGCGGGGTTCGCTGTATTCGGACCTTCGGCGGCGGCCGCACAACTCGAAGCGAGTAAGGCGTTTGCGAAAGACTTCATGAAGCGTCACGGCATCCCGACCGCGGCGTACGAAAGTTTCGATGATCTCGAACCGGCTCTCGCCTATGTGCGTGGGCGCGGCGTTGCGTGCGTCGTAAAAGCGGACGGTCTTGCGGCAGGCAAGGGTGTTGTCATGTGCGCGACCGTCGACGAAGCATGCGTGGCGTTGCGAGAGGTCATGGAAGACCGACGCTTTGGAGACGCAGGTGCGCGGGTCGTCGTTGAAGATTGGTTGATGGGCGAAGAAGCGTCCTACTACGCGATTACCGACGGCGAGCGCATCGTCACCCTCGTTGCCGCGCAAGACCACAAGCGCGCGTTGGATGGCGATCGCGGCGAGAACACCGGCGGCATGGGGGCCTACTCGCCCGCGCCCGTATTCACGCCCGAAGTTGAACGCAAAGCCTTTGAGCAGGTCGTCGTGCCCACGATCCGCGGCATGGCGGATGACGGCATGCCCTACACCGGCGTTCTCTACGTTGGGCTCATGATCGACGCAAGCGGTCAACCGAACGTGATCGAGTTCAACGTTCGGTTCGGAGACCCGGAGACCCAACCGTTGATGGTTCAAATGGACGGCGACATCGTGCCGGTGTTGCTCGGCTCGGCGCAGGGGGACCTCGACGAAAGCGTGCGGCTGGCTTGGCCCGGTGCGTCGGTCTGCGTGGTGTTGGCATCCGACGGTTACCCGCGCGATTACCCCAAAGGCGTGGCGATCGACGGGCTGGCTGAGGATGGAACCCTCGAGCGGGGCGATGATGCGGTGGTGATCTTTCACGCGGGAACCCGTCGCGCAGCAAGCGGCGGCTTCGAGACCAGCGGCGGTCGAGTTCTCGGCGTCACCGCTCGCGGGGACGACGTACAGCAAGCGCGGGATCGGGCGTACAAAGCCGTGTCCGAGATTTCGTTCGATGGTGCGCAGCACCGGGGCGATATCGCGGCGCGCGCGCTCGGTCGTTGAGCGCACGCCATGACGCGGCCTAGGCCCGAGCGCCCATCCAATCTTGACGCGGCGTTGGACCAGCTGGCAAACGATGAACTCGTCGCGTTTCCGACCGAAACCGTTTGGGGACTCGCAGCCCGGGCATGTTCTCCGGTTGCCATCGCGCGACTCATCGCCTTCAAGGGGCGAGCGAGCGACCAGCCGATCTCCGTCTTGATCGACGGTGAAGACTCGCTTGCGGCACTGGGTGTGCCTCAGATCCCAGTGATCACTGAACTCGTCCAGGCGTTCTGGCCGGGTCCATTGACTCTGGTCGTCGGCGGAGCCCCTGAAGATTTTTTTGCCCCGGGGATCGCGGGAAAAACGGGAGCAGTCGGCTTTCGCTGCAGCGATCATCCTCTGACGGCTGTGCTCGTCGAAGCCGCGGCTGAACGGGGACTCGGGCCGTTGACCGCGACGAGCTTCAATCGCAGCGGAGAAATAGCGGTTGAGAACGCCGCTGCCGCGGTTCTGTTGGCGAATTCGAGCGCGGACCCGCGGGTTCTCGTCCTCGACGCTCAGGCGGCGGACGCGTTCAAACAAGCGCCGAGTACCGTCGTCGACGTGAGCACCGAAGCGCCTCGGGTGCTCCGTTACGGGGCCATCGACGCGGAGTCAGTCGCAGCCGTACTCGATCGATGTCGCAATGCAACCCAAAGGCGGTGACGCGAGACGTCGCAGCGTGGTAAACCCACACCCACGCAAGCATCGGGCGCGGCTCATGGAGTTCTCGGGTGTGCCTGTAAGCTGTGCGGGATCGATCGACGAAGTCGAGTTTCGCATTGAAAACCGAACGTCGATGCACATTTGAAGTTCGAGCAGTCGAGATCGAGCGCCCGCCGATCAAGCGATTGCCAAGCCCGATGACCCGACGATGAACGCCCCGACAACAACCACGGAGAATGACTGCGGATGACCGTTGCCCGACCCTTTTGCGCGGTGCGCTACGACACCTCGAAAGTGGAACTCACCAACGTGATCGTTCCGCCCTACGACGTCATCGCCGCCGATGAGCGCGAGACGTACTTCACCCGCGACCCCTATAACGCGATTCGCTTCGAACTCACCCGCGACGCCGCGGACGAAGCGAGCGCGGACTACAGCGAGGTTGGCCAAGCCCTCGCGGCCTGGCGCGCGTCCGGCGTTTTGTTGCGCGACGACGAACCGCGCTACTACGTGATGCGGCAGCGCTTCACCGCGCCTTCGGGGGCCGTGCTCGAGCGCGTCGGCTTCTTTGCCGAACTTGGCTTGGAAGACTATTCGGAGCGCGTGGTTCGTCCTCACGAACGCACCCTCGCCGGGCCCAAGGCGGATCGGCTCAAAGTCTTGCGGGCTTCCCGCGCCAACCTGTCCTCCGTTTTCCTTCTTTATCAGGACAAGGAGCAGAAACTCGAGGCGGTCCTTGCCCGCGCGCTCGAAGTCAGCACCGTGGCGAACGCCCAGGACGATTCTGGGGTTGAATACAGCCTGGCAACGCTCACGGACTCCGACGACATCGAAGTGATTCGGTCCTATATGAGTGCGTCGGACACGGTGATTGCCGACGGCCATCACCGCTACGAAACCGCACTGGCCTACCGCGACGAAGAGCGCACGAACGCGACGTCGCCAAACCCAACGGCGCCGTACGAGTCCACGCTTGCTTACTTCGCCAACGCGTACGCGCCGGGGAGCCTCTTGCTGCCGATCCACCGCGTGGTCAAGAAAGAGTCGTGCGCGGCACCGCCAACCGATGCCCAATGGGCCAGTGGGTTGTCGGGCTGGGAGCAGAAGTCTGTCCCAATGGAAGAGGGCGCTTCGGTCGCGGCGCTACTAGAAAAGCATCTGCTGCCTTTGGCTGCGAAGCCGGCGTTCGCGGCGGACGATGCCCAGGGCACCCTGCGCATTTTTTGGCGCGAGCAAGATCTCCGCGATGAGTTGGTGGTTCGGATTCTCGAGCGCGAGGTTTTGAAGTCGGTCTTTGGACTTGATCCCGAGGCCATTCGCGACGGAGCCGTAAGCTTCCCGAAGAGCGCCGATCGCGCTGCCAGTGAAGTGCGAACGGGCGACGGCGCGGTCGCGCTCTATCTCAACGCGCTCACGCCTGACGATGTTTTTCGAGTGACGGGGCTTGGCGAAGTGATGCCCCAAAAGTCGACGTTCTTTTACCCAAAGGTTCCGACGGGCATCGTGTTTCGCGATCATCGGAAGTAGGAAGGAGTGCTCGATGGTTCCGGGAGACCGCGATTCGCGAGGACCGTCGAAAGGCGGGGGTCAACCCCGAGCACTCGGCGATGTCCTAGAGAGCGTGCTTGCAGACACCCAGCTGAACCTCGCTGCACCCAGCGCAGCCGTTGGCGACAACTGGGAGGCCATTGTTGGGAGCGAAGTTGCCCAACATTGCAGACCGGTCGGCATGAAAGCAGGTGTGCTTCACGCCGATGTCGATTCGAGTGTATGGTGCCAACAACTGCAGCTGCGGTCGCCCGAGATTTTGCATGCACTCAAGAAATTTCTGGGACCGAGTGCTCCGACGGGACTCCGCTTCCGCGTCGGCTATAGTCGGCCTCCCAACCCGGACGCTGGCGAGAATTCGTAGCGCTGGAGTGGCAAATCAGCCGGACGCACCCAGGACGGTGCATCAATTCAGACAAGAACCACACGAAGTACACGAAGCACACGAACAGCAAGTCGGGAGACGAAGTTGAGCTACAGCAATACTGAGCCGGAAGAAGCGACCGAGGAAGTGGCCATTCGCTGCGATATTTGTGGCGAGGAGGCCCTGAGTGTCCGCCGGATCGCTCTCGATGGAGAGTACGACCGGCTCTTGAAGCCCCATCAAGTGCAGTATGCCTGCCCACCGTGCTCTGAAAAGAAGGAGCATGCGCGCACTGGGCTCGGGCGCGGCTCCGGCCGCAGTTGACCGCGACCACCACTTTCCCTAGATTCGCCGCCCGGTTATGACGGGTCCCGCAGAATCGAGCCATTGGGAATCGACGAGTCGCACCGATCTCCACATCATTTTTGAGCACCCGTGTGGTGTGCGCTACCGAGCAAGCGAGAAACTTCGCCTGCCTTCGTAGTCTCAATCAACAGCTCTCCCATTAACAGCTCCACCGATGGATCAAAAGCTCGACGAGCTTGGAAAGGATCACGAACGATGGTGAAACTTCGCTTGGTACGAATCGGCGCCAAAAAGCGACCGTTCTACCGCATCATTGCAATTGACGAACGCGAGAAGCGCAGCGGCCGACCGCTCGAATTCCTCGGCACGTATGACCCTAATCTTGCGACGCCCGCAATCAAGGTCGAGACCGAAGCGGTAGACGCTTGGTTGGCCAAGGGTGCGCAGATGAGCCCGACGGTGAAGTCGATCGTCTCTCAGGCACGCCGCGCCGGCGCCGCCGCTGCCGCCGCTGCCGAGGGTGCATAACCGTGGAAGACGGAGGCAAGGCCGCCGCGGAACTTGTTGAGTTCATCGCGAAGGGGATCGTTAGCGAACCCGGTGACGTCAAAGTTAAGCCGTGCGACGGTGGTGAACTGCTTGAACTTGAGACCAACGCTGGGGATCGTGGCCGGGTCATCGGCCGCCAGGGACGCATTGCCAAGTCGATGCGGGCGATCCTTTCGGCGTCTAACAGTGGCTCCAACAGCCGGCTCGAAATCGTCGACTGATGCCCTCGCAAGCCAGCGGGGAACATCCCCGTGTTGGCTGTGTTCGATCATCCATCTTGAGTGAATCCAACGCCAACCGAGTCGAGTTGGGACGAATCTTGGGTGCCCACGGTTTGCGTGGGCAGGTGCGCGTCAAAGTATTTGGCGACGACGCTGGGAACCTCGTGCAGTGCGACGAAATCTGGCTCGCGAGCAAGCAAGACGACCCAGACCCACAACTCCACAAGGCGCGCTACGTAGGCACGGGCCGACCGGGCGAGGTGCGTTTGCAACTCGACACCATTGGCGACCGCGACGAAGCGACGGCGCTGCGCGGAAAGATCGTGCTCGCGCCGGCGGGGATTCTTCAACCTCTCGCCGCCGGCGAGTTCTATTGGCATGAATTGATCGGGTGCGAAGTTCAAACAGAAGCGGGAGATGTCGTCGGAACCGTGCGCGAAATTTGGGAGACGGGCGCCCATGACGTGCTGGTTGTGCGCAACGAAGCTGGGCGACAGAACCTGATCCCGACGGCTCGCGAGATCACCCAAAACATCGACCTTGAAAACCAGCGGATCGTCGTCGCGGGGCTTCCGGGCCTGATCGACCTCGGCGAACTTGGTGAAGAGGACCAGGAAGGCGGCGCGTGAGATGACCGTGCCGCCGCCAACGCTAGAAATCGATCTTCTCACGATCTTTCCGGGCTTGTTCGACAGCTTCTTGTCCGAGTCCTTTATTGGCATGGCGCGGGAGCGCGGGCTCGCGCGAATCGAAGCCCACAACTTGCGAAACTGGACCTCTGACCGTCACCGCACCGTTGACGACAGCCCCTACGGGGGCGGGCCGGGCATGCTGATGAAGCCCGAACCCTTGGTGGATGGGATCGAGGAACTCGCGGGGCCAAAAGGTGCTTCTCGCAGCGCACGGGTCGTGCTGGTTTCGCCGCAGGGGAAGCCGCTTACCCAGCGCTGGTTGAGCGAAGCCGCGGGACATCCGCGCTGGGTATTCGTATGTGGTCGCTATGAGGGGGTGGATCAGCGGGTCGTTGATCTCGCGATCGACGAAGAAGTCTCGATCGGAGATTACGTGCTGAGCGGAGGCGAAATTCCCGCCATGGTTGTGATTGAGGGGATGGTTCGCCTGATCCCCGGCCTGCTCGGAAATGCAGAATCGGTCGTGAAGGAGTCATTTACGCAAGATATTCTGGAAGGACCGCAGTACACTCGTCCGCCGGAATTTCGCGGGCAGTCCGTGCCTGCAGAATTACTGTCGGGAAATCACGCAGTGATCGAGCGCTGGCGACACGACAAAGCGATCGAACGCACTGCGCTTCGACGGCCGGATTTACTCCGTCGTGCAACCGACGAACTCGAAGAACTCAGTCACAAAGAACGTCATCAAGACCAAGAAGAATAAAAGGGCACCGCGACTGAGCCGCATGAACCGTCGGCGAAGTAGAGCATGAAACGAGCCACGACTGATTTGATGTTCGCCGGCACAGCTGCTGACATCATGAAGGTCGTGAAAAACATGAAGACCGTCGACACGATTGAAACAGTCGATGCAAGAGTACGTCCCGCACCGATGCATCAAGGCATCCTCTGCTTGGACTCAAGAACGAAACCGCGAAGCAAACTTCGCAATTAAGGGAAACATCATGAACCGCCTCGACTTCATTGAAAAAGAATCTCTGCGCCGGGATCTGCCCCCGTTCCGGGTTGGCGACCAGGTGCGTGTCCATGTGAAGGTTCGCGAAGGCGACAAAGAGCGCATTCAGGTCTTCGAAGGCCTGTGCATGCGACGACGAGGCGGCAGTGCGGGTGAAACCTTTACCGTGCGAAAGATTTCCAACGGCGTCGGCGTTGAGCGCATCTTCCCCGTTCAGTCACCCTTGGTGACCAAGCTCGAAATCATGAGCCGCGGCTTCGTGCGGCGCTCGCGCTTGTACTACTTGCGCGACCTGACGGGCAAGAAGGCACGCCTTCACTCCAAGGTGCGCGACGTTTCTCATCTGATCTCGCCCGAAGAAGAAGAACGCCGGGCGGCGGACGCGGCTTCGGACGCGCCTGCCAAGTCGAAGAAGAAGCGCGGCAAGAAGGCAAAGGCCGCGCGCGTCGCCGCAAAGGGAAGCGAGTAAGCGCCTGCGGCACGGGGGCCACATCCTTGTGGTTTGCGTTGCGGTCCGTGCAGGGGTCTGAGTTCTGCTCGGTGCTTCGCCTCGATTGATGTCTTAAAACGACCCCGCGCCCTTTTTGCGGACGCGGGGGGGGGCGGTGCGCCTAATCGCTGGCGTCGAACGCGTCTACCCAATGGTTGATCTGCCAGTGCTCGCTACCCCCACTGCGTTCAACCGTGCACGAAATGACGTCAAAGCGAACGGTGCGGACGAAAGTTCGATTTTGATGCAGCCAAGCATGTGCGGCCCGAATCATCCGCGCCTGTTTGCGCCGGTCGACCGCGAGTTCGGGGGTCCCGAAGCGGCTGCTTCGACGAGTCTTCACTTCGACGAAAACAACGACGCAGCCGCGGCGCGCAATCAGGTCGATCTCGACCCCGTCATAGCGGACGTTGCGAGCATCGATGCGATACCCTCTGCGCGCCAGAAAGGACGCCGCACGCGACTCGCCGATCGCGCCCAGTGTTCTTCGCGGGTCTTCAAGTGAAGTTTTAGATCGAGGCTCGGTGTTGGCTGACTTCTTAGCTCGGTGTGAGCCGCCGGCAGACGTAGTCTTCGAATTTGGGTTGAATCTCGGTTTCTCGAACAATGGAGTCGCTTCCCCGGGACCGGGGAAGGCAGAACATAGCGGATGGGAATCTTGCGCGTTGTAGCCACGCCGATCGGCAATCTAGAAGACGTGTCGCCGCGCGCGTTGCGGACGCTTCGCGAGGCCGATCGCGTCTTTGCCGAGGACACGCGCAGGACGCGCATTCTTCTCGACCGATATGAGATTGCGGCGAAGGCCGTGTCTCTCCATGAACACAATGAGGCGTCGCGAATCGACGGTGCGCTCGCGCTGCTTCGCGACGGCGGTTCAATTGCGCTCGTGTCGGACGCCGGAACTCCGTTGATTTCCGATCCGGGGGCACGACTGGTTGCGGCAGCCGTAGATGACGGCCATCAAGTGGAACCCATTCCGGGCCCGTCGGCCGTACTCAGCGCGTTGTCGATCGCGGGCTTTGCCGTAACGCCTTTCACCTTCTTGGGCTTTCTGCCCCGGACCAAGGGAGCCCGCGCCGAACTCTTGGCGTCGTACCTCGCGCGTCCCGAAGTGTTGGTGATTTTCGAATCGCCACGGCGCGTCGGGGCCACACTCGCCGAACTCGCGGCTTGCTTCGATGCGCGCCGCGGGTGCGTCGCGCGCGAACTCACGAAGCGTCACGAAGAAGTCGTGCGCGGCAGTCTTGCTGAGCTTGCCGGCCATTTCGAAGACGAAGCCCGCGGCGAGTTCACCATCGTGATCGAAGGGGCAGGGGATCAGGAGCATCATTCGGACGCGCCAACGCTGCTTGACGATGCTGCGCTGCAGGAAACGATTGAGGCCCTGCTCTCCGAAGGACGGCGTCCTCGCGAAATCGCAGCCGAACTCGCGACCCGTACTTCGATGCCCCGCAAGCAGCTCTACGCCAAGGTGGTGTCGGCGAAAGACGCGGCCAACCAGGGCGAAGCGTCAGGGGAGTCTGAATGAAGGCCGCGCACGTGGGACGCGTGCTGCGGACCGTCGCACACTTGCGTCCGACCCAGATCGTCTCGCAACTGCGACACCTGTTTACCGAGGAGGGGCGAGCCGGTGCGACGCTTGAGCAAACGCCTGAGCGCTCGATTGAGCGGGCCTTCGTTCCTTTTTTAGACGCCCCTGCACACGCGCGGTACGACGGGGCCCTTGGCTTCGAGTTGTTGCGTCGGAAACATCGCTTTCGTGATCACGTTGATTGGGACTTTGAAGGGTACGGCCCGCTTTGGTTGTTTCATTTACACCAGTTCGATTGGGCTCGTGGCAAGTCGGTCAGCGCTTCCGCCCGAGTCGCCTTTGTCGAGGACTGGATCGAAGAGTGCACTCACGGAGCAGGCTGGTCCCCGCACCCGATCTCTTTGCGCATTCTTTCTTGGGGAAAACTCCGGCTGACTCCGGGCGCGCTCTTGCAGAGCCAGGAAGAGTCTGTCCGTATGGACAATTCTCTCGCGCAACAGGCGCAGACTTTAAGCGAGCGGCTTGAGACACGCCTTCAGGCGAACCATTTGTTGTCGAACCTGTTGAGCTGCGTCTTCGCGGGGCTTCTATATAAGGGGGCCCAGGCCGACGCTTGGCTCGCATTGGAGTCGACACTTCGCGACGAAATCGAACTGCAAGTTCTTGCCGACGGTGCGCACATCGAGCGCAGTCCAATGTATCACGCTCTCTTGCTCGAGAACGTGCTCGACTTGTTGAACGTGGCGCGCGCTGCCGACGCCCGGGCGCCCCGCATTCTGGTTGAATGCTTGGAAAGCACCGCGGCAAAGATGCTCGGCGCACATCGGGTATGGACCCATCCAGACGGCGAAATCGCATTGTTCGGCGATTCTGCATTTGATATCGCGCACCCGCCGGAGGTACTCGAAGCCTACGCAGACGCACTGGGTGTAAGCGTGGGGGAGCCCGTGGTTCCAAAAGCGCTCGACAACGCCGGTGTGTTTCGCATGGAGAGCGGCGATCTATCGTTGATCGCAACGGCGTCGAGTCCGATGCCGAGCTACCAGCCCGGCCACGCCCACTGCGACGCGCTGTCGTTTGAGCTTTCGGTTGGAACACAGCGGGTTGTCACCGACACGGGTGTCAGCGAGTACATCCCGGGGCCCATTCGCGACATCAGTCGAGCGACGACTTCGCATGCCACGGTCGAACTCAACCACGCAGACCAGTCCGAGGTGTGGTCGGCGCATCGCGTCGGCGGTCGCGCGAAAGTCGTCGTGCATGAATTCACCGGCGACATGCTTCATGCAAGTTGCACGTCCTGGGCAAGCCGGGATGCCTGTCATCACCGAACGTTTCGCATCGACGACGGTGCGCTCACGATCGAAGATCGCATCGAAGGCGATGCACTACCGGCTCGGTTCGCATTGCCTCTTGCGCCCGGCCTTGATGCGAAACTCGAACATCGCCGCACGAACGCGCCAAAAACCGGCGAACCGGGCGTGCAGGAACAGGCGTATCAACTAAGTGTGAGACTTGGCCGTAAGGCAAGCCTCACCATCGATCTGCCGGCGGGTGTCGACTGGAGCATTGAGCGCACCGCGTATTTCCCCCATTTTGGTTCGCACGTTGATCGGGCTTGTCTGGTGGGGAAATCAGACGGCTTCCGGTCGGGGATATGGGCATTTAACGTCGAGCGCGCTTGAGGCGATGCGTAGCCACTGCGTTGTTGTCTTCCCGCGACGCAGCAACGACCTCGAGGGAGCGCGCGAACGCCGCCCGCAACTTGCGTACGCTTGCGGGACGAGTATGCAACTCTTGCGACGGAGTCATTCATTAAGCCGCAACACTCGCTCGTTCGCTTTCATTTCATTTCCGCGAGCTTCAACCGATGTGAGGTATTGTGTTATCCCCCACATTTTCGGACAATCCGCGACCCCTCATTACGCGCTCGGGCCACATACTGGGGGGCCCGATATTGCGGTACGAATTTAATTTTACGAAGCCTTCGCTCGCGATAAGTCGGGGTTGGAGAAATAGATGAACATCCTGGGGATTTCGGCGTACTACCACGACAGTGCTGCCTGCCTAGTGCAGGACGGCGTGATCGTGGCTGCCGCCCAGGAAGAACGATTTACGCGCAAGAAGCACGACCACCGTTTTCCGAAGCATGCGATCGACTACTGCCTAGCTGAAGCAGGGATCAAGCACGAAGACGTCGATCTGGTTACGTTTTACGACAAGCCACTCCTCAAGTTCGACCGCATCCTCGAAACCTATGTCGCGTGCGCACCCCGCGGCTTCAAGTTGTTCTTGATGGGCCTTCCGCTGTGGTTGAAAGAGAAACTCCACACCCCGCGTGAACTCGATGCTGGCCTCGAAGGTCGATACAAGGGGCGCTACGTCTTTACCGAGCATCATCAATCGCACGCGGCCAGCGCATTTTTCCCTTCGCCATTTGACGAGGCTGCAATTTTAACGATGGATGGCGTTGGTGAGTGGGCGACGGGAAGTATCTCGCACGGCCAGGGCAATGAAATCAAGATGCTCAAGGAGATGCACTTCCCTCACTCCATTGGCCTGCTCTATTCCGCCATCACCTACTTCACCGGTTTTCGGGTGAACAGTGGTGAGTATAAGTTGATGGGCCTCGCGCCGTATGGCGAGCCGATTTACAAAGACTTGATTCTCGAAAAGCTGATCGACCTGAAGCCTGACGGTTCATTCAAGATGGACATGTCCTACTTCGCTTTCATCTACGACGACGTCATGACGTCGCCCAAGATGAATGAACTCTTCGATGGCCCTCCGCGCGCTGCAGAAAGCGAAATCACCCAACGCGAAATGGACATCGCGGCTTCCATTCAGGCCGTCACCGAAGAAATCGTGATCCGTACGGCCCGTACTGCTCATGAGCTTACGGGCTCGAAGAACCTGACCCTCGCAGGGGGCGTGGCTCTCAACTGCGTGGCCAACGGAAAGATTTTGCGTGAAGGCCCGTTCGAGAATATCTGGATCCAACCGGCGGCCGGCGATGCAGGTGGCGCACTCGGTGCGGCAATGTTCGTTTGGCATCAGCTACTCGACAACCCGCGAACCACTGGCGAGTTCGACAGCCAGTTCGGTTCGTTCCTCGGAGAGCAGGAGAGTGCGGAATCGATCGCCAAGTACCTCGACTCGGTCGGCGCGATCTATCAGGAATTCCCGGAAGAAGAAAAGCTCTGTGATCGCGTGGCGGAGTTGCTCGCGGATGAAAACGTGATTGGTCATGTAGGCGGCCGAATGGAGTTCGGACCCCGGGCCCTTGGCGCACGCTCGATCCTTGGCGACGCGCGCTCACCCCGCATGCAAGAAGTGATGAACGTGAAGATCAAGTTCCGCGAATCGTTCCGTCCGTTTGCACCGGCGGTGCTCAAGGATCGCGTCGACGAGTACTTCGAAATGCGGCCCGAAGAAGAAAGCCCGTATATGTTGCTCGTGGCGCCGGTAAAAAAAGACAAACTGATCAACGCCGAAAGCAGTGGCGAGAAGGGCCTCGACCAACTGAAACAGCTTCGCAGCGTCGTTCCCGCCATCACCCACGTCGACAACTCGGCTCGCGTCCAAACGATCGACGAAGCGCGCAACCCTCGCTTCCATGGGATCCTCAAAAAGTTCGAAGAACGAACGGGCAGCCCAGTATTGATCAATACGAGCTTCAACGTTCGTGGCGAACCCATCGTACGTACGTCTGAAGATGCCTACCGCTGCTTCATGCACACCAACATGGATGTGCTGGTGCTCGAGGATTTTGTTCTGCTGAAGGACGACCAACCCGACGCGCGGGAAATCGATCTCGAGGCCTACCTCACTGAATTTGCACTGGATTGATCAATGGCTCAAATGATTGAAATGAACCTGCGTCCAGACGACAAAACGCTTCGGCAGTTTGGCGTCATTGCGATCTGCGGCTTTGGCTTCGTAGCTGCGATCGCACATTTCGAAGTGCTGATCTTCGCCATGGGGCTTGGTGCTGCAAAGCCCTACGTCGTAAACACGTTTGCGGCGTTGGCGGGGTATGGAGCGGTTTGCTCGCTGGTCTTTCCCAAGGCGAACTTGCCGGTTTATGTGGCACTGACGGTCATTTCGTACCCGATCGGTTTCGTGCTTTCGTACGTCATTATGGGGACGCTCTTCTTTTTGATCATCACGCCGATCGGGCTCATCGCGAAACTGGTCGGGTTCGATCCACTTAACCGAAAGTTGGATCCCGACGCGGAAACCTATTGGCTCGATTGCCGGCCCGCGCGGGACAAGGCGAGCTACTTCCGACAATTCTAGAAACGGATCTAAGCCGCGGTGAGCATGACTGCGGGCTGTAAGAATCGCATCAACCAAGACCGCAAAGCGGATGGAGAAACAACATGACCGATAAACCGAACAAAGCGAGCGACGACTTCACCGCGCAATCGACGCAGGAGCGCACCGGCCTCGTCACCGAGTTTGTTGACTTCCTAAAAGACAACAAAAAGTGGTGGCTTGCACCGATCATCGTGTCGATCCTCGGGCTCGGGCTCCTCGTGATGCTCGGCGGAACCGCCGCGGCACCGTTCATCTACACGCTCTTCTAGACTTTCGTCTAGTACGCTCGCTGGGGCCATGGCCTGGGCGAACGCAGAGTCGATACGGCGAGGGTTGGGTTTCCTAACCCTCGCCGAGTAATGCCATTAAGCCGGCCTCGTCGAGAACTTCGACTTCAAGCTTCTGCGCCTTGGTGACTTTGCTCCCCGGACTTTCACCGGCGACCACGTAGTGGGTCTTCGCCGAAACGGAGGCGGTGACCTTTCCCCCGGCCGCGATGATCAACCCCTTGAAATGATCTCGTGGTGCGCTCAGCGTACCCGTCAGGACGAAGGTCTGGCCGGAAAAGGTTTGGGAGCCTTTGGGAGCGGTTCGCTCGGGCTCCTTCCAACGGACGCCAAGTTCGAGCAAGCGCTCGACTTCCGTCCGGTTGCCCGGGTCGGCGAAAAAACTGGCAACGCTTTGCGCAATGGTGGGGCCAACCCCGTCGACATCGCCGATCTTGCTTGCGGACGCATCCATCAGAGCATCGAGTTTGACGAACGCACCGGCGAGGAGTTCTGCGATCGTTGCGCCCACGTGGCGAATGCCCAGGGCGATCAAGAAACGAGCGAAGGTGGTTTCCCGAGCCCTGGCGAGATTGGCCACGAGGTTGGCCGCGCTCTTCTCGCCCATTCGATCGAGGCCGGCGAGGGTTTCCTGTTCGAGGGCGAACAGGTCTGAAAGTCTCGCGACGTGCCCGGCGTCGACGAGTTGATCGATGATCTTGTCGCCCAGGCCGTCAACGTCGAGGGCACTGCGACTCGCCAGGTGCCAGACGTTGTTTTTAAGCTGAGCAGGGCAGTCGATGTTTGGGCAGCGGGTGACGCTTTCGCCTTCGAGTCGCAACGTAGCGTCGCCGCATACAGGGCACTGCGTGGGCAAGTGGTAGCGGCGCGGTGCATCCTTGCCGCGTTTGCGATCTGCGAGAAGCGCACGAACCACTTGGGGAATCACGTCTCCAGCGCGTTGCACGACGACGCGGTCGCCAATGCGTAGGTCTTTGCGATCGATTTCGTCCTGATTGTGGAGCGATGTGTTGGAAACGACGACGCCACCCACTTGGACGGGGTCGAGTTTCGCGACCGGGGTGAGTGCACCGGTGCGGCCGACCTGGGCTTCGATGTCGAGGAGCCGGGTTGTTGCTTGCTCGGGTGGGAACTTGAACGCGATGGCCCAGCGCGGAGACCTGGAAACGGATCCGAGTTGTTTCTGCAAGGCGAGGTCATCGATCTTAAACACCGTCCCGTCGATCTCGACGGGTAGGGTGCTGCGAGCTGCGAGCAAGTTTTTGTGGAACGCCACAGCACTCTGAGCGTCATCGCAAAGCGCGCATTCCGGCGAAACCAAGAACCCCCACTCCTCTAGGCATTCGAGTATTTCGAACTGCTTCATGAATTTCTTGGGACGGCCATCCTCGAGCGCGTAGGCGCGAAATTGAAGGGACCGCAGGCGGTCGTGGTCGATGTCGTTGAGTTGGCGGAGTCCGCCCGCAGCGGCGTTGCGCGGGTTTGCGAAGGGTTCGAGTTCGCGCTCAACACGCGAGGCGTTGAGACGCTTGAAGGCCGCGGTGGGAAGCACGACCTCGCCCCGGATCGACATCAGCGTTGGCGGCTTCGTCTGTCCGCTCGAAAGTCTGAGCGGAACCGAAAGCAGATGGCGAAGGTTTCCGGTGATGTCCTCTCCCACGGTCCCGTCACCTCGAGTCAGTCCGCGTTCGAATGTTCCATCTCGATAGATCAACTCTACTCCCGCCCCATCGAGCTTGGGTTCAGCCATCATGGCTAGCGGCTTGTCATCCCAGTCGAGCACTCGGCCGACTCGATCGACAAAGGCCTCGAACTCCGGGGCGTCCATCGCGTTGTCGAGGGAAAGCATCGGGGACAGGTGGGCGTGGGGTTCGAACCCGCTCTCCGGAGGCGACCCGACGCGCTGGCTCGGAGAGTTTGGGGAGACGCGATCGGGATGCTCCGCTTCGAGAGCCTGCAGTTCGCGGAGCAATCGGTCGAACTCGGCGTCGTCGATTTCTGGCCGATCTTCGATGTAGTACAGGCGATTATGCCGATTCAATTCCGCAGCGAGTTGCGCCATGCGGACGATCGCGGTCGCCGTCTTCGAGGCCATGAAAGTGCGCGTCTCCAATCTGTTGCGCCGCAGAAACCCGTTAAAGATGACTCTTCGCTGAGGCGATGAGACCACAGGCCCGGTTGTCACAACGTGTGGCCCGAAACATAACACGACGGGCGCGTCCGAGATTCGCCCGGAGGATTGATGCACAGTTTGCAACCCACGCCACAGGATACCGCCACAGGCTCGAACACACCGTCCGCCGGACTCTGTGGCTCGGTCCTCGTTCTGTGCGACAACGGTCAGGTTACCTGGGCGAGCGAAGGTCTAGCAGAGCTGTTGGGCTACGAGGGCGCACCGATCTTCATGGGCAAACCTCTCATGCACTTGTTGGCCGAAGCGGCGGCTCCGCAGGTTCACGCGACCGCTGGCATTTCAGTTTCGAAATCTACTCAGTCACGAATGAATTTGTATCGAATTTCGGGTAGGGATCATAAGTCTGACCGGATGGTGCGTGCCTGTTACATTGACGGAACGGGGAATGATCGTCTCGCGGGCCGGGAAATCTGGCTACTCTCTGAAGTGACGGTGGCGACAACGCACGAAGAAGCCGCTCACGGGTCCAAGGCCCCCCCGAGCGCCATTCAAGCCGACGCCTATAGCCAGACCCAAACCCGGGCCGAACTTGAGAATGCCAAGAAGGAATTCAGCCGCGACCGCGACGAGCTGATCGCGTTATTGAGTCACGAACTCCGAACGCCACTCACCGTGATCTCCGGATACAGCAAGCTCCTGCTCTCGGGGCGCGCAGGCGAATTGACGGAGGAGCAAGGCCGATTTCTGGAAGAGAGTCACAGGAGCTGTCAGCGACTGAACCATTTTGTGACCGACCTACTGGAAGCCTCGCACGACCATGGCAGATCGTTTCGAATCACGATGGAAGCGGCAAGTATCGAAGAATCAATACGCGGTGTAATCGTTTTTTTTCTACCGCTGCTCGAAGAAAGGGACGTCTCGGTCGAGATCGAAATCGAAGAAAATGTTCCAACTGGGCGATTTGATCCGGCTCGAATCGAGCAAGTGCTCACGAATCTCGTTGGGAATGCCGTCAAGTACACCAAGGTAGGCAGCGCGATCACGATTTGTGCGCGTGGCATCACCTTCGAAAACAGGGAATTGATTGAAGTATCCGTGACCGATGACGGACCCGGTATTGTCAAGTCGGAGGAGGCGCGGATATTCGAACCGTACGTACGCGGATCGGATGATCAACGCGGTGCCGGGATCGGACTCGGCCTCGCAATTTGTCGTCGAATTTTGGAAGCGCACGGTTGTGGAATCGGGGTCGAACGAGCCCCGGGTAGAGGAAGTCAGTTTCAATTTACAATTCCCGCGCAGAGTGAACGCGCGCGGGTAAGGGCCTGAACCAAGATGCCTACACGGGTGAGTCGACAGAACTCGGAGTTGCGAGGACGTAAGGGGCAGAGCCCTTCTCGTCGACGTATTTTGATTGTCGACGACGCGGAAGGAATTCGAACCTATCTCGCGCATCTGCTGGAAGCCAAGGGCTATGACGTCGATACTGCCGAAGACGGTCGAAGTGCTCTGGCGTTGCTCGAAGGGGGCGCTGCCCCGGATGCGATCCTGCTCGACATTATGATGCCGGGGATCGATGGGATCGAAACGCTGCGTCGCATTCGCGCGTTTAACCTCGAGCTTCCAGTCGTGATGCTGTCGGTCATCGGTCGTGCAGCGTCGATTGTAGAAGCCATGTCTCTTGGCGCCGTCGACTACTTGAACAAGCCATTCGAAGAAGAAGAACTGGACGTTGTGTTGGCCGCGGTCTTCGCCAGAGTCGACCGCGTTGCCCACATTGCGTCGAATACCGAGATTTGTGATGTCGCCGATCCCGCCAGCGTCGTCTGGTCGAGCGGGGCGATGCAGAACGTGAGGGACGTCCTGACTCAAATTTCAGGCACGGACGTCACGGTGTTGATTCAGGGCGAGAGTGGCTGCGGCAAGGAAATTGTCGCGCGGGCCGTTCACGAATACTCGACGCGAAAGAACAAGAACTTCGTGAAGGTCAACTGCGCCGCGCTGCCCGAGGACCTGCTCGAAAGTGAACTCTTTGGCTACGAAAAGGGCGCGTTTACGGGCGCCAATTCGCGCAAGCCAGGCCGGTTCGAAATCGCGAATCACGGCACGATCTTCTTGGACGAGATCGCCGAGATGAGCCCGGGGCTCCAGGCCAAAATGCTCCAGGTGCTGCAAGATCGCGAGTTTACGCGGCTGGGCGGCAACAAGGAAATCAAGGTCGACGTGCGCGTAGTTTGCGCAACGCACCAGCCTCTCATGAAGATGGTGCAGGACGGCGACTTCCGCGAAGACCTCTACTTCCGTCTCAATGTCGTCAATATCGAGATCCCGCCGTTGCGAGACCGACGCGACGAAATCCCTAGGTTGTGTGAAACCTTCTTGTCCCGGTACAGCGCGCGCTACAGACGTCCGTTGCACGCGATGTCAACGACCTTGACCGACGCCTTTGCGCGCTACGACTTTCCGGGCAACATCCGCGAACTTGAAAACATGATCAAGCGCGTGGTGGTGCTGGAGAGCGAACATTCGATTCTGGTTGACCTCGATCGCAAGCAAAATGGCGAGTCGGGCGGGTGTTCGGCACTTCAGTTGCTGCTCGACGAAATCGAAGAAACCGCGGGCGACGTTCCGTTGCGCGAGGTCGGCCGCCGCATGGCGCAGCAGGCCGAACGCGAGACGATTGAACGCATCCTGGTGCGTACGAGCTGGAACCGGAAACAGGCGGCCAAGCTCCTGAATGTGAGCTACAAAACGCTACTTCAGAAGATTCGCGAGACTGGCCTCGAGGCGAAGTAGTCCTCGAGTGCACCGTAGTTTCGCAGCGAATTCACCCGAGGTCGCGATGCCGAGGATTCTTGATCTTCGCGGATGCGTCCGGAACAACCCTTGGGGTTCGCGTTCGCTTTTGTCTCAGCTCTTCGGGTTCGAAAACCCTGCCGGCGGCCCTCAGGCCGAATACTGGATGGGGGTGCATCCCGGTGGACCTGGCGAGGTCCGGGTCGATGGTGATTGGGTCCCTCTGAACGATTGGATTCGGCAGGCACCTGAAGCACGTCTCGGTGCCGCCACCGTAGAGAAGTTCGGTGCAGAGCTCCCGTTCCTGTTTAAGATCCTCGCAGCCGGGGAGCCTTTGTCTCTGCAGGCGCATCCAAATGAAGAGCAAGCGAAAGCTGGCTTCGCCCTCGAAGATAAAACCGAAGTGGGCATCCATGATCCCACGCGAAGCTTTCGCGACTCGCGCGCCAAGCCCGAGCTTCTATGTGCGCTGACTCCTTTCGACGCCATGCTGGGCTTTCGTGACCTCGCTGAGATGCACGCCCTGATCTTGGAACTCGATCTCACTGAATTGAACTCGCGGCTCACTGATCTTCGGAGTGGAACGACGGAAGGACTTCGGAAATTCTTCTCTTCGCTCCTCGAGGAAGACACGCCGACACGTGCGCGCATCGCATTCGAAGTCGCTCGACGCTGTGCAGAATTGCCGTCGCATCCGGCGCGAAGATGGGTGATAGAACTAGCGAGACGCTATCCCGAAGACATTTGCGTTCTTGCGCCGTTGCTGCTCAACGTGATTCGCCTCGAAGCCGGGCAGGCCGTGTTCTTGCCGCCGGGCGAGCTTCACTGCTACCTCGAAGGCTGCGGCGTTGAAATCATGTCGAGCTCCGACAATGTGCTTCGCTGTGGTTTAACGCGCAGTCACGTCGACGTCCCCACATTGCTTGACGTGCTGACGTTCTCCCATGGCGACGCGCAGGTCCTTGAGCCGTCGCCCGAGCGAAACGAAGAACGGACGTACGCTACGCCAGCCAAGGAATTCGAACTGTCGCGGGTCAATGTTGAAGGCAATCACACTTCAAGCCCCAGCGGCAGCATCGAGATCCTGCTCTTCAGCTTGGGAGCGGGCGAAGTCGTGTGGGGCGAGGACGGAGAAGCGCTCCGAGTCGCCCGCGGATCTTCGGTCGTCGTTTCGGCCGATTCCGGGGCATACCAGGTTCGCGGTTCGTGCAGCTTCTTCCGCGCCACCGTACCCGCCTCCTAGGGAAGTCGGCCGCGCATGCAGCGGGGGCCGACATCAAGCAGTTACCGAACCTGCTTCACGGTGAAGAGACCGTGTTGTACGGCGACCAGGCGTACTGGAAAGAAGTAGACCGGCACGTCTTCGAGGAGCGGGGCGTGCGTTACCGCGTCAACCGACGCGCCGCGGGCGGCAACAAGGAGCCGAACAATCGATGGCGCAAGATCAACCGGGCTCGATCACGATCCCGCGCGCGCTGCGAGCATCCCTTCCGTGTGATCAAGCAATTCTGGGCCTTCGAATAGACGCGGTACTGTGGCATTGCGAAGAAGCTTGCCCCTCTCACTTCGCCACCGCTGTCCGATGATTTAATGCAGCATGCGCGGAGCTTCCCTCGGCATCCCCGGCCGCGGCGCGACCGAATGCTTCCGGTCTCCACAAAATTACGCAGGTTGGCGGTCGCAAGTACCGATATGTCGACTGTTTCTTGATGGCGACTACGCCGTTGCGGTTGACCCTAGGCGGAAAGAGGCTCGAAACGGACCCCGCGGGGATAGTGCGCGGATTTTGGAACAGCATTACCCTCAGTGTACCGAAGAAGGGAAGCAAACTTCCTATGTGTAATTTCACTTCCTGAATAGGGAAAAACATTTCACACGACAGGAAAATCTTTTCCCTATTCAGGGCACAACAACGGAACACGAACAGAGATAGTAGACGCCCCGCCCGCAATAAAACGGTCTCTCGAACAAATGGCATGCCAAGGTGATGCCGGTTGAAAAAATTTGAGTCTTTTGCAATTCGCGAAATCCAAGTCAAACGCAGCAACGAAGGAAGTGATTGGTCATGGTCGAGCGTTTCAGAGTTCTGGTGATCGACGACGATCCCGGCGTTCGTGATTACCTGGAAACCCTCGCGCTAAGACTTGGGTACCACGTCACCGCCGTTGGGGATGGCGAAGAAGCACTCGCCACCCTCGACGAATCCAAGCCAGACATCATTACGCTTGACGCGGTCTTGCCCGGCATGGACGGGCTCGAAACGCTTCGACGTCTCAAGCAGCGGATTCCCGAAGTGCCGGTGGTGATGTTAAGTGGTCATGGCCAGGCGCGAACCATCGTCGAGGCCATGAAGCTCGGTGCTTCGGACTTCTTGCGCAAGCCGTTCGAAGTAGAAGAACTCGAACTGGCCTTTCAAAAAGCGCTCGAAAAGCACGCGCTCAAGGAAGAGGTTGAACAGCTTCGCGGTCGCGTGCGCAACGAGTCGGATGTACTCGGTTTGTTCGGCGACAACCCAAAGATGCTCGAAGTTCGCAAAATGATCGAACAGGTTGCGGACACCGACATCACGGTTTTGATTCGCGGCGAAAGTGGGACGGGCAAGGAACTTGTCGCGCGTGGCCTTTACAGTCTGTCGGGGCGACGCACATATCCGTTCGTGAAAGTAAACTGCGCGGCGCTGCCGAGCGAATTGCTCGAAAGCGAATTGTTCGGTTTCGAAAAAGGTGCGTTCACAGGTGCGTTGCGCCGCAAGCTCGGTAAATTTGAGTACGCGAACCACGGCACGATCTTCCTCGATGAGATCAGCGAAATGCATCCCGGTCTGCAGGCCAAGCTCCTGCAAGTTTTGCAGGACGGTGAGTTTTCGCGACTCGGCGGCGAAAGTGACGTTCGCGTCGACACCCGCATCATCGCTGCGACGAACCGCAACCTTGAAGAGGCGGTAAAAGACGGCAGCTTCCGCGAGGACCTCTACTACCGCCTCAACGTCGTGACGGTAAATCTTCCGCCACTGCGAGATCGGATCGACGCGATCCCACTCCTCGTCGACCACTTCCTGACCAAGTACAACGATCAGTACAAGAAGGACCTGGGCGAGCTGACCGATTCTACGGTCAAAGTGATGCACGAATACCACTGGCCCGGCAACGTTCGCGAGCTCGAAAATATGGTGAAGCGCATGGTCGTGCTCGGGAACGAGCAAACCGTGCTGCAAGAAATTGCGATGCGTGGAAAGCCCGAAGAAACGACCAAAGGCGAAACCGCGGGCTTCGATCTCGACGCGCTGGGTGTCGACTTTTCTGACGGCGTCGACCTCAAGGCGATCTCAAAACGCGCTTCGCAGATCGCCGAAAAACGCGTCATCGACAAAGTGCTTCAGCAAACTCGCTGGAACCGTAAGGAAGCCGCTCTGCGTCTGCAGATCAGCTACAAGGCACTTCTGTACAAAATGAAAGAGAACGGCCTGAGTGAGGGAAGATAAGTGAAGACCGATTTTACGATATTTCGAGTGAGTCTTGCCGGCAGCGATCGCATGGCGATCGCTATGGCGCTTTTGTCGGGCATGATGCTCGCGTGCGCCGCACCGTCTCCGCCTGCGCCGCCCGAGACTGTGCCCGGTGAACGCCGCGTCTACGTGATCGGTGTGACCGACGTGCTCGGCATCACGGTGTGGAAGAACCCCGAACTCTCGACTGCCGCGCCGGTGCGTCCCGACGGCAAGATATCGGTCCCGCTGCTCGACGATGTGCAAGCAGAGGGTTTGACTCCGCAAGAACTTAAAGAAGTGTTGACCGAGGCGCTCTCAGAATTCATTACAGCCCCGGACGTTACAGTGAGCGTTCGCGAGATGAACTCGCAGGCGATCTACCTGCTGGGCGAAGGCGTGCAGGGTAACGGCTCGCTTCCATTGCGGAGGGAAATGCGCGTCCTTGAGGCGATCGCAACGATGGGTGGCTTCACCGTATGGGCTAAGAAAAATAACATCCGGATCCTCCGCAAGACGCAAACCGGCATCACGGAATACTCGTTCAATTACGGCGCGTATATGGCGGGCAAGGCTCCGAACTCAAACATCGTGCTTCAAGCCGGTGACACCATTGTGGTTGGGAACTAGGGACGAATGATGCGCACCAAGCAATCAATCATCCTCCATCTGTTCCTGGCATTCGCCGGTGTTCCCGCCATGGGCGCGGAGAACGAAGTCAAACTCGGCGTGACTTCGGCGGTCCGGTACAACGACAATGTCACCAATGTCGAAAAGAACAAGATCGATTCGTTTTCTTTCGAAATCGGTCCGTCTCTTCGATACGAGCGGACCGACGCAAAGTACGAGGCGGGCGCATTCTATTCGCCTCGGTATGCGACGTATAGTGAGTCCGGGCGCGACGACACTTCTAATCACAACCTCGGGATCCATGCTGACTTTCGTCCGTCGAGCCGCTGGAACATCGGCTTCCGCGACACGCTCAGTCTTGAATTTGACGCGGACCGAGACTTTGACGACAACCCGTCGGACGATACGACTGGCAGCGAAAAACAGACCCTGCGCAACTACCTGGATGGGACGGTGGTGTACAGCGTAAGTCAGCGGACGCGGCTCTCCACGAAAGTCAGTTACAACTTGACGGATCGCGAGGACAAAGATCTTTCGAGTCACACTCAGATCTCTGGACGCGTTGGCGCCAACCACGCGCTTTCCGCGCGTAATACTTTGGGCGGTGGTGCCTTGGCGCGGAGCCAATCCATCACAGCCGGGAGTGACGACAATAATGGCGACAGCCAGAACGATTACTATGGGTTCTTCGTATACGGCGAGCATCGGTTCAGTCCGCTTTTGATGATGAGTGGCAGCGGCGGGCCGACGTGGTTGGTGTCGAACCGGGATGGTGACGGTCGTGGCAGCGAGACGAGTCTCGATTACTTCGCCTCCGCTGAGTTGACGGCGGAAATCGATCGTGGATCGGTGGCGATTACGTATCAGAGAAGCAGCAGCGATATCGCGTCGAGTGCAAGCGCGTTCACAATTGATGAAGTTGCAATCAACGCAGATTGGGGTGTGACAAGCTTGCTCGTGCTCAGCGTGAACGCAGAATGGAACACGCGCAAGGCGATCCTGAAGGTGCTCGAGAGCAACGAAATCAACGAAGTGGACCAGTGGCGTGCCGCGGCGACGGCGTCGTATCGAATTTCGCCAGAGCTTTTGACACATGTGACATTTGATTACTTGCGGCAAGAATCAAAGCAAGCGGACTCTAATGCGGACAAGACTGATCGCTATCGAGTGGTCATGCGTTTCGACTATAACATCAATGCATTTCGGTTTTAGGAAAATAGGTTTTTTGCAATGACGAATGAATCCGGGATTCAAGTTGATCTGTTTGGCGGTCTCAAGCGTAGAGGGTACCTGGCGAGTGTTATCGCCGGCGCGATTACCCTTGTCGTCTATTGGATCGCGATGGCACTGCCCAATGAATACTCCGCAAGCGCGATTTTGCTTGTGGAACCACAAGCGGTGAACGAGCGATTGGTGGAGGCCGGCGCCTCGGGCGTTGATCTCAACGAACGTTTGAACCTCATGACGGCCGAAATTTTGAGCCGCACCCGGCTTTCTCGAATCATCGAAGAACTGCAGCTCTTCGTTGATGAATCGAAGACGATGACCCGTCAAGAAATCGTCGACGAAATGCGAACCCAGGTTTCGGTACGGCCAGTGATTCCCGAGTTGACCCGGGGCATGCGTAACGCGGGGCCCCCAGAGATCAATACGTTCCAGGTCTTCTTTACATCGACCTCTGCCAAAACAGCGGCCGATGTCGCGCAGAAGCTCGCCAATGACTTTATCCAGGAACACATTGCCGATCGGGTAAAGACGACACAGACCAGTCTCGAATTTATTTCCACCGAGGAAAATCGACTCGCCACGCAAATCGAAGAAATCGACGGTTTCTTGGCCGAGATCAAAGAAAAGAACGAGGCGAGCCTTCCCGAAAACTTGGGGAACAATCAACGCACCCTCGAACGAGACCTGGGCGAGATGCGATACGCCCAGCGCCAGCTCGACGTGGCCCGCAGCGATTTGAGCTTCTGGCAGCATCAGTTTCGTGCCGCGCAGGCGATCAGCGAGGACGAGAGAGAAGACGTGCTGTCTCCGGCTCGCCGAATTCAGAGTCTTGAAATACAGCTGAAGGAATATCGCGCCCGTGGCTTTACCAAGCGCCATCCCGACTTGATCAGCTTGCAAGCCGAGATTGAATCGAACCGGCGCGCGCTCGAAGCCGAAGAAGCGCTAAAAGATTCGAGTGATGGCGACGAACTCGTTGTGATGAACTTTGCGGAACAGAGTGCCGCGGCGGAAGAGTACCGCGCGGCACTTCACGTCGAGGCGCTCGAGCAAGAAGTCGAGCGAATCGCAGAGAATCTCGAAGTGCTTCGCGGCAACCTTGCCGCGACGCCGCGCGTCGCCGAGCAACTCGACGTCTACCAGCGACAACACAGGCAGCTGTCCGACAGCCTGTTGAGCTTCTCAAATTTGCGGCTTGAAGCCGCGGTTCAGGCAGACCTCGAGCGTCGGCAGTTGGGTGAGCGCTTTCGAATTCTCGAGTCGGCGATTCAGCCTCGTGAAATTTCGTCCCCGAACCGCACACTCATTTTGATTTTGGGGCTGGTCTTCGGTTTGACGGTGGGTGTGATCGTCGGCATCGTTGCGGAAGGTACTGATCCTTCGTTCCACCAAGAGCGCGACCTTCAGTCGTCCGTCGGCATACCGGTCCTCGCAGTGATCCCCGCCATCAGTTTTGACGAGGACCTCGAAAATAAAAGGCGTGCTAATACGGTTCGTGCAATGGCGCTTGTCGCCGTGACCGCGTTCAGCATATTCGGCGGACTCGGGACCTACTTGCTGGTCAACGGCGCACCCGCTTGGTTGAGTGGCTTGTTCAGCGGCGACGAGGATGGCGCTCCCGGTCCTGGAACTGAGGTTTACCGCTTTGAAGTAAAGGACGACTGGGCGTAGCCCCAGCTGTGTCCGTGAAACCCAATTAAACAAATGATGAACACGAAACGAGTGAACGGCTAATTTCATGTACTGCGAACATTACGGATTTGTAAGGCGTCCCTTCGAGATGACGCCCGACCCTTCGTTTCTCTTTCTTGGAGAAGCGCATCGCGAAGGCTTGGCGACGCTCGTCTATGGAGTGCAGTCCGGTAAAGGGTTCGTGTTGCTAACGGGGGAGGTAGGGACTGGGAAGACCACACTCTTGCATGCGCTCCTTGGACAACTCGATTCGTCTACCGCGTCCGCCTTCATCTTTAATCCAAGGCTGTCGCCCCTCGACTTCTTTGAGATGTTGTTTCAAGAGTTCGGAATTGAGCGCAAGTGTAAGAGCAAGGCCGAGTACCTGATCCACTTCAACGAGTACTTGATCGAGCGCCTCGCCAACAACGAGCCGACGCTTCTGATCGTCGACGAAGCGCAAAACCTTTCTCCCGAGATGCTCGAAGAAATTCGTTTGCTTTCGAACTTGGAAACGCCCACTTCGAAACTGATTCAGATCATGTTGGTAGGTCAACCTGAACTCAATGAGATGCTTGCTCGCTCCGACCTGCGCCAGTTGCGACAACGCATCGCATTGCGACATCACCTGCGTCCGTTCAACAACGAAGAACTCAACAGCTACGTGAGCGAACGCCTCGCCAAGGCGGGGTACACGGGCAAGCCGCTCTTTAACCGCGGCGCACTCAAGGCTCTCTATTTATTTTCAGGTGGCACCCCTCGCATCATCAATAACGTATGCGACGGTGCACTCCTTCAGGCTTATGCCCGGGGCTTGCCGACGATCGACCGGAAGCTGATCCGCGAAGTCGCGTCGACGTTGTCATTGGATGAGATGCCGCAGGGCGCAGAAGCCGCGGCGGGGAAACGCAAGAAGAGATTTTGGCGCTAATTTGGTTAATACTGCCGTCGTGACATGACGCTTGATGGCGCCAATGTTTGTTTCGCTGAACGACAACAAACGACATGATGGGCGATCGAATGGGAAATACCGATGGGTAACTACGAAGCACTACAAAAGGCAGAGCAGGAACGTCGCCATAAGGTCGCGGGCGACAAGGCTACACCTGTCGACGCGCTGAACTGGGACGCGACGCCACAGTCGGCTCCGCTGTCCGGAAAGGCGGGGCTGTTGTCCCGCTTGACGAAGGGCCGCAAGCGTAAGACCAAGGGCGCCGGCGCCGCGCCTGTTCAGGATTCCAGCGAGCTCAACAAACGACGCATCGCCATCCTTCGCCCCGAGTCCTATATCTCAGAGCAGTTTCGGATGTTGCGCGGTCGCATCGAGTCCCTTTCGGCACAACGTCCAATCCGCACCGTTGCGATGACGAGCGCGAATCCCGGCGAGGGGAAGAGCACCGCGGCAATCAACCTGGCGGTGGTCGAGGCCATGGGGCTCGGGAAACGCGTTCTTCTTGTTGATTGCGATATGCGACGACCGACTGCGCATCGTTCACTCGGCGTCACCCCGAAGTTTGGGCTCGCTGAAGTTCTGTTGGATCGCGCCACGCTTGCCGAAGCGGTGGTTCGCCCGGAAGGAACCGGGCTCGACGCCCTTGTGGTTCGTTTACAGCCGGACAATCCGTCTGAACTTCTGGCCTCGGATCGAATGCGGACTCTGCTCGAAGAGATGGCACAGTCCTATGATCGAATTATTCTTGATACTCCCGCGACGTTGGGTCTGCCGGACTCGAAGATCGTGACCGGGTTGTGCGACGGTGTGGTTGTCGTGGTTCGCGCGGACGTGACTCCGCGCGAAGAAGTGGGCGCAGTCCTGGACATCTTGGATCGCAGACGAATTTTAGGGATGATCCTGAACGGTGCAGACATCAGTCGAGAAAGTTACGGCTACTACTAGCGTGTCACGTCCCATCGGGCGGATTGCTCGTTTGGAATATTTGACGGGGAAATTTTGTCGCTTTCGGTGATCTTACTACCGCTCGCCACGGCGATGATTGTGTCGGCGTTGTGCACGCCGCTGGTCGCACGACTTGCGCGCTGGCTGCAGGTGATCGACCGGCCAAACGATCGCAAAGTGAGCTCGCGCGGCGAAATGCCGCTTTTGGGTGGTCTCGCGGTGGCCGCGGGGGTAGCGGCGGGCTTGCTTTCGGTCGACCTATTCTTCGACGGCGACTTCCTGCCCAACAATCGCATGCGCGGCTTCATGTTCAGTGGCGGTCTGATCCTCGCGGTGGGTGCGTTGGACGATCGTTTTGGGATGGGGGCGGTGACCAAACTCATCGCGCAAATTGCGGCTGCATCGGTCGCGTTCCACGCAGGATTTGCCATCGAATCGTTTCGATTCCCGATGTCCGGCGATTCTTTTGAATTGCTGTGGTGGGTTTCTTACGCAGTTACGATCTTTTGGATCGTTGCGGTGACCAACGCCGTAAACCTGATCGACGGGCTCGACGGACTTGCGACCGGCGTGTCGATCATCATGGCCATCACGATGACGTATGTGTGCCTGACCGCCGATCAGGTTCCCGGTGTGATTTACGGCGCTGCGATCATCGGTGGGGCGCTCGGGTTCTTGCCCTACAACTTCCCGCCCGCGCGGATCTTTCTCGGGGACACCGGCGCCCTTTATCTCGGATTCTCGGTTTCGCTGCTCGCGGTCGAGGGCTACATGGGCGGCTATCGCCGAGCATCGGTATTGCCGTTCGTGGTCCCGCTGATGGCGCTGGCCGTACCCTTGATGGATACGATCCTCTCGGTCGTGCGCAGGCTACGCAGCGGCACGGGTATTTTCTCGGCCGACAGAATGCACATGCACCACCAACTGTTACGGACCGAAGGCTCGCACACACGCGCGGTGTTGTTCCTATATTTGTTGACGGCGTGCTTCTGTTCGATCGCCATCTGTTTTGTAATTCTTGAAGATCTCTACAGTGCCTCTTTACTGCTGGCGATTGTTTTATTCTTGACGATCCGATTACTACGAAACCTCGGAGTGTTTTCGGACTGGAACAAAGCTGAAACCGACGCTCCTGCGGCCGAGGATTCGGCCCGAGACGAAGCGGCGCAGTCCAGTTCGGGCGAGGAAGGGGAAGTTTTACCATGAACGTCGCAGTCATTGGTAGTGGGTACGTTGGCCTGGTCACGGGAGCGTGCTTTTCTGAGTTCGGCGTGCAGGTTGTCTGCGCGGACAAAGACGCGGACAAAGTCGCTTCTCTGTGTCGCGGCACAATGCCAATCTATGAACCCGGTCTTGATGATCTGGTGAGTCGCAATGTTCGTGAGGGTCGTCTGTCATTTACCGCCGACCCGCCGGAAGCCATTCGCAACGGGTTGGTGGTATTCATCGCCGTGGGTACGCCCGCAGCGGAAGACGGAAGTACGAACCTCGACTTCATCGAAGCGGTGTCCCGCGAGATCGGCCAATGCATGGACGGCTACAAGGTCGTCGTGACCAAGAGCACCGTGCCGGTCGGAACCGCGAAGAAGGTTCGCAAATGGATCCAGGAAGAGCTGAACAAACGCGGAAGCTCGGCGCATTTCAGCGTCGCTTCGAACCCAGAGTTCTTGCGCGAAGGCGCGGCGATCGGCGACTTCATGCGTCCCGATCGCGTGGTGATCGGAACTGACGACGGAGACGAGCAGGCGCTTGCAATCATCCAGGATCTCTATCGACCGCTGTTTCTGAACGAGACCCCGTTTGTTATTACCAACGTCGCGACGGCGGAACTTTCGAAGTACGCGGCGAATGCGTTCCTCGCGACCAAGATTTCGTTCATCAATGAGATCTCGATTCTCTGCGAACGGATCGGGGGCGACGTCCAAGGCGTGGCTCGCGCGATGGGACTCGATAAGCGGATCGGTTCCAAGTTTTTGCACGCGGGCCCCGGATATGGCGGTTCCTGTTTTCCGAAGGACACGCTTTCAGCTGTGCATTTTGCCCGAGACCTCGGCATCGACTTCGAAATCGTCGAAGCTGCGATTCGCGCGAATACCCGCCAGCGAGAGCACGTGACGAACAAGGTTCGCACGGCCCTCGGCGGCGATGTCAAAGGCAAGACGGTTTCTCTACTCGGTCTTTCGTTCAAGCCAGAGACCGACGACGTGCGCGATTCTCCGGCGATCGCAATTGCGAGGAGTCTCGTCGCGGAAGGTGCGACAGTGCGTGCTTTCGATCCACAGGCCATGAACGAAGCCGCTCGCGCCATTCCCAAACTCGTGCTCTGCAAGGACGTCTATGAAACGTGCGAAGGCGGTGATGTACTCGTGATTGCCACCGAATGGAATCAGTTCCGCATGCTCGATTTCGCGCGCGTGAAAGATTTACTCAACGAACCGATCATGGTGGATCTGCGAAACATTTATCGCGCGGATGCGATGAATAGTGCGGGGTTCAGCTACCTGAGTGTTGGCCGATGAAACGCGCTCCGCTGCACGCCGTCATTTTGGCGGGGGGGGCGGGTGAACGTTTTTGGCCTGCGTCTCGAGCGCGCCACCCCAAGCCGCTGTTGAAGGTTGTGGGTGGGTCGAGCTTGCTCGAGGCCACGGTCACGCGTGCGCGTGCCTTCGCGCGTGAAGACCGGATCTGGGTTGTCTGCGGGCACGAACATGCCGGTCGGATTCGCAAGGCGTCCGGGCTTCCGGCAAGTCGAGTATTGGTCGAACCCAGTCGGCGTAACACGGCGATGGCTGCAGCGTGGATCGCCGAGCGAATTGCCGCGGAGGATCCAGACGGCGTTCTTGTGATCCTGCCCGCCGACCATCACGTACCGGACCGTCGTGCGTTTGCCCGGTCGATCAAAATGGCGGCGTCTGCGGCACAGGAGGCCGATGTCCTCGTCACCCTGGGGGTGAAGCCGACTCGGCCCGACACCGGGTACGGATACATCGAAGTTGGGGCAAAGGCCGACCAGGCTCACCCGGGGCTGCATCGGGTTTCGCGATTCGTTGAGAAGCCGGGGCCCGCAAAGGCACGACGCTACGTGGCTTCAGGTAAGCACCTCTGGAACGCCGGTGTGTTTATTTGGAGTGCGCGCACGTTTCTGGAAGAAGTCGAGGCGTGGGCTCCCAAGCTTCATCGTGCGCTGGCTCCGCTGCACGCCCATCCCAAGGGCCGCAACCGCGACGCCGTTCTCAAGGCGTACGATGCCGCACCTGCATTGCCCGTCGACGTTGCGATCCTTGAAAAAAGCAAACGTGTATGGACGCTACAGGTCAGTTTTTCGTGGAGCGATGTAGGCACATGGGAATCGCTCGCGGCCGAGCTTGGCGTCGGGAAAAAGCCCGCCCGCGGCAGCAACAATGCTTCTCGCAACATGGTCATTGAAGGCGAGCTGCACGCGATTGATGCGGAGTCGAACCTGGTTTGGGCGAGTGACAGACCCATCGCACTTTTAGGTGTAGATAATCTTGCAGTGGTCGATACAGGAGATGTGATATTGATCACAAAGTTAGACCGCTCAGCTGACGTCAAGCGAATCGTGGCCGCGCTTAAGGCGAGTGGCCGCGAGGACCTGATCTAAACCCCATTCAAATCGCTTCTGGAGACTTCTTAATGGCTGACAACGTGAAACGACGAGATGCCTGTGAATCGCTTCGGGCGATTCCGCTTTTTCGAGATGCGACCGCCGACGACCTCGAGAGCCTTGCCACCCACTTGATCGAAAGGCGCTTTCCGAAGGACGCCATCGTCGTCGATGAAGGGCTGACCGGCGACTACATGTATGTGATTCGCTCGGGCCGCGTCAAAATCACCAAGGCTTCCGACGATGGCCGCGAAAAGATCATGAACCTTTTCAGTATCGGCGACTTCTTTGGCGAAATGGCCTTGCTCGACGAACAGCCGCGTTCGGCCAGTGTGACGACGCTTGAACCCACACAATTACTCGCGCTTTCGCGACGGGACTTCATGGCGCTTCTGAAGACGAGTTCAACGCTCGCGCTGAGCGTGATCCAAGAGTTGACGCGTCGTCTCCGCGACACTTCCGAACAGGCGAGTTCGGTTTCGTTTCAAAAAGTCCAGCAGCGAACCCGCGGCTTGTTTGAACGCCTGGCAAGGGAAGAGGGCGGCACGGACCCCTGTCGCATCACACCGAACCTGACCCACCAACAGATCGCGGACATGATCGGAACGTCGCGTGAGACCGTCACGCGCGCAGTCAAACGCCTCAAGGCAGATGGCTGGCTACAACAGCAGGGGAAACGCTATGTGATTCCCGCTGAAGAGCATCTCGTCCCCTGAATTGGTGGGTTTTCGTCCCGCTCGCAGTTCAATTTAACGACATCGGCCTCGTACGCTCAGGGGTTCGGTCTTCTCGACCGATATGCCTCGCGTGAACTCTTTCAATCACGAAATGGTAACTCCGCGTGTCGGTCCTCTCCTTTGGGAGCAGGCACGGTGAGCGGCACCGCGAAATTGAACGCAGCGATCGAAGCGCGTCACTGCGTGCGTATCCTGCTGGTTGACGACGACGCGGTGCTTCGTCGCGACTTGGGTGCGGCACTTGACGCGCGCTGGCCTGGAGTGGTTTGCGCAAGCGACGGGCAAGAAGCCATGCGCCTCGTGAGTGATCGTGACCGCGCGCCGTTCCACGTTGTTTTGTCCGCGATGTTTCTTTCGAGCGTCGACGGCGTCGCAATCCTTCGCGCCGCGCGCGAACGAGAATCAGACACGGCGGTTGTCTTGATGGCGTCGCGTGACGGTGTTGATTCTGCCGTCTCCGCAATGAGCCTCGGCGCGTACGACGTGATTGCGAAGCCCGCGGCGATCGACCGAATCGTCTTACGCGTCGCGCGTGCTGTCGAGCACGGTCGATTGCTCGACGAGGTCAAAGGATTGCGTGATCAGGTTTCGACCTGGCGCGAAGATTTCATTGTCGCGAATAGTGCATCGATGCGGGACATCGTCGAGACCGCACGAAGCGCCGCAGCCGTTCGAGCGACGGTGTTGTTGACTGGAGAAACCGGCACCGGCAAAGAAGTCATCGCCGGTTTGATTCACGGTCACTCACCTCGCGCCTCAGGCCCTTTCGTCAAAGTCAATTGCGCCGCACTCCCCGAAACACTGCTCGAGTCCGAGTTGTTCGGTCACGAACGCGGCGCGTATACCGGCGCGGATCAGCGGCGCATCGGCCTTTTCGAACGCGCGAGTGAAGGCACACTTTTGCTTGACGAAATCGCGGAAACCTCTCCCGCGACCCAGGTCAAATTGCTGCGTGTTTTGCAAGACCAAGAGTTTTATCGCCTCGGCGGAACTGAGCCCTTGCGAACCCATGCGCGGATCATCGCCGCAACCAACCGAGATCTTCGCTCGGCGCTGCAAGATGGATCTCTGCGAGAAGATTTCTACTACCGCATTAATGTGATCCAGCTTCACTTGGCGCCTCTCCGAGAACGCCGCGAAGACATCAAGCTGCTTGCCGAGCGCTACCGAGAACGTTTCGCTCGAGAACTCGGTCGTCCTTGTACGGGCTTTACCGGCGCCGCAATGGATCTCATGATCGGTTACCCGTGGCCCGGCAATGTCCGGGAACTGCGCAATGCCATCGAGCGATCGGTGCTGCTCGCGCAAGGAACCTCGATTGACTCAGGCGACCTCCATCTTGCGTCGGCGGGACGTCCCGCACACGGCAGGGAATGGCAGATCGACTTACCGCCCGATGGGCTTTCGCTGCAGACAGTTGAGCGGGCTCTCGTGCTCGCGGCGCTGCGCCGCACTGGCTTCGTTCAGAAAGACGCAGCTCCGTTGATCGGGGTAAGCCAACGAAAACTCAACTACATGATCGCCCGTATGGGCATCGTGCACGAAAGCTGGCGCCGCAATCGGGAACCGAATTAGAGTTCGGTAACTCTAGATGTGGAAACGCGAAAATGAACTCGAAACGACGCTCGAAACACGCGACCACGGGGCCAAATCCCGCTAAACTGCGTCCGCTTAATGGATGTGGTCGAGTCTACCTCGGTCGGCGGAACCACGAACCAAGATCCATGAATTACGAACGAACGCCGCTGTCGCAATTGCACTGCGGACACCAAGTACTGTCGATCACCAAGAGGGTCCAACGATGAACCTGCGCAATTCAAACACTGCCATCCGCATCGCGAGCGCACTGCTCTTCGCAGCGCTGTTTCTCGGCTGCCAGAGCGACGAAGAAAAACTCGCCGAGTTCTTCGCGAAGGCCCAGCAGTACGAGGAAGAAGAGAAGCATCAGGAAGCGGTGATCGAGTTTAAGAATGTTCTCAAAATCAACCCGAGTCATTCGGAAGCGCATTACGCCCTGGCGAAGGTTTACTTGAAACTCGGGCGCGCCCGAGACGCGTACTGGGAAATGAGTGAGACCGTGCGCCTTGACTCGAGCAACGCCGAAGCGGTGCTTAGCTTTGGCGCGCTTTCACTGATCGCCGGTGACGGCGAACAGGCCCTCTCGATGGGCGATCTCGCAATTGAGAACGAGCCGGAAAATCATCAGGGTTACCTGTTGCGCGCAAATTCGTTGCAGAAGTTGAAGCGCAACGAAGAGGCGGAGGAGCCTTATCTCCGAGCGCTCGAACTCGACGAAGAATCAATGGACTCGATCCTGATCGTCGCGAAGTATTACGCGAGCTTGCCGGGCGGACGCGAGAAGGCGGAGCCGTGGTTGTGGAAGGGGCTCGAAAAGTATCCGAACCGTGGCATGCGAACGAACCTCGCACGCTTCCTTTCGGCAGATCCTAAGCGCTTCGACGAAGCCGAGGCGATGTTCAAAGAAGCACTCGCAACAGAGCCTCGCCCCGACGATCACGACAAGGCTTTCATCAATATCGCGCAGTTCTATTTGTCCAATGGGCGCAACGAGCTGGGTGTGAAGGCATTGGAAGACGGGACCAAGGAAAACCCCGATTCGACCGAGCTGCACTTCATCCTCGCCAACTACTACCGGATCAACGGCAATATGGAAGAAGCCGAGCGGTTGATTCGACACGCTTCAACGATCGACCCGACGGACCCAACAGCCTTCTTGGTTCTGTCATCGTTTCTTGGCGGCAAGGAAGACATCGAAGGTGCCCTCCAGGCGGCGGATGATGCGCTGGCCGCGGATTCCGAAAATACTGACGCGAAATTACGCCGGGCCGAGCTTTTGGTGGACATTGGTTTTCGGGAAGCAACCGCGGCGGCTGAATCTGTTGCTGCCGAGCCGGTTAATGAGCTCGCAAAGAAGAGCGAGAGCATCAACGAAGGGTTGAAGCTGGCCGACGAAATTCTAACCGCGAGCCCGTTCCATCCGCAGGCGGAATTCGTTCGCGGCAAGGCGTATCTCGCACGAGGCGACGTCGCGAAGGGGATCGAAGGGTTCCGTGCTGCTGCCGAAGGACGACCTGACTGGCCGCAAGCTCACTTTGCCCTGGGTAGCGCGCTGGCGTCGATGAACGAACCTCGCCTCGCTCGAGTTGAGATTGCCCGAGCCCTTGAGCTCGACCCCGGCTTGCATCAGGCGCGTCGGATTCTGGCTTCGATCCACCAAGCGCTCGGTGAGCACGAGTATGCGATCGAACAGGGATCCCGGTTCCTTCAGTTTCAACCCGAACATAATGAGGCGCGCATTTTGGTTGCGCAGAGCCTTATTCGGCTTGGGAAGCGCGAGCAAGCGTTGCGCGAGCTAAACAAAGTGCCGCTTGACCAACAAGACATCGGTGTCTTGTTCGCACTTGGCCGCTTGAATGCAAGCCTCGGAGATTCTGATGCGTCCCGCGGCTATCTGCTGAAAGTGCTCGAACAATCTCCTAACAACGAAAAAGTCTTGCGCTCGCTGTTCCGCGTAGACAGCGACACCGAGCACTATGCAAAAACACGTCAGCGAATCCTCGATGCGGCGGCAGCCTTGCCGGACAATGGTGACCTCGTTCAGCTCGAAGCGATGGTGAAATTCATCGACCGCGATCTCGAAGGCGCGGAGGCGGGCTTCAAACGATCGATCGAACTCAAATCCAACGATATCGAGATGCACCAGCAACTGGCGCGCTTCTATTCTCTGACGGGGCGCACCGATGAAACCATCGCAACGTACAAGCAGGCGATCGAAGTTAAGCCGAATTCGGCAAAACTCCATCACTTCCTGGCGCTCTTATACGAAGCGCAGGGTGAGCGCGACAAAGCGCAGATATCGTATGAGAATGCCATCAAATACGATGAAAACCACGCAATCGCGAAGAACAACCTTGCATACTTGTTGGCAGATACCGGCAAGGACCTCGACCGCGCACTCGACCTTGCACAAGACGCCAAGGCACTGCTGCCGAACGATGCCAATGCAGCAGACACCCTCGGTTGGGTGCTCTACAAGCGCGGTGTGAATGGCGCGGCAGTTGGCTACCTCAAAGAATCCATCGAAATCGCCGAAGCCGATGATCCGGCGCTCGGTGTGATGCGGCATCACCTCGCTCTCGCTTACGAAGCCGACGGCAACAAGGCTCGGGCCGCCGAAGTGTTGCGAGCCGCCATCGACGACCTCGATCAGCGACAACGGGCCGCTCAGAAGCAGGATCGGTCCTTCCACCCACCGTGGGAAGGCGAAGTGCGAAGCATGCTCGAACGACTTTCGACGAGCTGACGTCTGCAGCAGTGCGGCGCGATCCGTCCCAAGCCCTCGGGTAGTGTTTGGCTTGATACCGTGGCTGGGCCCACGTCAGAGGGCCACAGGCGGAAACTCGCCCTGAAGTTGGAATTGGGCGCTTCATAGACCGGCAACTCCGGACGAATCGTCAAATGCGCCCAAGACTCCGGTGTGGTTCGGCGCACTCTGCGTCAAGGTCCTCCCCTGAATCGCCGATAGATTGACCGCCCTCTTGCGTGGGTTCCGCATCTTTTGTGCGCGTGTTCAAGCGATGTGGATCCGGTTGCGCTGGGCGTGAGTTTTGATGACACGCGGACTGTGGAGGATTCGATGAAACGACTTGAGTTGCTTCTAGTGGTTGCCCTGTTGGCACTAGCCCAGAGCGGTGCCGTTTTTGCGGAGTCGGAAATGACGGACGTTGTGTCCGAGAATTCCGAGGAAACAGAGACGGCTCTCGACGAAAGTGGTGATGCGTTCGCCACTCGTGACGAGATAGCTGACTTGGATGAGCCGGCAAGCGAGCAGGATGGAGATGAGTGGGCGGACGAATCGACGGACGCCCCCGATGCCGGTAACGAAGGAGATGACGCTGACGTTGTCGGAGCGGCTGTCGTTGAAGCCGACGCGTGGGACGAGATGGAAACAGCCGCTGAGACGGCTCCCATGGAAACCGAATCCCTCGAAGCCGACGAGAGCGCGAGTGAAGACCTTGCCTCCGAAATCACGATCGAAGGTGGGCCGATTGTCGTAAACGGCATCACGCTCGGTCCGGTTGGTGTCGACGGAGAAGGCCGCGTGGGTCGAGTCCACACGGTCGTTACCGGGGACACCCTTTGGGATGTTTCCCACGCCTACCTGGGCACGTCGTGGGTATGGCCCTCTGTCTGGAGCGACAACAGCGAGATCGCGAACCCGCATGTCATCCAACCGGGAAATCACCTCTGGATTTCGTCGACCGAGATCCGCGCGATCACCGAAGATGAAGCGATCGAGTATCTCGCGAGCGCCGAAGAAGAGCCCAAAGTCTTCGAAGAAGTGGCGGCAGAGCTTCCGGCCGACTTTGACGCGGCCTTCGACGCTTTTGAGGAAGAAGAACTCGGTCAGCTGCCCGTGGGCATGCCGGACGATTCTCAAACGTCGAATGAAACGGGCCGCACGGTTCGCGTCGCGATGCGCGAGAACATGAGCTTCGTAAGCGACACTCAGCTTGAGGCCTCGACCTCGATCCTGGGTGCCGCGAGCCGGCGCCTTCGATGGGCGATGCTAGACACCATCTACCTTGGCCTCGGCGAGGGCGAGGTGGAAGTCGGCGACGAGTTCACGCTCTATCGCAGCATCACCGAAGTTCGATCCCCTTCGAATAACGACTTTCTCGGCTATTACGTTGACGTGCTGGGCTGGGCCGAAGTTACGAGAGTAGAGGACGAATCGAGTGTCGCGGTGATTCGCGTTTCACTCGATGGCGCAGTCAAGGGCGATCGCGCGATGCCCCGCTACCAGCCGCCGACGGACGTCGCGGTCAAGTACGCGGAAGAGGGCATTGATGGCCAAATCGCATTCTTGCCTTCGAACCGCACCCTGATGGGAACCACGGACTACGTCTTTGTGGACCTAGGTGCCGTACACGGCGTGGAAATTGGGACGGATCTCGAGGTTTACGATCCGGGCACGTACGAAATGGACAACACCCGGAATTCGAAGCGAAAGACGCCCGATCGCGTCATTGCAGATCTAGTGGTGATCACGGTTCAGGAAGAGACTGCGGTGGCATTCATTGTTCACACCCGACGTGAACTTGCAGTCGGGGATTCGGTGCGCGGAGCGACACGAGACTTCCCGGCCGCGTTCTAGTTGGGACGTCGTTAGTCAAGTACCTTCGCGGCTTCGCGCGTCGTTAAACACGGCGCGCGAAGCTGCAGTAAGTGCGCTATTCAGGAATTTCCCGGTCCCGGGGAGTTCCTTTCTTGTTTCTATCTCCGCAAGCGAAGCACGGCGTGTCCACCGCATTCGAAGTCCTAGACCCCGCCTCAGCCGATCCGAACGAGCGCAACGCACTTCGCGATTGGCTGCAGCTGCAGGCAACGCTGGGTCTGTCACCGCAGGATGCACTCGCGTGTTTAAGGCGAGCGAAAAACCCGCGAGATGCGCGAACGCTTAGCGGGGTTCCGCCGAAGCTCAGCGCCAAGCGACTCGACGCTGCGATCGCCACGCTCAAGCAACGCGGTTATCGCGCATTGCCGATTACGTCGCAGCGCTACCCGGCGCCGCTTTTGGCGGTTCCCGATGCACCACCACTCCTTCTCGTTGCGGGAGATATTGGGCGGCTCACCGGTTCACTGGTTGCAATCGTGGGCGCACGCGCAGCCACGGTGTACGGGCTCGAACTCGCCCGTTCTCTCGGAAGGAGTTTGGCGGAATCCGGTGTGACAGTGGTCTCTGGGCTCGCGCGGGGAATTGATGCGGCAGCGCATCGCGGTGCACTCGAAGCCGGGGGTGTCACGCTTGCAGTGCAAGCCTGCGGTCCCGATCGGATCTATCCAGCTGAGCATCGCGGGCTTGCGGGGCAGATCGCCGAGCGAGGTGCACTCATGACCGAGCTTCCAGTAGGCACACCTCCCAGGCCTCCGTATTTTCCGCTGCGCAATCGACTCATCAGTGGCTTGTGCTCATGCATCATCGTTGTTGAAGCGCGCGAGAAGAGCGGCTCGTTGATCACCGCGCGCCACGCTCTCGACCAGGGGCGCGACGTGATGGCCGTCCCCGGTCCGATTACCGCACCGACAAGTCGCGGACCCAACCGGCTGATTCGCGACGGGGCCACGCCCATTCTCGACATGGACGACGCGCTCGAAAGTCTGGGGTTGCCGATTCCGAATACCGAACCCGTCGTTTGCGATGAAGACCGGACGGGTCTCGGTTCCGGAGGTCGAGCCATTTTGAACGTGTTGTCTCGCGGTGCGCTGTCTCGGGACGAGTTGGGGCGGAAGCTCCGGGGAGATCCACGTCAACTCGATCTCGACCTGATGGATCTACAACTGCACGGACGGGTGCACACGGACAGAGACGGTCGCATGGTCAAAGCGATGGACCGCGGAAAGACCCGCACAGGGGAATCCGGGGCGTAGCGTCAGCGCGAAGGCGGAGTGAGGTTGAAGCGACGGTGGGCTATGATGGCCCCGATCGATGGATGCGGGAGCCTCACAACGTCAACGTTCTACGTCGAACGATCTCCCATCTTTGGTAAGCCCCAAGCCCAGTAAGCCCCAAGCCCAGCAAGCCCCAAGCCCCCACGACCGCAAATCACCAAGACCGCCCGATTCCCTGCGCAGCTCGCGCACTTCGAGACGGAGGCCCGTTTGTCCGAGACGTCTCAGCCCGATGCCACCCCGCCCGTCAATTTTGCGGGAACTCATGTGCTTGTTGTGGGGGCTGGACTTGCTGGGTGCGAGGCCGCGTGGCAAATCGCGGAACGGGGCGGGGCGGTCACCCTCGTCGAAATGAAGCCCGACCAAATGTCCCCGGCCCACGAGTCGAAAGACATGGCAGAGCTCGTGTGCAGCAACTCGCTTCGCGGTGCCGGGCTTCACAACGCCGCCGGACTGCTCAAAGAAGAAATGAGATTGCTGGGTTCCTTGACCCTGCGCGCCGCAGACGCGACTGCGGTTCCCGCCGGCCGGGCGCTGGCCGTGGATCGTCACGATTTCTCTCGTTTCATTACCGAAGCTGTACATGGCCATCCGCGCATTCAGGTCGAAAACCGCGTGGTGGAAGAAATCCCCGACGACGACACGGTGGTGCTGGCGACGGGGCCGCTTACGGCTTCCTCTCTCGCGGCTTCGTTGCAGAGTTTGCTCGGTGACACGTCGCTCTACTTCTATGACGCCATCGCGCCAACGGTCTACGCAGATTCGATTGACATGTCCGTGGCCTTTCGCGCGTCGCGCTACGAAGAAGAAGGCGAGGGCGACTATGTGAATCTGCCGTTATCGCGCGAAGATTATGAGCGCTTCGTGTCAGCGCTTGTTGACGCGGACACGGTGCCACTTCATTCGTTCGAAGCCGCCCTTTATTTCGAAGGCTGTCTTCCGATCGAAGAGATGGCGCGTCGCGGTCCGCAGACCTTGTCTTTTGGTCCCATGAAACCCGTTGGGTTGCGTGACCCGCGTACGGGCAAGCGACCATTCGCAGTGGTTCAGCTTCGCCACGAAGATCGCGGTGGCATTCTCTACAACTTGGTTGGTTTTCAGACCAAGCTTCGAATCTCGGACCAGAAGGAAATCTTGCGCCGCTTGCCGGGACTCGAAAAGGCAGTGTTCGCCCGCTTTGGCACGGTGCACCGTAATACGTACGTAAATGCCCCGCTCAACCTTGCTCCGAACCTCGAAGTCAAAGCACGCAACGGTTTGTTTCTGGCCGGACAAATGGCCGGGGTCGAGGGATACGTCGAGTCAGCGGCACTCGGTTGGCTCGCTGGGATTTCCGCGGGTTGCTCGGCAAGTGGTCAAAGCTTTCCCGAGCCTCCTATGGGGAGCGCCCATGCCGCACTTGTGGGGCACCTTATCAACGGGAACCCCGATAACTTTCAACCCATGAACGTGAACTTCGGCTTGTTCCCTCCGCTGTCCGACGCGGTGGTGCGCGGACCTTCGGGCAAGCGCAAAAAAATTCCTCGTGCCGACAAATCTCGCCTGATGGCGGAGCGCGCGATCGAAGGCGTCACGAAGTACCGAGACATCGTTGGGGGTGTCGCCTCGTGATGACATGGGTCCGCGCGATCAATCAATACAGCGTGCATCTTGGCGTCGAGAGAAATATGTCTCCCAATACCGTGCGTGCCTATATCGCTGACGTGCGGCAGCTTGAAGGTTTCTTAAAGGCGGACGCGCTCGGTGCAGAGCGCGAGGCGCCCGCTCTGTCGACGGTCACAGGACGCGAGGTACGCCGCTGGCTCGCACAGTTGCATGGGACGTGCAGCGCCGCGACCCACGGTAGAAAACTGGCGTCGATTCGGTCGTTCTTTCGTTTCCTTGTGAATGAGGAAGCCGTGTCGCGCGATCCGACGGAAGGGATACCCGCGCCCAAGACGCCACGGCGACCGCCGCGACCGCTTCCGGTAGACGACTGTCACGTTCTATTGTCCGATCCACCGGCGATTGGCAGGGGGGATGATCAAGACGAGGGGCGCGTGTTCGAGGCGTTAATTGCCTTGCGGGACCGGGCGATCGTAGAATTTTTATATGGCACCGGCATCCGCGTTGGCGAACTCGTATCTCTCGACGTTCGCGATCTCGAACTCGCACGCGGCCAGGTGCGCGTGCTCGGGAAGGGGCGCAAAGAGCGCGTCGTGCCCATTCCGAAGGTGGCGCGAGATGTCCTTGGCCTCTGGCTCGAGGCGCGGTCTCGGCCCGGAGTACTCGGGGAACCGTTGTTTATCGCGTTGCGACGCAAACCGTTAGAAAAGCCCAAACGCCTAGGCGACCGCGATGTCCGCCGGATCTTGACCGCTCGAGCGCGAGCGGCTGGGATCGCGGATCGCGTGCATCCCCATCGCTTGCGCCACAGCTATGCCACGCATCTGCTCGACATGGGTGCCGATCTGCGGGAAATTCAGGAGCTGTTGGGGCATTCGTCACTATCGACCACGCAGAAATACACGGCGGTTTCGATTGAGCAGTTGCGCCGCGTTTACGATGCGGCGCATCCGCGTTCGGGGGGCGGGGTGTCAGGTGGGCGAGGCGCGGCCAGCCCTCGACCGCGTAAGAGCTGAACACACGCGTATGAAACGACCGCGAACTGCGTTACGTGAATCCATAGACTAAAGATATAAGGAACGGATTGGGTATGACCCCCGAGCAAAAAATTCGATCGACCACAGTACTTGCTGTTCTAAAAGACGGCGGTATCGCAATGGCGGCCGACGGCCAAGTGACCGTCGGGGATACGGTGATGAAAGTGGGCGCCGAGAAAGTCCGTCTCATCTCCGGGGATCGGGCGGTGGTGGGCTTCGCCGGCGGCGCGGCCGACGCGTTGACTTTGCTCGAGCGACTCGAAGCGAAACTCGAATCCTATCCCGGGAACATTCGCCGAGCCGCAGTTGATCTCGCTCGCGACTGGCGCACGGACCGCATGCTGCGCAAGCTCGAAGCGATGATGCTGGTCGGTGATGCCAACACGTTGCTCGTGGTGTCGGGCAATGGTGATGTGATCGAGCCCGACGACGGCATCGCGGCGATCGGGTCGGGTGGGGCGTATGCTTTGTCCGCGGCACGAGCGCTGCACCGCCATACGGACCAGAGTGCGGAGCAGGTCGCGCGCGAAGGTCTACAGATCGCCTCGGAAATCTGCATTTACACCAACGACAACATCAAAGTGGTCACCCTCCCATGAGCCAACTCAAAAGTTTTACTCCGCGCGAAATCGTTTCTGAACTCGACCGCTATATCGTGGGCCAACGCGACGCGAAGCGCGCCGTTGCAATTGCGTTGCGCAACCGCTGGCGTCGGCAGCAAGTTCCCAAAGAACTCCGGGACGAGATCGCGCCGAAAAACATCATCATGATCGGCCCGACCGGCGTCGGGAAAACGGAGATCGCCAGAAGGATTGCTCGGTTGTCACAGGCCCCTTTCATCAAGGTTGAAGCGTCCAAATTCACTGAGGTCGGTTACGTCGGCCGCGACGTCGAGTCGATCATCCGCGATCTCACCGAGCTTGCTGTGACGATGGTGACCGAAGAAGAGCAACAAGCGGTGCGGAGCAAGGCGGAAGATCTCGCCGAAGAGCGCGTGTTGGACGCGCTGCTCCCTCCTCACGCCGCGCCTGCACCGATTGCGGGACCCCACGCCGTTGACAGTACGGGACAGGTCGAAAACCAAGAGTCGAGGGAAAAGCTCCGAAAACTTCTGCGGCTCGGTGAACTCAACGACCGCGAGATCCAGGTTGAACTGCGCGACGACTCCGGGGGGCCTTCGATGTCGATCATGACGCCCCAGGGCGTCGAAGAAATGGGCGTCCAGTTTCGCGATCTGATCGGCGGCATGATGCCCAAGCGAACCAAGAATCGACGCATGAAGGTCGCCGAAGCGCTTGCGGCGTTTACCCACGAAGAAGCGCTTGGCTTGGTTGACATGGACCGAGTTCGCGAACTCGCGGTCGAACGTGTTGAGCAGAGTGGCATCGTGTTCATCGACGAAATCGACAAGGTCGCAACCGGGCAGGCTTCGAGTCACGGACCGGATGTTTCACGCGAGGGAGTCCAGCGCGATTTGCTGCCGATCGTTGAGGGCTCAACAGTGCAAACCAAACAGGGGCCGGTGCGCACCGATCACATCCTGTTCATCGCGGCGGGCGCGTTTCATTACGCCAAGCCGTCGGATCTGATTCCCGAGTTACAAGGACGCTTTCCGATCCGGGTCGAACTCTCGAGCTTGGACCGGGACGATTTGGTCCAGATTCTCACCGAACCCCAAAACTCTCTGGTTCGTCAGTACTCCGAGCTGATGAAGACTGAAAACATCACCTTGGAATTCGAAAAGGACGGCATCGACGCGGTCGCGGATATCGCGGCGTCAGTGAATGAACGCAGCGCCAATATCGGCGCGCGGCGCCTCCACACGGTGATGGAAAAGCTACTCGATACCCTGAGTTTCGATGCCCCCGATATGCCGCCCACCAAGGTGAGCGTCGATCGCAAGATGGTGGAGGAGCGTCTCGGGGATTTGGTCGAGGATCATGATCTTTCGCAGTACATTCTGTAGCAACATTGGGTCGTTGGGTTGTTGTAGGACGAAGTGCGACGGACGGATGTAATGCTGGAATCGCTTTTGGGTTTGCTTTGGATCGGGGGGAAGCGTGGCCAATCAAAGAGCAAGTGTGCTGGTTGTGAACGACGAACGCTTTCTGCGCGAAGCCGTTAGAGACGCGCTTTCAGAGAACGGGTTCAACTGCACGAGTTGTGAGCGCGGCGAGACGGCGATGACACTCGCGGCGGCACAGTCGTTCGCTGTGGCGATCGTCGACCTGCGCTTGCCCGAGATGAGCGGTGTTGAACTTCTCAAAGCGTTGCACTTCGCCCAGCCCGACATGCAGGTCATTGTGCTCTCGTCCGCGCAGGATCAAGAACTCGTCCTCGACGCTTTGCGGAGCGGAGCCGTTGAATACTTGGGCAAACCGCTTCACGATGAGGAGTTGATCCTCGCCGTACAACGGGCGGTCGCGGTAAACGGTCTTTCGCTCGGCGAACGTCGCCTGGGCGTCCGGCTCGATGATCTTGCGGCGCGGATCGAGGGCTACGCCCGGGTCGTGAACGGTGCGAGCGCAGAAGAGCGGCATCATGTGATCTGTGACGAAGCCGCGCTCTTGGTGGCCCATGCTCTCGGCGCCCAGAAGTCATCGCTGCTTCTGCTCGATCGCGACGGCGGCAATCTTGAAGTTGTGGCGCTCGTGGGGAGCGAACTCGAACGGGAGCAAATCGATCCGATCAAAATCGGGCGCGGCATTGCGGGGCGTGCGTTTGAAGACGCAATCCCCATGGTGGTCTCGGATGTTCGCACGGAGAGTCACTTTGCTGCGGATCTGGCTCCAGACCGATACGCCACGAATTCCTTCGTCATTGCGCCGGTCGCGTTGCCAACCCGCCAGTTCGGCCTGCTTTGCGCAACGGATCGCAGCGACGGCGGCGAGTTCGATCTCGAAGATCTGGCGGTACTGCGGGCGCTCGCGATCCAGGTCGCGGAACGGTTAGACCGGGAAGCCGACGTGCGCGTCGAGTTCGCGCCGGTGTTGGACCCATCGACTCATGATTCCACCGCATTATTCGCGGATAATTCGCTCCTCGATCTTGCAGTCGATGAGCCTGACGCCCTGCTACTCGGCGGGGACACAAGTGAGCGCGACGCCGAAATCGCGCGGGCCATTTGCGACGTGATATCGAACGAGGTTGACCCCGTCAATCTGATCCCGAAAGTGCTTCACGCGATCGAACTCGCTCTCGATGCCGACCCCGTTTCCCTCTACTTGATCAACGCGCAGACAGGGGAGCTAGTCCTCGAAGGGACTGGGACACGCGGTCTGCGAGTCGACCGAGACGTAATACCGGTGGGACGCGGGCTCATGGAAGGTGTGCTCGTGCGCGGGCAACTTGTCGCGGTGTCAGACCCAGAACAAGACCCGCGTTACGATGCTTCCGTTGATGCTCCAGTAGACGAGAAGCCGGGGGCATTGCTGGCGGTTCCGCTCAAGCTTCGAGGCAAGTCGGTCGGCCTGTGCCGGCTCCACCTCGCGCAGGGCTCGGTGATTTCCGCGGGTACGGGCGAAATGCTGGCTGCAGTACTGTCTGCGGCGGTTCGCAACGTGCTTCTGTACCGTAGTTTGCTCGAAAGCATCGAAGAAGTTGCCCAAGTACGTCGTGAGGCGAAAGCCGAAACCCAGAGTATCCGCCCCTGAGACGCGCGTCATGATCCTGGCTCATCGTGATACGAGCCAAACCTGAACTGAATAGGACCCCCGCCGAAAAAGCGTAGTGAGGTGTGGAACCGTATGACGGCCGCCGTCGCGCGTACCGAAGCCATGCTTGTCGTTTTCGCAGGTCGATTCATCGCAATCCGTAGGAAATCCAAAGATGGAAGAGCTCGTCGACAAAGCGAAGGTCTTGATCGAAGCGTTGCCTTATATGCAACGTTTCGTGGGCAAGACCATCGTTATCAAATACGGCGGTCACGCCATGAAGGATCTCGCGCTTCGACGTTCCTTCGCGACCGACGTCGTGCTGCTCAAGCATATTGGCGTGCGCCCGGTCATCGTTCACGGCGGCGGGCCGCAGATCGCATCGACGCTCGATCGCCTCGGCAAAAAGAGTGAGTTCGTCGGAGGACTGCGGGTTACTGACGACGAGACAATGGAAGTTGTTGAGATGGTGCTCGGGGGCACCGTCAATCGCGAAATCGTCGAACTGATTCAGCAAGCGGGAGCTTCTGCGGTGGGGCTCACCGGGAGTGACGGGGCATTACTGCGCGTTCGGGAAAAATTTATAGATGGAAAGAGCTTGGGCCGAGTAGGCGAAGTTGTGAGTGTCGATCCGTCGGTAATTGAAGCCGTTGCAGAGTCCGGCTTTGTGCCCGTCGTTGCGCCCATCGGGGCGGACAACGATGGGCTTACCTACAACGTCAACGCGGACGAAGCCGCGGGAGCGATTGCTGGGAAGCTACGCGCCGAAAAGCTGATTCTCCTGACTGACGTGGACGGTGTGCTCGACCCGCAAGGGGAGCGTCTGAGCACGTTGTCCGTCGAAGAGGTGCGCAAGCGAATCGACGAGGGGACGATCAGGGGCGGCATGATTCCGAAGGTTCGTTGTTGCATGGACGCGTTGACCCGTGGTGTGTCGCGAACGCATATTGTGGATGGCCGCGTCCTCCACGCGGTGCTGCTCGAAATTTTTACCGATGACGCAGGGGTCGGCACACTCCTCGTGCCTTGATGCGCATCGCATAATTCATGACTAGTGACGACGGAGAGAACCATGGCGGAACACAACGCAAGAAAACTTCGGGGCTTCATTTCGGTAGCGGACTACCGGGCCGACGAGCTGCTCGACCTGCTCGACCGGGCTACGCACCTGAAACGCCTTCATCACATGGGCGAAAGCCGCCAATCTCTTCGCGGGAAAACTCTGGCGATGTATTTCGAAAAACCGTCGCTGCGCACCCACGTCACGTTCGAAGCGGGGATCAGTCAGCTCGGCGGCCATGCGATCTTGTTGCGACCGGAACAAGTCGGGATCGGTACCCGTGAAACACCGCAAGACGTAGCGCGCGCTTTGTCGCGATGGGTCCATTGCATCATGGCTCGGACTTTTAGTCACAGCCTTGTCGAACAGCTTGCCTGGGAGGCGGACATTCCGGTCATCAATGGCTTGACGGACTTTCTGCACCCGTGCCAAGCCATGGCGGACCTGCTTACGATCCGGGAGAAGATGGATCCACAGCAGTCGACCCTCGCGTACGTCGGCGACGGCAACAACGTGGCGCATTCGCTCGTGCTGCTCGCTGCGGTGCTGGGCTTTCGCATGCAACTCGCGACGCCGTCTACGCACGCAATTTTGCCGAGAATTCGGCAGCAGGCAGATGAGTTGGCCAAGACGAGCGGTGCTGTGATCACTTGGTCTGAAGATCCGCGTGATGCCGTCAAAGGTGCGAATTTCGTCTATACAGATACGTGGACCAGCATGGGCCAGGAAGACGAGTCGGTTCTTCGCCGGAAAATTTTCGCACCCTATCAAGTCAACTCAGCGCTTCTCGAAAATTGTCCTGAGGCTTGGGTCATGCACTGCATGCCGGCGCACCGCGGCGAAGAAATCACCGACGAAGTGGTCGATGGGCCACGAAGTCTGGTCTACGACCAGGCCGAGAATCGGCTGCACGCGCAAAAGGCCATTCTCGAACACCTGATGGACTAGGAGTCTGCGCGCCAGAAGGCACAGGCGCCCAAACGCGGATCCAATATCGCTGCCTGCGTTGCGAAAGCTAGCTGTAGCCAGCGAGAGCGGCGGTCTCGCGCCTTGCCATCGACATTGTCTCCACATCGGGTCACGCACACCTTCTGGCGCGCAGACTCCTAGCGCGCCCGGTTCAACGACCGATGTATTTCCCCTAGGGCGAAGCTTCCGAGCCGATCCGCGGCCTTGATCCCGGGGCGGCAGCGCTGCCGGAAAACTGCAGTCGCATTGCATTCGTTCGGGGCCCGCCGCGCGCCGCGTATTTCCCCACGCCCGGTACCGCACATCACCGGTTTGCTCATCTTTTGCATTCGGCACGCCGATGAATGGGCCGTGGACTGGGCGACTGTTCGGACATTCGGGAGATGGTTGGATGCTCGATAGTGAGGTGTCGGAAGAAGATTTGCTGCGGGTACCAAGGCTCGCATCGGATTGCGATCCGGTATCGCTCGAACTCTCGCCCGCGGAAGGGTTTTTGCTCTCGAGAATAGATGGTCAGACTTCGTGGAAGCTCTTACGGGAGATCGGCGCGCAAACGCCGAGCGAAGTGGACCAGTGTATCGAAGAGTGGCTGATGCTAGGCGTCATCGACATTGACGGCCGACCGCCGTGGGTAAAGCGCAGAGAGGGCGCGATCCCCGAAACCGCGAAGCCGAAGACGGCGATGGCTCTGGAGACGATCGACGAAAGTCTGATTGATTCAAGTCTGGACATGAAAGAAGAGATTCAGCGAGAGATGCTCGAATTTGAATTGCGCTTGGAAGAAAACTGCTTCGATCTCTTTGGCGTGAATACGTCGGCGAGTGCGGCAGAGATTAAGCGCGCGTACTTCAAACTCTCGAAACGTTTTCATCCCGATCGCTATTTCCGAAAGAACATTGGTCCCTATGGCGACCGACTCCACCGAATCTTTAAGCGCGTTTCCGAGGCGTACAAACTGTTAAGTGATCCCGCGAGTCGCAAGGAAATTGAAAACAGCGTATTGCGCGAGGTTCGAACGGGAACACAGAGCCAGACAGCGACGCCATCGTCCCAAAGAAATTCTGAGCCGAAGGCACCCCTGACGCCCATCGAACGGCTTCGCCAGCGCATGCCATTTCGCGTGCCGGAGGAAGTTCGCGATCGAAAGTCGGCAAAAGGCAATGAATTTTTTTGCGCAGCACAGCTCTCGACCAAGACGGGACGACACGCGGAAGCGGCCGCGAATATGCGGCTCGCAGTGGCTTTTGATCCCTTCAACCGAGAGTACAAGCGCGTACTCAGTGGAATGCAGTCGGAGATCGCGTCAGAAAACATCGAAACCATGCTGCAGGCGGGGATGGAGAAGCTAAGTGCCAGCGAAATTAGTGACACAAAGAGGCAGACGGACGAACTGCTCCTCTACCGACCCAACGATGCCGACGCACTGAACCTTGCCGCCCGGGTTTATGTTGAACTTGAAGACGCAGAGCGCGCGCACGAATACTGCGCACGCACCCTCGAACTCGAATCCGACAACGCCGTGTATCACGTCACGATGGCGATGGTGCATAAGGTTAGAGGCAACAAAGGTCATGCGGTCGCCGAACTCAACCAGGCGCTCGCACTGAATTCAAGAAATCAAGAAGCTCACGAGATGTTAGAAGCTCTGAAAATCAAGCCGCGTCGATCTTCGGCGAACGGAGGGTGAAATGGGTCGTGTAATTGGGATCGATCTCGGGACTACGAATTCGTGTGTCGCCGTCGTAGACAACGGTCAGGCGGCAGTCGTGCCGAATACCGGTGGCTACAAGACGACGCCGTCAATCTTTGCGATCTCGCAGGATGGCAAGCGCTTGGTGGGGCACCTCGCCAAGCGGCAGGCGATCACCAACTCGAAGGACACGGTGTACGCGGCGAAGCGCCTGATCGGCCGCCGCTCTGATTCTGCTGAAGTGCAGCGATCGATTGATCTATGTCCATACGACATTGTCCGTGGACCGAACGACGATCCTCGCATCAAAATCGGGAGCAAAACATTCACGTGCCCCGAAATTTCGGGGATTATCCTGCGAGAGATGAAGCGGGTCGCGGAGGAATACCTCGGCGAGCCCGTGCAGGAAGCGGTGATCACCGTGCCGGCATACTTCAACGACACCCAGCGTCAGAGCACGAAGGACGCGGGCAAGATCGCTGGCCTTGAAGTGCTGCGCATCATCAACGAACCCACGGCAGCGGCGCTCGCTTACGGCATGGGACGACAGGCCGATGAGAAAATCGCGGTCTATGACCTTGGCGGCGGCACCTTCGATATTTCGATCCTCGAAATGTCGGACGGCGTTGTGGAAGTGCTCGCCACGGCGGGCAATACCTTCTTGGGTGGTGAAGACTTCGACCGACGCGTCGTGTCGCATCTGGTGGAGTGGTTCGAGGCGAACGAAGGCATTGATCTGCGCGTGGATACGATGGCGCTTCAGCGCCTCAAGGACGCGGCAGAGAAGGCCAAGTGCGACTTGTCGATTCGCGAGTGCACGGAGATCAACCTGCCGTTCATTGCGAGCGACGCCCAGGGACCGCGGCATCTCAACTACGAACTCAACCGCGAAACGCTCGAAGGCTTGGTTGACGACATCATCAGTGGAACGCTCAAGAGCGTTGAACAATGCGTGCAAGACGCTGGGCTCGGCATAACCGATATCGATCAGATCGTGTTGGTCGGTGGCCAGACCCGGATGCCGCTCGTGCAAAACGCGGTGGCGGAATTCTTTGGGAAGCGACCTCATAAGGGCGTGAACCCGGACGAAGTGGTTGCGCTCGGTGCAGCGATTCAGGGTTCGTCGCTTACAGAGGACGAAGATAATGTTTTGCTGCTCGACGTCACGCCGCTCTCGCTTGGCATCGGAACGTTTGGTGGACACTTCGCTCGCTTGATCGAACGCAACACCACGGTGCCTGTGTCGAAGGCACACATCTTTACGACGACCCGTGATGATCAGTCGGCGGTCAAGATTCGCGTGCTGCAAGGTGAGAGTGACATGGCGCTCGAAAACGACCTGCTTGGTGAGTTCGTCCTTTCCGGCGTTCGCCCCGCACCCAAGGGTGAGCCCGAGATCGAAGTCAGCTTCGACATCGACGCTAACGGCATCGTGAGTGCATCCGCGCGAGACATGGCGACGGGCAAGGAACAGTCGATCACCGTTAATGCGACCGGCACGCTCTCGGACGAAGAGATTAGTCAGATTATCGAAGAGAACGAACTCTACGAGGTCGAGCTAAAGGGATAGCGCCGAACCTATGGCTGACGACGAAAATATGAACTTGGCTGAGGTCGGTGATCTGCTGAAGAAGGGCCTCGATCTCTAGGGAGAAGGCGAGGTCTTGACCGCGATCAAGATCTGGCGCGAGGTACTGCTACTCGATCCGGGCAACATCGACGCGATCGACCGCGGGCTTCTTTCTTTCACTCGTTGACGGATCGACCGACCTCGAAAACATTCTCGCCGTGTCGGGTATGGGCGGCTTCGATGCCTTGCGTACGACGAAGCACTTCAACGATCTCCGGATCGTGAGGATGCAAGCGTGAGCGACGTCCAAGGACGATCGCTACCGGGACAGGGTTGAACGGGGTCCCGCCGCACTCGGCTGCGCGCTCAAGTGGAGTGACGAACTTCATTGTCTTCTGAGTGGCGCTTCGAGAAAATCAACTTCCGAGCAGGCAGAGTTCCAGGCTGCCGCCCCGGCATTTTGATGACCGTGGTGGATGCCGGCGTCACTGATCCTGCGGCATCGGAACCGGAGGGCGACGACGAAACGTCGAGTTTGATGCCCGGTGAGCACCAGCGGATGGTTGCCGAAATTGTTTCTGGCTTTGGCGGCGCAATCGTGACGGTCACCGCCGCGGAAACCGGCCGCGCAACCTCGATCTGGCAGCCTCTCGCCGAGAGCTGATTCGCAGTGGGTGAGTTCGCCTGGGTGCTGAAATCGTTCGGCGAGCATGTACACTCCGGCCTCCCGAAAACGGAGGGTCGGCCGAGTGTCCCCGTCAAAACCAGGTAAGAGTGTCAATAGAGTTTGTCTCGCGTATAGCGGAGGTCTCGATACCTCCGTGATTTTGCGCTGGCTGATCGAAGAATATAAGTGCGAAGTCGTCGCCTATTGCGCGGACGTCGGACAGGAAGAAGAGCTTTCGGGGCTTCCCGAAAAAGCGATGGCGAGCGGTGCGGTCGATTGCGTGATCAAAGATCTGCGCGAAGAGTTCGTCTCCGACTATGTCTATGAAGCCGTTCGCGGCAACGCGATTTATGAAGGTGTCTACCTCCTGGGCACCGCGCTTGCGCGCCCCCTGATCGCGAAGCATCACATCGAAGTTGCGAAGGCAACTGGTTGTGACGCCGTTTCTCATGGCGCAACGGGCAAGGGCAATGATCAAGTTCGCTTCGAGCTGACCTTCCGCGCACTCGCTCCGGAAATTCATAACATCGCCCCCTGGCGCGAGTGGGACCTGCGCTCGCGAACCGATTGCATCGCTTACGCGGAAAAGTTCGGAATCCCGGTCGGTGCCAGTGGCGAGAAACCGTTTTCCATGGACCGGAACATGATGCACATCTCCTTCGAAGGCGGGATCCTCGAAGACCCGTGGCGCGCCCCCGACGAAGACATGTTTGTGCTCACGACGTCTCCGGAAAAGGCGCCGAACGAAGGCGTCGAATTGATTCTCGGTTTTGAAGAAGGGCGCGCGATATCGATCGACGGCGAAAGCATGTCACCGGCGACGCTGCTCACCAAGCTCAACACGATCGCAGGTGCTCACGGCGTGGGTCGAGTTGACTTGGTAGAAAACCGCTTTGTCGGTCTCAAGAGTCGGGGCGTATACGAAACGCCTGGGGGCACAGTGCTGCACGTCGCGCACCGGGCCATAGAGTCGATTACGCTCGATCGCGAGGTCATGCACGAGCGGGACAAGATGTCTCCGCGCTTTGCAGAGCTGATCTACAACGGGTTCTGGTTCGCGCCGGAGATGGACGTGATGCGCGCCACCATCGATGCCACGCAGCGAACCGTGACCGGGGACGTGCGCCTGAAGCTGTACAAGGGGAACGTGACCGTTCTGGGTCGCCGCTCGCCGTACTCGCTTTACTCGGAGAAGCTCGTCACCTTCGAAGAAGACGACGGCGCATACGACCAGGCCGACGCAACCGGGTTTATCCACTTGCAGGGGCTAAGGCTCGGCGGGCCGGTCGACTAGTTCGATGCGCTCGGCGCGCGCCATGCTCAACGACTCAAGCGACGACTCAAGCAAGCATAACTCAGCCCGAGTGACGTGGTGATGTAGCGCAAGCCTTTGAGCTGCCCGAAGGGAAGCATGTAGGTCGATTGCAGATTGATCGCCCAGCGCTCGCTGAAATAGTAGTCGAGGCCGCCGCCGACTCGCACGGCCGCGGATGCGCCGGTGTCGATGTCGAGGTCGCGGGTGACCATGATGCCCGCGCCACTAATGAGGTGCGGCTGGATGCGGCCTTCGTTCACTGACTTCAAGAGTGAATACAGTGGATAGGTCTTCATGTTTAAGGTGGTCGAATAAACCTTCAAATCGAAGCGCTTGCCGTCTTCGTCGTTGAACTGAAAGCCGTCACTGAACTCGAACTGCAGTTCGAGCCCGACGTACTCAAACGCGCGGCGGCCGAAGATGAGATTGAAGCCTTCGGCAGTCTTGACGTGACCGTCGACGCGATGAAATCCCTTGTCTGTGCTGGACTCGCCGATCTTGTTGGCGAAGTCCTCGGCGAGGTAACTGATGCCCCCCGCAAAGTAGGACCCACCTTCGATGTAGAAGAGTTCTTCTTCATCGTCCCAGTCATCCGCGATGACCGTTTTGGGCACGACAACCGCGAGCATTCCAACCGCGACGAAGCTCAGCAAACCCGAAATAACCCGTTTCAAAGATGCGTCCCCAAATGTCCTGTGTTCTTTTGATTCTAGTCTTGTGTTGGTGTTGTACCGGATTTCGTGCTGATCCGCGCCGAGGCCAGCACGATGAAGGGCAGGTGTTCTGACCGCGAGCAAGGTTTTTGGCATTGGGTCCCGGGCTTCGAGACAGGTTTTACATCATTCAGACCGGCCGTGGCACAAAAATTTGGAGTCGACGGAGCACTGCGGTCGCCTCGTGGCCCGGACGAGAGTTCGGGCAGGTCGAAAGCATCGTCGGTTCGGGCTCACTCCGCCTACTTGTCGCGAAAAACTCAGCGACTTCAGCTGCTTTCGAGGTTTGCGCGGAGTAGTCGGCCAATTTTGAGGTCGCTGAGTTCGGGGCGATTCACCGCCGCCGCCGCAGGGCCCGGGGGATCGCAACAAACTGACTGAGAGTTTGCATCGGGATTTCTTGCAAAGGGCAGGGGCGTTGTCTAAAAAATGGCCCGAAGCACGCTGATGCCTCAATTTCGAACCTTGTTGCGATTGCAGTCATCGCGCCGCGCTAGGTGTGTCTTCTGCGTGCGAACCTTTCTATCATAGAGTGCTATCGGCTTGACCGCCTCACGTGACCATTCGGGCGCATCGGGCGTAGATGCAATGGCGTCACGTACACAAAACCACTGTGAGTCGAGCAGCATCCAATTTGGAAATTTGTGGAACGCAAGAGTTGGCGCTCTCTCGGAGACGGGGGGGAGCGGGAGGAAATTGTCATGGTGAAATTGTCCAGCCTAGGTTGGCGTCGGATTCAAGCGGCACTTCTGAGCGGCGTGATGGTGTTCTGCATCGCAGCCGCAAGTGTCGCGGTTGCACAAGAAGATACAGGGGGGACGGGCCCGACGTTCGCAGAAGGCGACGTCATCGACTTCGAAAAGATTGAAGCCATTCGTCCCTTCGTGCCGGAAGACTTCTGGAGTAACCGAGACTTCTTCTTCTATCCCGGCATGCAGCTCGAGATCGGCCCCTTCTATCGCGACTATACCGCTGCCGACGTGTTCAAGGCAAAGACCGAAAAATTCAAAGGGCAGTCACGTATCGGTCCGGGCAATAGCCTCGAAAACTACGAGTCGGGCGAACCCTTCCCGATGGCTGACATCGACTGTGAGGGGGATCCGCAAGCGGGAACGAAGATCATGTGGAACTTCGATTACCGCTGGAACGGTGCCGGGAGTAACGCTTCCTTCTTCTACTCGTATTGGGATCGCGGCGAAGAATTGCCGCTCTACTACGAAGGGGACGGCAAGGCGGTTTTCCTTTCGCACCGCGCCGAAACCGAATTCGACGATCAAAAGGGTGACGTGTTTCGCGGCGAGAAACGCAAGAACGCGTTCGGTGTCGAAGTCTCGGCGCCGTTCGATGCACGCGGCATCATGCTCATGAGTTATCGCTACAAGAGCGCCGACAAGCCTACCGCCGAATCGAAGAACGATGACACTTGGGTCTACCTGCCGACCCTGCGCCGGGTACGCCGCATTTCGACCGCACAGCGTACCGACTCGATTTCAGGCACAGACTTTACGTTCGATGATCTGAACAGTTTCGCCGGAATCGTCACCCAGTACTCTTGGGAATGTCTGGGCGAGATGGACATCATCGCCCCGGCCAACACCAAAGTGAAGGCGTTCCCGTACGACCGGGATCACAACTTCGGTCCGTACGGCTTGTCATTCGCTGATGACCGTTGGGAAATGCGCAAGGCCGTCAAGGTTCGCTTTACCCCGAACAATGCCGACCACCCGTATCACCACAAAGACATCTACATCGACAAAGACACGCTCAACGCCCTGTATTCTTTCGCGTACGACCAGAAGGAAGAGTTGTGGAAGATCATCTGGCACAACAAACGCTGGAGCGAAGACGATCTCACGCCGGACTGGTACAGCGGCTGGGAAGGTGTCGAGAACCCTCGAGACCAGCGCATCGTGAGCGACATCATCGCCAACGTGCAAACGGGAACGGGCAACCGCATCGAATTCTGGGACGCCCAGGGTGAGCCCTTCAAGAGCAAGGGAAAGATTCGTCGCTACATCGATATCGGACGCTTGACCAAGGGGCGCTGAGCCCGGCGTGGGTCTCGCTACAACGTGCTCTTTGTTGAGCCCGTCGTTGTTACTGTCACCGCCATCTCATCCAGCCGGAGGAATCGCTGGTCATGAACTATTACCTGCTAGACCGCACGGTCCGCACGCTTGCCCTATTGGCGCTCGTGGCTGGGCTTGGTTGCCACGACTACAGCATCGACTTCTCGGACGCGGGAGACGAGATCCGGATCTATGACGATCTCTACTCCGTTTCGATGGTCGACGAATCGCATGCCGTTGCGGTCGGGTACTACGGCTCCGCCTATTGGACCGAAGACGGCGGTGTGTCCTGGCGTCGCGGCAAGACTGAAACCCGCACTTCGCTCTACAACGTCTCGATGGCGGACGCGATGCACGGTTGGGCGGTCGGACAACGTGGCTTGATCATCCGCACTGAAGACGGCGGACGGACCTGGTCGACCCAAGAAAATCAAAAGCAGACCGACGGAACGCATCTTTTTTCCGTTTCGGCGATCGACGCGAATACGGCGTGGGTCGTGGGCGAATGGGGCACGCGCATTCGGACGAGAGACGGCGGGAAGACCTGGGAAGATCACAGCTTCGCTGTAAGTGAAATGCATCCCCAGTTCGTTTGGCTGACGCCGCAAGAGCAAGAAAAGGTGCGCAAAGGCGAAGTTGTCTTTGATGACGTGAGCATCAATGACATTAATTGCGAGCGCGCTCCGGGGCAGAAGTGTTGGTTGATCGGCGAGTTTGGATACATCTACCACTCGAACGATCAAGGTGAGACCTGGCTGAAGAGCCGGGTGGAAGGTTCTGTGGAAATCGAACCGATCCCGGTTGCCTACAACGTGCTCGAGGTTTCCGAGGAGCACTTCGACACCTTGAGCGCTTTTGCCAACGAAGTGAAAGACGAATTTCATCTGAATGTGGCGGTCGCCGGTCTGGTCAGCGCCGACGAAATTCGCGACTTCGGCAACGCAGAAGATCCCTCGGAACTCTTCGAGATCTTGGAGGCCCGTGCCCAGGACGTTCGGAGCATCCTCGAAGAAGCCGGAGTCGGGTCGGATCGCATTCGCTTTCGTGGACAGCCGCCGTGGGACTTCGAGGACTACCTCGAAGACGACCCACAGTTTCTTAGTCGCTACTTGCAAGGGCGCTTGCATCACACGCCCGGCATTGCGGTAAGCGTGCTTCAGAATCCCATCCTGTTCACCGTGCGCTTTACCGACGCGCAGCACGGTCTAATTTCTGGGTTGGGTGGCGTCATCCTGCAATCTGACGACGGCGGCGAGTCGTGGCTGTACCGGAAGATCGACCGGAAACAGGGCCTCTATTCGGTTCGTAGCGTGCCCGGGCGGGCGATCGTGGTCGGAGAAAAGGGGCTGATGCGTGTGTCTCAAGACGGCGGCGAGCATTGGGCGGATGCCCCCGAAGGCGCGCTACCCGCGATCTATACTTTCATGCGCGACCTCGACTTCGCTCCCGGAGGACGAAACGGGATCATCGTCGGGCAGGGTGGGCGCATTCTCCGGTCGGTGGACAGCGGCTACGAATGGAAGCAGGTTTTGCCGATTCCGGACGAGCCCGCTGCGTCAGCATCATGAAAACGGCAATTTTTGCCGGGAAGAAAGTTGTGAGGGTTGTTCGATACGGTTCGCTCGACTCAAGCTAGCCGCATTCCACGCCGATTTAGACTCTGTGAGCCCCCCTCGATATAATTCGGTAGTTCCCAAACCCTGACCGATATCGTAGATGGCGCGATGACTCCGCAAGAACCCACAACCGCGAAACCGATGCTCGTGCTCGTGTCCACCGACGCTGCGGTGCGCGATCGGTTTGTCGAGGGCACGGAGTCTCTGGCCGTCTTGGTCCCCTGCCAAAGTGCCGACGAAGCGTTCGATGTCATGGCTCGACAACCCGCGGCAGTGGTGTTGCTGGACGGTCAGCAGTCCAGCATTGCGCCCTGGCAGTTCGCCGAGCGTCTGCGTGCGGAACACCCGGGCGTCGATCTCGCGCTGCTTGCAGGCGACGAATACGGCGATGAAGAAGAGGACCTCCGCGAAGGTTGGTTGGCAGGCGTGGTTCCGCGCAACAGCGCCAAGCGGACGTTGCGCGCGGCAGTGCGCAGACTGATCCAGAGCCACATTCAGAGCCGCGAGAACGAGGCGCTCCAAGGCTCAGTGCGCGTGCTCGAACAGTGTCGCCGATTGATGTCATGTCTTGAGCCCGGGCGCGTCTACTCCGTCGCGCTCGACATTGTGCTCGAGCTGTTGAACCGCAATCAGGCCATCGCTGTATTTCAGCGCGAATCAGTCCCGATGAGCGATGCCGTCGTATTTCGAGGCTTGGGCGAGAGTGAGTCCCAGCGACTGCGGGAGCTGTTTCTCGAAGAAAAGCCATTTTCCGGTCAGCCGAGCGAACAGATCGAGGTCGTGGACAGCGGCGCCTATCTCGCCGTGTTGCGCGACGCCGGTATTGTGGTCGAGCGCCTTCTCGTGATCCCGCTCAAGGGCCAGCGTTCCGAGGCGGGGATGCTGTGGCTTCTGGAAGGTGGCGTTCCCTTCGACGATGCCGAAATCGCGCAAGCGAACACCGTTGCGAGCTATGCCGTCACTGCGCTCATGAATTGTGAGCGCTACCACCACGCAAAAGAGCGGGCCTTTATCGACGACGTCACCGAGGTCTACAATGCGCGGTATTTGCTGGCGACGACTGAAAACGAAATTCGCCGGGCCGAGCGATACGAAACGCCGCTCTCGGTCTTGTTCTTGGATCTCGACCGCTTCAAGCTCGTCAACGATGAACACGGTCACCTGATCGGTTCCCAGATCCTGCGCAACTTGAGTCAGGTATTGATCCAGTGCGTGCGGGATGTGGATACCCTCGCGCGCTACGGGGGCGACGAATTTACGATTTTGTTGGTCGACACCGACCATACTGAGGCGATGTCAGTCGCCGAGCGCATTCGGCGCACCGTCGAAGAGCACGTCTTCGAGGCAGGGCGGAGTGGGTCGCTCCGGCTGACCGTGAGCATCGGGGTTGGGACCTATCCAGAACACGGTCTTGATCGAACGTCGCTCCTCGACGTCTCGGACAAGGCCATGTACCGCTCCAAATCGATGGGACGAAACCAAATCTGCTCGGCGAACGAACTGACGATTTAGCCTGCGGTTCGCGAAACCGGCCCGTATTCGACCCTGCTCGCGACCGCCTGTTGGCGCTGTCCTCAAACGTCTTGGCGAGCCCTTTGAAAGCACCTGTGCCCGCCGTGCGGTGGCGTCCGCCGACCGTTTGACATCGGCAGGGCTGATTGCTATCTAACTCTGCGATTTAATTGACCTTTCCCTTATGCGTTCTCAAGGTTGCAGCGCCGAATCGCAAGCGTCTGGTCCGCCTCATACTGCGAACATTCTACAAGCACTTTCACCAGCAGAATTTTGCTCGAGCCGAGGCTCGAGTTTGCCCGGTAGGGTGGGCTGGTGCCGACGGAGTTCGGGAAACCGCTCGACGCACCAAAATCGCAATCACGTACGAATCGCTACCGCGACGAACGAAAAACCTTTGCCCTCTCATCACCGAGCCCCCGACGGCGGGTCTCGCGAGTAAATTGGATACCGCGACATGAAGCGCGAAAAGATCGATCTCGATGCCATGGGTTCCCTGCGCCGCAGTCATATGTGCGGCGAGATCGGCAACGAGGCTGTCGGACAGGAAGTCGTACTCGCAGGTTGGGTGAATCGACGTCGAGATCATGGCGGCGTGATCTTCGTCGACCTCCGTGACCGCACCGGGATCGTGCAAGTTGTCTTCAAGCCCGAAGTCCACGAAGCCGCCCACGAGCGCGCCGGTCTTCTGCGCAACGAATTCGTGGTGATGGCTCGCGGTGTACTCGAAAACCGTTCCGATGAAACGGTCAACGAAAAAATGAAGTCGGGTCGAATCGAAGTGAACGTGAGCGAACTTCGCCTGCTCAACGCTGCGACCCCGCCTCCCTTCTTGATCGACGACGAGACTGACGCCGAAGAAGCCACACGCTTGCGCAATCGCGTCCACGACCTTCGACGTGGCCCGCTCCAGCACGCCATTGAAGTGCGGCACAAGCTTTCGCGTTCGGTGCGCGGTGCACTTGATGAGCTTGGCTTTCTTGAAATCGAAACGCCGATCCTGACGCGCTCATCCCCGGAAGGCGCCCGTGACTTTCTGGTTCCCGCGCGGCTTCAGCCCGGTTCGTTTTACGCGTTGCCCCAGTCGCCCCAAATTATGAAGCAGCTGCTCATGATCGGTGGCTGCGAGCGTTATTACCAGATCGCGCGCTGCTTCCGCGATGAAGAGCTGCGCGCGGATCGGCAGCTCGAGTTCACCCAGGTCGATCTCGAAATGTCATTCGTAGGCGTGGAAGAAGTGCTTTCGGTGCTCGAAGAAGTTACGGCGCGCGGTTGTGCCGAAGCAGCGGGCGTCGAATTCGAGCGCCCCTTTCGACGCATCACGTACAAAGAAGCGATGGACCGCTTCGGCTCAGACAAGCCGGATACGCGCATCACCCTCGAACTCTGCGACCTCACCCACGTCTTCGCCGAGAGCGAGTTCAAGGCGTTCCGCGCGAACGTCGACGCGGGTGGCATCGTGAAGTGTCTCCATGTTCCGGACGCCCAAGAGATGTCCCGCGGCGACATCGACCGCCTTGAAAAGCTGGTACGCAAAGAACTCGGTGCCAAGGGGTTGGCTTGGATCCGGGTCGATGAGAGTGGCGAGTGGAAGTCACCCATCGTGAAGTTCCTTTCGGACACCGAACGCGAAGCCATCGCGAAGGCGACCGACATGGCGCCGGGCAGCGTGACCTTCTTTCAGGCCGACGCCGCCGACCGCGCCAACGCGATCCTGTCGCGCTTGCGGATCGATCTCGGCAACCGCCTCGGTCGCACCGATGGCCGCGAGTGGGACGTGCTCTTGGTTGTGGACTTCCCGGTGTTTGAGCGCGACTCCGACGGCAACCTCACGTATGTCCATCAGCCCTTTGTTGCACCGCTCGAAGAAGACATTCCGTTACTCGACACGGCCCCGGAGAAGGTGCGCGGCACCCACTACGACGTCGTCGTAAACGGCGTCGAACTAGGCAGTGGCAGCCTGCGTAACCACCGCGTCGATGTACAGCTCAAGATCCTCGAACTCATGGGCTATTCTGAAGAGCAGGCGATGAACAGCTTTGGCTTCTTGCTCGAAGCGCTCGAAATTGGCGCACCGCCCCATGGCGGCTTTGCCTTCGGTTTCGATCGCTGGGTGATGGTAATGGCCAAGTCGGCAAGCCTGCGCGACGTGATCCCGTTCCCCAAGACCCAGCGTGGGCAGGACCTCTTTATGCAGTCGCCGTCCGAAGTGGGCAACGAACATCTCGACGAACTTTCTATTCGAATCAAAGCACCCACCCCGAAGGCGGGTGAATGAAATACGGGTGCTCAATGGCATTGCACTTTCCATGACTTCCACGAGGCCTTCGAAACCGGCCCGAACAAATGGCAATCCCCAAATAGATTGCTTACAAACTCGGCGCGAAATTCATGCCGGGCCCTAAAATATGATGTGATCGGACGCTCTTCTCTGGCCCTGGCAATGGTCCGGACCGAGACGGCGCCCTCAACCGACCCTTCAGGACACAAGCATCCCGAAGCGTCACGGCCAGAAGGACTCACCCCCACTATGCGAAACAAAATTGCGATGATTGGCGGCGGAAACATTGGCGGCGTGCTCGCCGAACAGGCGGCCTACCGCGAACTCGGTGACGTGGTCATCTTCGACGTGGTCGAAGGCCTGCCCCAGGGCAAGGCGCTCGACATCGCCGAAGGTGCACCGCTTGCAGGCTCAGACGCGAGCATCAGCGGCGCCAACGACTATTCGGACCTCAAGGGATCGAACCTTGTCATCATTACCGCGGGTCTCGCACGCAAGCCCGGCATGAGCCGCGACGACTTGCTCTCCACCAACGTCAAGATCATGAAGCAAGTGGCAGAAGGCGTGCGCGACAACTGCCCCGACGCCTACGTGATTGTTGTTTCGAACCCGCTCGACGCCATGGTCTACACCTTTCAGAAGGTATCGGGCTTCCCGAAGAACCGCGTGGTCGGCATGGCGGGCGTGCTCGACTCGACGCGTTTCCGAAGCTTCGTCGCTTGGGAACTTGGCGTTTCGGTTCGTGACGTGACGGCCCTCGTGCTCGGTGGTCACGGCGACACCATGGTGCCCCTGGTCGACTATTGCACGGTCGCAGGCATTCCCGTTCGCAAGTTGATGTCCGAAGAGAATATCCAGGCGATCGTCAAACGCACCAAGGGTGCGGGTGGCGAAGTCGTTGGGTTGCTCAAGACGGGGTCGGCGTTTGTGTCTCCCGCGATGTCGGCGCTCGAAATGGCAGAGTCCATCTTGAAGGACCAGAAGCGCGTGCTCGCATGCGCGTGCAAGCTCGACGGCGAGTACGGTGTTGACGGTCTCTACGTGGGCGTTCCCTGCGTGCTCGGGGCCGGCGGCATTGAACGTGTCATCGAACTCGAGCTCGAAGGCGACGACAAGAAGGCCTTTGACGAGTCGGTCGTTCATGTCAAAGCCCTCGTTGACCAACTCGACGTCTAAAAACAACGACGGACCCATTTGCGAACCCGCTGTTCGTTGCGGTTCGGTGTGCACGAACAGCACGCCGAATCGCATTCGCAACTGACGGATCTGCACTTCGCGCGCCCGGTTGCACTGCTGCCGGATAGGAGAGAAGCATGAACGTCCACGAGTACCAGGCCAAAGGGCTGCTGCGGGAATTCGGCGTATCCGTACCCGAAGGCATCCTCGCCACGACGCCGGCGGAAGCCGAAGCGGCCGCACGCGATCTTGGCACCAAGATCGTCGTCGTGAAGGCGCAGGTGCATGCTGGCGGGCGCGGAAAAGGCGGCGGCGTCAAGCTCGCCAAGTCCCCGAGCGAAGCCAAGCAGGCCGCGAGCGAGATCCTCGGCATGACGCTCCACACGCCGCAGACCCCGCCGGAAGGCAAGCTCGTCCGCAAGGTCTACGTCGAAGCGGGCTCCGACATCGCGCGCGAGTTGTATCTCGCAGTGTTGCTCGATCGCTCGGTTGAGAAGTTCGCCATCGTGGCGTCGACCGAAGGCGGCATGGAGATCGAAGAGGTCGCTGAGAAGACGCCCGAAAAAATCTTGACGGTTTATATCGAACCGAACCTCGGCTTGCGGGACTACCAGATCCGCCAGCTGGGTTATGGGCTCGGTCTTGAAAAAGACACAATCGCGAAGTTCGTTCCCTTCGTGCACGGGTTGTTCAACCTGTTCATGGAGCGAGACGCCACCCAGGTCGAGATCAACCCGCTTGTCATAACCGGTGACGGCGACGTGATCGCACTCGACGGCAAGATCAACTTCGACGATGGTGCGCTCTACCGACACCCCGACGTTGCCGATCTCCGCGATCCCGACGAAGAAGACGACCGCGAGCGCCAGGCCACCGAACTCGACTTGGCATACGTCGGCCTCGACGGTGACATCGGCTGTATGGTGAACGGTGCCGGGCTCGCGATGGCGACGCTCGACATGATCGCGCACTGCGGTGGCTCTCCTGCCAACTTCCTCGACGTCGGGGGAGGGGCAGACAAAGAAAAGGTGATGAACGCCTTCAAGCTGATCCTTCGCGACGACAACGTGAAGGTCATCATGGTGAACATCTTTGGCGGCATCGTGTGCTGCGACTTGATCGCTGAAGGCGTCGTTGGCGCGGCGGCCGAACTCGGCATTGAAGTGCCGTTGATCGTTCGCTTGCAGGGAACGAACGCTGCCGAGGGTCGCGAGATCCTGGCGAAGTCGGGCCTCAATATTACCACTGCAGAGACTTTGCAAGAAGCAGGCGAGCGCGCTGTAGCCGCTCGCGGAGAGGGTTAGAGACCAATGGCGATTCTTTGCGACAAGAACACGAAGCTGTTGATTCAGGGCATGGGCCGCATGGGAACCTTCCACGCGAACCTGTCGAAGGAATACGGCACGCAGGTGGTTGGCGGTGTGCATCCCGGCAAGGGTGGCACTGAGATCGATGGGCTTCCGGTTTTCAATACCGTGGCTGAGGCCGTTAAACACACGGGCGCAAACGCGTCGGTGATCTTTGTGCCACCGCCGGGCGCGCCGGACGCGATCCTCGAAGCTGCCGAAGCCGAACTTTCGATGACGGCCTGCATCACCGAAGGCATCCCCGCCAATGACATGGCGCGGGTTGCGGCGATCATTAAGGGGTCGAAGACGCGACTGGTTGGACCGAATTGCCCGGGCGTTGTGACTCCCGAGCAGTGCCGCATCGGCATCATGCCGGCACAAATTACCCGCCCCGGGCCGGTCGGCGTGGTGTCTCGTTCGGGCACGCTCACCTATGAAGCAGTCGATCAGCTCTCGCGCCTCGGCATCGGTCAGTCGACCTGTCTTGGCATTGGTGGCGACCCGATCATTGGCACGAACTTCATCGACGCACTGACTCTCTTTCAGGCGGACCCCGACACCAAGGGCATCGTGATGATTGGTGAGATTGGCGGCTCGGCCGAAGAAGAAGCGGCGGAGTACATCCAGTCGAACGTCGACAAGCCGGTCGCATGCTTCATCGCTGGAACCAACGCCCCTCCCGGCAAGCGCATGGGTCATGCCGGCGCGATCATCGCCGGTGGCAAGGGCAAGGCGAGCGACAAGATGGACGCGCTGGGCAAAGCCGGCGTCTCGGTCGCGGCCTCACCGGCTGAAATCGGCAAGGCACTCGCGGACATCGCGCCCCAACTGATCGGATAAGCACATTCAAATTTGGGCTCCGAACTCAAGTTCGGGGCCCTTTTCTGATTATGGAGCATGGCGATGGAATTGGGTGTTGCGGTGCGATCGATGGGGCCACAGTCGTCCCGAGACATGCTCGTTGGCTGCGTTCAAGCGGCGGAGCGCGCCGGTCTCGCGGATATTTGGATTCAGGATCATCTGGCGATTCCGCCCGACGACGCGGAAGGTTCAGGCGGACGCTACCTCGACCCGCTGACCACCCTCGCGTACCTCGCCGCATCGACCGAGCGCATCGGACTCGGAACCGGCGTGTTGAACATCCCGTATCGCCCAGCGCTCCCCACCGCCAAGGCCCTGGCCACCGTGCAAGAGTTGTCCGGCGGGCGTCTGCGCTTCGGGGTTGGCGTTGGATGGATGGGCTCAGAATTTCGAGCGCTCGGTGTCCCGCGCAGCCAACGCGGACGCTTGACCGACGAAGGGCTGGCATTAATCCACAGCTGCTTTGACTCCGACGAAGTCGAAGCCAACGGTCAAGTGTTTTTGTTTTTGCCGCGCCCCGAACGCCCACCCGTCTTCATCGGCGGCAGTGGCCCCCACGCGCTCGCACGAGCCGTCGCCTTCGGCGATGGCTGGCTTCCGATGGGGGGCGACCCAGAAAAACTTCGCGAGCCCATCGCGCAATTGCGCGGGCTCGCAAGTGATGCAGGCAAGCCCGAACCGCAGGTGAAGTTGATGACAGCGCTGCCGCTTGACGACGTGGCAGAGGCAACCGACCGCGCCGGCGCACTCGCAGAAGCGGGTGTCACGAGCCTGATACAGGCCATTCGCTACGACACCCTCGCCGAATTCGAAGACGCAGCCGGGAAGCTCGCGCCGATTCGCGAAGCGATCTAGGAGTCTGCGCGGCAGAATGCGGACCCGCCCAAACGCGGATCCAACACCGCTGCCTGCTTTGCGAAAGCGAGCTGGAGCGAGCGCGAGGCGATTGCCCGGCGTTCCGCTCCTACTTCGTGCCGACGGTCCAGGTGTCACCCGAGTTGAGCAGTGCCTCAAGATCGCCCGGGCCCTTCGTGGCAATCGCATCATCAATTTGCGCCGACAGCATTTGCTCGTAGGGTTCCTTCGTCGATTCGCGCAGCACGCCAACCGGGAGCGGGAAGTCCGGGCGAGACAACGTGGCGAGTGCGAATGCGTAGGCGGTTGAATCGAGAAATTCGTCGTGGACCACGACACCCTTTTCCCTCGGATCGTCGTCGTCGGCCAAGTCGATCACGCTCGGATCGCCGCCGATCATCACGACGCCCTTCAAATTGCCCGGCGAACCGAAGACCAAGGGCTCTTCTTGCACCAGCGAGATTGAGCTCTCAATGCGGGTCTTGCGATCCTGAACGTCTTCCCAGACACCGTCGTTAAAGACAGGGCAGTTCTGCAAGATTTCGACGAATGCGGTGCCCTTGTGGGCGTGCGCGCGACGCAGGGTCTGCTGCATATGGGTCGCATCGACGTCGATCGTGCGTGCGACGAAGGTCGCACCGGCACCGAGGGCGAACGAGATCGGGTCGATCGGATAATCGATGGAACCCTGTGGCGATGACTTCGTGGTCGTCCCCGTGTCCGAGGTGGGCGAGTACTGGCCCTTAGTCAGGCCGTAGATTTTGTTGTTGAACAGCAAAATCTGCAGGTCGAGGTTGCGGCGGATCGTATGCAGCAAGTGATTGCCACCGATCGAAAGCCCGTCGCCGTCACCCGTGATGACCCAGACCGAAAGCTCGGGGCGGCTTGCCTTGATGCCGGTCGCAAACGAAGGAGCGCGGCCGTGAATGGTGTGGAAGCCGTACGTGTTCATATAGTACGGGAAGCGGCTGCTGCAGCCGATCCCCGAGACGAAGACGACGTCTTCGCGCTTGTCCACGAACTCGGGCATCACGCGCTGTACGTTGGCGAGAATCGAGTAGTCACCGCAGCCGGGGCACCAGCGTACGTCCTGGGTCGAAACGAAGTCCTTGCGAGAAAGCGTCGTTGCGGGAGCGGCCATCGTTACTTGTCCTCGTTTAAAATATTTTCGATCTCCGCGACAATTTCCGCGACTCGAAAGGGTTGCCCCGCAACTTTGTTGAGCGGCTTGATATCCAGCAAGTACTTGGCCCGCAGGATCATGGACAGTTGTCCGCCGTTGAGTTCCGGGAGCAAAACATGCTTGAAGCTCTTCAGCACATCCTCAAGGTTGGCGGGCAGCGGGTTCATGTGTCGAATGTGCGCGCGAGAAACGGACAGTCCCACCGAACGCGCGACTTCGGTCGCCGCGGTAATCGCGCCCAAAGTACTGCCCCAACCGAGTACCAGCAGATCTCCGGAATTGGGGCCATCGACTTCAACGTTCGGAATGTCGGCTACGACGCGTTCAATCTTTTCTCCGCGCAGCCGCAGCATTTCGGCGTGATTGTCCGGGTCGTAAACGACGTTGCCCGTTACCGGTGCTTTGGTGAGGCCTCCGAGGCGGTGCTCGAGGCCTGCTTCACCGGGGATCGCCCACGGTCGCGCCAACGTCTCTTCGTCTCGTTTGTACGGCTGGAACTCTTCGCCGTCCAGGTCGTCCTGGGTTGCGAACTTGATCGGCGAACGTTGAAGGGTCGAAACGTCCGGGATCTGCCATGGTTCAGAACTGTTGGCTAGGTAGCTGTCGGACAAAACCATGACCGGCGTCATGTACTTCACCGCGAGCCGGAATGCTTCGATCATCATGTCGAAGCAATCCCCTGCGCTCGAAGGCGCGAGTACCGGCATGGGGCTCTCGGAGTGCCGGCCGAAGAGGGCGAGGAGCAAATCTCCCTGCTCTGTCTTGGTCGGTGAGCCCGTCGACGGTCCCGAGCGTTGTACGTCGATCACCACCAACGGAAGCTCGACCATGATGGCCAAGCCCAGCGCCTCTTGCTTCAACACGATGCCGGGGCCACTGCTTGCGGTCACGCCTAGGCTGCCTGCGAACGAAGCGCCGATCGCGCTGCTTACCGCGGCCATTTCGTCTTCGGCCTGAAAGGTCTTCACGCCAAAGTTTCGGTGGCGCGCGACTTCGTGCAAAACGTCACTGGCTGGCGTGATCGGATACGCGCCGAGGAATACTTCGCGGTCCATCAAGACGCGTGCTGCAATGATGCCCCACGCAAGCGCCGTGTTGCCGGTGATGTTTCGGTAGATGCCAGGCTCGATTTTGGCGACCGGGACTTGGTACGAAACGGGAAACAACTCTGTCGTTTCGCCGAACGCCCAGCCGGCGCGTAGGGTTCGAAGGTTGGCTTCACATACGTCGCCGGAAAACTTCATCGCAAGCCAACGTTCGGTGCTTTCCATCGGACGCGTGTAGAGCCATGACATCAGCCCTAGGGCGAAGAAGTTCTTCGAGCGATCAATCACGCGCTGGGTCAAGTCGAGCCCCGAAAGCGCTTCGCGGTTCAACGTCGTGACCGGGATCTCTACGAGTTCGAATCGCTCGCGAAGTTCGGGCAGCGGGTCTTCGGTGTAGCCGGCGCGCTGGTACGATTTCTTGTTGAAGGCGTCGGAGTTGATGATCAACATCGCGCCCGGTCGAAGGTCACCAACGTTCGCTTTGGCGGCGGCCGGATTGAATGCAACCAGCACATCGGGATAGTCCGACGGCGTGTGGACTCGGTCGGACGAGAAATGAATCTGAAAACCGGATACGCCGGCCAGGGTGCCGGCAGGGGCGCGAATTTCGGCAGGGAAGTCGGGAAATGTAGAAAGGTCGTTCCCGGCAAGCGCTGTTTCGTCGGTGAATTTTGAACCGGTGAGCTGCATCCCGTCGCCGGAATCGCCACAGAAGCGAATCGAAACGTCGGTGCGTTCTTCGATGGTTTTTGCGGTCATCGGCGCAACTCTGCGTTGAACACCGTGGGTGACATTCGATGGTTCAGCATGTTTCGAGTCTTCTTTTCTTCGTCGCTCTGCGGGGAACCACAGGTTGTGCAAGGTCGACGGTCAGCGGGGGGCGTTGGAATCGATTGATTGGCGGGTATGGGTATGAGTTACACATCGCTGCGAATGGTTTCGCCTCGGATTTTACACCTTGACCTTTTGATTATTGGGTCATTTAATCGTGTTACTCTTGCCTGCAGCCACGTGCACTTGAAGCGCAGGGGTCCCAAGAGATCAGAAATTTTCGGCGCCATTGTATCCCGCTGAGAGGCAGGCGAAAGACCCGAAACACACGTTGGTCAGGCTCCTAGGCCGCGATTCTGAAAGAAGTTGTGGCGGCGGGGGCTTCCCCGAGATCCCTGCGCCCGAATGAACCTCAAGCCACCTGAGCAGGTTGCCGATGTACGAAGCATGTTCATGCCTTGTACAGACCAAGCCTATGCCGCGGAATCGGCGATTCTCGCTTGCTGTCCAGCGCTCAATTCGCCTGTCGTGAACATTGAAGGGCTGGAAGTCGGCAGCGCAGAGGCCGCGATTCTGCTCTCCGCCGATGAGTACGGCGACCTGACCCTTCGCGTTCGAGTCAAGCGAGTCCCAGACGGTGCGGGCGTGACGTTCCGCTACCAGGGAAACGCCTCGGATTTCGGAAACGCGAGTGCGGCCATGGCCGTGGCCCACAATTTCGCAGAAGGCATGGGCTTTCTGTTCGATGAAGACATGATGCGCAAGGGAATTGGATCGAGCCGACGCCGCGCGTTCGAACTCTGGAACGCGATCCTTGCGCAAGGTTCCGGCGGGCCGGCGACAGAAGCCGGTGAGCGAGCGCCCAAGGGCCCATCTCCGCAAAAGGCTTTCGCTGAAGCTGAGGCCACTCCCGAACCGGTGCTCGACCTCGAGGACGCGCTGACCCTTGAGGACGAGGCGCAGGTCCTCACAAAGCTACGCCCAAAGAAGTCCAAACCGCAGAGCCCCTCCCAACGCAAAATCCGACCGCCATCTCGCATGTCTCAACCCACGGCGTCTAAGGAGCGAGCGGGAAGTGGTGAGCTGGGTCGGATGGAGTTGTCCGCGGAAGAACTAGGCAACGAATTTGTCGACGTGTCGGGCTTCCTGACGCGCTTGCTCAGCAGCTTCTGATGCTGAGACACATTGCACGATTGGGGGAAATATGAATTTTCGCGGAGTCTTCAGTCTTCGAACCGCGAGTTTTGCTTGTGCCGTCGCGGTTTTGGTCTCGCAGACCGCATGCATGATACCGGTGATCGACCCGAGCGAGCTGACCGAGGACGAGCGAAAGCGCGACCAGGCTCGCGCGCGACGGGATCTCGGGATCGACTACCTCTCCAAGGGACAAAACGCGATCGCGCTGCGAGAGCTGGTGTTTGCCGTCAAGGCCAACCCCGACGATCCAGCTACGCAGCTGTGGCTGGGAGAGGGCTACCGCCGGCAAGGCCACGACGATCTGGCTCTTGCGGCGATGACCGAAGCAGTGCGTCTGGAACCGACCTACCAGGTCGCGCACAACAATCTCTCTGCCTTCTATATCCAGCTCGAAGACTACGAGAACGCGGTGAAGCACGCTCAGGTGCTGATCGACGATCCGCTCTACGGCCAGCCCTGGAAGGCGTTCTCCAACCGAGGCTACGCCCAGATGAAGCTCGGCCGAATTGCAGAGGCGCGCGAGAGTCTCGAAACCGCCACCGAGTTTCGGAATGACTTCTGGCCCGCGTCTCTGAACCTCGGCCTGCTCGAACGAGACGCGGGGAACAAGCTCAAAGCGGTGAAGCATTTTCAGCGCGTGATTAAGCATCCCGTCGGCCACGGGCCGCGCGCCGAGGCGAGCTTTCACATCGCTCAGATCCTCGTCTCGATCGGACATCGCGAAAAGGCCATCAAGTACTTCACCGCATCGGCGCAGAACGACCCCGATGGACGATGGGCTGACCAGTCGCGCGACTATCTGAAGATCTTGCGCTGAGTTCGCACGCGTTTCGAGCTATCCTTCGTTCAAGGCGGGCGCTGCCCGCTGCGTGACGGTCAATCGGTCCTTGCGGGTCGAGCGGCTTTGTACAACACGCATCGGAGTGAAACTTGGGAAACAGCGACTGGCTTCGCACAGACGGGGCCCAAGTTGAGTAGCGATCGAGACAATCACGACGTCGACAGCGACGACGGTTCGAAGCTCGAACGTCTTGAAGGTGCGCAGGACGCCAGCAGCGAAAGCCTGAGCGGGCTGATGGACGACGTTTGGAATGAGACGCCGGAATTGGTTCCAAGTATCGGGGGCTACCTCACGCGTCAGCGCGAGTTGCGCGGCATCTCTCGCGAAGAACTTTGCGCGCTGACCCGGATCCCGATGCGCTCGCTCGAGCGACTTGAGTCCGGCTTGTTCGACACCCTCGCCGACGGCTTCGTGCGTGGGTTCGTCCGCACCGTCGCAAGTGCGCTTGGGCTTGACCCCGACGACACGCTGGCGCGAATGACCCAGGAGCCAGATGCGCCCACTGCCGCGCGCGGACCCATGAGCGGCTCGCCAATGGTGCGGATCGGCGTGATGGCCGCGGCGTTGGTGCTGGTCGTCATTAGCGTGGGGCTGGTTCGCGTCGCCGTGCAGTACTTGCCGGGGCAGGACGTTTCGTCGGACCTTGTGCTGCGAACCGATCCGGTTCGCGCGCTTGCCGAGGAGCGTGGGATCGCAGCGATCGAACCCAAACATGCGCTCGTTGAACCGATCCAGCCGAGAGCAGCGTCCTCGAATAAAGGGCGGCGTGAAGCGTTGAGGGAAGAACTCGTTCTGCCGCCGGGCGGTGCAGACAAACTCATCGACCCAGAGCCGAGCCTCGGCCGTACCGTGGTCGTCGACGTTACGAACAATGTTCACGCCAATGGACCCGGGCAATAACACGTTTGGCAGACCATAAGACCGAAGCCATCCTTCTGCGCTGTGTCGACATCGGTGAGACCGATCGCATCGTGCACCTATTCACGCCCGATCTCGGTCGCGTCACCGCGATGGCGAAGAGTGCGCGAAAAAGCGTCAAGCGATTTCCCGGCACCCTCGACCTGATGAACCACTTGCAGGTCGACTTGCAAATTCGTCCGCAGCGGATGACGTACATCGGTCGTGGGAAGCTGATCTCACCTTTCCTCGAACTGCGCGCAGTGCCGTCTCGTTTCGCGCTCGGCTGTTACTTGGTAGAGCTACTCGGACGGTTGGCGCCTGAAGGCGGCGCCGGTGGAGATTCGCGTCGTCTATTCGACTTCACCCTCGGCGCGATGCACAGCATCGAAAACCTCGACCCCGGGCCGAAGCTGCGTATGTTCCTCATGCTCGAAAGTTTGTGTGCGCTGGGGCTGCGCCCGGAGCTACGCCACTGCGTCCGCTGCGGAACCGAACTCGCCGGGGGCGATGCGTTTGCCTTTCACTTTGGCGAGGGTGGGGCGCACTGCGGGGGCTGTAAGCGAGAAGATGGGAGTTCGGTCCCGATTCACCTAGGCACCCTGCGCTTGCTCGAGCAAGGTCTTCATTTCGGCATCGACAAGCTCGACAGACTGCAAATACCAACGCGGGAAATGCGAGAAGCCGAGCAGTTGGTCGGGCGCTTTCATCGATTTCATGTTGGCCTCGAACTGCGGAGCGAAGCGTTCCTCGCCGAAGCGTTCGCCACCCACGCCAGGGGTGGCGCGAACCCCGCCTGAAGGGAATACTCGGCTCCGCAAAGAGAGGGTTTGCGTCCCGAGTACCCCAAAGTTGGGCCCACGCTCGCCGCCATGCCGGTTCTCCTACGAATCCATCGATTCTATTGATAAGCAAAGCTCTTGCGCAGGACATAACGCATGGTGGCTGGTTCCGATTCATCTTTCTCAAGCGCCACGCGTCCACTCGTCGCGATGGACAAGCTGGTTTCGCTTTGCGCAGCCCGAGGGTTCATCTTTGCGTCGAGTGAGATTTACGGCGGGATTAACGGTTTTTGGGACTACGGCCCGCTGGGTGTCGAACTCAAGAACAACCTGAAAGCGCTGTGGTGGCAGCGCATGGTTCGAGAGCGCCCGGACGTCGTCGGTATCGACACGTCGATCGTCGCGCATCCGCGAACCTGGGAAGCGTCGGGCCACGTCGATAACTTCAGCGACCCGATGGTGGATTGCCGGGCGTGCAAGAAACGCTTTCGCGCCGACCAGCTTGACGACGCCGGGAAGTGTCCTTCGCGAGAGGGCAGCTCGGAGCACGACCTGACCGAAGCCAAGAACTTCAACTTGATGTTGGAGACCCAGATCGGCGCTTCGGCGGACGCCACCCAATCGGCCTACCTGCGGCCGGAAACCTGCCAGTCGCTCTTTACGGGCTTCAAGCGCGTGCGCGAGTCGTCCCGGCAAAAGATCCCGTTTGGGATTGCCCAGGTAGGCAAGGCCTTCCGCAACGAAATTACGCCGCGCAATTTTATCTTCCGCTCGCGTGAATTCGAACAGGCCGAGATGGAGTTCTTCTGCCATCCGAGTGAGCGAGACGAGTGGTTCGAATATTGGCGAGCCCAACGGCTGCAGTTCCACCGAGACATCGGTCTGAATGAGGGGCGCATTCGCAATCGTCCCCACGAATCGGATGAGCTCGCCCACTACGCCAACGCAGCCGTCGACGTCGATTACGAATTTCCGTTCGGCTGGCAGGAAATCGAAGGCGTGCACGACCGCGGCGACTGGGACTTGTCTCAACACACGAAGTTCTCGGGCAAAGAACTCGCAATGACCGACGAAGCCACCAAGGAAAAATACACACCGATGGTCATCGAGACGTCGATGGGAGTCGATCGAACGTGCTTGGCACTCTTGTGCGACGCCCTCGACGAAGAGACTCTCGAAGGCGGCGATACACGAACCGTCATGCGCTTCGCTCCGAAGGTGGCCCCCGTCAAAGTTGCGGTGCTGCCGCTGTCCAAGAAGCTCTCTGAATCAGCGCACAAGATCGACGCCGAACTGCGCAAGCGTTGGAACGTCTTCTATGACGAGTCGGGCAATATTGGCCGGCGCTACCGCCGCCAGGACGAAGTCGGGACGCCTTATTGCGTGACAGTTGACTTCGAGACCGAAGACGACAAAAAGGTGACGGTCCGCGAGCGCGATACGATGGATCAGGAACGCGTCCCCCTCGATGGCCTGGACGCGTACCTTCACGAGCGTCTCGAGGCTGGGTCGTGAGCGACACTTCGTGACGGCTGCAAACAAGAAGAAGGCGAGTGCGAAGGTGAAGCGGAAGGGAGCGAGCGCGAAGGCGTCTAAGTCTAAGTCTAGGACGAAGCGCGCAGCGAAGTCTGCTGCAAAGAAGAAGACTGCGGCCAAGAAGACTTCTGCAAAGAAGAGCGCAAAGAAGAGCGCAAAGAAGACTGGAAAGAAAAGTGCAAAGAACAGCAGCAAGAAGAGCAGCAAGAAGAGCACCAAAAAGAGCGCAAAGAAAACCGCAAAAAAGAGCGTGAAGAAAGCCGCAAAGAAGGCACCCAGAAAGGCGGCCAAGAAGTCCAGCAAGGCGAAGCCTACAAAGCCACAGGCCGCCAAGGCTTCCTCGACGAAGGCTTCACCGGCAAAGACCCCGTCCACAAGGGGACCCTCGACCAAGGTCTTCTACTTCGGCGACGGCAAAGCTTCGGGCCGAGCCGAGATGAAAGAACTGCTCGGTGGCAAGGGGGCAAACCTCGCCGAGATGACCAACCTCGGGATCCCCGTTCCGCCCGGCTTTACGGTGTCGACCGAAGTTTGTGGCGAGTTTAATCGCCAGGGCGGCACGATCCCGCGCAGCGTCAGAACCGAAATCACCGACGCAATCGTGCGGGTCGAAAAGAGTCTAGGTGCCAAGTTCGGCGGCGCAGAAAACCCGCTGCTTTTTTCCGTTCGCTCGGGCGCGCGTGCTTCGATGCCCGGCATGATGGACACGGTTCTGAACCTAGGCTTGAACAACGATACCGTGCTCGGGTTGGCAGCGTCCGCGAACGAACGCTTTGCGTACGACTCTTACCGGCGCTTCATTCAGATGTATGGCGATGTCGTATTGAACGTCCCGCGTGATCGCTTCGAAATGCGCATCGACGACACGAAGCACGCCAAGGGCATCGTGCTCGACACGGAGCTTGAAACCGAAGACCTCAAGCGACTGGTGCGCGACTTTCTCGAAATCGCCGAAGAGCAGACAGGGCGGCCGTTTCCCAAGGACCCCATGGAGCAGCTCTGGGGTGCCATCGGAGCGGTATTTGGTTCATGGCAAAACCAGCGAGCACAGATCTACCGCCGCCTGCATTCGATCCCAGAAGTGTGGGGCACAGCGGTGAATGTGCAGGCCATGGTGTTCGGAAACATGGGGGACGATTGCGCAACGGGCGTCGCATTCACGCGCGACCCGTCGACAGGTCAGAACGAATTCTACGGCGAGTACCTCATCAATGCCCAGGGCGAAGATGTCGTCGCAGGCGTGCGCACGCCGCAGCCCATTAATGGGCCAAGCCGCACCGAAGACACGCAAAAACTGCCGACTCTCGAAGACGAGATGCCCAAGGCGTATCGGAAACTGGTTCGGATCTACAAGCGGCTCGAAAAGCATTACCGCGACATGCAAGACATCGAGTTTACGATTCAGCAGGGCAAATTGTGGATGCTCCAAACAAGAACCGGCAAGCGCACGACAACCGCGGCCGTCAAGATCGCGGTCGACATGGCGAACGAGCGCTTGATCACCCGCAATGAAGCGATCACTCGGGTCGACGCGACGTCCCTCGACAAACTGCTGCACCCCACCCTTGATCCAGACGCGACGCGCGATCCCATTGCGCGCGGTTTGCCCGCTTCACCTGGCGCTGCGGTCGGCGTTGCGATCTTCGATAGCGAACGCGCGGACCTTCGTACCAAGGCCGGTGAGAAAGTCGTGCTGGTTCGCATTGAGACGTCGGCTGAAGACATCGGCGGCATGTTCGCCGCCGAAGGCATTTTGACGGCGCGCGGCGGAATGACCTCTCACGCTGCGGTTGTCGCTCGCGGTATGGGCAAGTGCTGCGTAACAGGATGTAATGCGCTCGAGATCAATGAAGAAGAGCGCACGATGCGTGTCGGCGATATTTACGTCAACGAAGGCGATGTGCTCACGATCGACGGCGGTACCGGCGAAGTGATGCTGGGTGCAATCGCGACGATTACGCCGCAACTTGGCGGTGCTTTTGAAGAGCTGATGGAGTGGGCCGAGAAGGTTCGCAAGATCCGCGTGCGCACCAACGCCGACACCCCCGAAGACGCACGGGTTGCCCGGGTCTTTGGAGCCGAAGGAATCGGCCTCTGTCGCACCGAGCATATGTTCTTCGAGCCCGACCGTATCTTGCGGGTTCGCGAAATGATCCTCGCGCGCAATGTCGAAGAGCGTTCGAAGCCGCTTGCGAAACTCCTTCCCATGCAGCGCGACGATTTTGCCGAGATCTTCCGTGCGATGGACGGTCTCCCTGTCACTGTGCGATTGCTTGACCCACCGTTGCACGAGTTTTTGCCCCAGAACGAAGCGGCGATTCAAGAAGTCGCCGAGGCCCTGGGCACGCCCATTGCCAAAGTCCGCGCGAGTTTGGCCGCGCTTCACGAATTCAACCCGATGCTCGGACATCGCGGTTGTCGGCTCGGTGTCACGTTTCCCGACGTGTACCGCATGCAGGTTCGCGCAATCGCCGAAGCGGCTTGCATCGTGAGAGCCGAAGGTGCCGACGTCCGACCCGAAATCATGATCCCGTTGGTCGCACACGAAGGCGAACTCAAACGCTTGCGGGGCGAAGCCGAGGCGGTGATCGATGAGGTGCGGAATCAGTACCCGGGCACGGACGTCCAACTGAGTATTGGAACCATGATCGAAGTGCCTCGAGCGTGCATCGTGGCGGACGTGATCGCCCAATACGCGGACTTCTTTTCATTTGGAACCAACGACCTGACCCAGATGGGCTACGCGCTGTCCCGGGACGATTCGGGCAAGTTCCTCCCCGATTACATCGATGCCGGCATCATCCAGGACGATCCCTTCGTTTCCATCGACGAGGCGGGGATCGGTGAACTGGTGCGGATGGGGGCAGAAAAAGGCCGCAAAACGAAACCAAAGCTCAAACTCGGGGTCTGTGGAGAGCATGGTGGCGATCCAAAGAGCGTGAAGTTCTTTGCGCGGGTCGGACTCGACTACGTTTCATGTTCGCCGTTCCGTGTCCCTGCGGCGCGACTGGCTGCGGCTCAAGCCGCGATCGAAGAATCGACGAATTAAGATCGACGGGTTTGATCGACGAACCCGTCCAGGCGAGCCAAGGGGAGACGATGCGACAGGTGGGAACGCGAGGCCGGACGCTGTGGCGACCGATGCACCGAATTTGGATCGCGATCGCGATCTTGTGCCTTGGCTTCACTGGGGCTGGATGCCAGAGCCCAACGCTGATCGACCGCTTGCGGGGCGATGTGCCCAAGCCCGTTGTACTTACGCCGCTGCCTCCTACCGCGATCATCGTTTCGAACTTCGAGCGAGATCTCGAAAAGACGTCTTTCGGAGCGGCCGACCAGCAGTCGCTTGCGCGACTTTTGCAGCTTGCGGATATCTTCTATCAGCAGTTGGCTCACAGGCGTTTGAACAGCATCGCGACCTTTCATGACCCGGCCCTGCGAGAATTTTTCCGGAGCGAAGAGGCCTTTGCGGACTACTACGCGGATCTGGTGCAGGACTTGGGCGATGGGCACTTCGAGGCAAACCGTCCTCAATTGATCGACCTCGAGTCGCTCCATGTCGAAGACGCGGGAAACCGCGCCGTTGCCGTTGTCAACTTCGAGGGGGAAAATTCCCTTCCGCTGCGATTTTGGTCCGTGAATTATTCGAGACGGGATATTTGGGAGCGAACCGACGATCGCTGGTGGATTGTTCCCGGCAAGCTCTGATCGGCCTCCAAGATCTAGAGTTTTGGACACATCCGTGGCGGAATGATTTGTCTGCGATTCCGCGGCCTCGGGAAAACGTTTTTCCCTGTGCATCCAGCAATCTGCCTGATACCCGCGGAATTTGTTTCCTCAGTGGGAAAATGTTTTCTCATTTGGAAGGAAGTTCCACCTTTGGGTCGCTTTCGGACACGAGTCAATTCCCCCTGCGAAATCAAGGAGTTGTGAAAAGAAATGCACTGAGGAGAAAGATGGCACGATGCTTGCTCTGACAAGAGAGCCAGGACGCAAGTTCTGACTTTTGAAGAGTTCATACGATCAGAGGACAACACAGGGAGCAAGTCAAGTTCGCCGAACTTCCCGCTAGTGATTCTAAGTCTCGCGCTGTGCGAAACCGGAACACGAAGCGGGGCGAGGAGTTCGGAGGCTGCGAGATCTACATGAGTGCTCTGTTGGAAGCTACAGGGAAAATAGAGGGGGCACTCGTCAGTGTGGAGATCAAAGCAATCTCTATCTTGACGTTCGCAAGACCGGTTTTTCCGACGCCATCCATGGCAGCGGAACCCAGTCATCTCAGGCGGTAGCGGTAAGTAGAAAGTCGCTGCCAAAGAGCGCGAGCGAGCCAAGGGTGGAAGCCAGCGAGAGATCGCCGGGCCCAATTCACTCAAGGCCGAAATTTCAAGCCAGACGCGAACAAGACCGCATAGGACGCCGATCTAAGGTTAGGGTGTGCACGTCGTTCCACAGCGAGACAGGTGGCCATCACCGGCCGGTCTACGCATCAGGAACTGACGCAAGCAAGGCCGAACGCCACTTGATCGATTCCGATGCCAGCTCAAGTCAGTCCCGAGATCTCGAGGAAGCGGGAGTGATATGATGTCGAGTGTCAAAGCCAAGAAATATGAAGCCAAGCCGGAAGCCATAAGACCCCCAGAATTGGAGATGGAGCGATCAGGCGAAAAGAAGGCCTGGTCTTCTGACCGACAACTCGTGGACGAGATCCTCGCTGGGAATCTTGAGAAGTTTGACCTCCTTTACGAATCCTATTTCCCACGCGTGTACCGCTTTGCGCTGAAGCGGTTGGGCGACCCGGGCGAAGCCGAAGACGTCACCCAGGAAGTCTTCATTGTCTTGCTGAGCGCGCTGCCGTCCTATCAGGGGCAGTCCTCGCTTCTCGTGTGGATCTTTGGGGTGACCCGCAACACGGTAAATCGCCGCTTTCGTAAGGCGCACCCGATACTGCAGTCCCTTGATAGTGGCAGTGCCCTCGAAGTGGTTGGCAAGGACGCACCGGCCGACGAACGTGTCGATGCGCGACGCATGCTCCTGCGCTGTGAAGACATCATTGAGAATGATCTCACGCCGCTTCAGCGACGCATCTTCCACCTGAAGCATCGCAGTCGTCTGTCGATCCGCGCCATTTCAATCGCGCTAGACAAGTCCGAAGACGCCATCAAGGCGAACCTTTACCGGATGCGTCGCGTGCTTTCGGACGGGACAGCGGGACTCGACCCTCTGATTCGAAGCTAACCCGCGCGCAAACCGCGGGTCGAAACGGCCTAACCGGCTTGTCTGGTTGGGTCGCTCTGCGTTTGGCCGACCTCCATTGCGAGTTCGTCGCACATACACGCGAATCACCAGGTTTTCGAATCCTCTGACGATGATTGGAGGGGCGTACCCCCGGGGTCTTAAGAATCCTCATATTTTTCGACACGCAGCTCCACAAATCGCCACTTACATATCGACGGTGCGGCTTGGTCGTCACCTTGGGAAGGGACAACGCGAGGTTAAAGCGTTGCCCCGAAAAACTCATTCAGGCCCCGCGCTCACGCGTGGAAAGCTCCGGCTCACGAAAAAAGCGGTTTCGGCGTCTCGTCGCACTACGCGGAGTCCGTCTAAGTCAGCAACCGCCACACCGACGTCGAAACTCAGCGACCTCGATCTGATCGAGGGCATAAAGCTCGCAAACCAAGTTCACTTCAACGAGCTCTACAACCGCTACTTCCAGCGCATCTATAACTTCGTTTACGGGCGGATCCGCAACCATGCGGATACCGAAGAAATCGTCCAGGAGACGTTTACCGTCGTATTTTTGTCCATCAAAAAGTACAGCGGCCGATCCTCGCTTGTTTCGTGGATCTACGGGATCGCGCGGAATACGACGAACAACAATCTGCGTCAGACCAAGACCAATAATCTTCGCATGAAGGAAATTGGCCACGATCACCTGCAGCCGACCAAGAACATTTCAAGTTGTACGCCAGAAGAGCACCTTGCGATCCAGAGCTATTTGTCTTCGGTAGTCGATCAGCTTGAAGGGTACGGAGATTGGCAGGTCGAGATCTTCGAAATGCGTCACCTGCAGAATCTTTCGATTCGCGAGATCTCAGAACGCACACAGCGTTCAAGCGATTCGGTACGGTCGAGCTTGTATCGTGTGAAGCGGCTAATGACGGACACCGCACAACGCAACAATAGATCTGCTGAATCAGAAGTGTCGGCTTGAAGCGAACTGACAAGTCGAGAAAAAATTGATGAAGACGGCGAATGCAAGTTCGCAATTACAATCAGAAACGAAGCAGCAATTGTTGTTGAGAGGTTTGCGGAAGTGAAGTTCGAAGTGTCTAAGCGAGTTTCGTTCAAGGATATAACTTTGTCTAACGATCATAAGAATGTGGGATCGCGACCAGCCGAAGCCACGGAGGTGGCGTCTGAGCATCGTGCCCAAGACAACGCCATCGATGCCGAGTTTACGGCGGCAGAGCTTCGTGAGTTTCTCGCTGCTGACTATGTTCCGATCCAAGCCGACCCTGCGTTCAAAGAGGGGCTGCGGAAGAAATTGTGGACTTTCATACGCAATCGGTCCGGTCGAGGCTGGTCGTCGAAGAAATAGCGCCCGGCTGGGGTGTTCTCGCGTTGCCGGCGCTTGCGAGGCTGACTAGCTTTCTCGCGGTATGCGCAACCCGATCCGTCTCAAAAACCTGAAGCTCCGCTTCGGCTTGCTCTATCTATTAGGCGCCGTCGCATTCTTCTACCTTCGTCCCGACCCAGTGAACTTCGTGGCCGGCGGGAGCTTGGTGGCGCTCGGCAGCGTGCTCCGCACCTGGGGCGCAGGTCATCTCGTCAAGAACGACCGCCTCACCGTAACAGGGCCGTACGCTCACCTTCGCCATCCACTCTACGCAGGAACCCTACTCGTCGGGTCGGGGTTCGCGGTCATCGCCGGGGGTGTGCTTTCGTTGCTCTTACTGGCGCTGCTCATGCCGTGGTTTTTTCTAATGTACTTCCCGCGCAAAGAGCGAATCGAAAGTGAGCGCCTTGAGGCGTTATACGGGGCGCAATTTGTGGGCTATCGCGAAGCGGTACCGGCGCTCTTTCCATCGCGACGTGCTTGGCGTCCCGCGACGGGGCAGGGCGAGGCATTCGAGGACCTCGCGCGGACCTGGAGTCGGGATCGCTATCTCGACAACAACGAACTCGGCACGTTGATCGCGTTGATTGCGGGTCTCGTACTCTTTGTCTTTCGGGCCCAAGTCGGTGGGTAATGCGTCCCCGGTGCGACTGCGTCGTAGCGAGTTAGCGGTGCGCACGATCGAAGCGCTGAATCGCGGCAATTGGGCAAACCCCGACGTGCTGCTGGTTGAATGCAGCGACGGACGTCGCGTTGTCGTCAAGGACTACAAGCCTCGGAGCGCGCTCGTCCGATGGACCTACGGCCGCTTCATCACGCGCCGCGAGGCCCGGGCGTACCGGCTCCTCGAGGGTTCGCCTGCGGTCCCCACGCTGCTGGGCGAGGTCGACGCTCTCGCGTTGGTGATCGAGTATCGACCGGGTACCCGCATGTCGCGAGATCTCGCTGGCAAATTGCCCGCGACGTTTATGGGCGAACTGCGCAACGCGGTTTCGAGCATGCATGCTCGCGGCGTTATTCATCTCGATTTACGCCACCGAAGCAATGTGCTCGCCGACGCGAGCGGCCATCCGGTGCTGATCGATTTTGCATCCGCGGTTTTCTTCAAGCCATCGGGGATCTGGTTTCGATGGCTGGGCCCATCTCTTGCGAAAGTCGACTGGGGAGCCGTTCGCAAATGGGAAGTCCGGGTCGCGCCTGCCACTGCGAAGCCGGGCTCGAGCTCCTAGTTCGGCGGTTTCGGAGCCAGTGCGCCAATGTAGTGACGAAATGAATCGAGGGTGAGGCGCGTGTCTGCCATCGCGCGGTGTTCGACCCCGTCGCCGAGCAAGCCCGCGGTCAGTGCGGCCTGGCGCAGGGAAAGCGCGGCGGGTTCTTCGCCGGAGACCAGCGCCCAACTGTAATAGAGCGTCGCCAGGTCAATGACGTGATAATCGAACGGGTAGGGGATCTCGCAATTCTTGAATCCGCGCTCGAGGAAGATGACGTCCATGCGCACGTTTTGACCGGCCGGGATGACTTTGACGCCCTTCGGCAGCATGTCGACGAGTTCAGTGAGCACTTGTCGAATACCGGGGGCTTGCGCCCAGACTTCGGCGTCGTAGCCGAAAATGGCGGCGGCCTCGTCTGAGATGCGCTCGGGTCGCGCGTTGACCTTCCACTCGGCGCTCGCGATTTCGACGAGTCGTGAGTCGGTCAGAATGATCGCGACTTCAGTGAGGTCGTGCTTTTCGACGTCGAGTCCGCCGAACTCACAATCCATCCAGGCCAGTACGAACTTTGACACGAGAAATTCTCCAGGAGCTTGCAGCGCAGAGCCGAAAGCGTGTTAGCGAATATGAATCCGCGTGGTGGTCCACGGAGGAGAGCCTAGGTTGCCCGGTGCAGCGGTCCAATTGGGAGGAGCGGGCACATTAGCGCCCGCGGCGGGCCTATAAAGCGCCCGCCTGCGACGGGCTTATAAAGCGCCCGCCTGCGACAGGCCTATAAAGCGCCCGCCTGCGACAGGCCTATAAAGCGCCCGCGGCGGGCTTATCAAGCCTATAAAGCGCCCGCCCGCGGCGGGCCTATAAAGCGCCCGCCTGCGACGGGGCTATAAAGCGCCCGCCTGCGACGGGGCTATAAAGCGCCCGCCTGCGGCGGGCTTATAAAGCGCCTGCGGCGGGCTTATAAATAGTGGTGCTCCCAACGGGAATCGAACCCGTGTTTGAGCCTTGAGAGGGCCCCGTCCTAGGCCGCTAGACGATGGGAGCGCGCCATTTTCAGCGCGCGCAACTTAGCTACCCGCCCCCTTGCATGTCAACTGCGCACGCAGAGGACACGCGCAGGGCTATATTCTCGTATCTCCGCTGTTTTTGGAGGTCGAAGATTCCGGGTTGATTGGAAACGGCGGCGCGGAAACTCCGTTCAATTGCAGCACCCGAAGCCAGCGTCTTCTCCCGAGACGGTTCCTCCCCGTTCCCCGTAAAGCCTCTGAGCGGTTCAAAGGGGACGACAGGCTTTGACCGGAGTGCCGAACTTTGTTTCGGCGAGTGACGCAAAACGTCACTGCGGCGAGGTCCCCTCGGATGCATTGCGAGACCCCCGACCCTTGCTTGAATTTGTATTCGGCGAGTGCAGCCTAAGGATAGTGGGCCCACTTGCCGATGAGAGAAGAGTGCGATGCCATTTTGGCACGTGGACTGCAATGGGGATGGGGCAGCACGGATTGTCGGGCCGTCTCCGACACCGGAAAAAATGAATGTCCCGAAGGCGATTCAGGCCCGAAGGCAAATGTAAGTAAAAGGATAATCAGAATGAATAAGTTCCTTGGGAAGAGCAAGAAGGGCTTTACGCTCATCGAGTTGATGATCGTTGTCGCCATCATCGGTATTTTGGCCGCCATCGCAATTCCGAACTTCGTCCGCTTTCAGTTGAAGGCGAAGACTTCGGAAGGCAAAGTGAATCTTGCCGCGATCCGCACGGCGGAAGAGGCCTACTTCTCCGAGTTCGGTAGCTACGTTACCGCCCTGGCTTCTCCGGCCGACAACAGTGGCACAGCGAAGGCCAACTTCGTGCCCAACGGGGACGGCGGCTTCACCACCATCGGCGTGGTCAATGGCGCGGCGTATGTTGCTAGCGCCGGTGCAGACATCGACGGCAATGGTACAGACCAGTCTTGGGGGTACGTGCAGGCAGGAACCGCCACCACCCCTCCGGTCGTGGTAGGCACCCTCGGCTTGGTAAAGTGCAGTGTTGCCACCAGCCTCTCGAACCAGGTCATAGCCTGCGACCCCACCTACGGCCAAAGCGAGTTCTAAGAAGTCCTAGCGGGAAATTCGGGGAGGGTCGGCACTTGGGCCGCCTCTCCCCCAACCCGTTCCACGAAGACGGATCCATTTCAACAGTTTTGTTCGAGGCCCTCCCCCCAAATCTCGATCGTTCCGACTGAGGAGAAAGCCCCGTGATCGTCCAACCCATCGCCGTGCGACGTGCCAATGGCTTCACCCTGATCGAACTCATGATCGTGGTCGCCATTATTGGAATCCTCGCCACCGTCGCGGTGCCCTCATTTTCCCGATACCAGAACCGCGCGCGAAGAGCAGAGTCCTTCGTGAATCTTTCCGGTCTCGGTACGGCTCAGAAAGCTTACTTCGCTGAGTACGGTCTGTTCGTGGGTGCCGAGATGGTTCCTTCGACAACGACCAGCGTGAACCCGGGCGCCGAGAAGCGCGATTCATCTCCGATTGCCGCTGAATTCGCCGGCGTCGGGTGGTTCCCAGAAGGCGACGTCTACTACGACTACGACACGAACACCGGCAGCTTCACCGGTGCTTGCAACTGCGATACGTGCTTTACCTCGACGGCGTATGGCGACGTCGATGGAGATGGCTCGGTCGCGTTGATTTTATTTACCCACCCGAATATTGATATGACCGACACCTGCACGAGTCTCTATTTTTCGGGGCAGGGGATACCTCAGATTCGAAACGGCGAAACGGTTTATGACGAACCGGTCCTCGTCATCGGTGCGGACGACTTTTAGTCGCGCGCGGATTTTCAGATCGATCGAAAACTGACGGGGCGCTGATCCCGTCGAACACATCCGGGGGGAATGTGAGCGTCGCAACCATTCGTTGGGCATGTTGGCTGCTAGCACTGAGCGTAACGTTTGGTGTGCACCAACAGATCCCCAGCACACGATCCACGTCGAGAGAAGAAGTTTTTTTGCCGAAGCCCCAGCTCGCGAAGCTCGCGTCGCTCGGCTTCGATGCGGTGTTGTCCGACTACTATTGGATTCAGGCGATCTACAAGGTCGGAGCCACCCACGAGCGCCCCGAAGAGTTCGCGCCGTACATTTCGAAAATCATTGATGTCGTGACGACCCTCGATCCCTATGTCGGACACCCGTACAGGTTCGGTGCGAGCTGGCTGACCGACAGCCCCGAAAGCGTCCGCAAAGCCAATGACCTGCTGCGCCGGGGAATCGAATACCACCCCGACGATTGGCGAAACTATTTTTACCTTGGATACAACCTCTTCTACTACCTGAACGAGAATGAAGCCGCGGCCGAAGTGCTTGAGCGTGCCACTGAGATCGAGGGATCGCCGGCCTACCTTCCGCGTCTCGTTGCACGTCTTCGGTCGGAATATGCGGACCTCGGGTCGGCGGCGATCTTCTTGAATGAGATGTTGCAGACCGCTGAAAGCGACGATGCGATTGCGATCTATCAGGGTGCCCTCGACGAAATTGATGTCGAGATCAAGGCTCGCTATCTCGATCGCGCGCGTGAGTCCTACAACGCGCTTCACGATCGCGACATCGCGCGGGTCGAAGATCTTGTTGCGGGTGCACATCCGATCCTTGCGCAGCTTCCAGCTCCTGAACCGAAGGACTTGCCGCCTGCAATGCGTAAGGGGGATCGGTGGTTTATCGATTCCAAGACCGGTGAGCTCACATCGACCTATTACAACCGTCGCTATCGCGTGAACGCCCGCGCGAGCAGCGGTGAATGGCGCAACAAACCGAAAGAGGACGTCGTGTCCTCGGAGACGATTTGATATGACTGCTACTAACGAGATTGTAAGGGTCTGCGATGTCGTCAAAGACTTTCGTCCGGGGTTCGGTCTTCGAAAGAAGCGCGTACTGCACGGAATTTCGTTTGGTGTGATGCCGGGCGAGATCTTTGGTTTTGTCGGTCCCAATGGGGCGGGGAAGACCACGACCCTCAAAGTGTTGATGGGCTTGATCCGGGCCACGTCGGGTTCGGCCTCGATCCTCGGTCACGACGTCAACGAGACGGCCTTTCGAAAAGAGATCGGGTTTCTGCCCGAAAATGCCTACTTCTACGACTACTTGACCGGGCGCGAATTGCTCGACTTTTACGCGCGACTTTCCGGCGTGGCGTCGAATGAGCGTGCAGCGCGGATCAATACGCTGCTCGATTGGGTTGGGCTCCAGCACGCCGCGGACGCCCGCATTCGCACCTACTCGAAGGGCATGGCGCAGCGTGTGGGCATCGCACAAGCCTTAGTACACGACCCCAGTGTGGTTTTCCTTGACGAGCCCATGAGTGGTCTCGATCCGCTCGGACGCAAAGAGATACGTGACCTGATCCTTCGGCTTCGCGCAGAAGGCAAGACGGTCTTCATGAACACCCACATTCTGTCCGACGTCGAAATGGTGTGCGACCGGGTCGCGATCATCGTCGCTGGCAAGATCATGTATCAGGGACGAACCGAAGAGTTTTTGAATGACGGCGAACACATGTGCGACATCGTGGTTTCAGGCGTGAGTCCGGAAACGGCAGCCAGGTTCGAAGAACAGTACGACGCTGAATTGCGCGGTGTGGGAGAGCGAGTCGAAATGCGGGTAAGAGACAAGAACGTCGAAGCGATCCTCGAAGCTGTGCTTGGATCCCGAGGTCGCGTGCTGGCTGTGACGCCAGAACGTGTCTCTCTCGAGTCGATCTTCATGGACGCCGTCCGAGGGGAGGGCAAATGATTTCTCCGAAACGGGTATGGGCGATCGGTATCAACACCGTACGTGAAGCGATTCGCAACAAGTTGCTCTACACGCTGCTCTTCTTCGCCATCGTCATGATCGGCACCGGCGTCATCGTCGGCTCCATTTCGTACGTCGAAGGATCACGAATCCTTCAAGATGTTGGCCTGGCTTCGATCCGACTGTTCAGTACGGGGATCGCGATCTTCGTCGGCGTCGGCCTGATCCATGGTGAGGTCTCGCGTCGCACGATTTACACGATTCTGTCGAAGCCGGTGTCGCGGTCTGAATTCCTTGTAGGCAAGTTCGTCGGCTTGGTCATGACCATCTGGTTGCAGCTTGCGATTATGACGGCTGCGTTCGTTCTGGTGTCGTTGGCGTCGGACGCTCCGATTGACATGGGACACATGAGTGCGCTTGCGCTCGTCGGGATGGAACTCGCGGTGATCGTCGCGGTGGCGACGCTTTTTTCCGCCTTCACAACTCCGATGCTCGCGTCGTGCTTCACCCTGGGTGTCTATATTTTGGGTCATTTGTCCCGCGATCTTTTGCAGATCGGTGAGAACAGCGAAGCCGCTGGGCTCCGGGCGATGACGCGTGTCTTGTATCAGGTGCTCCCAGACCTCGAGAGCTTCAACCTCAGTGTCCAGGCCGTTCATCAATTGCCGATTTCGACGGCGGAAGTCGTCTGGCCTGTGATTTACGGTGTCGGATACGCGATCGCGCTGCTCTTTATCGCTGGGTTCATCTTCGAGCGGCGCGACTTCAAATAGGCCGCGCTAGGTTGGTGGTGCGGGTTGTGGGCACCCGTTGAACGAACACCGCCATGGGTAGGGGAAGCATGAGCGACGAGGCCGAGGCACTGCGCGCGATCATGAGCGAACCGCTCTGGCTCTGCGCCATGGGCTTTTTGTTTGGTGCGCTTGTCGGCTCGTTTCTCAATGTGGTGATCTACCGATTGCCGCTCGATGAGTCCGTCGTATTTCCGCCCTCGCATTGTCCGGGCTGTGATGTTGCGATCAAGCCGTGGGACAACATTCCGCTCATTTCCTACATCTTGCTCGGCGCGAAATGCCGTCAATGCAAGATCCATATCTCTCTTCGCTACCCGGCGGTCGAGCTGCTGACCGCAGTTGTTTTCGCCGCGATTGCGATGCGTTTTGGGCCAAGTCTTGAGACCCTCATCTTTGTTGTTTTCGCAGCGGGGTTGATCGTGGCCGGATTGATCGATGTCGATCATCAAATCATTCCCGACGAAGTTTCACTCGGGGGTCTTGTGCTGGGCCTCGTGGCCGTTCCGAGTTGGATGGTCTATTCGGGGGATCCCGTTTCCGTTGCGCTGATGCATAGCTTCGTGGGCGCTCTGCTCGGCGGCGGGATGCTTTGGATCGTGGGTTTTGGTCACGCCCGGTTTTGCGTGGCGATGGGACGTGAGTTCGAGCATTGGCCGGGGGAGGGCGAGTCGATCCCGCGTCCCAGTGAAGCGGACTATTGGATGTGGTTTCCCGGCATGGGATTTGGAGACGTCAAGCTCCTCGCCATGATCGGCGCATTCGTCGGTCCGGTTGGCGTGGTGACCACCGTCTTGCTTGCGTCGGTGCTCGGTCTGCTTTCGGGGTGCGCATGGGCGCTTGCGACACGAAGCTGGAATAGCCCCTTCGGCTTCGGCCCTGCGATCGCGAGCGCCGCATTGCTTTCACTCTTTCTTCCCGACCCCCTCTTTCTGATTCGTTGAGGGCGCGCTGATCTGGGTGACGAACGGGTCCGCTCGTGCCCGCGAAAGATTCCGGGCATGGCACAGGCCATTTGATTTGCGTGGTGCGATCGCGGGCTTTCGCGACCCACGATCTTTCGGTCCGATTGAATTTGATGAGCAAGGAGGAGCGGTTCGCTCTGTCGTTGGGACATTCTCCCTTCACCTTGACGCGTTGACGCCCGGAAAAACCGTTGTCCTGCAAGTTCGGCCTGGGGCCGCCGAACCCAGTGCCGCACATGTGGGTCTTGCGCGGAGAATCGCCCGCGTCCTTGTCTGTCGCGGTTGAATCGGTCCCAATCGACACCGCGACGAACGAGCACCGTGTCGTTGCCGGTGAGGGGGACGGTCCACTTTGGCTTGGATGGCAGCCATCGACTGAAAAAGAAGTCGGATTGCAAGTCCGCTGGGTCGGGGTATCGACGAACCCTGCGGACGCCGTCGCGTTGCGGGACTAGTTTCGCATTTTGGTCAGACTCGATACGATACGTCCCGCGCGAGCGAATGGAGACAAAATTGGTCGGTCCGACACCTGGCATTGGCAATTGGGATTTAATTGGGCAGACGCTGTCCAACCGATACGTCGTCGAGAGTGAACTCGGCGCGGGCGGCATGGCGACTGTTTACGCGGCGATGGATCAAACTCTCGGCCGTCAGGTCGTGATCAAGATTCCGCACGCGGAGTTGTTGCGACAGCCCGGTTTTCGCGAACGCTTCATTGAAGAAGTGCGCAGCTTGATCGCGCTGGTGCATCCCCACATCTTGCCGATCCAAGACTACGGCGAGTTCGAAGGCGTGCCCTTTGCGGTTGTTGCCTACTTCTCCGGTGGCGACCTGCGCGCAAAGATCAATGAAGAGGGCGGTTATCTCAAACTAGAAGAGCTCGACCAATGGGTGCCACAGATCGCGAGCGCCCTCGATTTCATGCATAGCAAGAGCGTCGTGCATCGCGACATCAAGCCCGACAACATTTTATTTGACGAGCAAGGCAATGTATTGCTTTCGGACTTCGGCATCGCGACGGTGATGCAGGACATGGAGTCCGACGAAACCCAAGTCGGGCAGCTCACCCAGGTGGGGTCGTTCGTCGGGACAACTGCCTATGCGCCGCCCGAAGCGATTCGGCGCGAGCTGTCGGGCGCATACGATCAGTACAGCCTTGGGGTCACGATCTATGTTGGTCTTTCGGGGGAGATGCCTTTTCGAGCGTCGACGCCGGAAGAGACGCTCGTTCTGAAGGCCAGCCAGGAGCCGCGACCGATCAATGAGGTGCTGCCCGATCTGCCGGCCGAAGTTTCGCGGGTGATGATGAAGTCGATCGCGCAAAAGGCCGAAGATCGCTTCGAGTCTTGCAGCGAGTTCGCTCGTGCGCTGAGTCGCGCGATCGCCCCCGATTCCCCGCTGAAGACGAACTACACAATCGCCGCGGGCATCGCGTTCGTCGCCGCGTTGGCCGTTGGGGTTGGCGTCTACATGCTGAAGCCGGCCGAAGAAATCCCGGTGGTCATCGTTCCTGCAGAGCCACCGGGAACCGTGTTCGAAGCCGGGAGCACGCCCGAAGAAATTTCGGCCGCCATGAAGCTGTGTCAGCTGCATGTCGCTACCTGTGACGTCCGCGATTACGAATCGGAGATCTTGCGCGCGGTTCGCGTTGCCGACCTTGCGCCCGACAAAACCGAAGTCACGAACGAACAATTTCTCGCATTCATTACGGAGACCCACTACGTCACCGAGGCCGAACTCGCCGGTTTTAGTTACAAGGACGGTTTTCTGAAAAGGGCCGGTTGGTCATGGAGCAGCGTTGATGGTGAAGGCGCGCGCCCCGAGTTGGATCTTCCGGTCGTGCATGTGAGCCAAAAGGACGCTCAGACTTACTGCGAATGGACCGGGGCACGCTTGCCAACGGAAGTCGAGTGGGAGTTCATGGCGCGCGGGATCGATCGCCGCACTTTTCCGTGGGGCAATGATTGGGAGCCCGGTCTCGCCAATTCGAAGCTTGGCGGCCTAGGTGGAACTGCGCCGGTTGGTTCGTTTGCAAATGGCGCAACCCCCGAAGGGTTACACGATCTGGCGGGAAACGTGATGGAATGGACATCGAGTCGCACCAATGCGGGTAAAGCCGTGTTGAAAGGTGGCGCATGGAATACCGAAAACCCCGCACATGTCCGTTCGGCGATTCGCTTTGACGAGGCGCCCGACTTCAGCAGCGACGATGCGGGCTTTCGCTGCGTGCGGGAGTTGTAAGGAACCTTTTGGCCCGCTTGGGATACCTACTGGTGTCTAAAATTAAATTGATACTGCAAGGGAGTGTTTCCATGAAGAAATCCTCGAATCGTTTTTCGGTGACCGTGATATTGATCGCAATCGCCTGTGTTTTTTCCGTCGCCGGAACCGCCGGTGCGGCTTCGCGCGACGAGGTGCTCGAAGTCCTCCAAGGTATCGTCGCTACGGCCGACGACCCCGGCAGTGCAAACTCGGGGCTCAAAGTCTGGGCAAACGAAGGCGACAACCTTCCCCTCGAAGAGGGTTCGCCCATCGCGTTTCACTTTCAGTCGCAAGAGGATGTGCACCTGACTGCGATGTATCTTGATGCCGACGGCCAGCTGGTACTTCTGTATCCTGCACCAAACGGCACGATGCTGAACGGCAACGAACAACTCGACCTCGAAGCCGGAGGTGCGACCACCCCGTACGGCCTCGAATCTCTCTTCGTCGTTGGCAGCAAGACTCCGATTACACGTGAAGCGTTGGGCATCGATTCCCAGGATGCATACGCTGTGCTGAGTCATGACGAAGCCGTTGCAGCAGCGCAGAAGCTGCGCGACATCGTGGCCCAGGGTGGAGACGCGGCACCGGGTGCGCGGGTTGATCTGCACATCATACCCGCGAGGTCCTCCGCGAACGGCTACACCCGTGGTGGCATCGTTCAGTACTTCACCGAGGCCACGCGCTCGGTCCATCGTCCTAAGCTTGAACTCGAGATCAACTTCCAAACGGGTTCATCAGACCTGGCGGGCGACGTGCGCAATGACCTCGACGTGGTGGGGCAAGCCCTCGTGGACGAACGCTTGGCGGAGAAGCGCTTCAGGCTGATCGGTCACACCGACCATCGCGGTGACGAGGACTACAATATGAAGCTGTCGGAGTCGCGTGCCGAGTCGGCGCGTCAGTACTTGATCGAGAAGTACGAAATCGACCCCGATCGCATCGACCCCATCGGCTTGGGCGAGTCGAGCCCTGTGATGAGCGGAACCGACGCCAACACCATGCGACGCAACCGGCGAGTGGAACTCGAACTCGTTCGCTAGAAGTTTGCACGGCAGACCCCTGGCCTGGACCGTTTCTGAATAGACGTCTCGTTTGGGGACGTCTATTCGAACAATGGACTCGATTTTTCAACGGAGGGTCGATCCACGGATGGGTTCGCCCGAGACCCCGTTCGAGGCTGAGCTGCGGAACCCAGGCCAATGCTTCTCGCAGCCGGACGTTGTCGCTATTTCTTCCGCGTACATCCTGTGGCTTGGTCAAGTCGTATCGGCGCTTCACTTCTTTGTCGGCGATGTCGGCCACCATGGTGACCTGCGAGGCGTACCACGCATTCGTGCGGGCTTGCTTGGCATCGAAACGCAATGGCCCGACTCGGGGATCGCTTCGTGGATTGAAACGCCTCCCGAAACGAAAGCGGCGTCGCGCTAACGGAACTCCGCTAGAACAGCGCCGGCATTTTGGGTTTTTGCCTGTTTGTTCGACTAGAACTTCACGAGGATGCTCGTCTGGATCCGAATGCGGTCGTTGGGCGTGGCCCCACCTAGCGCCGTTACGTCCTTGTCGAGTTCTTCCGTGAAATAGGCGCGAACATCAATGTCTGTGTTTGTCCAAATCTGCTTGGTGGCGTAGACGAGCCATGTCTTTCCGTTGGCGCCCCCGTCGAACACATCGCTGTCGTGAAGGCTACTCGGCACCGCGTCGGCTTCGAGTTCAAAGTAGGCAGCGCCGACGTTGACGAAGTCCCTCTTGTTGCCGGCCTCGATGCCAACCCCGAAGCCCATGTTCTGTTTGCCCTCGCCAATGCCCTCTGCACTGGCGTTGTAAACGAAGTTGCCCCAAACCGTAACGGGCCATTTTTCGTGGGCGGCCCAGATTGTTCCGCCGTGGAACTCGAGCAGGTCAAGGTGATTGTTCGAGGTGAGGCCGCCAGTGTTCGAGAGCGTCTCCAGGTATTCGTTCGTCAGCTTCCGAATTGCGTAGTAGGTGACTTGGGACTTGAACTGAACTTGATCGTTGAGCTTAATCTTCTCGTCCATTTGGACCGCGATCATCGCCGGATCTCGACTCGGGTCGATGCTGTTCTCGTCGAGAACGAAATACGCGACATCAAGGTTCATGGTCCAGTAATCGTACGGAGACGCCCCCCAGCTAAGCGCTACGCCTTCTGGCATCTGGTCGCCATCCCAAAGCAGCAGTGCCGGTCCGATTCCCTTCGGTTGAAACGGGTTCGGCATCTTGCCGATCGTAATGTCGAACGAATCGCCAAACATCGGCTTTTCGTTGCCGTGCGGTTTGAGGATCAGGAATGCGCGATCAATGAAAATGCCATCGGGATCAAAGTCGATGCCGGTTTGTTCGTCATCTATGGGGCCGCGAGCGGCTTGTCCGTCACCGAAGGTCTGATTGCCTCCGTCTGCGTCGGAACCCGTCGCGAGCCGAAAGCCGACAGCAATGTGGTCGTTCACTTCCGTGTCTGCGCCGAGTCGAAGGCGATAGCGGAGGCGATGGCGGTCCTTCATGCCATCGATCACGAAGACTTCGTCTCGTGCGCGAAAGTCGCCCTTGAAATCGATCCGTTCGAACCAACGCTTTGCTTCTTCCTCTGCGGAGGCCGTGGGGGCGAAGATCAGAATCGCGCCGGTCGTCGCCAGCATGACACCTGCAACAATCCCCGCAGATGCGCGGCGTAGAACCTTCGCTGTTTCCAGTTCCCTGTTCGTCATGACTCGGGTCTTTCTCCTTCGCCTCCCCGCGGAAGCGCGATGGTTTGGTTTTGTGTGATCACGAAAATTTTATGGGCTTCACAAACCGTTTTGATTGTGTCGTTGAAGCCGAACAGATACTGACTTGTAATCGAAACGCTGACCAGAGGGTTTTGACGGCTCGTTCGTCTCGGATTCTGGCGCCGAAGATCATCTCGAAGAAAGCCTGGAAGAAAGCGACTTCTTTGAGCAGATCATGTTGGGGCGATGAATTTTGGGTGTCGACTCGATCTACGGAGAGCAAGTGAATGCTTCAGTCATGTCGTTTATCCGAATTACGAGGATGCTGACATCGAAGCGCTGTCCATCGATGCAGGGGAAGACAGGGTGTCTTTTGGAACGGAAGCCTCAATATCGACGTCGGAGAAGGCTTCGTGCAGTAGGACGGCTTAGAAATCAGCTGTGAATGCGATGGCGCAATTCCGTCTCAAAATCGGGTCGGTCTACGACAGCGTAAGTTGCACAAGCCTCCGCGACGGATTCTTCCGTTTCGACATCCAGGTGTTCTCGTTCAGCCCAGTCTGGCGAGTGGGAAGGTGGAAGACGACGTGGATCCCCGGGGAGGATTTGAACCTCCATTGACGGAATCAGAATCCGCTGTCCTGCCGTTAGACGACCGGGGATCAAGGTCTTGCGAGGCGGGAACGTATAGGAAGCCTCTCGGTTTCTCAACGTGCCGCGTACGATTGATCGTGCGATTCTCGCATGGCGGAGGAAGGCGTTACGAATTGCCTGCCGCCGCGTCTGCAGCGCGCTTTCGCATGAACTCAAGGGCGTCAGCGAGACGGGGCATGCAGCGCGCGGGGCCGATCGCGATCATGGTTTCATAGATTCCCGGTGATACGGGGCCTCCGGTCACGGCCACGCGAACAGGCTGAGCGATCTTGCCGAGTTTGACGTCGCCGTTGGCGGCAGCGACTTCTTCGAAAAGGGTTTCGAGCCCGGCTTCGGTCCACTGCGATGGGTCAAGTTTTTCGAGCGCCGCGTAGAGCGCTTGGACTAGGGGCAGGGCAGCCGGCTTTAGGTGCTTTTTTACCGCCTTGGCGGCGGCTTCGCTCCCGAGGTCGACCTCTTCTCGCAACAAGATCGAAGCGAGCTCCGCCATTTCGACGAGGGTCTTTGCGCGGTCGCGCATAAGGTCGATGACCATCGTGAGTCGCTCGTCCTGCGCAGGCACATGACCGAGCTGCTGTTCAAGGTGCGGAGCGAGCGCTTCGATCAAAACATCCATACTTGCTGTCTTGAGATGCTGCTGATTGACCCAAAGCAGTTTGTCGGGATCCGCTTGTCCGCTTGCGCGACCGACACCGTCGAGATCAAATTTTTCGACGATCTCTTCGCGGCTGAAGATTTCGTCGTCACCGTGAGACCAGCCGAGGCGAATGAGCCAGTTCCGCAGACCATCGGGGAGCAGGCCTTTGTCGCGGTACTCTTCGATCGACACCGGATCGCGACGTTTCGAAAGTTTTTTGCCGGAAGGCCCCACGATCAAGGGAACGTGGGCGAAGGCCGGAGGCGTGGCGCCGAGCGCTTCGTAGATGGCGATCTGAAAGGGCGTGTTCGGGTGATGGTCCGCGCCACGAATTACATGACTGATTTCCATGTCGATGTCGTCGACTACGACCGCCAGGTGAAAGAGGGCGCCGCCGTCACTTCGGCGAATGATTTTGTCTCCGATCTCACTCGCGTCCTGTCCGCTCGGCCCAAAGACGAGATCGTCCCAGCCGATCACACCTTCACTTTGCAACCGTAGCCGCACCGTGTGTTCACCGCAGTCGGGTTCGTGTCCCGCGTCGCGACACTTGCCGTCGTAGGTCCACTTGCCGCCGGCAGCCAGCGTCGCTTGTTTGCGCGTCTCGAGTTCGTCTTTTGTGCACACGCAGCGGTACGCGTTCCCATCGGAGAGCAACCGCTCGATGACTTCGGCGTGGCGGTCGGCGCGTTCGCTCTGGCGGAAGGGGCCTTCGTCCCAGTCGAGGCCGAGCCAGCGCATCCCTTCGAGAACGGCGGCTTCACTTTCGGCCGTCGAGCGCTCTCGGTCGGTGTCCTCGATGCGCAATAGAAAGACGCCGCCGTGGTGGCGGGCGTAAGCCCAGTTGAAGAGTGCCGTTCGGGCGCTCCCTAGGTGAAGGAACCCCGTGGGGCTGGGTGCGAATCGCGTCCTGAGTTGTGACATGGCGGCGCAGCATAACGCAGGGCGTCGGATCGGCAGCGCCTTCCGCGGGGGAAATCTCGGTTGACTGGAAGCCCCTGCTTCTGCTAATTGGTTGCCCGCCCCAAGTTGACGGCGAGCCGCCAAATCGCTGAACTTTATTGGCTTTATCGTCGAGGCCCATCCCGCGAACCCAATTTGGCCGCTTATCGAGCCGGCCGATGCCGCGGGTTCCAAGCCTGCTCCCATAATTCCAACATCCCGCGTGACCTCAAATTTAAGTGAGAACCGGCGCAGAGCCCTCTCGCACGAGCCCACAAGCCATGAAGATCATCTTCGATCGTCTTACACGCACGCCAGTGGAAGAAGTCTTCGAAGCCCCCGAGAGCTGGTGGCGCGAGCGCACAGCATTGGCCCAGGAATTCGACTACGACTTCCGCGCGCCCTTGACCTTTACGCTGCGGAGCTACAAAACGGCGGCGGACGTGATTCTCGAAGGCAGTTTTGCGAGCGAGATCGAGGTGGAATGCGGACGCTGTCTGACACGCTATTGTCACTCGCTTCACGATCAATTCCGGCTGGTTGCGGAAGAAGCAAGGGGACGAGTTCCCGCGGATCCCGAAGGCGTCGAAAGCCTCGCCCGCGAGGGGTTGTGTCTTGCAGAAGAAATTGAATCAGCCTGGTATCAGGGCAGCGTCATCAAGTTGGATGGCGTTTTCGGGGAAGTCGTAGCGGGGGCGATTCCAGCACATCCTTTATGCGATGAAGACTGCAAAGGTCTGTGTCCGCAGTGTGGCGTTTCGAAAAACGAGAGTCGCTGCAGCTGTGTTCCCGAAGTCATCGAAATAGAGAAAAAGAAATCACCGTTCGCCGTACTTGCAAAGCTGCGCGATGAAAGCGCAAAAGGAAATTAGAAAATGGCAGTACCCAAGCAAAAGACATCGAAATCAAAGCGCGACAAACGACGCAGCCACGACGCACTCGTGTTGCAGAGCCGAAGCACGTGTCCCGACTGCGGGGCCACCCGCCAGCCGCACCGCGTCTGCGCGAACTGCGGCAAGTACCGCGGTCGCACCGTTATTGAGACCCAAGAGGAATAAGCTTCGGTGCTCGCACTGTTGTTCCCGGGGCAGGGTTCCCAAAATGTAGGGATGGGTCGAGACGTGTTCGAAGCGTCGGCTGGCGCACGCGCCGTATTCGAAGCCGCGGACGACGCCCTTGGCTTTTCGCTCAGCGGCCTTTGTTTCGAGGGTCCAGAAGACAAGCTCACGCTGACGGAAAACCAACAGCCCGCGATTCTGACCACAAGCATCGCGCTATTGCGCGCGCTTGAAGAGCGCACCGAAGTGAAACCGGCTTTTTTGGCCGGTCATAGCCTCGGCGAGTACAGCGCATTGGTCGCTGGCGGCGCGCTCTCATTTGAAAGCGCGGTTCGACTCGTGAATGCGCGCGGTCGGTTCATGCAGCAAGCTGTGCCCGAGGGCCACGGCGCAATGGCGGCGATCATTGGGGCAGGGCCCGACGTCGCAACCCTGGCGTGCGAGCAAGCCGCAGCGGAGACCGGCGAAGTCGTGTCTCCCGCAAATTACAACTCACCACAGCAGACCGTCATTGCCGGGGAAGCCGGCGCCGTTTCGCTGGCGGGCGAAAAGGCACTCGAACTTGGGGCAAAGAAGGCCATTGCGCTATCGGTGTCCGCTCCCTTCCACTGCTCCATGATGGAGCCTGCCGCGGAACAGCTCGTCGCAGAAATGGAAAGTGTTCAATTTTCGGATGCTTCGGTGCCGGTTGTGACCAACGTTGAAGCCACCGCGAACCAGGACGGCAAACGCTTGCCCGAACTATTGGGTCGCCAAGTCACCTCACCCGTTCGTTTTACGGATATGATTGGGGAATTGAGTGCGAGTGGCGCGAGTCGGTATTTGGAAGTGGGGCCGGGGCGCGTATTGAGCGGCCTGCTCGCGCGCATCGAGCGCCGGTCGAAGCGCGCGAACGTATGCGGGCTCGAAGATCTCGAAGAGGCAGTTCAATTCATAAACGAAACCGGCATCTAAACCGAACCCCAATTCGCATTGTTACAGAGAATCCGTAGTATGCTCCCGCCGACTGAGGGCGGACCATCCTTTGCGGGTTCAAGGTATTTAAGAAGCTGCCCAGGCAGCTCGTTCTGGAGAAAACGTCACATGCCATTGGAAAAACGCGTAACCGCATTGATCGTTGAACAACTTGGAATTTCTGCGGAAGAAGCAGTCGTGGCTGCGTCGTTTCTAGACGACCTCGGCGCCGACTCCCTCGACATTGTCGAACTCGTCATGTCCTTGGAAGAAGAGTTCGATATTGAAATTCCGGACGAAGACGCCGAAAAAATTCAGACCATCGGCGACGCCATCACGTACGTGAAAGAGCGAAGCGGCGAATAGTGTCCGGATCGCGGTCTCTTTCCAAGACCCAAGGCCATCGCCAGACCCAAGCCATGTCCAAGACTCCAGCCCAGCGTGTTGTGATTACCGGCATGGGTTGTGTGACACCGTTGGGCCTCGATCTGCCGACGACTTGGGCCGCCGCTTGTGCGGGCCAAAGTGGTGTGGGAACGAACGAGCGATTCGATGTCACCGACTACCCGGCTCGGATCGCAGCGCAGTTGCCCGGCATGCCCGTGCCGAACGACGTGCTGGCCAAAGACCTCCGTCGCATGGACCCTATCGTCAGGTATGCCCTCGTTGCAGCCGGCGAAGCCTTGCAGTCCAGCGGCCTGGAAATCAACGACGCAAATCGCGCCCGCATCGGCGTGGGCATCGGCACTGGGATCGGCGGGATCACGACCCTGCTCGACAACCACGATGCGTTGGCGAAGGGCGGCCCGCGCAAAGTGTCTCCGTTTACCATCCCGATGTGCATTTCGAACATGCCCGCCGGAAGCGTTTCGATTCAACACGGTCTGCAGGGGCCGAACCTCTGTTATGTCAGCGCCTGCGCATCGGGAAGTCACGCCATTGGTGAGTCGGCCAACCTGATCGCCCGCGGTGACGCGGACGTGATGGTTACAGGGGGAGCCGAAGCCCCAATTGTCGGCATTACGGTTTCTGGCTTTTCAGCGATGAAAGCCTTGAGCACCCGCAACGACGAGCCCACCCGGGCCAGTCGTCCTTTCGACTCCGGCCGGGATGGCTTCGTGTTGGGGGAGGGCGCCGGCATCATGGTGCTCGAAAGCCTCGAACATGCGCGCGCCCGAGGCGCCAAGATTCATGCAGAAGTGCTCGGTTTTGGCGCGAGCGCGGACGGCTTCCACATGGTGCAGCCGCCGACCGAAGGTGATGGCGCCGTGCGCTGCATGCAGATGGCGCTCGACTCGGCACAACTAGACGCGTCCGACGTCGGCTACGTCAACGCCCACGCGACCAGCACCCCGACCGGCGATCCCCCGGAAGTCCACGCCCTGCGCCGGGTCTTCGGCAAGCATATCGACCAGGTTGCGGTTTCGGCGACGAAGTCGATGACGGGACATCTGCTTGGTGCGGCTGGTGCTGTAGAAGGGATCCTGACCGTTTGTGCGGTGGAATCCGGCCAGTTGCCGCCAACGATCAACCTTGAAGATCTCGACCCGGAGTGCGCACTCGACCACGTGATCGGCAAGGCGCGGGATGCGCAGGTCACCGCCGCGCTGTCAAATTCGTTCGGTTTCGGTGGGACGAACGCGAGTTTGATCTTTGGGGCTGTGCGCGATTAAGGCGCGCATCCGGCGATCAATTCGCTCGGCCGCACCGGACAATTCTGCGCGTTGCAGATCGGGCCATTCGGCCCTGTGGTCGCTATATTGTGCCCCGCCGCAAGACCCTCCCCCCCGTCATTTTCTAGATCTGAAGGCAAATCATGGTTGACCCCTCTCGGACCCAAGGCGCGAGCCTTACCCCTCACATCGACGCAAGCGATCCCGACGTCGCGAACATCATCCGACGCGAATCGAAGAGGCAGGGACTTTCCCTCGAACTGATTGCGTCAGAAAACTTCGTTTCTGATGCCGTGCTTGAAGCTGTGGGTTCAACGCTCACCAACAAGTACGCCGAGGGATATCCCGGGCGCCGTTACTACGGCGGTTGCGAAGTGGTCGACGAAGTCGAGACCCTTGCGATCGAACGCGCCAAGCAGCTCTTTGGTGCGGATCACGCAAACGTTCAACCGCACTCGGGGTCGGGCGCGAATGCCGCAGTCTATCAAGCGGTCCTCGAGTTGGGCGACACGATCTTGGCGATGAACCTCGATCACGGCGGTCACCTGACCCATGGAAGCCCTGTCAATTTTTCCGGCAAGCACTACAACGTGATTCCTTACGGAGTTCGGAAAGAGGACGAGCGCATCGACCTCGACCAACTGCGCGACCTTGCCAAAGAGCATCGCCCCAAACTTATCCAGTGCGGCGCAACGGCTTACTCACGGACGATTGATTTTGCGGCGTTCCGATCGATCGCCGACGAAGTGGGAGCGATCTTGTTTGCCGACATCGCGCATATTGCGGGTTTGGTTGCGACCGGGGTTCATCCAAGCCCGATCGGACATGCCCACATCGTGACGACCACGACGCACAAGACCCTTCGCGGTCCGCGCGGCGGCTTGATCTTGTGTGACGAGAAATATAAGAAGAAGATCAACAGCGCGATCTTCCCCGGCAGCCAGGGCGGACCGTTGATGCACGTGATCGCGGGCAAGGCGGTTGCGTTCAAAGAAGCGTTGGCGCCCGAGTTCAAGGTGTACTGCCAGCAGATCGTCACGAACGCGCAGGCCTTGGCCGCGAGCTTCGGCGACCGCGGTTGGTCCGTCGTTTCAGGAGGTACGGACAATCACTTGTTCTTGCTATCGCTGGTGGACCGAGACACCACGGGCAAGGCCGCACAAATCGCCCTCGACCGCGCCGGAATCACGACCAACAAGAACATGGTGCCCTTCGATCCGTGCAAGCCCATGGTGACTTCCGGCATTCGGATCGGGACGCCTGCGGTGACGACCCGTGGCATGAAAGAAGCGGAAATGGAAATCATCGCCGGTTTGATCGACCGTGTTCTTGAGAACCCCGGCGATGTCGAAGCCATCGATAAAATTCGAGGCGACGTCGAAGGCTTGTGCCGAAAGTTTCCGCTCTACTTGGACCGATGGAACGGCCGGGACTAACCCTTGCGCTGTCCTTTCTGCTCGGACGAAGAAAACAAGGTGATCGACACCCGTCTTGCAAAGGACGGGGAGGAGATCCGAAGACGTCGTGAATGCGAAGAGTGCGGGCGTCGCTTCACAACGCGGGAACGGCTCGAAACCGTCCTTCCGCGTGTGATCAAGGGGGACAAACGTCGCGAAGATTACGACCGCAGCAAGTTGCAGCGCGGGATCGAAGCGGCGTGTGTCAAACGACCAGTGAGTGCGGACGCGATCGAGCGTTTGCTTGACACCATCGAGCGCACCGCCCATGAAAGCGGCGAGAAAGAAATCACGAGCTCAGAGATCGGTTCTCTGTCGATGCGTGGACTGATCGACATGGATCAACTCGCAGCGGTGCGCTTCGCTTCTGTCTTCAAGAACTTTCAAAGCGGCGAGGACTACATCGCGTTCTTTGCTGGGCTCGACCGGGACGAGGAAAAACCGTCGTGACGCCAGAGGCCGCAATACGACTTGCTCTCGGTCAGGCGCGGCGCGTTCTTGGGACCACCTATCCGAACCCCGCAGTTGGGGCGATTGTTTTTCGGGGTTCGACGGTGCTCGGTCGCGGAGCCACCCAACCTCCCGGTGGACCCCACGCGGAAGCCGTGGCATTGGCGAAGGCCATCGCGAAGCATGGCAAGGCGAAGGTTCGCGGCGCAAGCGTCGCGACAACCCTCGAACCCTGTTGCTTTACCGGGCGTACGCCGCCGTGCACGAAAGCAATTGCCGACGCCGGCATTCGTCGGGTGATTGTGGGCTGCAAGGATCCACACGCGCGGGTGAATGGTCGCGGATCAACGGCACTTCGGCGCGCGGGGGTTGAGGTTGAAGTCGGGGTGCTCGAAGACGAATGCCAGAAGCAGCATCGTGGGTTTATTTCACTGTGTGTAAAGGGTCGCCCCTTCGTCACGCTCAAGCTTGCGACGACACTTGACGGTCGGATTGCGACGGCCGCGGGCGAATCGCGGTGGATCACCGGGCCGGCATCCCGCGAATGGGTCCACCAGGCGAGGTCGCGCAGCGACGCCGTGATGGTGGGGTCGGGTACTGCGTTGGCAGACGACCCGGAACTTTCGGCGCGCAAAGGCAAGCGTATTATCCACCGTCCCGTTCGGCTCCTAGTCGATTCAAAGCTTCGGGTGGCGACAGATGCGAAGCTTTATAAGGGGCTTCACCCGGGGCGCACCGATAAAATTGCGGGGTTCGAGACGTGGGTTCTGTGTAAATCCAAATCGCAGGGACGCCGCGCGGTCGCGGCTACGGGTGCAAAGCTGGTCGACGTTCCGACCCAAGGTCGGCATCTCAACCTCAGCGCGGCGATGAAACAGCTAGGAAAGCTCGGCTTGACCAACGTGTTTGTGGAGGGCGGGGGAGAATTGGCTGCCGCATTACTCCGCGCGAACCTAGTAGACGAGATACACTGGTTCCAAGCCCCAACCTTGATCGGGGGCGACGGCCGAGCCGCATTGGGGCCGCTTTCTCTCGAACGCTTGCGCGATGCGGTTTCACTTGAAGACGTTTCAGTCAGGCGCAGGGGCGACGACGTGCACATCACAGCGAGCGTCCGCAACCGCAAGCGCCGATAAGTGGTGTCGAACTTGGAGCAAACTTTGAATACGTGCTTGTCTATTACGGGACGGGCAATGGGGCAATGATCCAGTGAAGACATACCCCGCCAATCTTGATGCAACGCGATTGCGCCTCGGTGTCGTCGTCGCGCGTTTCAACCATCTGATTAGCGCGCGCCTGCTCGAAGGCTGCGTCGATACCTTTTGCGAACTCGGTGGCGAGCGAGACAATGTTCATGTGGCTTGGGTTCCCGGTGCATTCGAGATCCCTCAAGCCGCCCGGGTCTTGGCCAGCTCCGGACGATACGATGCGATTGTGACCCTCGGGTCGGTCATTCAGGGCGGCACGCCTCACTTTGACTACGTTTGCGATGGTGTCACCGACGGCGTGCGTGAGGTGATGCGGGACACGAATGTCCCGGTGGCCTTTGGGGTCCTAACGGTGAACGACATTGAACAGGCCATGGATCGCGCCGGTGGGAGCGAGGGAAACAAGGGCTCAGACGTGACCCGTGCCGCAGTAGAAATGGCGAATCTCTGTCCGATCCTCGAAAAAGAGCCCGCGGCCGACACTCCATCGAATCGAACGGACAGCCAATGACCGCCGAGCCGAATTCGAATTCGAGCGCGCGGCATCGCGCCCGCGAAGTCGCACTGCAGACGCTGTTCGCGATGGACCTGCAAGCGCGGCCCGAACGCGATGTTCGAGTCGAAGTGGTTCGTCCGCAGACCGTTCGCAAAGGTCCGATCAAACTGCGGCGCAAAGCGCGCGTGGCCGTTGCGATCGAAACGCGCAATGAACCCCATCCGGAGGCGCCACCGGTTCCGGTTTCAAGTCGCCCATCCTCGACCGTGGACGAGGTGTTCAACGACGTCGCCGAACATTTTGAAATGCCCCACGCCGCCCATGGCTTTGCGCGCGATCTCGTCGCGAAAGTGATCGAGCACGCGGACGCCCTCGACGAAATCGTGTCTTCCCATGCGCGTAATTGGCGGGTTGACCGGATGGCGATCGTCGATCGTAATGTATTGCGACTCGCGGCCTTCGAGTTGATGCATACCGAAACGCCCGCGGCAGTCATTCTCGACGAGGCCGTCGAGTTGGCGCGACGATTTGGCAGCGATGAGTCTCCGCCCTTCGTCAATGGCGTCTTGGACGCGGTCGCCCGTGAGGTTCGTGGGGAGGACACAAGGTGAGCACCATGCTCGACTTCGAACTTGGCTCGGAAGCGCTCGAACGAAGCAAAGTTGACCTTGTCGTCGCCGGTTTCTTCAGCGACCAACATCCACTTCGAGGCGGAGCCGGGCGAGTCGATTGGCGTCTTTGCGGTTTGGTTTCGGAACAGATTCTGGCCGGGCGCATCGCTGGGGTTCCCGGAGACGCGATTATGATTCCGAGTTCCGGACAGCTGCGCGCCAACAATGTCTTGTTGGTCGGGCTTGGGCCCAGAGCACTGTACCGGCTGGGAGAAGTGGCCGATGCGGTCAGCGACGTCATTGCGCGGGCAATTCGGCTCGGGTGCCCGTCGCTCGCGATGACACCACTCGGACTCGCGGAAGATGAATTTCCTCGCTGCGCCGAAGCGTTTGTAGAGGGAGCGACGGCTGGTTTCGCGCAGAGCGAAACGTCGCTTCGGCTGCGCGTGATATTGCCACCAGCTCAGATAAACCAAGCGACACAGTCCATCGATGCAGCAATCGCCGACCTCGGGCCGAAGTGTTTTCGATTCAAGCATCTGAGTCTTGCTGCCCAGTCAATGCGACTGAGCCCTCACGCGCCTGCATCGCCGAAGCTTACGACCCGCTAACAAACGGGAATTCGCTTTCGCGCCGAGACGGGCGAAACCCCGCGGCTGATTCAAGTGTTGCTCCGTTCGTCCGATCTTGTGCGTGAGACTTGCCTTCTCAGTCCCGCTGGTTGGCCCGATCTCTTCTCGCAATCCGCGCTAGCTGCGCACACGGTTTGCCGATGGGGAAAGGCGCTTTGTTCGGAGTGGTTGATGCGCGGATTGCTGAATAACAGGCTGGGGGCCAAATGAGTTTGATCGGAAGTCTCGAGGACCTAGGCCTCGGCGACATTCTTGAGATCATCCATCTATCGCGAAAGTCTGGTGTGCTCAGCATTCGATGCGATGCGGGAGAAGGTCGACTTGTATTTCAAAGTGGCCTGGTGCGACTCGCGAGTCTCAAGGGCGACCCCGAAAATCTGCTCGAGCTAGTCGTCGACGGCGGTTTTGTCACCACGGATGAGTTCGACAAGGCGTCCGCTGCGGCGGGCGAGTCTGGCTGTGAGTTGTCGGTCGCAATCGCAAACTCGACAGCAGTGTCTCTTGAACGCATTGAATCGCTCAGGCGCGAATGCATTGAGCGCGCAGTCGGAACCATGTTCTCGTGGTCCGCAGGTGACTTCAGTTTTGATGTTGGCGCAGAAGACGATTACATCGAATCCGATATGGCGCTGTCTACCGGCGTGAATGCCCAATATCTCGCAATGGAAAGCCTACGCATATGGGACGAAGTCGGACGCGGGCAGGCCGGCGAGGACCCCGGATACGCGGGGGCTGCGGACGAGTCCGAACAAGATGTAGATCTCGACATGTCGGCGGAAGAAATGTTTGGCGTTGCAGAGTCTGCATCGGAACCCACCGCTGCACCCAACGCGGTTGACTCCCTGGTTGAAGCAACCGCGATCCATGTCGAGCCCGTACTTGAGTCGGATGCCAGAGAACCGAGCGTACGCGAGGCCAGCTTGGGTGGCGGCGAAGTGGAATTGGCGCCAATTGCCGAGCTGATCGACCCCAGTCTTGATAGACCGCTTCCGTCTCTCGGACTCACCGCGTTCGACCTTGAAACTGGGTTGGGGGAGACGCCGTCTGCCGAGGCCGAGGACAATGCCGTCGCCAACGAAGCGCCGATGTCCGAGCGGGTCGTGCAGCCCGCGCCGACTGTGACGCCGCAAGCCACTCCCGCGACAGCCGAACAGATCCAAAGTCCGGCAGACGTTGAAGTCCCAAACGTGTCGTCGCAACCCGTCGTCGTGATCGCGCCAGAATTGAGCGTGCTCGAATGGGTTCGATCGTCGCTCTCCGACAAATTTGCGAGTGTCCACATATTTCAGCGGTCGCAGGAAGGTCTTGGTCGCATTCGCCAATACCTTGCCCGAGCGCAGTCGCCGATTTTGCTCGTGTCTCCTCGTATCGAAGGCAACCCGCTTAGTGGGATCGTGGACGCTGCGGACTTCGTATTGCGCCTTCAGGGACAAGCGCCGCGCATGCCCATCCTATGGCTCGTCGCGCAGGTCGAAGCCGAAGAGAGCCTCGCGCCGGTCGCACTGCCCAGCGTGATTCACCCTCCGATCAACTTGCTCGCTCGCTCCGGTGGCGCGGAGGGTCACGAAGAACTCAGCCGACAAGTCGGAAGGATGCTGATCAACGCGACTGCGGCCCATCCAGACGGGGGTCGCAAAGTCCCGACCTTTACGGCTACGCAAGACAACTAAGCTTTTACGTGTCGAGCCTAAGCGCGACGGCGGCCTCGAGCGATTGACACCTGAAACGCGGGCGCTGAGCGATGCGTCGAATTGCGGCGAGATCTTGCCGGGGAGGGGATTCGTTTCGCCGCCGAAACCTTCGCCCGGGGGGCGATTTTTCTGGTTCGCGGAGACGAATTTCTCGGGCTGGTCGAACACGGCATCGAGTCGCCCGGGGGGCGAACAGACCTAGAAATGCGGGCCTTGCGCTTTGGGCGATCCGAATCGGGCGGGTTTGAGGAAGTGATTGAAACGCGCCGTCCCGTCAGGTCAGCCATCCGCAACGACGGCGACCGTCGGATCTGCGAATGAAACGGCGGCACATCGGGCGGCAAGGCGTATATCGCACCCATCTTGAGCGGTGAGAACGTGGTTGTAATTTTGTTCGCCGACAATGGGGTCACGTGCTGGTGATCTTGCGGAATCGAGTGGACTTGAGGTTGTCGTGCAACATGCGGGGCTCGCGCTCGACCGCGCTGCCCTTGAGCGCGCGCTCGCCGAAGTGGCCGAGCCGAACGGATCGCTCGGGTTGAAGCTACGGTTGATTCTGACCCTTCGGCCGAAATGCACGCATGGGAAATCACCCCGTAAGTCCTGGGCAAATGTCCGGTCACCTCGGCGCGGGAATCCCCGGAAGTGCCGAGCACGACTCAAGAATCTTGCTTGCTCGCCGATACCCAAAGACGCCGCGCAAGCACACGACTCACGTCTGGGAGGGACCGCGTGAAGAATATTCTGATCGTTGAGGATTCGGCCACGATGAGGTCGCTTCTCACAAGCACGCTCAAAGATTTGGACGTACCGGTAAAGCTGAGCGAGGCGTGCAGTGGCTTCGAAGCGCTTCGCTTCCTACCGCGCGAAGACTACGACCTCGTCGTGACCGACATCAACATGCCCGACATAAACGGACTCGAGTTGGTGTCGTTCATGAAAGGCAGCGCGAAGTACCGATCTATTCCACTCATCATCGTTTCCACCGAAGGGTCCGAACGTGATCGCGACAAGGGTCTGGGACTCGGCGCCGATGCCTACGTAGTCAAACCCTTTGAACCCGAGGCACTTCGAGAGGTTGCTCGAAACCTACTCGCCGGTGCTGGGACACGGGAATAGGGCGCCGCCGTGGCAGCTAAGAAACACAGCGGTAATCCGAGCCGCAGGAGCAAGGCCGATCGCGAGTTCATCGCGGAGGCGGAAGAGATTCTCGAGCGAATGCGCGAGGACCTCGCAACTCTTTCGGAACAGCTTGACGCTGGGCAAGAAGTTGAGCCAGATTTCGTCAACGCGATCTTTCGCTCTGCCCATTCACTCAAGGGTCTAGCCGGCTTGTTCGGTCTCGAAGGGATTGGCGATCTCGCTCATCATCTCGAAGATATTCTCGACGGCATGCGTCTCGGACGAATGTCCATGGAAAACTCGAGTGTCGCATTGCTCGACCAAGCGGTCGAATTGTTTACGCTGCTTCTGCAGCGCGTCGGCGATGCGAGCTTCGAAGAAGAAGGTCAGCAGCTGATCGTCGACATGGTTGCCAAGATCGATGACGCTGTTTCAAATCCCACCGAATCTCTCGACGAACTCGAGGGACTGAACCTCGACCCCTCGATTTTGCGTTCACTCACCGAGTACGAAGAGCACAGACTTTGCGAAAATATTCGCCGGGGCCGCCATCTGGTTCTGGTCGGTTCGACGTTCGAAATCATGGCCTTCGAGGATGGGCTTTCGGAACTTTCGCGTGCCGCTCGCGAAGTGGGCGAAATCGTTTCAACACTCCCCTCGCCTGGGGACGCCCCCGAATCGCAAATTCGTTTTTCGTTGCTTGTCGCCTCCGACGTTTCGGTCGTGGATCTTGCGGAACGTCTCGATTCTCCCAACACCGAGGTCTCGCTCGTACTTGCAGCATCCAACGAAAAACCGGACGCGTCGCAGGACGAAGCCACGGCTGCACCGATTGACGTTGAATCCGTGACCGCTGCTGAGCCCACACAGGAACCTAATGCGGAACCCGTCCCGGATGCGATGGCCGCGCGTTCCGCCGACATCGAGACTTTGAAGTCGATTAGCGACACCGTTCGCGTCGACATCCGGAAACTCGACGAACTGATGAACCTCGTCGGTGAACTTGTCATTCAGCGCAGCGCAATTTCACGCATCGCCGAACGACTCGCTGGGGACAGCGCGACTGCGCGTGTTGCCACGGAACTCGGGAAGGTCCACAAGGCCCTCGATCGTAAGCTCAAAGAATTGCAGGGAAGTGTGCTCGACGTTCGAATGGTTCCCCTGCGACAGATTTTCGAAAAGCTCAACCGCGTAGGACGGCGACTGACCCGCGATCTAAAGAAGAACGTCAATCTCGAATTCACCGGCGTGGACACGGAGCTCGACAAGTTGATCGTCGAACAGCTTGTCGATCCATTGATGCACTTGGTGCGCAACAGCTTCGACCACGCGATCGAATCTAGCGAGGAGCGCATCGCTGCCGGAAAGAGTCCAGATGGGAATGTACGCATTGACGCGTTGCAGCGTGGCAATCATGTCGTGATTCAGGTTACGGACGATGGGCGCGGGATGGATCCCGCCGAAATTCGCGCCAAGTCTGAAGCCCTCGGTTTGATCGATCCCGACACGGTCCTGACTGACAAAGAATGCTTGGCGCTCGTGTTCGCAGCGGGTTTCTCGACCCGCAATGAAGTCTCGGGCACAAGTGGGCGTGGCGTCGGGATGGACGTGGTGAGGAACAACCTGAGTGATCTCGGCGGCATCGTGGACATCAGCTCTGTGGTTGGCGAAGGCACGACACTGACGATGACCTTGCCGATCACGCTTGCGATCATTCAGGCGCTCGTCGTGTGCGTTGGCGATCAGCGTTTCGCGATCCCGCTGAACTCGGTGTTCGAAACGCTGCTCATCGAAACCAGCGAAATTCAGCGCAGCGAAGGGCGTGAGATCCTCAATGTGCGCGGCGAAGCGTTGATCTTGCGCCGCCTCTCCGACGAGTTTGATATCGAGCCCGAAGACGACGAGCGCCAATACGTCGTAGTCCTCGGACTCGGGGAATTGCGACTCGGCTTGCTGGTTGACCGATTCGAAGGGCAGCAAGATACGGTGATCAAGTCGATTCAGGGGCCCGTGGCTAACGTTCGCGGGATCGCCGGAGCGACCGAACTCGGCGACCGTGGCGCGGTTCTTGTGATCGATGTCTCATCAATCGTTGAAGACGCCTTCCGTCGGAGGGATGCAGCATGAGAGCCGTTGGAAGTGACGGAAGCGAAGCGGTCCCGACCGGCGACCAGGAATGGGAACGCATCGCGCGAAGCGGGGCGAACCAACAGTCTGAAGAGTCCGAGCCGGAGCTGATCCGAGAGTTTTTGAGCTTCGGGCTGGCGGGTGCGACGTATGCGATCCCGGTCGAGCGGGTCCGAGAAATTATCCGCCTGCGAGAAGTGACTCCCATGCCGCGCGTCCCTGCCTGTATCACTGGAGTGGTGGCGCTGCGTGGTGACGTAGTTCAGGTCGTAGACATGCGGATACGCCTGAACCTCGAAATGGGTGCACCTACGCGACGCAGCCGCATCATCGTTCTGCATGGCGACGACGATCGAGTTACCGGGATCGCCGTCGATTCCGTGCAGGAAGTTTTGCGCGTAAACGAAGAAGAAATCGACACACTCCCGACCCAGTCGAGCAGTGTTGTTAGCGAACTCTGCAAGCGAGGCGACGAGTTCGTTTCAATCGTTGATCTCGATTACATGTTGGCGCTCGATGAACCTTGAAACCGATTACACGCCGGAAGCAATCGAAGTAAGCCTCGCCTGTTTCGAGGCGCGGAGGCGCAGCTATGCCGTCGACGTTTCGCTGGTACGAGAGATCGTGCGGAGTCACGAAGTGACACCGCTGCCGAGCGCACCTGATCTGATCGACGGCGTTGTCGAACTGCGCGGTGCGTTGGTTCCGGTGTTGGATCTCGGTCGGGTGCTCACCGGCGACCGAAGTGAAATCACCAATCAGTCTCGAATCGTGGTCTTGGACTGCGACGGGTTATTGATGGGGTTGTGTGTAGACGCTGCAACGGACGTTCTTTCAGTGAACCCGTCCATTCTTGAAGATGTTCCCGACCTAGCAACTCAGGCCGGTTACAACGTTGTTCGCGCCGTGGTGCGTCGCGAGAGCGAGCCACCAGTCATGGTTCTCTCGGTGAAGGCGATTATGGAAAAAGTCTATCGCTCAGCGCTTGAGCCTTCTGGAGAAAACTGATGGAAAGCCGCAGCCTTCCACGCGCGGACGAACTGCGCACTCGATTTTCGATACAGGCAGCCGCCGTCGGTCTGGCGATGCCGCTTGTGAGCGCCATTTACCTGGCGCTGCTGGCAGACTTTGCCGCAAGCGATTGGACGAAGGTCATCGTCGCGATGACGCTCGTCGCGGTTTTTGCGCCCGCGGGCATTACGATTTGGTCGCAACGAACGTTGGCGCCGTTGCTGAACTGGCTCGACGAGCGCGATCTAGGTGACGCGTCCACGTCGCTCACAACAAAAGCCTTTTCGGTCGCGATTGCGTTTCCAGCCGATACGCAGCGCGCCGCGATGGTGGTGTCCATCACCTCGGCGATCGCCATGAATGTGGTGCTTACCGCCGCAGTTGGGACCGAGGTGTCGCTCGGAATTTCGGGGCTTGCGATCCTTCTTGGCGGGGCCACTGCAGGTTTTCTGGCGGGTGTTGTTCATTATGGGGTGAGCCGTCGTGATCTTGATCCAATACTTCGCGATTTCGTCACGGTGATTCCCGACCCAGCTGAGCGCATTAACCACATCCGCTCTGCTTCGCTTTCGAACCGATTCGCGTTTGCAACCGTTGCAACGGTCGCGTGTGCGCTGATTTTCGCGTTGACGCTCGCGCACGTTCGGTCGGATCGCGCGCTGTACAGCGTTGCGCTCAAGTGGCAAGAGACCGTTCTGCAAGCTGTCGTGTCGAAGATGAATTCCGCTGGGTTCGACGACGCAGTCGAAGCCGTCGTTGGCGATCGAACCACGCTGCCATACCCGGTTCAATTCAAAATTGTGGCGAGTGATAATTCTTCAGTGGGTACTCCGGCGCAGAAGTTGATTCGCCAAGAAGTACGCGCCCTCGTAGTCGCTGGCCAGTCTTCGGGGCGGGTCGCCCCCCCGAATCAAGACGTGCTCTTGGTATTTCGCAGCCTTGCAGATGGACGTATCGCTGCGGCTCAGGTCCGCCGGTCTGACGTTTTGTCTGGAGCGGCGTCATGGCTTCCCACGTTGGCCTTCGTGCTCTTGGTTGCGATCGCCGCGGCGATGATGGTCACGAAAGTGATCTCAGGCGATGTATTGAGATCTGTTTCGTCTTTGCGCGAGACTGCTGTGGTGATGGCGAGTGGAGATCTGCGCAAGGGGCGAATCTCCGACGCGGATGACGAAGTCGGCGAGCTGTGGCGTGCGTTCGAGTCGTTGTCAGACGGGTTTCGCGCCACTGTGATCGGCTTGTCCAATTCGGCAGACCGCTTTGATTCCACCGCTGTGGAGATTGCAAACGTCGCCGACGGCGTCACGGATGCGAGCGAGCAGCAGGTGCGTCGAATCCAGCAGGCGAGCGAGCTGATGGTGTCGATTAACAGCCAGGTGATGGAAGTCGCCGGTGCTGCGCAGAACCTGAACATCTCCGTCGAAGATTCGAGCAGCTCGATCCTCGAACTGAGTGCTGCGGGAGACGAACTCAACGAGACGGCCTCCGTGCTCGGTGGCAAGGTCGAAGAAGTGTCAACCTCGATCGAACAGATGGTGCGGAGCGTGAAGCAAGTCAGTGCAAGTAGTGACGGTCTTGCGGACGCTGCGGCGGAAACGTCGGCGAGTATGGAAGAGATGGCGAGCGCGATGCGCGCGGTCGACATCACTGCGGAACTCACCGCCGATCTTTCGCGCAATGTGGTCGACAGCGCCGAACTCGGTCAGGCCAAAGTGTCACAGACGATCGACGGCATGCAGGCCATCCAAGACGCGACGGACACTGCCGAGCAGGTGATCCGTGGCCTCGGTGCTCGGACTCAGGAAATTGGCGCCATTCTTGACGTGATCGACGATGTGGCAGAAGAGACCAACCTGCTTGCACTCAACGCAGCCATCATTGCCGCCCAGGCCGGAGAGCACGGTCGTGCGTTTTCGGTCGTCGCCGACGAGATCAAAGAACTCGCGGACCGGGTACTCGCGAGTACGAAGGAAATTGGCGGCTTGATTCGTGCGGTCCAGGTCGAGAGTGATAACGCCGTTGGCGCGATCGAGGTGGGGAGCCGAAGTGTGGCGAGCGGCGTCGCATTGTCTGCTGAAGCGGGCCTTTCCCTGGAACAGATTACGAGTTCTTCTCGCGAAAGTGGTCAACGCATCGCAGAAATCGTGTCGGCCGTTCGCGAACAGACCAAGGCAGCCTCTCATGTGGTGGCACTCATGGACACCGTTCGCGACGGCGTGACCGCGATTGTGTCTGCGGCAGCCGATCAAGACCGTGGCAACGAGGTGGTCTATCGATTGTCGGTCACGATGCGCGAAGTGACCCAGCAAGTGCGACGAACCACTGAGGAACAATCACGCGGGTTCGGACGAATTAGCGGCAGTATCGAGGGTGTGCGAGAAGTGGTGGAGAACGTAAACGGTTCCCTCACCGAACAGTCGACGGCTTGTAGCCAGGTGGCTGAAGTTCTCGAGGAAGTATTCGAGCGAACACGATCGAACGAAGAGTCTGCGATGTCGATGGGGAGTTCGATACGTGGGTTGGCCTCCGAAGCCGAGGCCCTGCGAGAGCACGTAGCGAAGTTCAAGGTTTAAGTTTAGATCAAAGGGCGACTTAACCCCTGCACAAGTCAGGGGGTGCGATGGAGAGGGAGTGAAGATGATTGCTGCATGTCCTAAGTGCACGGCGCGTTACCGAGTTGATGAAAGTCGAATTGGGTCCGAAGGTGCGAAGCTAAAATGTTCGCGATGCGAGGCGCTATTTCGCGTACTCGCTCCTGCGGCCGCTCATTCCCAAGCCCGGGCGAACGCGCCCCAGAAAGCCTCCGAATCATCGGCCGTGGCTCCGCGGGCCGCGTCGCCGACACCACCGTCTCCTGCCGCCATGCAGCATGACGACGTCAGGTTGACTCCGCCGATGCAAACAGAAGCGAGTGCGCCGGAAGGCATCGATGAAAGCAACGTTGATCGCGACCGACTCGTGGTTGTGGCTGACTCCGATGTTGAAGCAGGGAAGGCGACAATCAATCAACTATCGGCATGGGGACTCACGCCGATATTGGTGCACGACGGCGTCGAAGCCATGCTCACGATTCAACGCCTGTTGCCGCGCGTAGTGGTGCTCGATGCTGGGCTTCCCAAGATGTACGGTTTTCAAGTCTGCGAAGTCATCAAGCGAAACGAAAGTTTGCGACACACGGGCGTCATCCTCGTCGGTGCGATCCACAATCGCGACCGCTCCCGACGGCAGTCCGTCGAACTTTACGGCGCGGACCACTACATCGGACAAGCGGATCTGCCCGATGGTCTAGGGCTGTTGTTCGAGCAGATGGGCCTTGAACTCTCGGGGGCGACCCAGACCCCGACTCCAGCACAGGAACCTAAGATGCCCCCGTCGCCCGCAGCGCCGGAACCGGTGTTCTCCGTGCCGTCGTCTATGCCGTCGCCCACGCCGCCGCCCACGTCGATCGAAGCCGAGACCGAACCCCCGCAGCCAGAATTCAGTGCGGCTCCCGCATCAATGCCCGAGCTAGATCCGGCATTGGCCGAAGAGCGGTCCAACGCCGAACGTCTCGCGCGCATCATTGTGTCGGACATTGCGTTGTACCAACCCGACAAGTTTGCTGAGGCGATTCGAGTGGGGAACCCAATGGAAGCAATGGGTGTCGAGATCGGAGAGGGTCGTTCGCTCTTCGCGCAGCGTGTGAGCGAGACGATGCGGAACGAACGCGACTTCATCGCCGATGAACTTATGCGCGTGGCTCGGAAAAGAGGGATGCAATGAGTGTTGACTTCGGAGCTCGCGAACGGGAAAGCGTGATCGAAGAACTGGCGAGTCGCGATGAAGAACTGCGTCGCCTCGCCGTTGAGAGAATTTTGTGCTTGCCGGTCTCGGAAGCGATCCCGCATTTGATCGAGAGTCTTGGCGACTCGAGTTGGCGAGTTCGCAAGTCGAGCGTTGGTCGGTTGCAAGCTTGCGACGAATCCGATGCTGTTGCCGATGCGCTCATCGCGGCACTCTGGGATGGTGAAAACCCTGGGCGCCGCAATTCGGCCGTAGAAGCGCTAATCGGGATCGGCTCACCCATTGTCGATCGACTGATTACAGCGCTTGATGCGGACGATGTGGACGTTCGAAAGCTGCTCGTCGACGCGATCGGCGCCGTCTCTGACCCCGTCGCGATCCCAGCGATGATCAGAACCTTGAGTGACCCTGATGTAAACGTTCGCGCTTCAGCGGCCGATGCGTTGGGTTCGCTTGGAGACAGAAGCGCAGAACCGGAACTATGTTCGTCGGCGGTTGATGAAAGCGAAGACCGGCTTGTACGCCTTTCGTCCTTGCGGGCCCTCGTTAATCTCGACGCGACGATGTCGGTCGCGGATCTTGTCGGCGTCCTTGAAGACCCTTTCCTTGCGGGCGCGGGCTACGCGGTGCTCGGTAACCACGACGATGACGATGACGAAGCCGCTGCGTGTTTGCTCAAGGGGTTAATGGCTAGATCGCGGGCAAGTCGAGAGGCCGCCATGGAGGCGTTGCTTCGTGTCTTGTCGCGGCGTGACGACGCTGACTTCGATGACTTGGCAGGGAAGATCCGAAACGTGGGAGTTTCTGAGCCCGAGTTAGTAGAAAACTGGATCGATCGACTTTCGTCAGCGGACCTTTCGACTCGTCTCGTATTGATTCAATTTTTGGGGCTCGTCGGTGCGCCCGAAGGCGTTGTTGCGATTCTCGAAGCGAGCAGCGACGAAGCCGTCGCCGAGGTGGCACAGTCCACCCTGGCACAGATGGGCGAAGTCAGCGAAATCGCGATCGATCGAGCCTGGGACGCCATCGACCCAGGGCTGCGCGCGAGTGCTTGCCGGGTTCTCTCTCAGACATTGGGTCCGCGTGCAATGGAGCGGTTGTTAGAGGCGCTCAATTCCGACGATGCGAACCAACGCATGGTTGCGGCAGAGGCGTTGGGACGTCATGGGTGCGAACGCGCACTCGTGCGATTCGTTGAACGACTGGTGATCGCCGCGAACGGAGATGCATTCGAAGCCGAAGAAGAGTGCGCGGTGCTTACGACCGCGCTGGTTGCAGTGTGCGAGCCTGAAAACGGGGCGACACCGCAGACGGTCGAACGAGCCGTCTGCCTTATTTCCGAATTGCTGGACGACGCGAGTAGCCAGACGAGATTGGCCGTTGCTGCGGTGATGGGCCAGATCGGACGACGCGAGGACATGGAGATCGTCACCACCCTGATGAAGGACTCTGATGCCCGGGTGCGTAGTGCTGCCGTTGAAGCGATCACGCGCTTGCCTTTGGACGTCAATGTTGAGTCGCTGCGTCTCGCGCTGGCGGATGAATCCTACAGGGTCCGCATCGCCGCGCTCAACGCGCTCGTGGTGTCTGGTGCGGAGAACCTCTGCTCTGACTTTGAACGACTCGCAGGAGATGAAGACTGGCGTGTGCGAGCCGCGACACTCCGCGTGATCGGAACGCAGGAAGACGTTGCACTCACGTACGAAGAGAAAGTGGCTTTGCTGCAAGCAGGGCTCGACGACGACGGCGCCGTTTGTGTCGCCGCCCTCGAATCACTGACGCGCGTCGGTGGGGAAGGCGCGGTTCAGCTCGCAGTGTCTGTTCTTGATCGGCCGGATCCCGAACTCGTGCAAGCTGCGCTTGGCTGCCTCGCAGCGCATGGGACCAAGGAAAAACTTCTCGAATTACTTCCCTTGGTGGCGCATGAGAGTTGGGCTGTACGCGCAGAAGTGATCGACGTGCTCGCAGCCAGAAGAGTGACCCGGGCGCTGCCGACGATTCTGCGTCGTCTCGAGACGGAGCAAGACACCTTTGTGCGCGACTCCATTCTGCAGGGCCTCAAGCGGTTGGAGGCCTAGCCCGTAGAATGCTCGGTGACGCCGACAATCTGATCATGTCCAATGCGGAATACCGCATGTTCTGCGAGTTGTTACGCACTCGTTGTGGACTGTATTTCGATGATAGTATGCGTTTCATCGTCGAAAAGAGATTGGCGCGTCGTGTCGCAAAGCTTGAGCTGGGAAGCTTTGGCGCGTATCACTACTACTTGCGAAATGGCCAGGGCGGCGATGACGAATTTGCCTGCGTGATTGACGAGCTCACGACGAACGAGACGTACTTCTTCCGTGAACGTCGTCAACTCGACGCCTTGATCCACGAAATTATTCCCGAACAACTTCTCCGCAAACGCCACGCCGGAATTACGACCCCGGTCAACATCTGGTCGGCAGGTTGTTCGAGCGGTGAGGAACCCCTGAGCATTGTCATGTTGGGGCTCGAAGCAAACTTACGACCCGGCATCGATTTTCGCGTCTACGCGTCAGACATCTCAAGCAACATGCTCCAGAAGTGTAGGGCGGGCTTGTATCGCGAAGCATCGTTCCGCGAAACCGAACCGATTCTGCGGGAAAAGTACTTCACCAAGAAAGACAACCTGAACAAAGTCTCCGAAAGCATTCGCAAAGAAATCGACTTGATCCAGATCAACTTGATAGACCGATCGAAAGTCGCGTTGCTGCGATCTATGGACTCGATCGTTTGTCGCAACGTCATTATCTACTTCGATCTGGAGACCAAGAAACAAGTGATCGGGACGTTTCACGACAAGTTGATTCCAGGTGGCTATTTGCTGCTGGGACACTCAGAGTCGTTGATCAATGTCACGAATCAATTTGAACTTGCACAGCTTACGGATGACCTTGTCTATCGACGTCCTGGTCTTGGCAATGAGATCGCCGATCCATGGCAAACCCTCGCGAAGGCGGCGATCGACGAAGTCGATGAACCAAGGCGCAAATCGCGATGAGTTCCGGAATGATTCGCGTCCTCGTGATCGACGACTCGGCTTTTAGCCGGCGTACCATCACTCGAATGTTGGAGTCCTCGCCCATCGTGCGTGTCGTTGGCGCTGCGCGAAACGGTGAGGAAGCGCTACGGAAGGCATTCGAGCTGAAACCCGACCTCATCACGGTCGATCTTGAAATGCCTCGGATGGACGGTTTTACGTTTCTCCGCGTCTTGATGGCGAAGAGTCCGATTCCTGTGCTGGTGATTAGTGGGCGTTCGGGAGAGGGTGATGTGTTCAAGGCGCTCGACCTAGGCGCGATCGATTTCATTGTGAAGCCGACCTCCAAAGCGACGCCCGAACTTCAAAATATTCGTGCCGAACTGATTCGCAAGGTTCATGCGATCCGAGAACTTCGAATCGAACGTGTCAAAGAACGCATCGTGAAGGCGCCGCCAATGGTGATCGAGACATGCGAGCCAGCGTCGGCCCCCGCACTCGATTCCACCGTGGTTGTCATTGCGTCCTCAACCGGCGGTCCTGCGGCGATCATGCAGACCTTGGGCGCGTTTTCAGAGCCACCAGCCTGTTCAATTTTAATCGCACAGCATATGCCAGCTGGTTTTACGACTGATTTCGCAGAACGACTCAACCGATCGACATCTTTTTCGGTTCAAGAAGCAAAGGGTGGAGAAATACCGACGCCTGGAACTGTACTTCTTGCTCCAGGCGGTCTGAACCTGGAGCTCGAATCGATCCGAGGTCGAATTCAGACGCGAATTGTGCCTAGTGACCCAATGGAAAAATATGTGCCTTCGGCCGATCGATTGTTCGCAACAGCGGCCGAACACTACGGAGCACAATTGATGGGTGTGGTTTTGACAGGCATGGGTGACGACGGTTGTCTTGGAGCGCTCGCGGTGCAGAAGGCCGGAGGTTTCGTTGTCGCCGAGTCAGAAGAAACTGCAGTGATCTTTGGAATGCCCCAACAAGCGATTCGTGCAGGTGCCGTGGACGAGGTGGTTCCGTTACACGAAGTCCCGGCATCCATTCAAGCGCGCGTGTCTTCGGACGCCGTGTTGCCCGAAACAGGAAGGGGGTCAGCGTGACCCAGGACAAGCAATGCGAAGAGGAGCAGGGCTAAGAGCACGGCGAAGCGGTGTTGTCGATGTTTAAGCGCGGCGCCAAATACACCAAACAGCTCGTGGCGATCCAAGGGTTTATTGATCTTTTGACGAATGAGTCCCAGTAGTTTGATCGGCGCGGTTTTTTGGCGCAGAGGGTGAGGAAGCGCAAAACGGGAATGACGGGGTGCGCAAAGTGACCCGCGACCATTTTGACCTCGCGCTCATTGACATCAACATGCCCTTGATGGACGGCTTGAAGCTCATCAGCCTGATCCGGGGCGAACAAAACCTGCAGCGGATGCCGATCTGCGTGATCACCACCGAGGGCGCGAACGAAGATCGGGAGCGCGCGATGTCACTGGGCGCAACGAGTATCTCACCAAGCCGATCCAAACGAGCCGGGTGCGGTCCGTCGCGAAGGCGCTCCTTCAAGATTGAATCCTGAGCGATAGAAGCGCCTAGGCGCGTCGTAGCGGCCTTGCGCGTGCTATAAGTGCCGGGGTGCTCGGCCATTCCACAGCCCCGATCGTCTCTTTGCTCGCCCTGTCACTTCTGCTCTTCGGAAGTGCCGGTGGGTGCGGCTATCGGTTCGTCGAGTATCGCAGCGACGGAGCCGATCGACGCGAGATCGCGGTATTGACCCTCGAAAACGATTCCGAGGAACCGGGTGTCGAGTTGCTCGCCAGCCAGGCACTTCGCCACGAAATCTTGTCGCGCGGTGGCCTGAGTCTTACCGGAGATCCCGCGACGGCCGATTTCATACTGCGTGGCCGGGTGCTCCCGATTCGAACGCGCAGTAGAAGTTTTACCGGTGTGGCTCTGGCCCGGGAGTTCTCAGTGACCTTGCGGATGGAACTTCGCGTCGATGCCGCCAAGACGGAGCAGGGGAAAGTCGCGCGCACCCAATTCGCGGAGACCGACATTTATCTCGCGAGTGCCGATTCGGCCGTGCTGCGGAAGAATCGCCGAGAAGCCCTACGCTATCTGAGTGGGGTGCTGGCGCGTCGAGTGCACGACGCGATCGATCGCGACGTATTGGGCGTGATGCAATGACGGCGAACAATGCGAGCCAATTGGCGTGTCGCCGGGACCTCTGTCGAACGGAGCACCGATGACCGTCGCAGCGTTCCAAAAAGAGCTCTCCAAGGGCAAGCTACGTCCGGCGTATCTACTTGCTGGAGACGAACCCTTGCTTCGGGACGATGCGCTCGCATCCATTCAGCAAGCGGTTCTCGACGGAACGGCGGACGACTTCAATCTGGATCGACTCGAGGGGCGCGCGAGCACGATTGATCAAGTGCGCGATTCGGTCCGCGCTCTCCCGGTCATGGCACCACACCGCCTTGTGATTCTGACCGAGCCCGAAGCGGCACGCGGGGCGGCCGGGAAGCAAATGGGTGTGGCGTTGGGCGAGCTCGTGAAGGAACTCGCCGAACAGACCGAGACCGTGTTGGTTGTGACCGCGTCCAAGGTCGACAAGCGAGTTGCTTGGGTGAAAGCCTTCAAAGACCCCTCGATGGTCATTCCATGCGAAGCGCCCAAAGGCGCGAAAGCGGTCGTGTCATTTGTCAACGCCGAGGCCTCGGCCCAGGATGTCGAACTCGCAAACGGTGTCGCCGAAATGCTCGTCGAGCGAATTGGTCCGCAGCTTCTGATGTTGCGCCAAGAAATCGCGAAGGTCTCATTGTTGGCAGGGCTCGGTGAGCCCGTGACGCGAAAGCACGTTGCCGCGTCTACCAGTCACATCGCCGAAGATTCGATCTGGGACCTGATGGACGCGATCGGCGATGGACGAAGCGCTTTGGCGTTGATGCTCTTGGCGCGCATGGCAGGGAAGGGTGCGCCGGCGCCCGTGGTGTTGGCGTCGCTGGCTTCGCATTTTCGAAAGTTGTCCCGGCTGCGAAGCGGGGGCGCTGTTCCCGGCCCGCCGTTCGTCGTCAAAAAGCTTCAGAATCAAGCGCGAAGATTCAATTCGAGTCGGCTCGTGCGATGCCTCGAAGCGATTCACGACACGGACACTGCGCTTAAGGGCGCGGGTACGCTGCCAGCGGATCTCGCGCTTGAACGTTTGGTTGTGGGGCTGGCCGGCTAAGACCGATCGGCCCAGCCGTGGGTCGCACCGCGCAAGCGCAAAATGCGCACAAGGCCGCACACTCAAGTCGAATCGACTTGATGCTGCCAGGTTAATTTGTTTGGTGAGGTAGCTCCCGAACGTCGTGACCGGCAAAACGTCGTGACCGATAAAACGTCGTGACCGATAAAACGTCCTGACGCATTGCACGTCCCGGGGTCCCGAACGAGCTAGCCGGCGGCGACTGCGTTCAACGCCTTTGCCAGGCGGCTGATCTGTCGGCTTGCGCGCTGCTTCGGAATGATTCCCTTGGTCGCAGCCTTGCGGATGGCGCGTTCAGCGGCAGCGAAGTTTTCCGTTGCTGCCCCAGCGTCCTTGGCGTCGATCGCGGTGCGGAAGCGCTTGACGAGGGTTCGCATACCGACACGAATGTGTCCGTTGCGGACTTTGCGCTTGAGGGATTGTCGGTGTCGCTTAATTGCTGATTTATGCGTGGCCAAAGCCGTCTCCATTTGTCTAGCGGGGCCGCAGCATAGTCGGAGCCGTCAAGGCTGTCGATCCCCCAAATGAGCATTCTTTCCACTGAGTTGGCCCTCGGATTTTCGTTCCGGAGTTCAGCCAAATGCTCGATTCGCCGATATTACGGGGGCGCCGCAATTTCGGCGCGGAGGGTGAGCGTGACGACAAAACACCGAACTAGGTTCTGGCTCTATATGGCGACCGCGATGATTCTCGCAAACGCTTTGCCCGCGTCCGCAATCGACGAAGCCACGGCGCTCGCGGCATCCGCTCCCGACGCGGTGGCCGCTGCAACGATCATGGCCGGGGCAGAAGAGAACTTGCCCCACGGGGAATCAGCGCAGCCCGTAAGACGCTATCGCTCGGAAGTTGAGCGCGTCTGGTTTGAAACCGAGGGTGGGACTGCGGCCCGGGGCGCTCGCGCCAAGGTTGTCGCGATGTCCATGGGCATGGAAGACGTCGATTCCGCGGCGCGTGCCCTCGTTGCCGAGGGCGGCACTCCCGACGAAGCGCTCGCCAACGCGAAGCTCGCCGCCAGGCTCGCTCCCAATCTCCCGATCGCTCGCGCGGGTCTGGCCCGGGAGCTTTGGCGTCAGGGTTCGTACGGTGAAGCTGCGGAGCAAGCGGTTGCCGGGGTGGGCGCAATTTTTCGAAACTTTGAGGCAGCGGCTTGGTTGTTCGGGTCGCTGCTGGTCATGATCGCGGTTGTATTGACGGTTGCTCCACTGGTCTTCATCGTCAGCGTCGCCGTGAGCGTCTATGCCCGGGCGTCTCACGACCTCGGAGATTTGTTCACCAAGGCCATGCCGAGTTTTTCCCGTGCCGCATTGCTCGGAGCGTTGCTGCTCATTCCGCTCGCCTTGGGGGAGGGGATTATGGGGTTGATGCTTGCGCTGTTTGGCTTGGCGTTCTTGTACGGCGACGCGCGTCACCGCATCGCACTCACCCTTGCAGTCGTGCTCTTGGTGGTGGGGCTTTACCCGGTGGCCTACACGGCGAGCACAGTTTTAATTGCGCTGGATTCAGACCCGGTCGCCGCGGCGACGCTTGCGGTGGTGCAGGGCGTTGAATCGGAGCGCGACATTGCGCTGCTGGAAGAGGCCAGCGAGACCGAATTTTTGGCGGAACATATTTTGGCCGTGCGGGAGCGACGCCAGGGCCATGTCGAGACGGCTATCGAACGCTATGCGGCACTGGTCGAATCCCATCCACGCAACGCCGAAGTGTTGACCAACTATGCGAATCTTCTGTTTAGCAACGGCGACGACAAGGACGCGGTTGAGTATTACGAAAGGTCCGCGGCGCTGATCGATTCCCCGCGGCTGATGTTCAACTTGTCCCAGGCCAACGCGCGCTTGTTCAAGATCGAAGAATTCGAAGCCGCGCTTCGGTCCGCCCAGGCGATCGATGCAGACGCGGTGGCCGAACTGTCTCGGGTGGGCGATGCAGAATTTGTCGCCGACCTGGCCTTTCCACTGACGACACTCGGCACGCGGCTGCTTACGACGGCGCGGGCGAACCGCATGTCAAACGTGGCGATCGATGGGTTGATGCCCGGTTGGCTCGGTGCCCGTTGGATGAACCTTGCGGGTAGCTTTGCGCTCATTGCGATTGGCGCGATCATGTTACGCGGAAGGTTCGACCGTGCGAGTTCTTGTACCCGGTGTGGCAAGCGCATCTGCGGCCGGTGTGACGGGACCGTTTGGAACAGCGAGACCTGCAACCCGTGTTATCACCTGTTTCATCGACCCGAGACTACGGATGCGACGTTGCGCGTGACCCGGTTGTCAGAACTTCAAAAGCGCGATTCACGGCTCGGGCACGTGATGACAATTGCTTCTCTCTTGGTTCCGGGTGCCGCGGGCTTGTTTGCGCGACGGCCCGACTTGGCGTTCTCTGGGATTCTCTTCTGCGGGTTTGCGGCGGTTTTCCTCGGCTGGCATGACGGCATCGTTCCCGATCCGCTTGCAGTCGGGAACGCGGGTGCCCTTGCATTTATCACCGCCGGAAGCCTTTCGGCGATCGCCTACCTGGTTGTTGTGGGTCGCGGTCTCATGATCCGAAGGAGCCTTTAGTCATGGCAGTCGCACTGCGAGGCAACCTCCAAGACTTCGGCATCGCCGAAGTGTTTCAACTGATCGGTCAGCAGCGAAAGACGGGCATGCTGAAATTTTCGAACGATGGCGCAGAAGTGTGCTTGGCCTTTGATCACGGTGCGGTCGTCTGGGCGGCGCCCGCGGCGAAGAGTGAAGATGAAACCCTTGGCAAACGGTTGATCCGCTGTGGCTACGTCACTGCCCAGTCGTTGGCGTCTCTTCACGCCGAGGCCAACTCATCCGGTCGTCCCTTTCGAGGCTTGCTCGTGAGTTCGGGCGTAGCGTCGGAGCAAGACCTCGACGCTGTCGACAGTTTGCTCACCCACGATACGATTTTTGAGGTGCTGCGTTGGGAAGACGGCTCGTTTCACTTCTTGTCCCAGGGCGTGGTGCATGAGCGGCCCCAAGAAAAGCTACTGGGCGCCGAACAGATCTTGATGAACGGCCTGCGCATGGTCGACGAATGGCAGGTTTTTCGCGGTTCGGTCCCTTCGCTGGACACGATCGTGGGGCACGCCCCCGACGTCGACGAAACCCGTCAACGCGTTCGTCGCCAAGGTGGCCAGCACGCGGAGCATTTCGAAAAAATCGATCACCTGATCGACGGTCGCTTGACCCTTCAGCGCGTGATCGACCTCGCGCGTCTCGGCAGGTTCGATGCCACCCGCGTCGTGGCCGAAATGATGGACAGTGGCTTTATTGTCGCGCTCGACACCAAGGCGGCGAAGGGTGCAAAGCGCGATCCGGTGAAGCGCGGTCCCAGCGCGGGGCAGCGCGTCGTCGGTTTCATCGCCGCATGCGCGCCGCTCGTGATTTTGGCAGGCATGGTCTACGCCGTCTTCATGCTGGGCGCGGCCCGGCCCGAGCGGGTCGAAGCTTTTCGCATTCAGCGGGACACCCTGGCGGATGCGAAGGCGATGTTCGAAAAACGCCGAATCCGACACGCGATTGAGGCCCACCGATACTTGGTTGGCGAATGGCCTGCCGAGCTCGAAGACCTCGAAGTGAAGGGACTCTTGCCCATCAACGCGATGGCGAGCCGCGCGGGGGCTGCGTACTATTACGCCCCCAGCGAGGACAACGTGGTCCTGTTGGCTCCCGAGCGATAGTTCGTCTTCATGACTGAATAGTTAGGTTCGCTACCACCGCGGAAGTTGCGGCGGCGCGTGCCAGGCGAACCCCGCACGGTTTACGTACAGAGCAGGGTCAAAGATCACCGGTTTGGGTGGTTCGTGGCTTGCCGAGTGCACCAGTCACGAATGCGCGGGAGCCCCGGGTGGCCAACGAAACCGGTCATATTCAGCAGAGCATCACCTTCGAAGACAATCAGGTGGCCGCGTCCCTCTATGGCGATCGTGAGCGACACCTGCGTCTCGTGTCCGCCCAGCTCGGCGTGAAGGTCCACGCGCGTGGCAATACGGTTCGAATCGAGGGTGCGAAGCCCGACGTCGTCCAGGCGCAGCGCGTGCTCGAAGAACTCTACGCGATGGTGCGTCGTGGGCAGGATCTGCGTCCGGTTGATGTGCGCGAAGCGATTCGCATGCTCGAACAAGAACCGGACACGAACCTCAACGATGTGACGCGGAGCGTTCTCGATTCGGTCGGCTCCAGGCATCGAATCCGCGCAAAAAACCTTTCCCAACGAAACTATGTCGAGATGATTGGGGCGAACGACATCGTGTTTGCCACGGGGCCTGCGGGCACCGGCAAGACCTATCTCGCGATGGCGATGGCGGTCGCGGCCCTCAACCGTCAAGACGTGAGTCGCGTCGTGTTGACGCGGCCCGCCGTCGAAGCCGGCGAAAAGTTGGGTTTCTTGCCCGGAGATCTCGCGGAGAAGGTGAACCCGTACTTGCGCCCGCTCTACGACGCCCTCAACGACATGATGCATTTCGAGAAGGTCGCACGGTTGATGGAGCGGAACGTGATCGAAGTTGCGCCGCTTGCTTTCATGCGCGGTCGTACGCTCAACGATGCGTTCGTAATTCTCGACGAGGCGCAGAATACGACCCCCGAGCAAATGAAGATGTTTCTCACGCGGCTGGGTTTCAATTCGGTTGCAGTCGTCACGGGGGACGTCACCCAGTCTGACCTCGGCACGAAGTCACGCAGCGGCTTGGCGGAGGCGTTGGAAATCCTGGACGGCGTCGAAGGGATCGGCTTTACCCAGTTCACGGAGCAGGACGTGGTACGGCACCCACTCGTGCAGTCGATCGTGCGCGCATACGACCGCGCAGACGAATCGCGCAAGAAAAAGAGCAAGGGTGGTTCTGGCTCGAACGGCGACGCGGACGCATGAGCGTTGCGGTAAGCAACCCACCCGAACACGTCGATGCGCGTAGGCTTGACATTCCGCTCCAGAAAAAGCGCGCGCGAGCGGTATTGCGAGCACTCGGACATGCGAAGTCCGACCTTTCGGTTGGTTTGGTGGGCGACGTCGAAATTCGCGAACTCAACCGCGACTACCGCGACAAAAATCGCGCAACCGATGTGCTTTCGTTTTCGCTAGTTGAAGGCGAATGGTCCGGATTTCGGGGCACGATGCTTGGGGATGTCGTGATTTCGATCGAAACCGCCGCGCGGCAAGCGCGCGCCCGACACCGCAGCCTTAACGAAGAGGTCACGCGGTTGCTGATCCACGGAATTCTGCATTTGCTTGGGCACGATCACGAAGAAGATGAAGAGGCGCGAACGATGCGCGCCGAAGAGCGTCGTCTTTCGACCGTGTGCAGGTCGTGAACAAGGAAAGTCCCGCGTCCGCGATGACTTCCAAGAGACATCTCGCATACGGCGCCGCGTACGTTGTGTGCACCTTCTTTTCGTTTCCCCAACGGTTGCCCTTTGCCGGGAGTGCGATTGACGTTGGGTGGGCCATTGCTCCTTTCACGGTTGTTTTTTTGCTCGCGTCTCTCAACGCCCGTTCAATCACTGGCAGTTCAATGCGCCAGTCATTCGTCTGGGGCTTCCTCGTCAGCCTTGTTGCCCACTACGCGCTCTTTCATTGGTTCTATGTCGTCACTGTGGACTACGGCCACGCGCCGGTCGCGGTCGGCTTACTGGCTCCATTGCTGCCGAGTGTGTTCGTTTCTGTTTTTACCGCGCTGTTTTGTGTGGGTTGGCAACACTTGCGGCGCACCGGGGGCGCAACGCCCGTCGCCGCAGCGTTCCTGTGGACGGCCATCGATTACATCCGGGGGATGGCGCTCGGTGGCTTTCCGTGGGGCAGCCTTGGGTACGCCGGCCACGACACGTTCTTCCTGCTTCCGTGGGTTCGCTTCACTGGGGTTTACGGACTGACATTTGTTTTCGTGCTCGCGGGGGCAGGGCTGGCCCAACTTTATGAGACGGTTCGCTTAGGAAGGCAGCCCAGCCGCTCTACGGTCATCGCCTTTGGCATCACCTTGTTGACTGTTTTTGGAGGCGTGCTTTTGGGACCGCTTGGTGCACCCGTTCCAAGCGACACCACAGTTCGCATCGCGGCGCTGCAAGGCAATATCGACCAGAATGAAAAATGGAGTCCCGCGCGGGTTGGCGCGAATCTCGAGACCTATCTGCAGCTATCCCAGCGCGCCATCGATGCTGGGGCCGACGTCGTGGTGTGGCCCGAAAGTGCAGTGCCGGGGTTCATCGATCTCGACCCTGAGATTCGCGAGCCCATCCGCGCGCTCGTTCGCGGTGGCAATGCCACGTTCGTGCTGGGCGCGGTCGCTGCCACGCTCGACCTCGACACCGGCGAACCCGCAGCGTTTTACGACAGCGCGTACCTGATGGACTCAGAAGGCACGCTCACCGATCGATACGACAAGACACACTTGGTTCCTTTTGGTGAATTCCTGCCGTTTCGGTGGTTGTTCGGCGGTATCATCGAAGCCGTCGCCCGGGGGGTCGCCACGGTCGACGTGAGCCCGGGCGAGTTTCCGCGCGCCATGTCCATTGCGAGAATCGGCGCCGACGAAGACGTCAGGGTCGGCGTTCCGATTTGCTACGAGCTGCTTTTCCCCGACCTGGTGCGGCGCATGTCGGTCGACGGAGCCAGGGTGCTGTTTGCGATCACCAATGACGCTTGGTACGGACGCACCGGTGCCCCATACCAGTTCCTCGCGATGACAGCGGTGCGCGCGGCCGAAAACGGGCTTCCTGTGGTTCGCGCCGCGAACTCGGGGATATCGGCGGTGATCGATTCTCGGGGAAAAGTGGTCCATCAGAGCGAAATCTACGTGCAAGACGTCGTCGTCGGTGATATCTCCCTGTCGCCTGCCGATGCCCCGCCGACCTTCTACGCGCGAAACGGTGATGTTTTCGCTTGGTTGTGTTGGGCGTTCGTTTTGGTGATTGCGTTTGTGCCGCGGTTTCGAGCCGAACCGACTCGCGCGGTTTGAACAGATTCGCAACGATCCGCGTGGCAAAGTTCAGTCCGATCAGCCCCGTCGATTCATTTTGGTTCAGCAATTTCACGTCAATGTTACTCACCAATCCCAGCCAAGAACAATCGCAAAACACAGCACGAGGAACCGCCATGAGTGAAGACAGCACGTCCAAAGGCACGAGCGACAACGCCACCGGCAAGGGGCTTGTGGATGCGGCCGAACTCGCCGAACGCCTGCGCCAACTACGAAGTCGCTTTGAAGAGTTCCGGGGGCGGCTTTGACCTAGGTGGCCTGCGCGCACGCTTCGAAGAACTCGAAAACGATTCTGCGCGCCCCGACCTGTGGGACGACCGCGAAAACGCCGAGCGCGTCACGCGAGAAAAGAACCAACTCGAACGAGAGCTTGCCTTCTACGACCAGCTGAACGACGGCCTTGAAGAAGCCGAAGTGCTGCTTGAACTCGCCAACGAGGTCGATGACAACGAAGCGCGTCTGGAAGTCGTCGCCAAATTCGAAGTCGTCGAATCGGTGCTCGAAACCGCCGAGCTTCGACAGCTCCTCGGGGGCCAGCACGACATCGCAAACGCGATCTTGTCGGTGAACTCTGGCGCGGGAGGCACCGACGCTTGCGATTGGGCCGAGATGCTCATGCGCATGTACCTGCGCTGGGCAGAGCGACGAGGCTACAAGGTTCAGATTCTCGACATCCAACACGCCGACGAAGCGGGGATCCGCAGCGTCACGCTGCAGATCTCGGGCGACTACGCGTACGGCTATCTCAATTCGGAGCAAGGGGTGCATCGCCTGGTGCGGATCTCGCCGTTCGATTCGCAGGCGCGGCGCCACACCGCATTCGCGAGCGTGACGGCGGTCCCTGAACTCGATGACGCCATCGATGTCGAGATCGATGACAAAGATCTGCGGGTTGATACGTACCGGTCGAGCGGGGCAGGGGGCCAGCACGTCAACAAAACCGACTCCGCGATTCGCATTACCCACGTTCCGACCGGCATCGTCGTGCAGTGCCAGAATGAACGTTCCCAGCACAAAAATCGCGCCACCGCGATGAAGGTTCTCCGTTCGCATCTGTTCGAGCGGGAGCGCCAGGAACAGAACCGGAAGATTGCTGAGTTGACCGGTGAGAAGCGCGAGATCGGTTTTGGGAGTCAGATTCGCTCTTACACCCTGCACCCTCAGCAGCGGGTGAAGGATCACCGCAGCGATCACGAAGTGGGTAACGTGAATGGCGTTCTCGACGGCGATCTCGACGGCCTGATTTATGCCACCCTGCTGCATCAATCCGCAAACACGCCAAATGGTTGAGCGGCGGAACTGACCTCGGGTTCGTGCCCTCCAAGTGCCTGGTATACCGCTCGAAGTACCGCCCGTGACCGAAGCGGTTCCCAATGGGCCGCGAACGTTGTAGAACTTGGTCGGCCGCGGGTTGGAAGCTCTGTGATCGAGCGATCAACCCAGACGAAATACCGCTCGATCCGAAAGCGCGGGATTCCAAATCCGTATGACGAATGCATGAACGATGCTTGAAGAATGCAGCTAGAGCAGACCACGAACACATCGCGACTCGAATCACGTCACCAGCAAGTCTGAAGTTAAACTGAAGCCATTCCCCTACGGCCTACCTCGGAAGCCTCGACAGCATGGAAATCACTTCTGGGATCGGCGCTGCGCTTGTGGCGTTCGGCGCGTCGCTCGCGCTGGCCTTTATCGTCATGTTGATCATCGGGATCGCAATGGTGGCGCTCCTGTATCTGGGCTCCGCCGTGGTTGTGCTCGAACGCTTCGCCCGGGTGTCGACGAAAGGCGGTTGGGTCGTGTTCTTCGGCCTTGTGATGAGCATGCTGGTTGGCTTGATCCTGCTCGGAAATATGCAGCCCGAAGCGAGTGGCCAAGCCTGGGATGAATGGCTGCCGATTTATCTTGGGTTCGCCGGGCGCTTGGCGCTTGGCAGCGTGATCTCGGTCTTGATCCTCCGCTTCGTTCTTGGCCGCGTTGAAGGCAAGCGTCTTGGACTCTGGGTGCTCGGGCTTTCGAGTTTCGGCATTTCGTGTTCGGTGTCCGTCGTTGTCCCGATGGTGTGGTTGATGGCGCCGGTGGGGGTGTCGATCGTGGGCACCCTGTGGTTGCGTCACCGCCGTGTCGGGCGCGGACAAAGCGAGCCCGGCGAACTCGAGGCGGTTCTTCTGTGGTTCGCGGCACCTTGGGCTCTCGGCTTTGTGAACCTTCTGGTTCCGCTCGAGAGACAAGACGCGGTGGCGTCGTCGGGCGGTGCCATCATCGCGGTCTTCGGCGTCCTTGTCGTGCTCGGCTTGGTGCCTGTAGCGGCCGCCGGACTCTTGGAAATGCGACGCTCGGTCGAATGGTTCATCGCGCTGCGGTACTTGGTTGCGAAGCGCCGCCAAGTATTCATTTCGGCCATTAGCGCAATTTGTGTCGGCGGCATTGCAGCAGGGGTGAGCCTCATCATCGTGGTGCTGTCGGTGATGAACGGGTTCGAGGCGACTTGGCGCGACGAGATCCTCGGCAACCGCGCACACTTCACCGTTCACAGTGGAACCGGCTCGTTCGAAAAATACGAAGACGTCCTCGAAGTGGTTCGCACGGTGCCGGGTGTGACGGGCGCATCGCCATTCCTCGATGCCCAGGGCATGGTGCGGGGGCGTGGCTCTGAAATTTACAGCGTGCGGCTACGCGGCATTGATCCCAGGTCCGTCGCCGACGTGACCGATCTACGGGAGGACATGATCGATGGCTCGGTCGACGGTCTTACGCTTTCCGATACGGAAGCCGAAGCCGAAGATCAAAATCCGGTGCCGGGCATCATCATCGGCAATCAACTGGCCGTTGCGAACGGAACGACGGTCGGCGACGAGCTGATTTTGATTTCACCGGTCGGAGGCCCGCAGACGCCGTTGGGGCCCGCGCCCAGACTCAAGCGATTTCGCGTTGTCGGAGTCTTTCAGTCGAGCTTCTTTCAATACGACGAAGTCTTCACTTACACCAACATTTCCGCAGCGCAGGACTTCCGGCGCGCGGGCGACGTGGTGGACGGCATCGAAGCTCGGACAACCGACTTTTATCGGTCCCGGCGCGTCGGCTCCTTGGTGCGCGACGCCCTCGGTTACCCGTACTACACCCGTGACTGGAAAGAATTCTTTCCGACATTTTTCCAGGCGCTCAAGAGCGAGCGCGTGATGATGTTCATGTTGCTCACGATGATCCTCGTGGTCGCTGCGTTCTTGATCGTCGCGACGTTGATCATGATGATCATGGAGAAGGCGAGCGACATTGCGATCCTAAAAGCCATGGGCGCGGAAGACGCGGCGATCGAACGGATCTTTGCCATCGAAGGGACGTTGATCGGGCTCATGGGAACGTCGATCGGTGTTGTGGGCGGGGTCGCGGTCACCAACCAATTACAGTGGTTCCAGCAGACCATCGAAGACCTCACCGGCATCGACACCCTGCCGGCAAGCATCTACCAGTTTTCGAGTTTGCCATCGACTGTCGACCCCGTGCAGGTAGGCCTCATGGCGACGATCGCAATGGTGTTGTCTCTTGGCGCAACCTTGCTGCCAAGTCGCCAAGGCGCGCGGCTCGATCCCGCGGAGGCACTCCGATATGAGTGATGCGCCGCTCGAAACCGGAACGCCGGCGGACAACGAAAAGGCGATCGCAACCGCACAGGCAGAACCGTTGGTCCGCATCGACGCTTTGACTAAGCAATATCAAACCGGCGACGGCGTGCTCAGCGTACTGAACAAACTCGACTTCGAACTCCAGCGCGGCGAGCGAGTCGCGATCGTCGGACAGTCGGGCGTCGGGAAGTCGACTTTCTTACATATTTTGGGGACGCTTGATCACCCCACGAGCGGCCGCGTGATGTTTCGTGGGACCGACGTCTTCGCGGAAAACAACTCTGGCCTCGCACGTCTTCGCAACGAGTTTCTCGGCTTCGTCTTTCAGTTCCATCACTTGCTCCCGGAGTTCAGTGCGGTCGAAAACGTGATGATCCCAGGCTTGATCGCACGTCGCAGCCGCGACGAAATGCGAGAGCGTGCGGAAGAAATCCTCGGCGAGGTGGGTCTTTCACATCGCCTCGACCAGCGTGCAGGGAAGCTTTCGGGCGGTGAGCGTCAGCGCGTTGCGGTCGCTCGGGCCTTGGTGCTCGATCCGCCTTTGGTGCTCGCCGACGAACCGACGGGGAATCTCGACCCGACGATCGGCGAACAAATCTCGGAACTGCTGTTCGAAATCAATCGCACCCGGGGCACGACCCTCGTGGTCGTCACCCACAACGAGCGCATGGCGGAGAAACTCGGAAAGATCGTGGTGCTCGAAAACGGGAAATTCGTCGAGGACGACGGCAGGTGGGCCGATTGACGATAATCACCGCGGCATTTTCGGTGAACCCAGGAGGAGTTCGGGACGTTTCAAGACAGACAGCCGCGCAAGACCGGCTAGACTCTGCCACCCCCGAAATACAGATTCCGCACCGAACCGATGTACGGCACGCAGGTTGGAGAACACAGGTGACCGCCCCACGATGGAATGCGGGATGGTTTTTCTTGCTCTGCGTTGCGTGCCTAGGCGCGGTGCCCGGGGTTGCGAGCGCACAAGAAGGCGAGACGACTTCCGCTTCGGAACGGGTCGAAATCTACGACGGCGCCGAAGATGCAGATCGAATTCCGATCGCGGTTCTTCCCTTCAGAACCCACAGCGCCCGCCCGCTCGGGTACCTGACCCAATCTCTTTCGGATCTGCTTGCGACGCGCCTTCAAACGACAGGCAAAGTGGCGGTCACGCCGCAGGCCCTCGTGATCGACGCGCTCGGGGGCAGCGACCGCACCGAACTCTCTGAGGAAGAACTTCGCGCTCTGGCGAAGCGCCTCGGGGTGCGGGCGATTATTTCGGGAAGCGTCACCGAGTTGGCGGGGCGCTTCAGCCTCGACGTGAGACTAACTCCGGCGGGCGGATCGCGCGGTGAATCGATCGCGATCATCGCCAAGAGCGAAGACGACTTGGTGGGCCGCATCGGCGAATTGGCAGATCGAAGTGTGGCGGCACTGTCGGGCGTCGATTCGGACAAGATCGTGCAGGTCAGCTTCCAAGCGGCGGGCGAAATTGAAGGCGAACTTCGCCAGGTGCTCGAATACAAAGCCGGATCCGTTTACGAACCCGCCGAAGTACGAAGCGATCGGGCTCGCATCGAAGAACATCCCGGCGTCGCGCGGGTCAAGCTGGACGTCGAAAGACGACCGGACGGGGTGGAGTTGATCTATCGCGTCATCCGTAGCGAACGGCTATTTGGGTCGGCGGCCCGCGATCGTCAGGGTGCAAGCATCGGCGAGGTGGTCATTCGCGGGAACCGGCGCATCGATTCCGACGCCATCATCAGCCGCATCAATTCTGAAGTGGGTGGCCCCCTCGATGAATCGCTGGTGGCGGCCGACATTCGCTCGGTGTTTCAGCTCGGTTTCTTTGGTGACGTGCGCGCGTACGTGAGCAGCGGCGAGAAGGGCAAGCAGCTGATTTTCGAGGTCACTGAGAACCCCGTTGTGCGCCAGATCTCGATTTCGGGCAACGACAACATCGAAAGCGACAAGATCAAAGAAATCCTCACCCTGACCACGGGCTCAACCCTTGACCGCTCGCTCTTGAAGGTGAACAGCGAGCGCATCAACGCGCTTTATCGTCAGGAGGGATATTACCTCGCGAAGTCGGGGTTCACGATCGAGCCGATCGTCGAAGGTTCGGTGGTGGTTCACTTCGAGGTCGAAGAAAACGAAAAGCTGCGACTCAAGACCGTCGAGTTCGTGGGCAACACCGAGTTCGACAACGGTGAGCTGCAACAAGACTTCGCCACGAAATTGTGGCGGCCGTGGTCGTACGCCACGGCGTGGTTCGACCAGTCCGGGACCTATTCCGAAGGCGTCTTTATGCGGGACCTTCGCGGCATCGAAAAGAAGTACAGCGACATCGGGTATCTGCAAGTAGAGATCGCCGAACCCGTCATCGACGCGTCGGAAGAGGGACTCGCGATTCAGGTCGCGATCCGAGAAGGGCCACAGTTCAGCGTGGGCGAAATTGAGATCACGGGCGACGAATCGATGGACTTCGACGCGCTCCTTGCCAAGCTCGAACTCGAGTCCGGTGAGATCTTCAATCGTTCTCATCTCACCGAAGATGTAGAGATCCTCGAACGCCACTACACGGATCGAGGCTTCTATTTTGCTGCGGTTCAACCCGGCACCCGGCTCAACCCGGAAGCCCGCACCATCGACGTCGAGTTCCAGGTCAAGAAGGGCCCGCTCTACTTCATTCGCCACATCAACGTTTCGGGCAATACGACCACGATTGATCCGGTGATTCGGCGCGAACTGAAACTCGTCGAGGGACAGCTCTACAGTGCGCGAGACCTTCAGATCAGTAACTCCAAGGTGACGCGTCTCGGTTACTTCGAAGACGTCTCGTTCGAGCCTGAGCCGACGGGCGACCCCGCGCAGCTCGACTTGAACGTGCGTGTCGCCGAACGACCCACCGGCTCATTTAGCTTCGGTGCTGGCTTTTCGTCCCAGGACGGGCTGGTATTTACTTCATCACTGAGTCAGGCGAACTTGTTTGGTCGCGGCTACGGGGTCAACTTGCAAGTGGACCTCGGTGGACAGACGAGTCGCTACAATATTTCGATTCGCGACCCTCATTTCTTGGGCAGCGAGTTCAGCGCCGGCGCCTCGCTATTTCTCTCCGACGTCAACTTCGACAACTTCAAGCAACGCCAACGCGGTTTTGACATTAGCCTCGGGCACGCCTTGCGGGAAGACAACACGGCTTCGGGCTTTTTGCGATACAGCTACAGCCAACGCAAGATCGAACAGGACACCAACGTCAACGCATCTGCGCCCGTCTTCCGTCAGGTTCTTCAGGGCAATGAAAGCAGCAGTCTCGTGGGCTTGACCGCGCGCAGCGATACGCGCAACGACCGCTTCTCGCCCAACGCGGGCACGGTGTATGGCGGAACGTTGGAAGTGGCAGGCTTGGGTGGCTTCGCCAAGTTCGTTCGTATTGAGGGTCGCTACACCTGGTATCTCGGCGCGCCGAGCTGGCTATTCGATCGGTCGTCGTTCGTGATCAGCTCGCGCATCGGTTACACGTACAGCTTCAATACATTGAGCGACTTCGACTTTCAGGGTCTCGACGCCGAAACCGAATGCGACAACGGTGCCTGCGACAACGCGGCGCCCATCGACGAAATCGACACGAGCCTCACACTGCCCCTCACCGAGCGATACTTCCTCGGTGGCATCGGCGCATTTCAGCTACGCGGCTACAAGGCCCGAACCGTGGGGCCCCGGCGCGCGATCTTGTACCGCGCGAACCCGAACCCGTTAGCCCCGAGTGGCGGCAGCATCTTCGTCCCCGCCGGCCGCCAGTTCGAACCGGCGACGAAGTCAGCGCCGTGCCAGGACGTACCGTTCAGCGGCACCCGGGGCGACGAGG